>Ga0183260_10000626_pt1 | contig 29891 bp, 22 predicted proteins | sample AntDrymUQ4972206_2_FD_129768 | JGI IMG/M metagenome (GOLD analysis project Ga0183260, IMG submission 129768) | Polar desert sand microbial communities from Dry Valleys, Antarctica - metaG UQ497 (22.06) (version 2) (version 2) | ecosystem: Environmental > Terrestrial > Soil > Desert | place...
CCGGCGGATCGCACCGCGGTCCGGAACCTGTGCAATCTCAGCCTGCGAACCGCGTCAGGGCCGGAAGGCAGCAGCGCTAAGTAGTCACTGACATGTGCCGCAGGCCTCCCGGGCCGCGGTGGGGCCCGCCAAATTACGGCGGGGGCCCGCCCTAGTCGGGCGGGGGCCCGCCGGCCAATCCGTCATTCGGCAATCCGCAATCCGCAATCACCAATTAGAAGTGGCATATCAGGTTCTCGCGCGGAAGTGGCGCCCGCAGAAGTTCGATGAGGTCATCGGGCAGCGCGGTGTCACACAAACGCTCCGCAACGCGATAGCGGCACAGCGGATTGCGCAGTCGTTTGTCTTCGCAGGCCCCCGCGGGGTCGGCAAGACGACCACGGCGCGTATCCTCGCCCGCGGTCTGAACTGCGTGACCGGGCCGACCGCGGATCCCTGCGGCACGTGTGACGCGTGCCTCGAGATCGCGCAGGGCCGCGACATGGACGTCATCGAGATCGACGCCGCTACTAACACGCAGGTCGACAAGGTGCGCCAGGTCATCATCGAAGGCCTCGGCATGGCGCCGGTTCGCGACCGCTACAAGATCTTCATCATCGACGAAGTCCACCGCCTTTCGCCGCAGTCGTTCGACGCGCTGCTCAAGTCGATCGAAGAACCGCCGCCCCACGTCGTCTTCATGATGGCGACGACGGAGATCGACAAGGTGCCGCCGACGATCCAGTCGCGGTCGCAGGTGTTCGAGCTGAAGCTGATCGGCATCAAGCCGATCGCGGAGCAACTCCGCGCCATCGCTACCGCCGAAGAGATCGAAATCGACGATGCGGCGGTGATGCTGATTGCGAGGGCCGGGGACGGCAGCATGCGCGACGCACAGAGCGCGTTCGACCAGGTGATCGCGTTTGCCGGTAAGAAGATCACACCGGAGGACGTCGCGAGCGTCCTTGGCCTCGTCCATCGCGATCTGCTCCTCGACATCGCCGACGCCGTTGCCGCCGAGGATGCCGCGGCGGTCTTTGCACTCGCCGGCCGCGCAGTGGAGTCTGGATACGAATTGCGCTCGGTCGTCCGCGAGCTGGCGCGGCTCACCCGCGACCTGATGGTGGTGAAGATCGACGCCTCGCGTGCTTCGGATCCGGAGATCGCCGCGGAAGGGCAGGAGCGGACGCGCATCGTTGCGCTTGCGCCGCGCTTCTCGTCCGAGGATCTGATGCGCGCCTTCGAAGTCCTGACCAGGGCGGAGTACGAGATCAGGGGATCGACGCAGCCGCGGTATCACCTCGAAATGGCGCTCCTGCGGTGGATCCACCTGCGTAAGCTGGTGCCGCTCTCCGAGTTGATCCAGGGGTTGGAGACAGGGGCACCTGCCGCGCCGCGAAGCGGACCCGCAGGTCCCGCAGCTCCGCGGCAGTCCTTTGCGCCGACCGCACCGGCGCGTCCGAGTGTGCCGCCGAAGCAGCCCGCTGCCGCGGCCGCCACTGCGAGAGCCGTTGAGACACGTCGCGAGGCGCCGGCACGCCCCGCCGCCGCGTCAGCGCCGGCCGCCGCGCCCATCGCGGCAGGGCAGTTCAAAGAGGCATTCCTCGAGGACGTGCGAAAGGCGAAGAAGTTCTTCCACGGAACTGTCGTGGCCATGGCGCAGAAGATCGAGCATGACGACGACAAGATCGTCTTTACGTTTGGTCCGCACCATCGCGCATTGCGCGCGCAACTCGATCAGAACCGGACTGATCTCGAGGAACGAGCGTCGCGCCTTGCCGGCCGGCGCATCACGATCGTGTCGGCGGAAGGTGTGCCGACCGCCGCTCCCGGTAAACCTGGCGGCGGTCCGGGCCGTGCCGCCGCCGCACCAGACGAGCGCAAGACCGAGTTGAAGCAGCAGGCCCTCGAGGATTCGGGCGTGCAGGCGATGCTCGATGTCTTCGCCGCCGAAATCAAGGACGTCGAGGAGAGGTAACGATGAATATCCAGCAGATGATGAAGCAGGCGCAGCAGATGCAGGAGCGCATGCAGAAGCAGATGGCCGAACTCCGCGTCGAGGCCACCGCCGGCGGCGGCATGGTGACGGTCGTCATCAACGGCGCCAAGCAGCTGCAGTCGATCAAGATCGATCCCGAAGCGGTGTCGAAAGAGGACGTCGAGATGCTGCAGGACCTGATCCTCGCGGCCGTCAACGACGCCCACCGCAAGGCTGACGAAGCCATGTCCGACCAGATGGGCGGGATGATGGGCGGCCTGAAGATTCCCGGCATGTTTTGATGCAGCGACCCGATCCGCTCGCGAAACTCATCGAGCAGTTTCAACGGCTGCCAGGCATCGGCGCGAAGAGCGCCCAACGCCTGGCGTATCACATCCTCAAGACCCCGCGTGAAGATGTCGATCGTCTCGGCGATGCCATGCGCGAGGTGAAAGAGCGCGTCACCTACTGTTCGGTGTGCAGCAACATCACCGACACCGACCCGTGCTTCTTCTGCACCAATCCCTCCCGCGACGCGCGCCTGATCTGTGTCGTCGAGGAGCCGGAGAACGTCAACGGCGTGGAGCGGACGCGCCAGTTCAACGGCCTCTACCACGTCCTCATGGGCGCGCTGTCACCACTGCACGGCGTCGGCCCGGACGATCTGAAGATCAAGGACCTGCTGCGGCGGGTGAGTGACGGTTCGGTCGAAGAAGTGGTCCTCGCCACCAACCCCAACGTCGAAGGGGAAGCCACCGCGATCTACCTCGCCAAGCTGCTCAAGCCGCTCGGCATCAAGGTCACGCGCATCGCGATGGGTGTCCCGGTCGGCAGCGACCTCGAATACGCCGACGAAGTGACGATGCAGCGCGCAATGGAAGGCAGGCGCGAGGTCTGATTATCGATTGCGGACTGTCGATTGTGGATTGACGGATTGACGACTGCAGATTGACGATTGGCAGATTGACGATTGACGATTGACGACCTGTAGGGGCGGTTCGAGAACCGCCCCGTGACGCTAAGCCCCGTGACCCTAGACCGCGACAGTTTCCTCGTCGCGCACCAAGTCCCTGAGCCTGATGAGAAGAGTCACCCAATAGATGTTCGCGCCGATCGCGGCCAGGATGATGATGCCTGGCAGGATGTAGAGAAGGGCGAAGACCATGATGCCGTAGGGCATGGCGGCGCGGGTGGCGACGAAGGAGATGCGCCAGATGATGCGGCTCCAGAGGCTCTGCTCGGCCTGGAAGCGGTCGCGGGCGACGGCGTGCAGCCGGTTCGGCTGGCCGTTGGTGATGCGAGCCCGGAGGTAGATCAGCAGCGCGAACGTTACGATCGTGGCGGTGAGTGCCAGGCCGCCGATCCAGTAGAAGATCTCGAAGCCGGTCTGTTGGACCGAGCCGACGGTGATCCCGACGAAGATCGCGACGTAGTATGAGTAGTCGCCGAAGGTTTCGATCCAGCAGCCGAGCGCTGATTCCTGGTACTTCAGGCGCGCGATCTCGCCATCGCAGCCGTCCAGCACGCTCGCGGCCAGCGAGAGAAATCCGGCCAGCACACCGGGCCAGTACGATCCGATGCTGAACAGCCAACCCGAGTAGAAGCCCACCGCGACCAGCATCACAGAGAGCTGATTCGCCGTGAGCGGAGTCCGGATCAGCGCAACGCTGATCGGAACCGAGATCCTGCGGTTGAAGCGGGCGACCTTCGCGTCAGTGTCCTTGTAGCTCGAGCGTCGGAGCGTGAACTCTGCGTGTGGGAGGTCCGTCGGCTCCACCGCGCGTATTGCCAACCGCGCCCGTCCGTACGACACATCGTCTCCGGACGGCCGCGTCGGGATCGCGATCCTGGTGCGCAGAGCCTCGGCGAGCGCATCGATGTCGGCCGCATCCCCCGCGGTCAAACGGACGGCGCCGCTCACCGGCCACTCGTCTCCAGCCGGCACATCGCGGACCTCGCCCATACCGGCGGCGTGCGCGGCAGCTTCGTCTAACAATGCCGGCGACACGAGCGTCCCCGCGCCGACAGCCGTGACGGTCATCAACGGATCCAAGGCCCCCAGCGCCGCCCGCCAACTGGCCGCATCCCGCGCGACGATCACCCTGTCACCGAACTGCCTGACGAACCGCTCAAATTGACGGTCTTCCGTGGCACGTGGCACGTCGCACGTAGCACCCGGCACGTCGCACGTCGCACTCCGCACGTCGGACGTCGCACGTAGCACGTCGCACGTGGTGGTGGTGGCGACCACAACGCGGGCGTAGCCCGCGCGGAAAGCCACTCGAATGATCCGTTCGCTGAGCGGTAACCCGGCGAGTCTGCTGTGTGGCGAAATGTTCACGGCCTGGTCGCGCATGACATACAGAAGGACCGGACCGGCTGACTCCGGTGCCACCGTGAGCGCATCTCCCGTCCGTGCCTGCGGACGTCGTGTGCCCCTGGGATAGATGGCGAGCCCGATGCCGGCCCAGAACAGTCCACGGATCCGGCGAACGAGTGCGAGCGCGGCCCCGCCTCCCGCGATCCCGACCGCCGCGACCGCGGCGAGGCTGGACGCTTCGAGCGCACCCAGGTTTGCCGGGATGAACGCAGAGGCGAAGCTGGCAACGCGCGAGAACGTCTCGACCGTGAGCGCTCCGACCGGTGAGATCGCCGTGCCGCTGGCCACGAGGATGACCCACGCCTCGACCGACATCAGCACATACGACAGGATCGTCGCCGTCATGAGCACGGCCAGGCGCTTCGGATGGCTGCGGACCAGCCCGAGGATCTGGCGCTCGACCGACGAGATGAAGCGTGCAATCCGTCCGCCTGCGATCGACGTCCCAAAGCGCCGATCCCATCCCGTAAACATGGCGTGGACGTAGGTCCCGCGGCCGGAGATGACGATGACGGTGAAGACAGCTACCACCGCGGCAACAATCGCGAAGGCGCGGAAGACGCCAAACCACACCGGCGCGAGCGGCAGAAAGAAGAGAGCGATGACCGACCCGACGCCCACGATCAACGTCGTCCCGATCATGTAGGCGAGCCGTTCGAGCGCGACCGCAGCGGTCGCCTCACGCGCATCGACGCGGTCGTCGAGCAGCACCACCTTCAGCGGTTCGCCGGCGATCCCGCGTAACGTGAGATAGCTGAACGCCTCTGCCGCGAGGCGAACGCGCGCAAGCCGAAGAAAGCTGACTTGTCGAGGCTGTGGAAAGCACCACGCCCAGGCCCACGTGCGCACCAGGTGCCACAGGCCACTCAGAAGCAGCGCCAGCGGGATGGCAACGCCAAGACGACGAACGGTGTCGAGGGTCAGCGTGAGGTTGATGTAGTAGAGAGCGGCGGCGAACAGCAGGACGCCGACAGTCAGGGCGCCCCAGCGGATGACGTGTGCCCGTCCGCCGCGCGTCATGCCGGGTCGGGCTCCGGCGCAGCGAACAACGACTCCGCCAATCGCAGGTCCTCGACAGTGTCGACGTCGCACCAGCTCTCGACACCGAGATCCGCACCGCGCATCAGGCCGGCTGACGCGAGCCGCTGAACTCCTGCGCTGAGCGTGGTTTCACCAGCCGCGATCGCTTCCTCGAGGGCATCGAACAATGACGGGGTAAAGAGAAACATCCCGGTGTCGAGCGCGTCCCAGGTCGTCAACTGCTTCCCGATCGCGACGATCCGATCACCGGCGAGCCGCACCTTGGTTGCCTCGGCAACGATCTCGGGGTCAGTAGTCGTGGTGTCAATCCCCAGGACGGAGTCACCCGGGTCGACGTCGAGTGCCGCCATCCGCTCGAGGACGTCTGATTCGAACAGGTGGTCCGCCATCAGCAACATGAACCGGTGCGCGTGGCAGATTTTCCTCGCCGCAAACGCAGAAACGCCGTTCTCCAGATCCCAGTCGGGATTAATGGCGAACTGAACGGTGACCCCCGGGATCCGGTGCCGCTCGATGGTGGCGCGTACTTTATCGGCCTGGTAGCCAAGGACGACGTTGAGGTGAGTCAGTCCGCCGGCCGCGGCGGTTTCGAGGGTGCGGAGGATCAGCGGCTGCCCATGGACGGGCTGTAGCAGTTTGGACTCGCGCTGTGGGTTCTTGAATCGGTCGCCATTGCCTGCAGCGAGGATGACGGCATCCCTGACGGTGACGGACGGAACTGAACTCACACGACCTCGAATCCTGACAAAAATTGACGAGCTCACATGGCTTGGACGCGATCGGGGGCCCGGACGTTTCAGGCTACCGATAAAGGCGTCAAAGCCAGCCGACCTGGCTCACGCACAGCTAAGCTGCCCTATATCATGCAACAGCGATGCTCAAGGTTGGACGGATGGGCCGGTTTTGGTCCCTGACCGGACGAGTAAAGCGCCGCCCGTCAGCGCCCAGACCACCACTCTCGCCTTGCGGATGAGGGAGAAGGCGGCACCCACTGTCTTGTCCATCCCGACGATGACTCCGAACGCCGCCAGGCCGAATTCAGCGACCCCCACCTGGAAGGGGACCACTTTGAAAGCGACGATCAGTAGTCGGCTTGCCGTCTCGAAGATGAACGACGTCAGCAAGGCCGGTGGGGAGGGTAGGAGTGCCCACAACGTCAGATGTGTTTCGAGCACGCCGAGCGCGTGGAAACTGAGTTCGAGAAGAATCGCGGGGACCAGCGCTCCGGGTCGCCGTGACGCGAACGAGTAGACATCCTGCTCGAGCATCCGCAGTTTCGAGACGCGTGACCCTGCCGCTCCGCCGGGGATCCACCGGCTCACCAAGGCGGGACGGCGCCAGAGCACGAGCAGACTGACCGCGATCAACAGTGCCATGCCTGCCACTGCGATCTCGCTGAATTCCCGAATCCGGGCAGGCACCTCGAAGGTAAAGAGCAGCGCCATCGTTCCGGCGGTGATCATCGCGGCAGTGGCGAGCGTATAGAGGATGTTCTCGATGGCGAGCGCCGTGAGTGCCGGTTGCCCGGCGACGTGCTGCCGCGCGAACGTGGCTTTCGCCGGTTCCCCGACGAGAGGACCGAGCGGCGTGACGTTCCCGAGCGCATCACCGGCGAGGACGGCGGCGAACGCGTCACGCAGCCGCAGTCGATGTGGCGGTTCGATGCATATGGTCCACGCCGCCGCGCGCACCAGGAATCGCAGTCCGCCGAGCGCGACGATGACCGGGAACATCCATCCGACTTTGCGGACGTCGGTCCACGTCGCTTCGATCCCGAGCGTCCACAGGACGGCGACGAGAACGGCGAGGCCGCCGATCACATAGAGCGCGCTGGACACACGGATCCCGCCGTGCGTCCGCTGTTGAATCACGCCGACATCATATAATCGGCGGGCTATGCTCCCCGCGTACTTACAGACACCTGCGGCAGCGATCCTGCTCGTTGGTGGCCTGCTGGCCTGCTTTGCCGGCTACCGCATCTTCCGCGTCGTCCTCGGGATTTACGGCTTCATTCTCGGCGCCCTCCTCGCCACCAGCCTCGTCGGCACCGAGCACACGATGTGGACGATCCTCGCGGCGATCGGCGGCGGACTCGCGGGCGCGCTGGTGCTGATCGGAGCGTATTTCATCGGTGTGGCGCTGATCGGCGCCGGGCTCGGCGCGATGCTCGCGAATGTGATCTGGGCCAGCATCGGCGGGGAGCCGCATGTGCTCGTGGTGATTGCGCTGTCGATTGCCGGCGCGCTCGCGGCGCTGGCACTGCAACGTTACGTCATCATCATCGCAACCTCGTTCGGCGGCGCACAGACGGTCGTCGTCGGTGCGGCAGCGTTGATGGGCAACCGCGCCGCGGCTGAAGCGGCGGCACGCACCGTGTACAGCGTCTATCCGCTCAACCCGCTGCCGGAGACATCGATGGATGCCGTCGCTGCGCTCGTGCTTGGAATCGCGGGTGCCCTCGTGCAATTGTTGGTAACGGCAAAAGGAAAGAAGTAGGAGACATACAGGATGGCAACGTTTTCGAGGTCAGTGACAGTCGACTGGTCGGGTCCGATCATGGAGGGCAAGGGCATCGCGAAGGCGGGCAGCGGCGCCTTCAACCTGCCGGTGACATTCCCGTCGCGCATCGGCGAGCCCAACGGCGCGACCAGCCCTGAGGAACTGATGGCGGCATCGCACGCGGCGTGCTTCGCAATGGCGCTGAACGGAACGCTCGGGCGCCGGAACGGGTCCGCGGCACGCACGGTGATCACCGCGACCATCACCGCCGACAAGGGTGAGACCGGGATCACGCTGAAGTCGTCCAGGCTGCAGATCGTCGCCGAGGGACTGCAGGGGATGGACGAGGCTGGCTTCAAGGAGGCGGTGCAGGTCGCCGACAAGGGTTGTCCAATTTCGAACGCCCTGCGCGCCGCGCTGACCATCGAGCACGACGTCGAGGTGAAATAGGTCGGAATTGGCGATTGCGGAGTGCTGATTCAACCGGTCGGCGCAACAAAGGTGGCCAGCATATCAGCCGGCGTTGCGGGGGGGCGCACGATGCCCCCCTGCTGTCGCACCACGTACGCAATCGCACTGGGCACCCGATCCAGGGCTCGAGCAATCGCACTAAGCGATTCCCCCCGTTTCCACTGTAACCAGAGCTCCGCCTTCTGGGCGGCCGAGAGTCGAGGTCGTCGCACGTGTGGCATGATCCTCCATCACGTTGCGTCGACCGGTTGAGTACGCCAGTGTCGATTGCGGGTTTACGGATCGGCGATTATCGATTGGCAATCGACAATCCGCGATCCGCAGTGCTAACATTTCTTTTTCCTACCTGATCCTCGGTAGCTCAATGGCAGAGCATCCGGCTGTTAACCGGAGGGTTGCTGGTTCGAGTCCAGCCCGAGGAGCCAAAATCCTTAACAAACCTCGGCACTTCGACCGCTGACGCTTTGTCGGTTGGCGGACCTTGCCCTTTTCTTGCCCTTTTGATTTTGTGGCCCTTCGGCAAGGCTGCTGGCGGTGGATCCAGCAACCCCACTTCAGCCTGCAGAAACGCCGGTGACAGGTGCGCGTAGCGCATGGTCATCTTCATCGACTGATGGCCCAACAACTCACCGACCGCACGCAACGATGCGCCGCGCATCATCAGCCAGGACGCAAAGGTGTGCCGCAGGTCGTGCCAGGTGAAATCCTGAATGTCGGCGAGGTTGAGCGCGGCGTGAAAACCATTCTTGATGTCCATCACCGGTTGCCCGGCATTGGGGCCAGACCGGTGGGGGAAAACATACGGCGCATCGGGGTCGCGTTTGTCGTAGAGCGCCTGAAGGGTCGCCACCGCAGTTCCGTTCAACGGTACCGCCAACGGCTTGCCGCTCTTGGTCCGCGGGATGCGCATCACCCGATTGGCTAAGTCGATCTGTTCCCAGCGCAAGTTGAAGAGGCTCCCGCGGCGAAGGCCGGTATGGGTTGCCAGCACGATCTTCTCAACGAGGTACGGGGAGGTGGGGATCGTACGGGCTGCTTCCAGCAGCCGGTCGTACTCCTCGCGTGTTAGATACCGCAGGCGCGAGGTGTCCTCGTGGAACAGCTTCACGCGGCGGACAGGGTTCGAGACGGCCAGTCCCCGAGCGATGGACCAGTTGAAGAACGCCTTCAGGACGCTAAGCGCTTTGTCGACCGTCCCTCGTGAAACCAGCTCCGCGCGCTCAAGCTTGCCCTCCTCAACCTGCCCAGGAGTGATCTTCGCGAGGAGCACGTGCGGCCCCAGCAGCTGTTCCCAGTACGCCAGCGCCGGTGCGACATAGGTCACGAACGAACGGTGCTGCACTTTGGAATATGCACGGTACGCCTCAAGGGCAGCGCCGAGGGTCACGTTCTTCGGCGCACGCGCGTCCCACGAGCCGTCGTCGATCCTGCCCTCTTCGCTGCCCCAGAGCCGCATCGCTTCGCGCTGGCGACGCACGCGCTTTCGGAATCGGGTGCCGTCCGGATAGCGAATCTCAACGAGCCACCGGTTCGTCTTCGGATCCCAGACCGGGCCCTTCGAGAAGTCGCGATTTCGCCGTTGCTCGTCCATCACTCGTCCTTGCTCGAATGGTACATGTTGCCACGAAGCGTTCAAGCACACTGCGCCGAATCCTTACGGCCCCGTTGCCGTATTTGACCACTTCAATCTTCCGAGCCGAGATCCAGTGCCGCAGCGTCCAAGGACGAATTCCGAGGTACTGTGCTGCATCTGGTACGTTCAGCAGGGCCTCGTCTTTCAAGAAAACTCCCGGGAGTTCGCCGCATACCGCGCCGTCTAACGATCACAGCATCAGTAAGTACGGCTGACGATCAGAACGCAGACACTGTATCGAGTCAGACGTCCGACGTTGTCGTACGAAGAAGCCAAGACTGGTCCTCAACCTGGTGCCTATTTCGCCGTGGCTGCCCTGCACCCTGCGCGGGTGAACACTGCTCGCTCGCTCACTGGTGGACGGCTGCCGTTCTGGCGCGGCCGCCTCGCTTTGGCCGCTCGACGAGGGTGGCCTCTGCCATGCGGCACCGGGCACGGCCTGGCCGGCGGGGCGAAAGGGTCCAGTCTTCCGCACGTATTTCAGCCGGAATGCGCACATTGTCAACGCCGGGCCAAAATCTGACAATATCGCCGGTTGAAAATCTGACAGGTCGGCGAGGGGACAAGCCTCAGTTCGTCGCCACCTCCTGACGCGTACGCCGCCGCCGGCCGGGCGTCGGTTCCGGCTCCTGCGTCGTGTGCAGGGCGTGCCAGAGATCGGTGTGCTGCCGCATCCGGAAGCTGTTGCCGCGGATGGTGACGATGTGGCAATGGTGGACGAGTCGATCGATCAGCGCGGCCGCCATGACGTCATCGCCAAAGATTTCGCCCCATTCTTCGAAGCCCTTGTTGGCCGTCAGGACCGTCGAGGCGTGTTCATACCGACGCGTCATCAGCTGAAAGAACAGCATCGCGCCCGTTCGACTGATCGGCAGGTAGCCGATCTCGTCGACGACCAGCAGCGCGGGATGCGTCAGGACTTTGAGGCGCGCCTGCAAGCGACCAGACGCCTGCGCTTCCTCGAGCGTGGTAATCAGATCGGCGAGGGTGCCGTAATAGACGCGACGCCCGTGTTGCGCGGCGGCAATCGCCAGGCTGAGCGAGATGCGTTTTGCCGACGCCGGGCGGGCCGAGGAAGACAACGTTCTCCCGGCGTTCGACGAAGCCGAGCTCGTGCAGACTCTCCCTCTGCTCGCGTCGCAGCGACGGCTGGAAGGAGAAATCAAACTCGGTGAGGCGTTTGATGGCCGGGAGCCGACTCGAGCGCATCGCCGCTTGCAGGCGCCGATTGTTGCGGAGTTGAATCTGGGCGCCGAGCAACTGCTCGATGGCCTCCGGCGCGGTTAGCGCGGCGCCATCGACGCCCTGGAGAACCGCATCGAGGGCTTCGAGCGCGCCCGGCATGCGCAAGTCCGCTAGCATGTCACGCAGGCGGTCCCGACGAGATGGCGGCGCACTCTTCATGCGAGCCCTCCTGTGAGACGGCCATACACCGCCAGCGGGCGCTTCTCGACCGCGACAACCGGACGGGGCCTCGACTCAGGCCGCGCGGGGCGCGCGCGTCCGTGAGTACGGGTGACGCGTAGGGCCGCAGCGCGAGCGGTTGCAGTAGCAGGCGCTCATCGCGATCGAGGCGATCGCACGGGCGCTCGCGGGTGGTCCCATGTACGCTACGTTGGCGACGTCCTCGAGCCACTGCCGTCGCTGCTGCTCGAGATCGGCGTCATTGAGAAACGACCAACCGTACACGAAGTTGTCGCGGAGGTATCGGACCGGACGCTCGACTTTGCCCTTGGTCTGCGCGCAATACGGGCGACACGCGCGCGGCGTGAAGCTCCAGTGGTGTGCAAAGCGGAGAAACTCAAGATTGCGCACGAGCGCGCCACCCTGCAGCCGCAAGTCGCGCGTGATCACTGCTTTCATCTGATCGAACAACAGCTCCTGCGGGACTCCGCCGAACGCGCGAAATGCCTCCTCGATCCCAGCGATCAACGTGCGCATGTCTTGGCGTGGGTAAAACCGCACCACAGCACGCGCGAGTAACCCAGCACGACGAGCAACGCATACCGCACGCCCCACGGGAAACTGAAGCGCGCAAAGTCGACTTGCGCTTCCTGCCCCGTGGGCGTCTCGAAGCGAATCACCGGCTCGGGCGATGGCCTGGGTCGGATCTGCCGCACATATGCTTTGAGTTGCGTGTAACTGCTGTCGTAGCCGGCCGCCCGCGTCTCGGTCAGCAGGCGCACCGCCGACAGCGCGGGATACGCGGCGAGGCGGGTCTCGATGTCGCTTTGTAAGGCTCGAGTTTCGTGGGAACGAGCCGTCGCGGTCCATACCGCACGGGCGCGGTCTCAAGATCCCGATCGAGATCGCCCGATCGAATCCACCGGTGAATCGTGTCGCGGCTGATGCCAAGCTGGCGGGCCAGCTCGCTCTTGCTGGCGCCCTGCGCCAGGTAGTGCCTGAGTAGCATGCGCGTCTCCCGTCCGATCATCGCGTCTCCACCTTCATGAAGACGCATGGTGATGTAGATCACCGGCCGGGAGCGAGGCTCTCAGCCGGCAGCCAAACCGTGCTGCCGACTGTCAGATTTTCAACCGCCACAACTGTCGAATTTACAGCCGCTGTTAACACACATGGGCGCGGCGATGCGCCGGGCTATGTTGCCGAGCGTTACCGCGATGTCACGAACTGCACGAGTCGCAGCCGATCCGCCGCCGAAAGGGAAGCAAACAGCTCGCGGGACTGGGCCGCCTCGCCGCCGTGTCGCAGGATGGCGTCTCTCACCGAACGCGCGGATCCATCGTGCAGGAATGGACCCGGTCGCTGCGACAGCCCCCAGAGCGGCGGAGTCCGGAACTCCGTTCTCGATCCCTCTGCTGCATGTCGTGAGGCGCCGGCGAACTCGTGGAGCAGGAGATCTGTATAGGCGCGCACATCCACCGGTTGCCCGTTCACGGTCGCCTTTCCGGTGACCGCACGGTGGCAACTGTCGCATGCGGCGGCGGCAAACATCTGTTCACCGGATTCGGAAGCCGCAGGCGGTGGGTCGAGCCGTCTCACGTACGTCGCCAGCGCGGCCAGGTCCGCCGGACTCATTTCGGGACGTGAGCGCCGGAGTGCATCGATCCCGATCTCGTTGCTGAGCGCTCCGGCGACGAACGAGGGGATATCGCACACCGTGCTCTGCCAGCCGAAGCGTCCATAGCAGTCATCGCGCCATGGGAGGCGACCGGAGATCCCGTCACCGTCGAGGTCACCCGGATCGGCGTGAGCCGTCAATGTCTCGGCTGAAACAGCCTCTAGAAGCCCAACGCCGAAGAGTGACGGTGCCGCACGACGATGACCCGTCTCGATGTGTACCCTCCGGTGTCGTCCGCCTGACGCGGTCATGAAGCGCTGGCGCGGCATACCAAGAGTGTCTCCAGGATCGGTGTAGCTCCAAGCGACGAAGGTGTGCTCGGCGGTTCCGCTACCGCCGACCCGCGGCGTGCCGTGGCAGGACGCACAACTCACGGCATTGAACGCAGGACCCAGACCGTCAGCGATGGTAAACGGCTTGGTAAAGAGCGCCGCGCCTTGGAGAGCATCGCGCTCGGTCAACACCGCCGGGTCGGGCTGGGGCAGCACCGCTGAGACCGCAGCGGAGGCAACCCCGAGGAGCATCAACACGGCGGCGGAACTCGACACGGCGCTCCAGAGATCGCGTCCGGGCTGTCCGCTCATGAACTCACGGCTCCAGTTTCAGAGACCAGGCTCGCCATGCCATTCCCATTGTTCAGAACTCTGGCGCGCCCAAAGCCGCCACCTGAGCTAGGGTACTCGACCATTTACCCATGGGTTCAGCACGTATTATCGGGCGCGGTAGAAACTCAGCGCTTGCCGTAATGCCGAAGATCAGGATTCCTGGCGAGCACCTCCGGCCAGTCGCGCTCCAGTTCTCCGAATATTTCTTCCGCCTCGAGGTGCTCACCCAACGACGCGAGCGCAGCTGCCCGCAAGCCTCGGAGTTCCGCGCCGTCGATGTTCTCCTCGTCCGGACCAGAGCCTAGCGCGGCATTGATGTAGTCCAGCGCAAGCGACGGATGGCCCGTCTCCAGATATGTCCAACCCATTATTGCCTGAGCAGCTGTGCCAGGCTGGGATATGGATAAGCGCTGCGCGGTTGATACAGCCTCTTGATGATGTCCCGCCTGAACTAGCACTTCAATTAAAGTGGCCAGGACAACCAGATTCGAGGGATGCTCAACTTCAGCCGATCGCAGGATGTCAAGAGCGTCTTGCATTCGACCCTGCCCACGTAACACTGAGGCGAGCAGGGAAGTCAGCGTCGGATCGAACGGGTCGTGGCGGAGTCCTTCCCTCACAACGTCCTCGGCCTCGGAGACCCGACCAGCCGCCTCGAGAAGGTGGGCGAGGCTGACCGACACGGAGCAGTCCGCGCCCAAAGCGATCGCGGCGCGATACCAGTCGATGGCTTCGTCGGCGCGGCCCAGTCTCGACATCAGGACGCCCAAGTTGCACAGGGCCTCGCTGCACTTGGCGTCGTGTCGAATCGCCCTCCGAAATGAGACCTCGGCCTCTTGGAACCGATCGAGGCGCAACAGGCTGAACCCCCTCGCAGCGTGCCAAGAAGCAACCTCCGACTTCAGGCACAGTGCGCGATCGAACGACTCGAGCGCCTCGCCGTCCCGATTCGATCGCTGGAGCAGGCATCCACACTCGAAGTGGCCGTCAGCGAAGTCTGGGAACCGCTCCAGAATGGTCCGAAGCATCTCGGCGGCTGCATCGGTCTCCCCCTTCTGCGTAAGCGTCTGGACTTGATAGTAGAGGGCATCAACCTCGTTCGGTGCGAGCCGGGCAATGAACGAATATAGCCCTGCAGAAACGGAACCATAGCCACGCCGACTAAACCAGTGGGCGGCACTGACCAGCGGACCCTGTATGAGTCCACGTATCCTAGGCTGCAAAGTCCGTTCTCTCGCCCTTATGCGGATGTCGCAGAACCGGTCAAGCCGAACACGGTGTTCCGGCACCGAGAACACAGGGTTTTCTACCGGCTGTGGGCGAGCCAGAACCTCCACCGGACCCTGCCTTCCCCCCACCGCCGAATCCAGCTCCCGCTGGCCCGCCGGGAGCACGGCCAGGGCCAGGGAATCCCGTTGGGCCGAACCCAGCACCGATGGCGTTCCAGAAGTCAAGAATGTCAGAAATCTGGTCGAATCCATCAGCGACACGCTCCCATTTGGTGGCGTAGGACCCTCTAGGCGCGACTTCAGGCGGAAGTCCATGCGATGGGGGTGGTAGGGGACGCGGAAGCGGCGTCGGCTTGGGGTTCTTGGTCTGAGCAGCTCGAGCGATATTCGAAGGAAGTGACGGGCGACCGATGTAAAAGCCGCCGCGACTAAATATCAGAATTTCCTCACCAGTCGGGTCCGTCGCCGAAACCGGACGGTTTGCAACATACGAGTGAAGATTGAGATCTCCCCCTGCAAACTCAAGTGGATCCTCCGACATAAAACGTTGCAGCTGCGGATCGTAATATCTGGCTCGGTAGAAGTTCAGTCCCGTTCCATCATTCTCGCGGCCAGTGAAGCCGAAGGTGTTGTTGCTGCTCAAACCTGTCGTGGACACGCTCCCAAACGACTCGTAGGTGTATGCGGTCTGCACGGCTCCGGAGCCGTCGGTGAGCGCGATCGAGCTGCCGAGCGCGTCGGTCAGGAAGTTGCGCGCCCCCGCCGAATCAGTGCGCGTGAAGTACTCGTCGATTGCGAGCCCAGTCAGCAGGTTGGCCACCGGCGTGCCCGATGAAAGCTCCTGCACAGGGTTGAGGCCATCGTACAGGTACTGCTTCGCGGCACCGGCGACAGTGCGCGCTCGGCGCCGCCCGGCCCCGTCGTAGGCGAGGCTGGCGCTGACGCCGCCGCTGAGCGCGGTCAGCTCGTTGCGCGCATTCCAAGTGTAGGTCTTGGTCCCATCGCCCGTGAGATTGCCGTTGGCGTCATACGAGAAGCTCGTCCCCGCCCACGTAGCGATCTGATTGGCATCGTCGTAGGTGGCCGACGTCAACGCCGCCGGCAGCCCCGAGCGCGCGTAGGTGCCGCTGAGCGCCATCCGCTGCCCCGCAGCGTCGTAGGTATAGGCGAGACTGCCGATCGTCGTCCCACTCAGCTTGTAGGTTAGGCCCGCCAGCTGTGAATCCCCGTCATACGTCGACTCGACCACGATCCCATTCGGCAGCGTCAGCGACGTCCGGCGATCGGCGCTGTCATAGACCATGGACACCGTCGCCGTGCCCTGCGTCACGGCCGTCAGGCGATCCGCATTGTCGTAGGTATACGACACACTGGTCTGCCCGGCGACCTGCATCGTCGATCGCCGCCCGGCCGCATCGTAGGTGTAGCTGACGGTCCCCTCAGGCGTGACCTCCTGCGTGAGTCGGTCCAGCAGGTCGTAGGTGCGAGAGATCGTGCCCGCACCAGAGTCGACGAGTTGCGTCGCACGGTGGCCGGCGTCGTAGGTCGTGGTGACGCTACTGGCATACGAGGGCGGCGTACCGGTGGTGCCAAAGCCGGTGAACGTGGCGCGATCGAGGGCGTCGTGCGTGTAGGTTGTCACCTGCGCTTTGCGATCCGTCCAGGCGCTCGCCTGGCCATTGGCGTCGTAGGTGAAGCTCTCCTGACGCGACAGCGGATCGCTGCGGGTGGCGACGCGGTCCATGCTGTTGTACGTCCACGTCGTCGTTTTTCCCCGCGCATCGGTCAGCGTCAGCAAATTCCCGTTGCCGTCGTAGGTGAAGGTTGTCTCGCCCCCGAGCGGATCGGTAAGCTTGGTGACCTGGTCGAGTGCGTTGTAGGCGTATGTCGATATCCTTCCGAGCGGGCCGGTGACGCGCGAGGGTCGTCCGGCCGCATCCAGGTAGCGAGACGTCAGACCTCCCAGGGGCGTCGTCACCCCGACAAGATCTCCGCGGTCGTACGCAAACGTCAGCGTTTCACTGAGGTGATTCGCGACGGTCAGCGGCTGGCCGGAGGCGTTGTAAGTCAGCGTGGTCTCGTTGCCCAGGGGATTGGTCACCGTAATCAGGTTGCCTGACGTGTCGTACTCGAACGCCGTAGTGTGGTTCAGTGGATCGGTCACCGTGGCCACCCTGTCGTATGGACCCGAGTACGTGAAAGATGTCGTCACCGCATCGGCAGTATCGGCAAGGCGCACGACGGATGTGACATTGCCCGCGGTATCGTAGGTATAGGCGGTCTTCCGTCCCAGCGGATCGGTGGTCTCGGTCACCAGGTTCGAGCCCGAGGCACGTGTGTAGGTGGTCGTCTGCGCTAGACTCAGTCCGAATGCTCGCGTCGACGACAGCTCGTACCCCAGGGCGTTGAACGTGCTCCGGGTCACGTGCCCTCGAGGATCCGTCACGTCCGCCTGCGTCACGCGCCCGTTCGTGTCAAGCGTGTAGGCCAACTGCCAAGTTGTGTTATCCGCCTGCGTCTGGGTGGCGATGCGTCCGTTCGCGTCGTATGAGTTGGTCAGGAACGTGATGTTGCGCGGGTCTTTGATCGTTAGCATCCGGTGCGAGGTGTCATACGTGTACTCGGTGATGCCGCCGGCGGCGTCCGTGACCTTCCATAGACGGCCGCTGGCGTCGTATTGATACCCAACGGTGCGTCCGATGTGGTCCTTCGCCTGGGTGATCCGGTTGCTGACGTCGTAGGTGAACGACATCCACCGGCCATTCGGAGACGAGACCCTCGTCACGTTGCCGGACTGGCCGCTGTGGTGCTCGATGGTGATGGTGTTGCCAAACCGGTCGCGGATCGCCTGCAGGGGAGCGACGTTGCCGAAGACATAGACTGTGCCGTCGCGCAGGGTGACGTCCCAGCCGTTCCCATTCCACGCGATCCGGGACTTGTAGAAGGCGGTAGGCGTGGCGGTGTGCTCGTACACGGCGTTCAGAAAGCCGGTGCCGGGAGAGATCCGGACATAGTGCACGCGCCCGCCGTCTGGCAGGATAATGTCCGCCTCCTGCCAGTTCTGCGCCGACCAGAGACGCATCGCGAACGGGTGCGTCGACCCGATGCCGAACGCTCGCGACGTCGGGTCCTTGGGACGATACGTGCGCGTAAGGGTGATCGGGAGCACGTCGGGCAGCGTCAGGTCGACCTTGTCCATCACGAATAGGCCAGTCGCCACATCGACAGGATCTCCGGCGGCCGGACCACCCCCAGGTGCCGGCCCTTCGCCCGGCGGAGGGTTGCTGGTTTCCATCATCGCGCCGGTGAACTCGTAGATCCCGGCACCAGGGTCCGGCACCACCTGCTTACCGGTGACCTTCCCCGCCCCGTACACATGCCAGTCGAGCTCCTGAGGATCGTAGTTCCAGAAGCTGGCGATCACGTCCTTCGGCACGTCGTAGTAGTTGGGGTAGATCAGCCGGGCTTTGCGCCGGCCGTAGGTCGCGCTGTAGACAACTGCCCCGCCGGGCTGGATCGTGAAGTAGACGGGGACGTCGATGTGCTGTGGCAGCGGGAACGGCGTGCGGTCCACCGGAATCGGCGTGATGCTGATCTCGCGGACCACGCGGCCGGCGCGGTCCTTGATGATGGTGCCGCGTGCTAGGTGCAACTCGAGACCGGGGATCTTCGGCGTCCTGATGACCACGTCTCCTGCGATCGGCGAGCCGATACGGACCGCATGGGCGGTGTCGGTCACCGGCATCCAGATGGTGTAGGCCAAGGCCGTGGTGCGACCAGCCGCGAGGTTGACGCCGACCTCGAAGAAACCGTACGTGCGCCCCGGCCTGCTGGCAGTGGCGCCTTCGATCTCGAGCTGATGACGCCCACTGGCACTGACCGGGAGCGTCAGCAGAAAGCGGCCGGTCTTGTCCGTGTGTGCCGTCTGTCCGCCGATCGTCAGCGAGACATCCGCGAGCGGTCGGCCGTGCAGCGTTAGCGCCTGGCCTGCGACCGCGGTAACGCCCGGTGCTGCGCTGAGTGGGGGGAGCATTTGCCAAGGCGACGGCGGAGCGTCCATCTTCCACGCTCGCCCGCGACGCCCGAGCGGGTTCCACTCCTCGGGCTCGGGTACAGGTTCGTCGCTGGCCGGCTCCTCAACCGCCGTCGTAAAGGTGGTTGAGGAGGGTTGCAAGCGGCGGCGGCCCGGTGCGGCGAGCCCGTCCAGTGAGACGCGATAGCGCGTGCCTGGTGCGAGCGGCGTGAGCGGCCAGACGAACGCGAGCCGTCCTCCTTCCGCCCCGACGATGACAACGTCAACCAGATCGCTGGGGCCGAGCAGCTGAATTGAGGTTGCCAACTCGGCTGCGGAAACCGGGCTGCTGAACCGGAAGGCGAGACGCGAGTCAATCGGCACGTCGATGGCGCCGTCCCGTGGCGTGCTCTCCGCCACGAGAAGCTGCTCGGGCTCCGGATCCACCGCCTCGGCAGCGACGAAACGGCTTGCGAGGGGATCGAACAGTTCGGGGATCGCCGCGTTGCCCAATGCGTCCGATCCGCCGTCTAGCAGCACCCGCCCGTCGGCCAGCAAGGTCGCCCGATGCCCGTAGCGCGGTTCCAGCATTCGGCTCTCGAGCATGCGCGTGGCGCCGGGGTCGGCACTCCAGAGCTCCGCATCGCCCGGACCCGTCGGCGTCTCGCCGCCGGCGATCAGCACGCGCCCATCAGTCAGCAGCGTGGCTGTATGGCGTGAACGGTCGACGAATCCGTCCAAAGCGACTGGCTCGAAAGTGCGGGTGGACGGGTTGAACCGCTGCGGAGAACTGATCGTGTGCCCGCTTGCATTGATCCCCCCAAGAACGAGCACGCTGCCGTCCGGCAGCAGTGTGGCAGTGTGCCAAGCGCGCGGGACGAACCCGGCACCGCCCAAAGGTTCCGTAGGTTCCCCGGATGGGCGCAGGATAACTGCAACGGACCGGTCCGCGTCCCCACCGATCACCAACCTGCTGCCATCGGCAAGAAGGGTCACTGTCTGGCCCGGCGAACGGCCATTGTCCTGCACCGCTAGGATTGGCGCGTGACCGGATGAGGCCGAGAGCAGGAGACCGAGGAGGACGCCTGCTACACGCTGCGATGATCGGCCGAACGGATGTGGGCTCATGTCAATACACCTGCAGCGCTACGGGTTGGTGACGTTTACGGTGAGGTTGCCAGTACCCCACGTTCCGGGGTCGATCACGATCGTGTATGTGCCGGTGGTCGGCAACGTCTGGGTCGCCAGGTTGAAGTTGGCAAAGCCCGAGGTCGACACGGTTAACTGGGTGCCATCCGGGCGAAGGAGCTTCACGGTGGTCGAGCCGATGGCGTTGCCCGTGATGCGGACGGTGACCTGCTGCGCGGCAGTGCCGCTGAAGGTGATCGACGCGTTCTGGCCAGGCGCTACTATCGTCACCCCCAGCGCACTCCCCCCGACAGTGACCGATCCGGTCACGTCGGCGGGAACGTCGAAGGCCTGCAGCGTGATCGATCCGGTGCTGCTGCCGCTGTAGTCCACGGTGAGGGAGTACGTCTCGGTCGCCGGTAACGTCACCGGCTCGATGAACCCTCCGAGGACCGTGATGCTCGTCGAGACCAGCGTGGTCCCATTCGCCCTCTTCAAATACAGCGTGCCACTGGGTCCGCTGGTGCGCGTGACGCTGACCCGCTGCCCTGCCGTCCCCGAGAAGGTCAGCGCGCCGTTCTGCCCCGGTACGGTCGTTGTCAGCGTCTGCGACGACCCGCCGACAGTGATCGTGCCAGACACGTCCGGCGGGACGTCATGCAACGTGAGCGTCACGCTGCCCGTGCCGCTGCCCGTCGGGTTCACGAGAATCGAGTACGTGCCGGTCGCCGGCAGGGTCTGCGGCTCGATGAAAGAGGTGACCACGTTGACGTTGCCGGTGGCGAGCGTCGAGCCATCTGGCTTTTTGATCGTGACGCCGCCCAGGGGACCCGCACCAATCGACAGGCTCACCCGCTGCCCTGCCGTCCCGGAGAAGGTCAGCACGCCGTCCTGCCCCGGCGTTCCCATGGTCAGGCTGACGGGCGTACTGTTCGGCGAAATCGACCCCGCCGCGTCGGCCGGCACGTCGTACAACGTTAACGTGGCGCCGCCGGTCGAATAATTCTGCGGATCCGCAAAGACCGTGTAGGTACCGCTCGAGGCGAGGACCACCGTATCGAGGAAGCTGGTGAGGGTCTGTCCTGCTATAGTCTGCCCGTCTGGCGCAACAACCCCGACGTTCACGGAAGCGAACGTCGAACTGCTGGTCCGCAGGCTCACACGTTGACCGCTGGTGCCGCTGAACGTCCACCTACCGTTCTGACCTGGCGCCGCGATCGTGAACGGCAGCGCCGATCCTCCGGCGACGATCGGGCCCGACAGGTCGGCCGGCACGTCGTAGGCCTGCAGTGTGACACTGCCGGTGGCGTTGAGGACTGGATCGACAACGACTGTGTAGGTCGCGCTGGCCGCCGCCGAAACGGGCTCGAGGAATGCACCTGTCGAACCGGCAGTCGCAGACCTCAGGACGGCGTTGTACGGGTCCCGGATCGAAATGACGGATTGACTGGTCGTGACGTTGCTGACGCGTAGACTGACACGTTGCGCAGCCGCGGCATCAAACAGCACCATGCCGATCTTCGTGGCAGTCCCGACCGATATCGTCTTCGCGGTGCCGATCGTCATGCGATCGGTGGTGACGACATCCGTCGCCCCGTAAGGCGAGGGTGGCACGAAGAAGTCCTGCGTGCTCGTCGCGGTGCCGACCGGCGTCGCTACTGTGATGCGGCCCGAGGTGCCGGTGGGCGGTATGGCGGCCGCCACCTGCGTGGAGGTGGACGATGTGGGGGAACTGTAGGTGAGATTGACACGTAGCTTGTTCTGCGCGGCTGCTGTATCGAAATTCGTGCCCGTTACCGTGAGCGTCGTCCCGGCAGCGCCGACCGTCGGCGAGAGGCCGGTAATCGTGGGCACGCCTGTGCCGGCCGTCACCGAGAAACTGCCCGGGCCGCTGGCCGTGCCAGCCGGCGCCACGACCGTGACGGTCCCGGTGGTCGCTCCGATTGGCACCGTGAGGGTCAGCTGGGTCGCCGACGCCGTGAGAACCGTGGCGGTCGTGCCGTTGATCGTGACGGCATTCTGAGACGGCGTTGCGCTGAAGTTACTGCCCGTTATCGTCACGGTCGTCCCGACCGGGCCGAGCCTCGGGCTGAACGCGAACACCGCCACCGCCGTCGCACCCGTTCTCGTAATCGCCGTCAGGTTGCCGGTGGCATCGTAGTGGTAGGTTGCGGCATCACCGTTGGCGTCGACGACAGTACTGAGCCGCCCCAATTCGTCGTAAATGTAGCGAATCGGCACCTGGGCGATCAGCACCGCGCTGCAGAGGAACGCGATGAGGACAGCGGTTCGTGATGCGTTGTGGCGCAAAGGGCACTCCGTCGACAACTTTTATGCGTGGGTCAATATTAGCGAGCCCGAGGTGGCGGTCCACCCGCGTACTCAGCACGGAGATGACAATCGTCGAAAAAACTCGCCGGCAGCTACTTTACGGGAGGCGCATCGTTGCACACTCGAAGGCCGATCACAATGGGTAGAAGCTGCAGGCCAATAACTTGGCCCGCAGGCCAGTGGGTTGCCCTCCAGCATTCGTCCGCACCACCGAGATCTGACGAGAGTAACGGAGCAATTTGATCGGGCCTCGGACCTCACCCCTTTGCTAGCAACCTTGCCGGCGGCCAAGGCATGGTAGGTAGGATTACAGAGATTACAGACAGGCGATCTGATGGACGCTGACACATGTCGGGCGCGCTCGCTCGTGGTGTCGGGTGGTGAACCTGCTCGACGAACCGCGCTCACTCTGCGACTCGCGCCGCTCATTCAGCACGAGATCCTCGTTCGGCTGCTGAGCGGACCGCAGGACCCCAGCTGCGCCATCTCGCCATTGCGGGGTTGCCCAGCCAGCACACCGCGAAGGCGGTCGCCTGGCTAGAGCGACATTTTGCGAACCTGTGCCGGGCGACAAACTCGCAGCGCGCGCGCGCATGAGTCCCTCGACATTCCGTCAACACTTCCGGGCTCTGACCGACGTCAGCCCGTTGCAGTATCAGAAACAGCTGCGGCTGCAGGAGGCGCGGCACTTGATGCTGAGCGAACATCCCGACGCAGGCAGCGCGAGCGTCATGGTGGGTACGAAAGCGCCTCGCAGTCCAGCCGTGAATACAGCAGGCTGTTCGGTGAGCCGCCGCCGCGTGACATCGTGCGGCTGCGCCGATCCGCGGCGTAGACCTATCTCGCCATCAAGCATTACAGGGGCGAATGGGTGGCCTGCCCCGACAACGGCAGGGTAGCAGCGGCTGCCGCCAGCATCGCGCACGCAGGTGTCGTCGGCCACCAGACTGGCGAGTCCTTCTTTCCTGCTGCCCGGCGACCCGCAATAAGGCAGTGTGCGCAGAGACCGTGCACCGCCCGCGTAGTCACTCATCGACCCTTCGCAGGCTGCGTTCGAAGCGCTCACGGCGCATCTCACGAAACCATCAGCGACCTCATCCCCTGCCTCCGGCAGCTCATAGACGCCATCACGCCGCCCTCAGCGACGGGAACGAGCTAGTAGTGGCCATGGCCATTCACAAGGAGGCCGAAGACCTCGGCGTCAGGCTTGACCTCGGGCGGGTCGGTACGTTGCCGACGAGGGGGCCCAGGCAATGTACTGATATACGCGACCGCCGCGCCGTGGTCGAGGTCCCCCTCTGGGGTCAGGACGGCGCCTTCACGCTCATGTTCCGTAATGCTCGAACATGCTGCGACCTCGACGGCCTCTTGGCGTCGGGTTCACCCGTGTGGCACCCGGTGGTTGAACCTCGCGCGCTTCGACTTCGGCGGGCAGAACGACCTCGTGTGGCACACCCAGCGTCACGAGTTTTGCTCGCGGACGGCCCAGCACACGGGCGATCCTGTGGTCGCGCAGGAGCTCGCGCGGCACAAGGATCTGCGCACGACCCAGGGCTACCGTCACGCTCCGCCGTGCGCGCCGTCGCGGGTGCTGTCTCGCTCGATCGAAGCCGACGGACCGGGCACATCCAGCAATGGAGGGATGCCACCGGAGGCCAAGCTCGCTGACACCTGTGAAACGTTCCGTGGCCACGGTCTGCGCACGACCGAGATCCGGCGACCGCTCCGATAACGGCCAAGACACGGAAGCGCGCAGGGCACGTCAAGGCCGCGCCAGCGGCGAGCGCAGCGAGCGAAGCCTTGACGTGACCGAGCACTTCCGGATGCTCGCGCATCGGAGCGGACGCGCGCCATGTGGGCGCCTTGCTCGTAGACACCTCGGTCGCCAGTGCGGCATCGACGATCAAGGGGGGAGCGACCCCCGTCGGCCGGGCTGGGGCAAGCCCCACCCCAAAATGGGGGGTCGCTCCCCCCTTGCTGGTGACCCGACTCCGACCCACGAGGCGCCCCAGTCGCCACAGGACTCGCTCGGCGTCAGGGCGGGAAGTGCCTCTCCTGCAGTCACTTGTGCGAATGGAGCCACCGTGTCGATCGACGCGTAGCTATGCAGTCGGGTAGCCAACAATCCATCCCACACCGTAGACAGCGATCCGCCGGAGTGTTGGCTATCACGGTCGCAAGCAGCGGAGTCGACGTCGCACCACCCGACAGCACGCGTCCTCTTGAGGGCTGCGTCTGTGCTCCTCTGGTGAAGGGCGGACCGTTCGTTCGTCACCGACGCGGACCTCGGGATCGCGCGGCTGTGGAGCCCCACGAAGCGGTACCGAATACGAAGGGCCTGCCGCCGATAGACATCAACACACTCCCGGCAAGTCGCCGAACTGCGAGTACTGATGCGACAGGTATCGCACCTCGAGGTTGACTCGCTGGGGCAGGACGTCGAAGGGCAACTCTGATAGCGATCGGTCGCCAGTAGCCATCCAGGCGTTGAAGAGGGCGTCGGTCGAGGGTCCAGCGTTCAGGCGATGCAACTCCCTAAACCGCGCCACTTCAGCGACCGACAGCCGGTCGAACTGCCGCTGCTCCACGGCGCGCCGGGCCTCGAAGTACCACGCCAGTTGGGTGCGGTCGAGGGCGACTGTCTCGGTGACGGATGCCCCGTCACGGAACGCTTCAAAGGCGCGCGTGCAAGCCGTCGGAGCGGGCATGTCCTTGGGTCTAAGGACCACGATCGTCCATGCTGGGAGGCGACGCAGCAGCGTGGCGTAGTCACTCAGAAACTGCGCACACCCGCTCTGAGCGAGACCATGCTCGAGGTAGACGAAGTACGGGACCCGCGGTTCGCCCGCAAGGTAGATGGGGAGCTTCTCGACGAAGTATCGAGTCGTCGACGGCTTGGTGGGATTCCCGGCCGGGTACGTGCGCTGCGGCAAGTCCGCTCGCGCCAGCCGGTATCGCTCGGTGAATGTCGTGACCTTCTCGCTCTCCGTCACCAGCCATTCCACGCCGGGCTCGCTGATGACGAAGTCGAGCAGCATCAGCTTCCGTGCAATGAGCGCTGGACCCGCCAGGCGGCGGTTCCGGTTGTCGTCCTCCCCCAGCGCGCGGTAGACGCCCTTCGCATGGAGGTGATACAGGTAGCCCCGGTCGCGACGGTAGGCGACACGACGGGCGAGGCCGCGGTGCACCAGCTTTTCCAAGAAGCCCCGGACCGGCGCACCCTGTTGGACACCGGCGAAGGCCGCGTACTGACGCCGAAGGCAGAAGCCACCGTGGAGGGCCACGGTCACCAGGAAGCGAGTCTGGCGAGGGGAAAACCCGAGAGGAGCGAGCGCGCTAACACGCTCCTCGAAGGTCATTTCAGCCACTCCAAGTGGTGCGGATCCAGCGGCGTGCCGCCCCGCCCACTGGCTCCACCACCCGATGATCGCCCTCCTGCGGCGCGATACATGCTGAACCCGGCGCGCGCTTTGCCCGAGAGCTGTGCCCCTGAGTAGTGCTCGGTGACCAACTCGACATCTCGAAAGGCGAGGTCGCCCTGTGGGGTCTCGTACTCGATGCGAAGATCGGGAAGCTCAAGGTGGTCGTCCACGACCGGGAACCGCGACTCCGCCGCAAACGCAGCCCGATCTTCCGCCTGCGAGACATCATTGGGGCGGTCCGATCTGTGGAGGAAGCGCTGGTATTCGCGCTTGATCTCGTAGTCGAGGACCACTCGACGGACGCGGCCGCCCTGCCCGGTGATGCGCGCGGCTTCCGCGAGATAGACCCGGTACAACTGTGCGTCGTGGGCGAGTTCGCTAGGCGGCACTAGCCCGGCGCGGTATTCCTGTTGGGGACCGCCTGGCGAGACGTTTCGATGCGCCTCGAGCAATGCTTTTCCCTCTTTGCTCAACACGAGCACGGGCGTGGGTTGCCCATTGATGACGACAGACTTGCGGTCGATCAGCCCTTGTTCAGACAGATGTCTGACGTCGCCATTCCACACGTCTGCCGTTGTTGATCCGGAGGTGACGTCCGCGGCAGGAACCACGCGGAAGGTGCCGACCGTGCGAGGATGTGGGCCTTAGAAGCCCGCAGCGCGTAGGTTCGTTCCCGCACATGAACCGGCTGCCTGGTGTCGGTCCGTGGTAGCGCGACCGTCCATCAGCAGCGTGTCCCGATTCGGTGGATGTTCTCCCGAGCGTTTCAGAGGCGCGTCGGTAAGTCGCTCTTGGACGGCCTGGCCATCCCCTGACGCGACTCGCGCCTATCCTTTGCGAGTCAAGGGGAGAGAGCTACGTAATCACTCCCGCGCCTCGGATGGGCCCTACCTAGTTGCGCTCGTCGAGTCTGGTCCGCGGACTTTCGCCGGCCACACCCTCCTGTCGTCCGCTGCGGACGCGTTAATGGCGACGCGTCACGACGGCGACTGTCGCGGAGGAGAATATGAGTCGGCTGTTGGGATGTCTGCGGGGCGTCGGACAGTGTCTCGGACGAGACTTACGGCTAATTCGATGACGCCGGAAGCGACTCACGCTGACTGGAGCAGGCTAGAGGGTGGTGATGTGCACAACATTATTGGCCACATGGCTAGATGCACAGCACCAGTACGAGGCCATCGCACTGTCAGCGCTGCGGCGGACTGCCCTGCATGCGGTGGACGCTATTGTCGCTATAGCAGCTACAGCAGCTACGGGTCGTACTCCTGCCGGCTCGCGAACCGGGCTCAGTACTGCAGGAAACTCCATGGCACACGTCGCGGCTAAGCTCGCCGAGTTGGTCGCCGTGTAGTTCTGCGGGCGTGGTTTCTCTGGACGCAAGTCGCCGCACAGAGCGGTCCGCTGCCAACATGCGGCCACCTCCAGAACCCAGTGCTCCAAGATGTTCGACGCATTCGCCGGCGAGTCAGACCACCGGGGAACTCGGAACGAGTGATCTCGAAGAAGGTTTGATGCGGAGTTCGCATGTGGAGTTTGCATTGCGATTCCTTGGTGATCGTGCGACACTCACCGCTCACCTATTAAACAGCCTGATCGCTTGGAGCATACGAGGCTCTGGCCAATGACGGAAGCGGCCCGGATGGAATCGAGGCATGGCCATCGGTGCGCTGACCTATGCCAGCACGGTGACGACGACCTACGATGCGGGGAATCGGGCGACGCAACTGGCCGACTCCGGTGCCGGCACGATCACCCGGACCTATGACCTTCTCGACCGCCTGACCCAGGAGGTCACGCCGGAGGGCACCGTCAGCTATACCTATGACGCGGCGAACCGCCGCGCGACGATGACGGTGACCGGGCAGACGAGTGTGTCGTACACCTACGACAATGCGGACCGGCTGACGGCGATCACCCAGGGTACGGCCTCGGTGACCTCGACGTATGACAACACGAATCGCCGGACGGCGCTGACGCTGCCCAACGGGATCGTGGTCGAGTCGGCGTACGACACCGATTCGCAACTCACCGGTCTGACCTACAAAATAGGCGGCAGTGCGATCGGTGCGCTCACCTACACCTACGATGCGGCTGGGCAGCGGGTGGCAGTCAGCGGGAGCTATGCGCGATCGGGGTTGCCATCTGCGTTGACGTCGGCCACCTACGACCATGCCAACCAGATCGCGACGTGGGCGGGGACGAGCTTCTCGTATGACGCCAACGGGAACCTGACGTCGGACGGGGGTAAGACCTATACCTGGAATGCGCGGAACGAGCTGACGGCGCTCAGCGGCGGGGTCAGCGCCGGCTTCGCGTACGACGGCGTGGGACGGCGACGCTCGCGAACCGTAGGCAGCACGACCACCCAGTTCCTGTACGAGGGGCTGAATCCGGTACAGGAGCTGGCGTCTGGGACCCCAACCGCGAACCTGCTGACCGGCCTCGGAATCGACGAGTACTTCACCAGGACGGACGCGGCCGGCGCGCGACACTTTCTCACCGATGCCCTGGGGCGTTCGGTGGCGCTGACCGACGGCTCGGGCACGGTGCAGACGGAGTAGACGGAGTATACCTACGAGCCCTTCGGCACCGTGACGACAAGCGGTGCCACGAGCGGGAACACGTTCGGGTTCACGGGACGCGAGGCTGACGGCACCGGGCTGAACTTCTATCGAGCACGGTACTACGATCCGCGATTGCAGCGATTCATTGCGCAAGATCCGATCGGATTCGCGGGTGGAGACGCAAACCTTTTTGCGTACGCCTACACGAGTCCCACCAATTGGTCAGATCCGATGGGTCTGAGCGTGAAGAACAACTCGAGTTTAACGATCTGGGTCAAGCGAGAGAGCGATTGCAAGACGGTGCCGGTTCCACCAGGCGGGGAGTTCCCCGGCGCGCGGGACGGTGTGGCACTGCCGTCAACTCACTTGAACCAGATCTTTAAGAACGTAGATGGAGTCGACCTGGTAATCACTGCGGCTGGTCGTATCTCAATACCGAGTTGGACGCTGTGGACCAAACAAAAAGGAGCCGAAGCCTTGGGACGCGGGGGCTGGTTCGGTGCAGACTGGCTAACTGGCTTGCACGGCCAGAACCCTGCAGATTACGGCTGGGACAATATCTTTGACCGGTCGAAGGCGAAAGACACTTCTGGCCGAAAAGATCAGCCCTGCAAGGCATCATGACGATTGGAAGATCGCGGCGTGTTGTTGTTGCACTTCTTCTAGTGTCGCTCTGCGTTGGAACGTGGCTGCACGCCTATCGTCTGGATGGTATCGATGGTCTGGTGCTCGGAGCGTTGCTTCAAGAGGACACCCGTTATTCCTCGGGTTACTCTGCTGCTGCATTTCGCCGAGTGAAGGTTGGAATGGCCGTGTCCGAGGTCACTAGCCTGCTCGGGGATCCGCTCGCGCGTAGCTGGATTTACGAGTCTCCTGGAAACGAGCCTCTCGTTGTGTACTGGGACGAGGTGGGGCGGATCAGCCATATCTCCGGACCCGAGTCAGAACGGGCGAGGTTCCCGGCTGGGAGTGATATCGTCACGGTGAGTAATGCCCTCGGTAGGCCGACTGCTATTGCGTACGGCTATTCTGAAAGCCCGACCGACAGTCATTATCGAATCCGCTCGGTCGTTTTCAAAAACGACGTCGTTTACCGAGTTATCGACCGTTACTGGTGGGACTGAAGATTGACGCGAGAACACCCGGCCGAACCGCCGGCATTATGCGTCCACGATAGTCGCGAGAAGCAGGGAACCAGGTGCGTCCCGACCGCGGGGTGTATCTCTACGGGACAGGGGTTGGCGCAACCGCCGGTCGTGGATGCGGCTACTGACCAGATCATGCAGCAACCACAGCATCTACGGGACTATCAAGTTCTGGAAATGGTCGGGTTCGACGCGACATCCAGTGCACCTCGACCAGACCGGCCGATTTCTACCTTCCTCAACTGGCTCATTGGGGAAGACCTCTTTGAGCGGTCTTCACCGATTTGAATGCACAGTTTCTGGATGAAGAAACCGGGCCACATCCCGCGCCGACCGGAGTGGGCGGGCGGTCGCCCATTTGAGCTTCAGCACGAGCATGGCCTCATCGCGCA
>Ga0183260_10000627_pt1 | contig 29844 bp, 23 predicted proteins | sample AntDrymUQ4972206_2_FD_129768 | JGI IMG/M metagenome (GOLD analysis project Ga0183260, IMG submission 129768) | Polar desert sand microbial communities from Dry Valleys, Antarctica - metaG UQ497 (22.06) (version 2) (version 2) | ecosystem: Environmental > Terrestrial > Soil > Desert | place...
CGTCGCCGACGAACGCGCCGAGGAACCACATCAGGTCCTCGGTGGTCGCCATGGGGAGCCGAAGACGCGACTCACGAGCCCGTGACGCAGAGAGGTCGTCGGCGTACTGGTTGCTCGTCGTGAACGACGTGGTCAGGCCCGGGAACTCGAGCTTGTACGGCGCGCCGTAGTCGAGGCTCGTGATCGGGACGATCGTCTCGCTGAGGTGGTCGGCGCGCACATAGGCGAGGCGGTAGCGACCCGACTTCCTCGCCTGCGTCGGGTCGTAGGTGTAGGAGAAGAACGGGTGGTTGTCGGTGACGCGCAACGCGCGCTCGCCGATGCGCACCTCGCGTACCGGCTGCTCCCCGCTGTATCTCTTGCCGAGCACGCGACGGAACACCAGCTCGCCGGCGACATCGTCGTAGGCGAGCACCTCATCGCCGGGCGTGAGCAGCTCGATCGGCTTGACGCCACTCGGCGTCGTGACGGTGGAGCCCTGGGCGAGGCAGCCTATGTTGCCGTCAATCCACTCCATCCGTCCGCCCGCGTCGACGGCGGTGCGCTTGGTCACCAGGTTGTAGACGTTGTTGGACCAGTTCTGGATCGTCGTGTAGCGGACGTGCGCGTTCTTCTTGACGATGATCTCGACCACCGCGGAGTGCAGGCTGTCTGACGAGTAAACGGGAGCGGTGCAGTTGTGCACCGCGAACCCGCTGGCGAGGTAGCTGTCCGGTGCTTCGACATCGAGGTTGTAGACGAGCTCATCGATCTCGCGCACGTCGCGCTTCTTCACCGGCACAAGGAAGTACGGACCAGCATCGCGGACCTGTCGCGGCCCGCTGCCGCCGGTGGTCCACTGGACCTGCCACAAGTCCTGACGCGTCACGTCACGCCCGAGGATGACGGCCGGCCCGCCGGGCCGACGGAGCTCGACAGTGGCGTAGGTGCCAAGGCGGGCCAAAATGCCTTGTAGCTGCAGCGCCCAGATGCGCGACGTGGTGTGCGCGCGCGTCCAATCAGCGCCGCCGCGAATGTTGCGGTTGCCGTCGCCGTTGACATAGGTCTGCACGAGCTCGGCAAGCAGCAGCGGGTTCTGAGCGAGGACGTCGCCGGAAAGCTGCTTCTTCGACGACCCGGTGCCGACGTGGTCGAGCAATGCTCGGTAGCCCGCCTTGGTGTAGACGAGCACTCGCGCCTCGTGCTTGCTCTCGTTGATCAGCACTGAGCTCTTGGCATCCCACAAGGACTTACAGAGCTGGCGCACCTCGTCGACGTACTCGGTCTCATCCATGTGGAAGGAGAAGACGACCGACTCGCACCCGTTGGTCAGCGTTGCGTGACCCTCGGCGAGGTAGTAGCCGGCGAGACGCAGGAAGTCGACGCTGAGCACCGTTGCGGCGGGCACCGGCTGCGGCTTCGGGAAAACGAGGAAGTCGCCTTCGTGGACGTCCTTCGCGGGCGTCCACCGCGGCACTCCGGCGACGAGCTTCTTGCTGTCGACCTCGGGCTGCCAGCCGTTACGAGGCGCTCGCGCGACAAGGGCCTCGGCCCGCGGCACGACGAGAACAGGATGCTCACCGGTCACCGCGAACGCATTCGCGGGTGAGATCGGGGTGAAAGTGAAGAGCTCACCGCGGAAGTCGCGCACCTGGGTCGCGTTGACGCGGTGCGGCTTTCCGTCATCGGAGAGGACGAGGTCGCCGACCTGAACGTTTTCGATCGGCGTCCAGCTTCCGTCCGCCATGGACAAGAGCTCGCCCGCCGGCAGGCAGCCTTCGACGTAGTGCACGCTCGAGCCCTCGTCGGCGATGATCAGAGTGCGTTCGAACTGGCCCATGTTCTCGGTGTTGATCCGGAAGTAGGCCTGCAGCGGGATGTCGACCTTGACGCCCGGCGGCACGTAGATGAACGACCCGCCTGACCACACGGCGGTGTTGAGCGCCGCGAACTTGTTGTCCCCCACGGGAATCACCGAGGTGAAGTACTCGCGAAACATGTCCTCGTGCTCGCGCAGCGCGGTATCGGTGTCCAGGAAGAGCACCCCGAGCTGCTCGAGATCCTCGCGAATCTTGTGGTACACCACCTCCGACTCGTACTGGGCGGCCACTCCGCCGATGAGGCGGGCCTTCTCCGCCTCGGGGATGCCTAGCCGGTCGTAGGTGTTCTTGATGTCGGCGGGCAAGTCGTCCCAGGACTCGGCCTGCTTCTCCGTCGATCGCACGAAGTACTTGATGTTGTCGAAGTCGATGCCGGACAGATCCGAGCCCCAGGTCGGCATCGGCTTCTTGCCGAAGAGCTTCAGTCCCTTCAGGCGCAGCGCCAGCATCCAGTCCGGCTCGTTCTTCAACGCCGAGATGTTGCGGACGACGTCCTCGTTGAGGCCGCGCCGCGCGTTGACGCCGGCCGCGTCGGAGTCCGACCAGCCGAACTTGTACTTGCCGAGACCTTCGAGGTCAGCGGTGGCGTCGGTCGTCATCAGGCAGTCCTTCCGGACGGGGCTTGCGTATTAGGGATGTGGGTCGTGCAGACGCCATCGCCGTGGGCGATCGTGGCGAGGCGCTGGACGTGCGTGCCCAGCAGCCGGCTGAACGCGGCGGTCTCCGCCTCGCACAGCTGCGGGAACTCCGCGGCGACGTGCTGCACCGGGCAGTGGTGCTGGCACAGCTGCAGCCCGGTCGGCACGGCCTGCACGTCGGCCGCGTAGCCGTCGGCGGAGAGCGCCTCGGCCAGCGCCGCGGCGCGCTCCGCGGGGGTGGCGCCGTCGGCCGGCAGCCGGTCGGCGTAGCGGGCCTCCGCGCCGGCGACCCGCGCCTCGGCGAACGCCTGGACCGCCTCCGGCCCGCCCGTCTGGGCGAGGAAGCGCAGGGCCTGCACGGCGATGTCGTCGTACGCCGCGGGGCCGGCCGCGTGGCCGGCGTCGGTGAGCATGAACAGGCGGGCCGGCCGACCCCGTCCACGACGGCCGTAGACCCGGGCCGCGCGACTGGTGATCGTGCCAGCGGTGGCCATAGCGTCGAGGTGGCGGCGAACCGCGGCGACACCCAGGCCGAGCTCCTCGGACAGCGCTGCCGCCGTGGAGGGGCCGCGTTCGAGCAGCAGCCGCGCGACGTGGTCGCGCGTGCGGCCGTCGGCGGTGTGCCTGACATCGGTTTTCACAACATGATTATGACCTAATTCGCCAGCCCGGTCGAATCCGTCCCCGGACCAGGCCCCGCGCCGATTCGATGAGTTCCGGCCGCGCTGCGTATCCTGCGGACGCCGATCCGCTTGCTCCCGCACCCGAAGGGCCGCCCGCATGCGCCGCAGCACCTCCGTCGCTCTTGCCGCGCTCGTCTCGCTGCCGCTGCTCGCGGCCTGCGGCGACACCAGCCGCGACAAGGCCAACCCGGAGACGGCCCGCCCGGTCGAGCTGGCACCCGTGCAGCCGACGGTGTTCCCGAAGAAGTCAGCGAGCGCCGCCCCGGCCAGCGGCTCGGCGTCGGCGTCGCCGGCCGCCCCGTCGGCCACGCAGGCGCCGGCCGAGCCCGGCGTCGTGACCGCTTCCGGCGACAACGTGTTCACCCCGGCCGAGATCACCGTGAAGGTCGGCGAGAAGGTCACCTGGAAGAACACCGGCGGCTTCCACACCGTCACCGGCGGCGACGGCGCGGCCGACCCGGCCTCGCCGATCGGCGACAAGCCCCTGGCCGACGCCGGCTCGACGCACGAGGTGACGTTCGACAAGGCCGGCACCTACCCGTACTTCTGCCAGCCGCATGCCTCGCTCGGCATGAAGGGCACCGTCGTCGTCGCCTGACGGCGCGGCGTACGTGACCGGCGACGCCCCCGCCGTCGAGGTCGACCGGCTGGTCAAGCGGTACGGCGATCTCGTCGCCGTCGACTCCCTCACCCTTCAGGCCGACCGCGGCACGGTGCTCGCCCTGCTCGGCCCCAACGGCGCCGGCAAGACGACCACGGTCGAGACCTGCGAGGGCTTCCGCCGCCCGGACGGCGGCTCCGTGCGCGTGCTCGGCCTCGACCCGTGGCGGGACCGCGCCCGGCTGGCCCCCTCGGTCGGCGTGATGCTCCAGTCCGGTGGCGTCTACCCGGGCGCGCGGGCCGAGGAGATGCTCCGGCTGGTCGCCGCGCTGCATGCCCGGCCGCTCGACGTGCCGGCCCTGATGGAACGGCTCGGCCTGCATGACGTACGGCGCACGCCGTACCGGCGGCTCTCCGGCGGCGAGCAGCAGCGGCTGTCCCTCGCGATGGCCGTCGTCGGCCGGCCCGAGCTGCTGTTCCTCGACGAGCCGACGGCCGGCCTCGACCCGCAGGCCCGGCACACCACCTGGGACCTCGTCCGTGACCTCCGCGCGGCCGGCGCGACGGTCGTGCTGACGACGCACGCGATGGATGAGGCCGAGCAGCTGGCCGATGTCGTCGTCATCGTCGACCACGGCCGCGTCGTGGCCGAGGGCACCCCGGCTGCGCTGATGTCCGACAGCGGCCCCGGCGACCTGCGGTTCAGCGCCGTCGCCGGGCTGGACGCAGCCGGGCTCGCCTCGGCGCTGCCACGCGGGCTCGGGGTCGCCGAGCAGCGCCCTGGCGCCTACGTCGTGCCCGGCGGTGACGCGCCGGACGTGCTGGCCGCGGTCACCGCGTGGTGCGCCGCGAATGGCGTGCGGATCGGCGAGGTGACCGCCGGGCGCCGATCGCTCGAGGACGTCTTCCTCGAGCTCACCGGCCGCGAGGTGCGCCCGTGACCGCCCTGGAGCTCGCGCCCGCGCCGGGACCCGCACCGGCCCTGCGCATGCTGGCCACGATGACCGCGATGGAGCTGCGGCTCACGCTGCGCCGCGGCGAGAGCCTGCTGCTCACCCTCGTGATCCCGGTCGTGCTGCTGGTGTTCTTCGCCCAGGTCGACGTGCTCGGCGACGGGACAGGTGACCGGACAGGCGACCCGTCGCGGCTGGACTTCCTGGTGCCCGGCGTCCTGGCGCTGGCCGTCATGTCCACGTCGATGACCGGGTTGGCCATCGCGACCGGGTTCGAGCGGCAGTACGGCGTCCTCAAGCGGCTGGGCGCCTCTCCCCTGCCGAGGGTGGTGCTCCTCGCGGCGAAGGCCCTCGCCGTCCTCGTCGTCCAGCTCCTGCAGTCGGGCGTCATCACGTCGGTCGGGCTCGCACTGGGCTGGCGGCCCGCCGGCGGAGCGGCCGAGGTCGCCGGCGCGGTGCCGCTGGTGCTGCTGGGCACCGCCGCGTTCGCCGGGCTCGGCCTGCTGATGGCCGGCACGCTGCGGGCCGAGGCGACCCTGGCCGCGGCGAACGGCCTCTACGTCGTGCTGCTGCTCGTCGGCGGCGTCCTGCTGCCGCTGGCCCGCCTGCCCGACGGCGTACGGGCGGTCGCCCGGCTGCTGCCCACCAGCGCGCTGTCCGACGGCCTGCGCGCCGCGCTGTCGGAGAGCGCAGGCCTCCCGGTCCGGCCGTTCGTCGTGCTGGCGCTCTGGGGGGCGGGTGCGCTCGCCGCCGCGGCGGCGACGTTCCGCTGGGAGTGAGCCGTCGGAGCGACGCTCAGCTCCGCGCTTCTACGCGACCCGCGCGGCGTGTCGCCGACCGACCGCGGAGTTCACGCCTGACGACCGCCGGTCTCAGCGGTGCTCGGGGTTGTCGTTCCCCGGCCGGCACCCGGCGTCCCACTCGGAGCGCTGGTTGCCGTACGCCGGGATGCCCCCGGCGTCCCGCAGCAGCCGCGCGACGTGCAGCAGGTTGAAAGTCATGAACGTGGTGTTGCGGTTCGTGAAGTCATTCTCCGGACCGCCGGAGCCCTCATCGAGGTAGGACGGGCCGGGGCCGGCCTCCCCGATCCACCCGGCGTCGGCCTGCGGCGGGATGGTGAAGCCGAGGTGCTGCAGCGAGTAGAGGACGTTCATCGCGCAGTGCTTGATGCCGTCCTCGTTGCCGGTGACGACGCAGCCCCCGACGCGCCCGTAGTAGGCGTACTGGCCACGGTCGTTGAGCTGGGCCGAGTTGCCGTACAGCCGCTCGATGACCCGCGTGCACACAGAGCTCTTCTCACCGAGCCAGATCGGCGTGCCGAGAATGAGGATGTCCGCGGCCATCACCCGCCCGAACAGCTCCGGCCAGTCGTCGGCCGAGAACCCGTGCTCGCACATGTCGGGATAGACACCGGGCGGCAGTTCGTGGTCCACGGCCCTGATCACGTCAACCGTGACGCCGAGCCCTTGCATGATGGCGATCGACTTGTCGAGCAGTCCCTGCGTGTGCGACTCCTGCGGCGACGGCTTGAGAGTGCAGTTGACGACGGTCGCGCGCAGGTCGCCGAAGCCGTCCATGTCAGTGGTACAGCCGGACCGGGGTGCCGACCGGGAGCAGCGGGAAGAGGCGGTTCATCGCCGTCTTGGTGACCCGGACGCACCCATGGCTCGCCGGGTAGCCCGGCACCGACGGACTGCCGTGGATCGCGAAGCCACCCAGGAAGTACGCCGGCTGGAACAGCTGGCCCAGGCGGCTGATCCGGATTCCGTCGATCTTCCGCGTCACTCGGAAATTGCCCACCGGCGTGACCGCCCGCGAGGTGATGCCGTCGACGGTGTAGAGCTCGTTGTTGCCCGAGGAGACCGGCAGGATGCGCTGCACGACTCCGTCGCGGGCGAAGTAGAGCACCTGCTTGGTGAGGTCGATCTCGACGGAGAGCCCGAGCGTCAGGTAGCGCAGTCGCGGGGTGTACGGCGCGCCGAGCCGGGCTCGGGTCGCCAGGTCGGCGACGCCCGTACGGGGCAGCCCGTGCACCTTCTGGAACGCCATGACGGCGAGTCGCGTGTCGTAGTCGAAGACTCCGCTGATCGGGCCGACGTCGTAGCGCAGGTCGGCCAGCCGGTGCTCGAGCGCGAGCACGTCGGCGCCGGACGACCCCTCGCGCAGGGTCCGGGCGAGCGTGACGAGACGCAGCGCAGTCCCGGTGGCCGAGTTGTGCCGGGTGTCCGCGACGGTCACGGCGCGAAGGACCCGCTCGCCGCCGGCGGTCGGCCGGATCGCCGCCCGGAATACGCCGGCCGCGTCGGTGGCGACGGTCGTCACGAGGTACCACGCGGTGCCGACCCGACCCTCGACGCGGACCCGGACTCCCGGGCCGGACGCGCCGACCCGTCCCTCGAGCAGCGCGGTGCCGCCGAGCTCGACCACTGCCGGAACCAGCCGCGACGTCAGCCCGTGGCGGGCCGAGATGGACGGCGTCGCGCTGCGCGCCTCGGCGTCGAAGGCGTCGCCGACGCGGCGGAGCAGGAAGTCGGTGTGGCCGAGCACGCGATAGGAGAAGGCGACCTGGCCGCCGACACCGGTGACCGCGGTGGCGGTGCCGGCGAACGACGCCGCGCCGCGCGGGCGGGTGAGCAGCGTGACCCTCTCGCCGGGGATCGGGCGGCCGTCCGGCGCGAGGAGCCAGCCGTAGACCCGGACGACGGTGAGATGGGTGACCGAGCCGGCGCTCAGCGAGATCCGCAGATCAGGTGCCGTCGGCACCACGGGCACGGCGGTGACGGACACTGCCGAGCCGAGGCTGCCGGCGGCGTCCCGGGTCCAGAGCGCGTAGGCGTAGGTCTTGCCGTTGGTGAGTCCGGTGTCGACGGCGCCACGGACGGGGTCGGCCGCGACGGCGACGCCGTCGGTCGGCGTCGCCGGCGCGCTCGTGCCCTCCGTGCGGCGGACGACCACCTCGACGACGTCGGATGCCGGCGCCGCCCAGCGCAGGGCCACGGCCGAGTCGCCCGGCCGGACCACGAGCCCGGACACCGGCGGCGGCGGCTCGTCGACGTCGAAGAGGAGTCCGGCCGTGCCGTCCGGCGAGGTCACGGACAGCGTTCCGTCGGTCGCCGTGGCCGGCACCGTCGCGGTGAGCTGCGCGTCGTCGACGACCGTGAATGTCGCCGCAGCGCCGTTGAACGTCACACCGGTGACGCCGGTCAGGCCGCTGCCGCGCAGCGTGACGGTCGCCCCGCCGGGTGCGCTCGCCGGCGCCACGGACGCCAGGGCCGGCGCCGGCGCCGCGAGGGCGGGATCGGTCCCGCCGAGCACCGTGGCGAGCGCCACGAGGACGGCGAGCGAGGAACGTCGGGCGCCACACCATGCCAGCTTCATCAGTGAATGCTAGCCGTGTGGTCCGGGTGCGGGTCGTGCGCGCCGTGCCCGTGGGCGCCGAGGACGGTCTGCCGGTACTCCCGCACCGACTCCACGCCCCAGCCGATCGTCGTGAGGACGATCAGCCCGAGACCGGCCAGCGCGAGACCGTGGTCGAAGACGAGGCCGATGACGAGCAGCGCGGCGGCGACCGAGTACAGGGCAGGCATCAGGCTCGGTCCCGGCAGGTGCAGGGTCGCCAGGTCGATCGGCGGGTCCGGCTGGGTCGGCTCGCGGCTGACCCCGTGCTCATCGGACCAGGGCAGGTCGTCCGCCTCGCCGCGCGCGTGGCGCAGGGAGAGGAACAGGTAGAAGCAGGCGATCGCGAAGCTGCCGAGGATGGTCAGCCCCTGCACGCCCTCGCGGACCCGGTCGCCGACGTACCCGGTCATGTACAGCGACACCGCGAACACGGCGAAGGCGCTGATCCCGACGAAGATCTTCGCGCCGACCTGCGTCGTGCCGTCGCGCGGCCCGCGGACCCGCTGCGGCGACTGCCACGGCTCGGCGCCGGCCATCCGCTGCCAGTGCTCCTCGTCCGGCCGCACCTTCAGGCCGAGGCCCGGCGGCCACGACTCGTGCAGCGTCACGCCGGCCAGGCCGACGGCCGTCCGGGCCTCGGCCACGTCGTGGGCCGTCACGGCCCCCCACACGCCATCGGCGCCGACCAGGGCGATCTCGGCGCGGCCCTTGCCCAGGTGCTGGACGACGGCCTGCGCGCCGTGGTGGGCACGGGAGAACGTCTGGACCCGGTGCGCCGTGTCGAGCGTGCGCGGGTCGAACTCGACCTCCTCGACGTGGTGCGCGATCTCCCGGCGGTAGTCCTTGACCGACTCCATCGCCCAGCCCACGGTCACCAGCACGAGCAGCAGCCCACCGGCCAGCGCGACGGCGTAATGCAGGACGAGCCCTATCACCAGCACCATGCCGGCCACGCCGTACAACGCGGGGTAGATGCTCGGACCGGGGAGGTGGATCTCGCCGTCGCCGTGCTCGTCGTGGGCAGACAGGTGCAGCCCGTCGAGCTCGCGCGCGCCCTGCGGCTTGAGCAGGAACGCGAGGTAGAAGCAGGCGATCGCGAACGCCACCAGGATGCTCACGCCTTGGGCGCCGTCACGGACGTTGCGGTCGTCGTCGAGGTAGCCCGAGCCGTACAGCACGCCGGCGACGAGGCCGAAGATGCCGATGAACAGGAAGATCCGCGCCGCCGACCGCACCGTTGCCCCCGTCTACTTCAGGACGTAGAGCGTGAGGAACAGCGCCACCCACACCACGTCGACGAAGTGCCAGTACATCGACGCGCCCTCGACCGCGGCGTGGTGCCGCGCGGTGAACTGCCCGGTCATCGACCGGATGAGGACGATGAACAGGTACGTCACGCCGCCGAAGACGTGCGCGCCGTGGAACCCGGTGAGCACGTAGAAGGTCGAGCCGTAGACGCCGTCGCGGATGGTGAAGTCCAGCGTCGAGTAGTCGAAGATCTGCCCGCAGAGGAAGACCACGCCGAGCAGGATCGTGATCGCCGTCCAGCGGGTGAGCGCGCGGACGTTGCCCCGGCGGATCGCGAAGACGCCCATCTGCATGGTCACCGAGCTGAGCAGCAGCAGGACCGTGAAGAACCCGGGCACCGTCGCGTGCAGGTGCTCGAGCCCGCTCGGCGGCCACTCCGGCGCGGCGGCGCGGATGTTGAAGTACGCCGCGAACAGGCCGCCGAAGAACATCACCTCGCTGGCGATGAACAGCACCATGCCGAGCAGCGGCATGCTCATGCCCTCGGGACGGCCGCCCGTGGCGATCTCGTCCGGTGTCGCGGTGGTCATCGGGTCGCTCCAGGAGTGTCGGTGCCGGCGGCCAGCCGGGCGCGGCCCTCCCGCTCGAGCCGCGCGTCGAAGACGGGCCGCTCGGATCGGATCGGGGGCAGCGAGTCGAAGTTGTGCACCGGCGGCGGCGACGACGTCGCCCACTCCAGCGAGTTCGCCTTCCACGGGTCTGCGCCGGCCCGCTGGCCGGACCTCAGCGAGACGGCGACGTTGTAGATGAACGGCAGCGTGGAGATCCCGATGAGGAACGCGCCGACCGTCGAGGCCTGGTTCAGCGACGCCCACTGCGGGTCCGCGGCATAGCTCGCGATGCGTCGCGGCATCCCGGCGAGGCCGAGGATGTGCATCGGGAAGAAGGCCAGGTTGAACCCGACGAGGGTCAGCCAGAAGTGGACCTTGCCGATCTTCTCGTTCAGGAAGCGGCCGGTGATCTTCGGGAACCAGAAGTAGAACGCGGCGTACACCCCGAACACGGACCCGCCGAAGAGCACGTAGTGGATGTGCGCGACGATCCAGTACGAGTCGTGGATGTGGTAGTCGATCGGGACCTGCGCGGCGAACATGCCGTTGATCCCGCCGATGAGGAACATGGAGAGGAAGCCGAGACACCAGAGCATCGGCGTCTCGAACGTGAGCTTCCCGCCGAACATCGTCGCGGTCCAGTTGAAGATCTTCACGCCGGTCGGCACGCCGATCAACGCGGTCATGAACATGAAGAACGGCAGCAGCACCGCGCCGGTCGTGAACATGTGGTGGGCCCACACCGAGAAGCCGAGCGCGCCGATGGCCACCGTGGCCAGGACGAACGCCTTGTAGCCGAACAGCGGCTTTCGGCTGAACACCGGGATGACCTCGGACACCAGGCCGAACGCCGGCAGGATCATGATGTAGACCGCCGGATGGCTGTAGAACCAGAACAGGTTCTGGTAGAGCACCGGGTTGCCGCCGAGCGCCGGGTCGAAGAACGACCCCCCGTAGTTGCGGTCGATGAACAGCATGATGAGCACCGCGGTGAGCACCGGCAGCGCCAGCATCGTCAGCATGCTGGTGACGACGACGTTCCAGGTGAACAGCGGCATCCGGAACATCGTCATCCCGGGCGCGCGCATCTTGAACACGGTCACGAGGAAGTTGATGGCACCGAGTGTGGAGGAGATGCCGACGAGCAGGATGCCGACCAGCCACAGGTCGGTGCCGTGGCCGTTCGCCCCGTCGTAGTGCCCGGTCGTGATGGTCGGGTACTCGGTCCAACCGGCCTCTGCCGGGCCGCCGCCGGTGAGGTAACCGGAGAACACCGTGATGAACGCTGCCGGCAGCAGCCAGAACGACAGCGCGTTGATCCGCGGGAAGGCCATGTCCAGCGCGCCGATCTGCAACGGCACGATGTAGTTACCGAAGCCGGCCCAGATGGGGATGATGAAGAAGAACAGCATCGACGTCGCGTGCATGGTGAAGAGCTGGTTGTACGTGTCGGGGTCCGTGAACACCGCCCCGTCGGGGTCCGTGAGCTGGGCGCGGACGAGCAGGGCCAACGCGCCGCCGACCAGGAACGCGAAGAACGAGAAGTACAGGTACATCACGCCGATCTTCTTGTGATCGGTCGTGGTCAGGTAGTCCATGAAAGCCGATCGCGGCTTCGGCGGTGCGGCGCTCACTCGTCCTCCTCGGACGTGGTGCTGGTCGGTCGAGGGCTGGTCACTGGACGAGGTAGGTCCCGCTCATGATCGGGTGGACCTGGCAGAAGAACGTGTACTTGCCGGCCGGCAGCGCGGGCACGTCGTAGGTGATGTCGCCGCTGTCGATGAGCTGCGCGTCGGGCAGGCCGAGGTAGGTCTCCTTCGGGTTGCTCGCCGAGCCGGCGACGACCGCGACGTTGTGCTGCGGGCCGCCCTCGTTCGTGTAGGTGAGCTTGACTGGGGTGTCGACCGGCGCCTTGAGGCAGCGCTCCTGCTCGTTGCTCTGCACGTCCACGAACCTGATCTGGTTGTTCTCAGACTTGATCGCGAGCTCCGCCGATGGCGCCGACTCGTCGCCCTGGCAGCTGTCGCTGCTGAGCTCGGAGATGAACGTGTCGAACTCGGCCCGGCTGACCGCCTTGACCTGGAAGGTCATCCTGGCGTGCTCGGTCCCGCAGAACTCGGCGCACTGTCCGCGGTAGGTGCCCGGGATGTCGACCCGGATGTCGAACTGGTTCTGCCGGCCCGGGACGATGTCGCGCTTGAAGAGGAAGTTCGGCACGTGGAAGGCGTGGATGACGTTGTCCGACGTCATGACCAGCCGGACGTCCTCGCCGACGGGGAGCACGAGCGTCGGCGCCTCGTCGTCGGAAACACCGCCGGCCACGACCTTGTCGTTGCCGTAGTCGAACTCCCAGCCCCACTGGACGCCGCGGACGTTGACGACCGCCGCCAGCTCGTCGAGCGGCTTCTCCTCGTCGATCACGCGCAGCGTCGCGTAGCTCATGCCGAACAGCGTCAGCACGATGATCAGCGGGAGCACGGTCCAGATCACCTCGGCGGTGGTGTTGCCGTGGTTCTGCGGCGGCAGCTCCTCGTCGCCGGGGCGCTTGCGGTACTTCACGACGGCGTAGAGCATCGCGCCGACGACGCCGAGGAAAACCGCGACGGCGATGTAGTAGACGACGACGTAGAGGTCCTCGACCCGCCGTCCCTCGGCGGTGATCGGCTCCGCGACACCGGTGCGGGCGCACCCGGTCATCAGCAGCGTGGCGGCGAGGCCGGCGACGGCACGCAGGAAGGCGGGCAGCGGTCGCCCGGCGGGTCGCACGACGAGGTCCCCTCACTCTCAGGTCGGGAGGGCTTTGGCAGGGCACAAACCTAGGGCATGCGTTCACGCCGGAACAACTTGAACACGCGGGTTCTACGCTGGCTCCCATGGGCGTCGGCGCGCGGCTGCTGCAGTGGCACGCCGACCCGACCGTCGTGCTCGGCCTGGCCGCCCTCGGCGGCCTCTGGTGCGCCGGGCTCTCCCGCGTCCGACGTTCCGGCGGGCGGGTCGCGACAGACCGCCTGTGGGCCTTCGCGGCGGCGTACGCCGTCCTGCTCCTCGCCCTGGTCTCGCCAGTCGCCGCCGCGTCCGAGGACCTGTTCAGCGTCCACATGGTGCAGCACCTGCTGCTGCTCTACGTCGTCGCCCCGCTCCTCGCGCTGAGCGCGCCGGTGACCCTCGTGCTCCAGGCCGCCTCCCCGGCCGTCCGGCGCCGGGTGGTGCTCCCGGTGCTGCACAGCCGAGCGCTGCGCGCGGCGACCCACCCGCTGGTCGCCTTCACTGCATTCGCCACGGTCATGTACGCGACCCACTTCTCCGGTGTGTACGACGCCGCGCTGCGCAGCGGGGTGGTCCATGGCGCCGAGCACCTCCTCTACCTGACCGCAGCCGCGCTGTTCTGGTGGCCCGTGGTGCGGCGCGACCCCGTGCCCGGCCGGTTCCCGTGGCCGGCCCGCCTGCTCTACCTGGTCGTGGCCTTCCCGCTCCAGTCGTTCCTGGGGCTGGCGATCTACTCGACCGACCGGATCCTCTACGACAGCTACCTCGCGCACGGGAGCCCGGCAGAGGTGCTGGCCGACCAGCACGCGGCCGGCGCGATCATGTGGGTCGGCGGCGACCTTCTCAACCTCGTCGCCATCGGCATCGCCATCGCGGCCTGGATGCGGGCGGACGAGCGCGCGACCGCCCGGATGGACGCCCAGCTCGACGCGGCTGGGCTCAGCTGAGGATCTGGTCGACCGCCACGGCGACGAACAGCAGCGTGAGGTACGTGATCGACCAGTGGAACAGCCGCATCGGCTTCGTCGGGACGCCCGTGACGACCCGACGGCGCAGCGCGTGCGCCTCGGCGACGAACACGCCGCCGAGGATCGCCGCCGACCCGAGGTAGACCAGGCCGAGCCTGGCCACCGGGTACAGCAGCAGCGACGTGGACACCATCAGCCAGCTGTACAGCACGATCTGCCGGGCGGTCTCACGCTCCCCCGCCACGACCGGCAGCATCGGCACACCGGCCCGCGCGTAGTCGTCGCTGAACTTCATCGCCAGGGCCCAGAAGTGCGGCGGGGTCCAGAAGAAGACGATCGCGAAGAGCACCCAGGCGCTGACCTCGACCCGCCCGGTCACGGACGCCCAGCCGATCAGCACCGGCACGCAGCCGGCCGCGCCGCCGATGACGATGTTCTGCGGCGTCGTCCGCTTCATCCCGAGGGTGTAGACGAAGACGTAGAAGAGGATCGCCGCGACACCCAGGCCGGCCGAGAGCCAGTTGACGAACAGGCCGAGCCACAGCGTCGCGAGGATCCCGAGGACGACCCCGAACCGCAGCGCCTCCCCGGGCGTGACGAGGTCGCGGGCCAGCGGCCGCCGCTCGGTCCGGTGCATCAACACGTCGATGTCGCGGTCGACGTAGCAGTTGATGGTGTTGGCGCTGCCGGCGGCGAGGCTCCCACCGACCAGCGTCGCGGCGACCAGCCACAGCGGGGGCAGCCCGCGCTGCGCCAGCACCATGGCGGGCACCGTCGTGACGAGCAGCAGCTCGATGATCCGGGGCTTCGTCAGCGCGAGGTAGCCGCGCGCCAGCTCGCCGCGGGTCCGCACCGGCCGGGCCGCGATGACCGCCTCGGCGGCGACCGGCGTGACCGCGGTCATCGGGCCGCCATCGCGCGCACGTGCGAGACCGGCTCCACGGCGGAGGGCGCGGCCTGCCAGCGCAGCCGCAGGACGAGCAGGACCGCGCACAGCCAGATCACGGCGCCCACGGCGAGGTGGGGGACCACGCTCCAGGCGGACAGCCGCCACCAGATGTTCGCCGCCCCGAGCGCGACCTGGACGGCGACCAGCCCGGCGACCAGGCCGGCCAGCCGGACGCCGGCGCGGTCGACGTCCGGCGTACGGCGCACGCGTACGACGAGCACGACCACGAGGGCCACGAGCAGGTAGGCCAGCGATCGGTGCGTCACGTGCAGCCACGGTGCGAGGTGCGCGGTCATCGTCGGAAGCGCCCTGCCCTCGAAGTCCGGGAAGGTGGTGAAGGCGAGCCCGGCGTCGTACCCGGTCACCGACGAGCCGACCAGCATCTGCCCGCCGGTCACCGCCGCCGTGGCGGTGGCCAGCCGGCCCAGGGCGCGCCCACGCGTCGACTCGGCCAGCGCGGTCGAGCCGGCCGGTCGCGCCGGGCTCAGCGTGCGCAGGGTCACGAAGCCGCTGAGCGCCAGCACGGTCAACGCGCCCCCCAGATGAAGTGTCACGGTCTCGGCGTCGAGCTTCGCCCACACGACGATCGCGCCGAGCAGCGCCTGCGACAGCACCACCGGCACCAGCCACAGGGTCGCACGACGCACCGAACGCGGCTGCCCGCTCCGCCGGGCGGCCACCGCCATCGCGACGATCAATGCCATTACCACCGAGGCCCAGAGCCGGTGGCTGTGCTCGATCCAGGCGAGCCGGAACGGGCCGGCGGCCAGCTCGGACGGCGGGTTCGGTGCGCCGTAGCAGGTCGGCCAGTCCGGGCAGCCGAGCCCCGCCTCCATCGCCCGGACGACGCCGCCGAGCGCGATCAGCACCAGCGTCGCCCCCGTCGTCGCGACGGCCAGCCTGGCGAATCGGGGCACGCGGGGTCCTTGGGCGAAGACGGGAGGGCGACCGCGGCTGCCGCCCGGCCGGACGCCATCTTACGTGGCCCCGCAGCGACGGTGGCAATCGCGCGTACCGATAGGCTCGGCGTCACCGCCGCCGGTCCCGACGCGAGGAGTCCCGTGAGCAAGGCGAGCCCGCAGCCCACCTCCGGCGGCCCGTTCCCGCGGGACCCGGGCGACCTCGATGGCCGAGCGATCGACGTCGCCCGCGCGCTGGCCATGGACGCGGTGCAGAAGGCGAACTCGGGTCACCCGGGCACGCCGATGGCGCTGGCGCCGCTGGCCCACCTGCTCTTCAACGAGGTGATGTCGCACGACCCCAGCGACCCGGGCTGGGCCGGCCGCGACCGCTTCGTGCTCTCCGCAGGGCACGCCTCGATGCTGCTCTACGCACAGCTTTTCCTCACCGGATACGGGCTCTCCCTCGACGACCTGAAGTCGTTCCGCCAGTGGGGCAGCCGCACCCCCGGCCACCCCGAGCACGGCCACACGCTCGGCGTCGAGACGACGACCGGGCCGCTGGGGCAGGGCGTCGGCAACGCCGTCGGCATGGCGATGGCGGCGCGGCACACCGCGGCGGTCTGGGACCCCGAGGGCGAGGGGCTCTTCGATCACACCGTGTGGTGCATCTGCTCCGACGGCGACCTCGAGGAGGGCGTGGCGAGCGAGGCGGCCAGCCTGGCCGGCCACCAGCGGCTCGGCGGCCTGGTCCTGATCTACGACGACAACCACATCTCGATCGAGGGCGACACCGCGGTCTCGTTCAGCGAGGACGTCCTGGCCCGGTTCGCGGCGTACGGCTTCCACACCCAGCGGGTCGACGACGCCGAAGACCTCGGCGCGCTGCGTGCTGCGCTGCTCGCGGCGCAGGCCGAGCGCGACCGGCCGTCGATCATCGCGCTGCGCAGCCACATCGGCTTCCCGTCCCCGAACAAGGTGGACACCGGAGCGGCACACGGCTCGCCGCTCGGCGCGGACGAGGTCCGCCTGGTCAAGGAGATCCTCGGCCTCGACCCGGCGCAGGACTTCGCCGTCCCCGACGACCTCCTCGCGCACTGCCGCGCCGCGGTCGACCGCGGCCGCGAGCGGCACGCCACGTGGGACGAGCGGCTGGCCGCCTGGGCGGCGGCGCACCCCGACCGAGCCGCCGAGCGCGAGCGGGTGCTCGCCCGGCGCCTGCCCGACGGCTGGGCGATGAAGCTGCCGACCTTCGAGCCCGGGACGGCGGTCATGACCCGCGACGCGTCCGGCATCGTGCTCAACGCCATCGCCGACGTGCTGCCCGAGCTGTTCGGCGGGTCGGCCGACCTGGCCGGCAGCAACAACACCACGATCACCTCGGCCGAGTCGTTCCTCCCCGAGTCGCCCGGCGGTCGCGTCCTGCACTACGGCATCCGCGAGCACGCGATGGGCTCGGCCATGAACGGCATGGCCCTGTCCGGCGGCATCCGGCCCTTCGGCGGCACGTTCCTGGTCTTCAGCGACTACATGCGCCCCGCGGTGCGCCTTGCCGCGCTGATGGGTCTGCCCGTCACCTACGTCTGGACGCACGACTCGATCGGGCTCGGTGAGGACGGCCCGACGCACCAGCCGATCGAGCACCTGTGGGCGCTGCGCGCCATCCCGGGGCTCGACGTGGTCCGCCCGGCCGACGCGACCGAGACCGTCGTCGCCTGGCGCACCGTCCTCGAGCACGCGGACCGGCCGGCCGCGCTGGTCCTCACCCGGCAGAAGGTGCCGACGTTCGACCGCGGCGTGCTCGGCGACGCCGAGGGCGTCTCGCGCGGCGGCTACGTGCTTGCCGAGGCGTCGTCCGGCCGGCCCGACGTGATCGTCGTCGGCACCGGCAGCGAGGTGCACATCGCGCTGGCCGCGCGCGACCGGCTCGAGGCGGCGGGTACGCCGACCCGGGTCGTCTCGATGCCGTGCGTCGAGTGGTTCGACGCGCAGGACCAGGCCTACCGCGACAGCGTGCTGCTGCCCGACGTACGGGCCCGCGTGTCGGTCGAGGCGGGCGTCACGCTCGGCTGGCACCGCTACGTCGGCGACGCCGGCGAGGCGGTCGGCCTCGACCACTTCGGCGCGTCCGCGCCGCACGACGTGCTCTACGAGCAGTTCGGCCTGACCGCGGAACGGGTGGCGGCTGCGGCGCAGCGCTCGCTGTCCGCGCTCGGGCTGACCCGCGGCGCCCCGACCGGCAGCTAGCCCCATCGACCAGACAGAGGCAGACCAGATGAGCGGACCACGGCTCGCCGAGCTCGCCGACGCGGGAGTGGCGATCTGGCTCGACGACCTCTCCCGCGAGCGGCTCGACTCGGGCAGCCTGCAGGCGCTGGTCGACGCCGACCACGTCGTCGGCGTGACCACCAACCCGTCGATCTTCCAGAAGGCGCTGGAGAAGGGCACGGCGTACGACGAGCAGTTCCGCGACCTCGCGCTGCGCGGCGTCGACACCGGCGAAGCGCTCCGGGCGGTGACCACGGCCGACGTCCGCCGGGCCTGCGACGTGCTCGCGCCGGTCTTCGACTCGACCGACGGTCTCGACGGCCGCGTCTCGATCGAGGTCGACCCGCGCCTCGCGCACGACGAGGACCGCACCGTCGCCGAAGCACGGGCGCTGTGGTGGCTGGTCGACCGGCCCAACCTCTTCATCAAGATCCCGGCGACCCGCGCCGGCCTGCCGGCCATCACCCGCGCCCTGGCCGAGGGCATCAGCGTCAACGTCACCCTGATCTTCTCGCTGCAGCGCTACCGCGAGGTCATGGACGCCTTTCTGGCCGGCCTCGAGCAGCGGGTCGCTGCGGTGGGCGACCTGACGGGCGTGCACAGCGTGGCGAGCTTCTTCGTGTCCCGGGTCGACACAGAGATCGACGCCCGGCTCGACGTCATCGCGAAGGAGTCGGGTGACGACGCGCGGGTCGCGGCTGCCGGCCGGCTCCGCGGTGCGGCGGCGATCGCCAACGCTCGGCTGGCCTACGAGGCCTACGAGGGTGTCTTCTCCTCCGACCGCTGGCATGCGCTGGTCGCCCGGGGCGCCCGGCCACAGCGGCCGCTGTGGGCGTCGACCGGGGTCAAGGACCCGGCGTATGACGACACGCGCTACGTCGTCGAGCTGGTCGCGCCGGGCACCGTCAACACCATGCCGGAGCCGACGATGCAGGCCGTCGCCGACCATGGGGTGGTCCGCGGCGCGACCGCGGCCGAGGGGTACGACGCCGCCCGCGCGGTCATCGACGAGCTCGGTCGACTCGGCATCGACTACGACGAGGTCGTCGAGCTGCTCGAGGTCGAAGGCGTCCGCAAGTTCGAGGAGTCCTGGGACGCCTTCATCGCCCAGGTCGAAGCCAAGCTGGCCGCTGCCCGCCCATGACTGAACCGACTGGGCCACAACCAGCCGGACCGGAACCGGCTGGCGAGCCCGAGGGTCGGCGGGTCCGCGTCGCCCGCGAGCCGGCGCCAGTCACCTACGCGACGACGAGCCGGCGGGTGCCGGGCGGACCGGTGCGGGTCATCACCGCAGGGGCCGCGCTGGTCGGTCCGCGTGACGCGGCCCTGCGCGCATTGCAGATCGACGGCGTCGCGGCCCGGCTCGCCGCCCGTGACGCGACGTTGTGGGGCCCGGACGCCGAGACCGAGGCAGCAGGACGGCTGGGCTGGCTCGGTCTCCCCCAGACTTCCCGCGAGCTCCTCCCCCGGCTCGCCGCGCTGCGCGCCGAACTCGCCACCGACGGGCTCGACCGCGTCGTGCTCTGCGGCATGGGCGGGTCGTCGCTGGCACCCGAGGTGATCTGCGCCAGCGCCGGCGTACCACTTGTCATCCTCGACACCACCGACCCCGGCCAGGTCCGCGCTGCGCTCGTCGACCTCGACCGCACCGTCGTCGTCGTGGCCAGCAAGTCGGGGAGCACCGTCGAGACCGACAGCCAGCGCCGGATCTTCGTCGCCGCATTCCGCGGCGAGGGACTGGGCGACCGCGACGTCGGCCGCCGGTTCGTCGCGGTGACCGACCCAGGGTCAGACCTCGCCGCGACTGCGCAGCGGGAGGGCTGGCGGGCGGTGTTCCTCGCCGACCCGGACGTCGGCGGGCGCTACAGCGCGCTGTCCGCCTTCGGCCTAGTGCCGTCGGCACTCGCCGGCGCCGACGTCGCGGCACTGCTCGACGACGCTGCGGCCGTGCAGACCGACCTGGCGCAGGACGACGGCAACCCCGGGCTCGACCTCGGCGCGGCACTCGGCGGCTGCGCCGCGGCCGGCCGCGACAAGGTCGTCATCGCCGACGGCGGCAGCGGCCTGGCCGGCTTCGGCGACTGGGCCGAGCAGCTCGTCGCCGAGTCGACCGGCAAGGACGGCCGTGGCCTGCTGCCGGTCGTCGTCGAGTCGTGGGATGCCCCCGGAACGAAGCACACGGCCACCGGTGACACGCACCAGGTGCGGATCGGTCGCGGCGGCCCGAACACCACGACGGTCACCGGACCGCTCGGCGCGCAGTTCCTCGTCTGGGAGTACGCCGTCGCCGTCGCGTCGCGGGCCCTCGGCGTCAACCCGTTCGACCAGCCCGACGTGGAGTCGGCGAAGACCAGCACCCGCGCGCTGCTCGACGACAAGGGTGGGGACGACAGGGGGGACGGCCGGCTGCCCGAGAGCGAAGCCGTGCTCGTCGAGGGCGCGGTGACGGTCTACGCCGACGGCTCGGTGCTCTCCGGCGCCGTCAGCCTCGACCGGGTACTCGCGCACGTCGTGAGCCTGGTCGGCCCGACCGGCTACCTGGCGGTGATGGCCTACCTCGACCGGCACGCGCAGGCCGACCTGGCCGGCGTACGGCGGGGCCTCGCCGCCCGCGCGGGACGACCGGTGACGTTCGGGTGGGGGCCGCGGTTCCTGCACTCGACCGGCCAGCTGCACAAGGGCGGCGCGCCGGTCGGCGTGTTCGTCCAGGTCACCGGTGCGGTGCCCGACGGGGTCGACGTCGACGTGCCCGGGCGCGAGTTCACCCTCGCCCGGCTCCAGCTCGCGCAGGCGCTGGGCGACGGGCGGGTGCTGGCCGAGCACGGCCGGCCGGTGATCCGGCTGCACCTCACCGACAGGGCGGCCGGCGTCGCGCAGCTGCTCGATGCGCTGGCCGAGACGCCGACCGAGTGACCGCCAACCCGCTGCGCGACGCGCGCGACCGCCGGCTGCCGCGGGTGGCCGGCCCGTGCGGGCTGGTCATCTTCGGGGTCACCGGCGACCTCGCCCGCAAGAAGCTCCTGCCCGCGGTCTACGACCTGCTCAACCGGGGCCTGCTGCCGCCGGGCTTCGCGCTCACCGGCTTCGCCCGCCGGGACTGGGCCGACCAGGACTTCACCCAGGTCGTGCACGACGCGGTGAAGCAGTACGCCCGGACGCCGTACCGCGACGAGGTGTGGCGGCAGCTCGCCGAGGGCTGCCGGTTCGTGCAGGGCGAGTTCGCCGACCCGGCGGCGTTCGACACGCTCGCCCAGGTGGTCGCCGACCTCGATCGCGTGCGCGGCACCAACGGCAACCACGCGTTCTACCTCTCGGTGCCGCCGGGCGCGTTCCCGACCGTCATCGAGCAGCTGCGCCGCTCGGGGCTGGCCGCCGGCTCCGGCGGCTCCTGGCGGCGGGTGGTCGTCGAGAAGCCGTTCGGCCACGACCTGGCGAGCGCGCAAGAGCTCAACCGCGTCGTCGGCGAGGTCTTCCCGAGCGGATCGGTCTTCCGGATCGACCACTACCTCGGCAAGGAGACGGTCCAGAACATCCTCGCGCTGCGCTTCGCCAACACGATGTTCGAGCCGGTGTGGAACCGGCAGTTCGTCGACCACGTGCAGATCACGATGGCCGAGAACGTCGGCATCGGCGGCCGGGCCGGCTACTACGACGGCATCGGCGCGGCCCGCGACGTCATCCAGAACCACCTGCTCCAGCTGCTCGCGCTCACCGCCATGGAGGAGCCGGTGTCCTTCGAGCCGGAGGACCTGCGGCTGGAGAAGCAGAAGGTGCTCAGCGCGATCGTCGTACCGAAGGACCTGTCGAAGGCGACGGCGCGCGGGCAGTACGCCCGCGGCTGGCAGGGCGGCGTCGAGGTGCCCGGCTACCTCGACGAGGACGCCATCCCGCGTGGCTCGACCACCGAGACGTACGCCGCGATCCGGCTCGAGGTGGACACCCGCCGGTGGGCCGGCGTGCCGTTCTACCTGCGCACCGGCAAGCGGCTGGCCCGTCGCGTCACCGAGGTGGCGATCGTCTTCCAGCGCGCGCCGCACCTGCCATTCACCGCGACCGCGACCGAGGAGCTCGGGCACAACGCACTCATCGTCCGCGTGCAGCCGGACGAGGGCGTCACGCTGCGGTTCGGCTCCAAGGTGCCGGGCAGCGCGATGGAGGTGCGCGACGTGAACATGGACTTCGGCTACGACGAGAGCTTCACCGAGTCCAGCCCGGAGGCCTACGAGCGGCTCATCCTCGACGTGCTGCTCGGGGACCCGCCGCTGTTCCCGCGCCACGAGGAGGTCGAGCTGAGCTGGGAGGTGCTCGACCCGGTCGAGGAGCACTGGGCGCAGACGTCGGCCCGGCCGGAGCGGTACGCCGCGGGCACGTGGGGTCCGGCCGGCGCGGACGAGCTGCTCGCGCGCGACGGCCGGGCCTGGCGCCGACCGTGACGGACCAGCCGTGAGGGGGCACCGGTGATCGTCGACCTGGCCGGCACGACGGCCGCGGCGGTCGCCGCGGAGATCACTCGACAGCGACGCCAATACGGCACCTACGCGGCCGGCGTGGCGCTGACCCTGGTCGTGGTCGCCAACGAGCGACGCTGCGCGGAGTCCCTCGACGCGGCGACCGCGGCCGCCATGGAGCACCCGTGCCGGGTGCTCGTCGTCGTCCGGCGCGCGCCGAAGGCCGCACCGCGGCTCGACGCGCAGGTCCGCGTGGGCGGCTCCTCCGGCCCCGGCGAGACCGCCGTACTGCGGCTGCACGGCCCGCTCGGCGACCACGCAGAGTCGGTCGTCCTGCCGCTGCTGCTCCCCGACGCGCCGGTGATCGTCTGGTGGCCGGCCGACGCACCGGACGTGCCCGCGGCCACGCCGGTCGGACGGCTCGCGCAGCGCCGGGTCACCGACGCGGCCGCACCGCCACGCCGACCGGACGCGCTGCGGCTGCGCGCGAAGGGCTACCGGCCCGGCGACACCGACCTGGCGTGGACCCGCCTCTCGCCGTGGCGCACGCTGCTCGCCGCCGCGCTGGACCACCCGTTCGACCCGATCACCGCGGCCGAGGTGGGTGCGGCTCGCGACAACCCGAGCGCGGTGCTGCTCGCCGCCTGGCTCGAGGCGACGCTCGGCGTACCGGCCAGGATCCGCTCCACGCGAGGCCCGGGCATCACGACGGTGTCGCTGACCACGAGCCGGGGCGACATCACGATCGCCCGGCCGGACGGCGTACGCGCGACCCTGTCCCGGCCGGGGCAGCCGGACCGCCGGGTCGCGCTGCCCCGGCGCTCGACGGCGGAGCTGCTGACGGAGGAGCTGCGCCGGCTCGACGCCGACGAGCCGTACGCGCTCACCCTCGCCGCGCTGGCAGCGCGACGGCCGGCCCAGAGGAAGACAGCCCAGAGGAAGACAGCCCAGAGGAAGGCGAACAGATGACCGCGCCACTCGTGCTGGTGCACCGGGACCCCGACGTGCTCGCGCAGGCCGTCGCCGCGCGCCTGGTGACCCACCTCGTCGACGCGCAGGCGGCGGCCGGGTCGGCGAACATCGTGCTCACCGGCGGCGGCATCGGGGTGGCGGCCCTCGCCGCGCTGGGCGCGAGCCCGGCCCGCGGCGCGGTCGACTGGTCGCGGCTGGACGTGTGGTGGGGCGACGAGCGCTTCCTCCCGTCCGGGCACGCCGACCGCAACGAGACGCAGGCCCGGGCGGCGTTGCTGGACCCGGTGCGCATGCCGTCCCATCGCGTGCACGCGATGCCGGCCAGCGACGGCCCGGACGGCCCGGACCCAGAGGCGGCGGCGGCCCGCTATGCCGCCGAGCTCGAGTCGGCGGCGCGGCCCGAGCACCACGGCCCCGTCCCGGCGTTCGACCTGCTCCTGCTCGGCGTGGGACCCGACGGCCACACCGCGTCGCTGTTCCCCGAGCTGGCCGGCGTGCACGACGAGCGGCCGGTGGTGGCCGTGAGGGGCGCACCGAAGCCGCCCTCCACGCGAATCTCGCTCGGCTTCTCGGCCCTCAACGCTGCGCGCGACGTGTGGTTCGTCGTCGCCGGGGCGGACAAGGCTGGCGCGGTCGCGCTCGCACTCGCCGGGGCGGGGCGGTCCCAGGTGCCGGCGGCCGGCGTACACGGCCGTCGGCGCACCCTGTGGCTGCTCGACCGCGCCGCGGCGGCCGGCCTCCCGCCGTCCCTCGCCCGCATCGCCTCCCCCTGACCGCCCCACCCACCGGATGATCTTGTGGTCAATCCACAGCTATGACCACAAGATCATCGAGATGAGCGGGGGCTGCGCTGTGGATTGACCACAAGATCATCGAGATGAGCGGGGGCCGCGCTGTGGATTGACCACAAGATCATCGAGATGAGCGGGGGCCGCGCTGTGGATTGACCACAAGATCATCGAGATGAGCGGGGGCCGCGCTGTGAATTGACCACAAGATCATCCGGTGGGAGGGGCGGGGACGTCGTGCGGGCGCAGGGCGCCGGCCTGGATCTGCTCGGCCCAGTGGCAGGCGACCGTGTGAGCTTGGCCCGAGACGACCGGGATCTCGCGCAGCTGCGGGTCCTCGGTGTCGCAGCGCGTGGGCTGGCGCCACGGGCAGCGGGTGTGGAACCGACAGCCGGCCGGCGGGTTGGCCGGGGACGGCAGGTCGCCCTTGAGCAGGATCCGCTCGCGCCGGTCCTCGACGTCTGGATCCGGGATCGGGATCGCCGACAGCAGCGCGATCGTGTAGGGGTGCAGCGGGATCCGGTAGAGGTCCTCCGAGGGCGCGACCTCGACGATGCGGCCGAGGTACATGACCGCGACGCGGTCGGAGATGTGGCGTACGACGGCGAGGTCGTGGGCGATGACGAGGTAGGTGAGCCCGAACTCGGCCTGCAGCTCCTCGAGCAGATTGACGACCTGCGCCTGGATGGACACGTCGAGGGCCGACACCGGTTCGTCGGCGATGATCAGGTCCGGCTGCACCGCGAGCGAGCGGGCGATGCCGACCCGCTGGCGCTGCCCGCCGGAGAACTCGTGCGGGTAGCGGCTGCCGGAGTTACGCGGCAGCCCGACGATGTCGAGCAGCTCGCGGACCCGCTCGTGGCTGGCCTTGCCCGGGAAGAGGCCGTGCGCGCGCAACGGCTCGGCGAGGGTGTCCTCGACGGTGCGCCGCGGGTCGAGGCTGGAGTAGGGGTCCTGGAAGATCATCTGCATACGGCGGCGCTCGCGGCGCAGCGCCTCGCCCTTGAGCGAGCTGACGTCGGTGCCGTCGAAGACGACCCGGCCGCTGGTCGGCTCGACCAGGCGCAGGATCGAGCGGCCGACGGTGCTCTTGCCGCAGCCGGACTCCCCCACCAGTCCGAGCGTCTCGCCCTTCTCGAGCGAGAAGGACACGCCGTCGACGGCGCGCACCGCGCCGACCTGGCGCTCGATGAGGATGCCCTCGGTGATCGGGAAGTGCACCGTCAGGTCGGTGACCTCGAGCAGGCTCACGGCTGGGCCTTCTTCGCGCGCGGTGCCGGCTGGGCCGACTTGGCCTGCTTCGCCGGCTTGGCGACGACAGGCTTCCCTGTTCTGGTCGGCACAGCCTTGGTCGCCTTCCGCGGCGCCGCGGTCGTCGTGCGGGTGGCCCGGGTGTCGCTGCCCACGCCGGCGGCCGGCCGGCGGCGGCTGGTCACGGCGGCGGCGACCGGCGCGGGCACCGGGTTGACGCAGCGCAGGTCGTGGCGGGCCGTCGACGCGTCGTCGGCCACGGGGACGAGCGCCGGCGGCGCGCCCACGCACGACGGGATCCGGTTCGGGCAGCGCGGGGTGAACGCGCAGCCGTCGTCCCACGGGATGGTGTCTCGCGGCGAGCCGGCGATCGGGCGCAGCGGCGTGCCGCGCTCCTGGTCCAGCCGCGGCACGGACGCGAGCAGGCCCGCGGTGTAGGGGTGCCGCGGCTGGCCGAAGAGACCACGGCGCGTGGCCGACTCGACGATGCGGCCGGAGTACATCACGTGCACGTTCTCGCACAGGCCGGCGACGACGCCGAGGTCGTGCGTGATGAGGATCAGCGCCGACTGCGACTCGATGACCAGCGCCCTGAGCAGCTCGAGGATCTGCGCCTGGATCGTCACGTCGAGCGCGGTCGTCGGCTCGTCGGCGATGAGCAGCTTGGGCTTGCACGCCAGCGCCGACGCGATCATGACCCGCTGCCTCATGCCGCCGGAGAACTGGTGCGGGTAGTCGTCCAGCCGGCGTCCGGCGTTAGGGATGCCGACCATGTCGAGCAGCCGGGCCGCCTCGACCTTGGCGTCGCGCGGCGAGGTGCCGAAGTGGCGTTCGAGCACTTCGGTGATCTGGCGGCCGATGGTGAGCACCGGGTTCAGTGAGGACAGGGGGTCCTGGAAGATCATCGCGACGTCGCGGCCGCGCACGTCGCGCAGCTCGTCCTGCGGCAGGCCGAGCAGCTCGCGTCCCTCTAGCACGACCGACCCGGAGACACCCACGCCGCGCTTGGGCAGCAGGCCGAGGATGGCCAGCGACGTGACGCTCTTGCCGCATCCCGACTCGCCGACGAGGCCGAGCGTCTGACCGGCGCGTACGTCGAAGGACACGCCGTCGACGGCGCGCACCGGGACGGCCACGACGGGTGAAGACGACCTCGAGGTCGCGCACGGATAGCAGACTCACAGCGGGCACGCTATCGCCGCAGCTTGGGGTCGAGTGCCTCGCGCAACGCGTCGCCGACGAGATAGAAGCCCAGCACCGAGAAGACGATCGCCAGCCCCGGGAAGAAGGCCAGCTGCGGGGCGCTGGCCAGCGAGCGCTGGGTGTCGGCCAGCATGCGGCCCCACTCCGGGATCGACGGGTCGGCCGAGCCGAGGCCGAGGAAGGCGAGACCGGCCGCGTCGATGATGGCGGTGGCCAGCGCGAGGGTGCCCTGCACGATGACCGGCGACAGGGAGTTGGGCAGGATGTGCTGGACGACGATGCGCCAGCGACGTACGCCGACCGAGGTGCTCGCCAGGACGTAGTCACTCTCTCGTTGGGCCAGCATCGAGCTGCGCAGGAGCCGCGCGAACAGCGGGATGTTGACCACCGCGATGGCGATCATCACTGACTTGAGGCTGCGGCCGAGCAGTGCCGCGAGGCCGATGGCGAACAGCAGCCCGGGGATCGCGAGCATCACGTCCATGAGCCGCATCAGCAGGCTGTCCACCCAACCGCCGAACGCACCGGCCAGCGTGCCGATGAGGATGCCGACCGACGCGCCGAGAGCGGTGGAGACGATGCCGATGAGCAGCGAGTAGCGGGCGCCGTAGATGATCCGGCTGAGCTCGTCCTGGCCCTGCTGGTCGACGCCGAGGAGGTTGCCGGCGCGGGGTCCGGGGACGAAGCCGGGTCGGATCTCGTCGAACCACTGCCGGTCGGTCGGCGAGTACGGCGCGAGGAGCGGCGCGAAGATCGCGACTAGGACGAAGACGGCGATCAGCACCGTGCCGACGATGAAGGCCGGGTTGCGTCGAAGCCGGCGCCACACCTCACCTTTTGGCGCCTGGTCCTCGCCCAGCGTGTCGAGGGCGATCTCCGCGGTCTCTACGGCTGCCAGGCTCATGAGACTCGGATCCGGGGGTCGAGGAACCCGTAGCTGACGTCGACGACGAGGTTGACCAGGACGAACACGATCGCCAGGAAGAGGATCCCGCCCTGCAGCACCGGGAAGTCCCGGTCGAAGACAGCAGTGGCGAGGAATGAACCCATCCCGCCCCACGCGAAGACCGTCTCGGTCAGCACGGCACCCGAGAGCAGCAGGCCGGTCTGCAGGCCGATGACCGTCGAGACCGGCAACATGGCGTTCTTGAGCACGTGGCGGCGATCGACGACCGCAGCCGACATGCCCTTGGCCTCGGCGGTGCGGACGTAGTCCTCGTTGACGACCTCCAGCACGGCGGCTCGGGTGATCCGGGCGATGATCGCCAGCGGGATCGTGCCCAGCGCGACCGCGGGCAGGATGAGGTGCTTGATCGCGTCCCACATGGCCGCGAAGTTGCCCGTCACCAGACCGTCGAGCACGTAGAACTTCGTCGGGTGGTCCGCGTCGATGATCGGGTCCTGTCGGCCGACGCTGGGCAGCCAGCCGAGCTTCACCGCGAAGATGTACTTGAGGATGAAGGCGAGGAAGAAGACCGGGATCGAGATGCCCAGCAGCGAGCCCCCGATGGATATCTGGTCGAACCACCCCTGATATCGCTTCGCGGCGATGAAGCCGAGGGGGATGCCGAGCCCGATGGCGAGGAGCATCGCCGCGAGCGCGAGCTCGACGGTGGCCGGGAAGCGCTCCCTGATCTCGGTGGTGACCGGACGCCGGGTCGCGATCGAGTCGCCGAACTCCAGCGAGGCGACCCGCTTCATGTAGCTGCCGTACTGCACGATCACCGGCCGGTCGAGCCCGTAGGACTTGCGGACCTCCGCGATGCGCTCCGGCGTGCTCCGCTCCCCGAGCAGGGCCGCCTCAGGTCCCCCGGGGAGGGCCCTGACCCAGAAGAAGACCAGCAGCGACACACCGAGCAGGATCGGCACGAGAAGCAGCAGCCGCCGTACGACGAACTTCAGCATCGCGGCTTCGGGCTCTCTTCGCTGAGGGAGTGGCTAAACCCGGCGACCCGGCTACATCGATGAAGACGTAGCCGGGTCACCGGTCGTGCGGAGGAATCTAGCCCAGGCTCACGAGCGCGAACGGCTCGAGGCTGACCGGGCTGGTCCGGTAGCCCTGCACGCCCTTCGCGAAGGCCAAGGCCGGCTTGGTGTGGACGTACGGCACACCCGGCAGGAACTCCATGATCTTGCGGTTGGCGTTCTTGTAGATCTCGGTGCGCTTCTCCTGGTCGGTCTCGATGCGGCCGTCCTCGAGGAGCTTGAAGATCTCGGCGTTGTCGAAGCCCCAGCTCTTGCTCTTGGTGCGGAAGAAAGTCCCGACGAAGTTGTCCGGGTCGCCGAAGTCACCCGTCCAGCCGAGCAGTCGGATGTGGCCACCGTTGCCGGCGCTCACGTTGGTGTTGTAGTCGGGGCGCCACGGCACGGACTTCGGGGTGATCTTGAAGCCAGCGGCCTCGAGGTCAGCCTTGAACGCCTGGAAGTTCGCCGCCGGGTCGGGCATGTACGGCCGGCTGACATCGGTGGGGTAGAAGAACTCCAGGGTCGGGTTCTTCACACCGGACTCGGCGATCAGCGCCTTGGCCTTGTCGACGTTGTAGTCGTACTTGGTGACGTCGCCGGCGTAGCCGAACAGCTCCGGCGGCATGAACTGCGTGGCCACCTCGGAGCCCGCCGGGTACTTCGCCTTGACGAGCGCCTCGCGGTTGAGCGCGTGGGCGATCGCCTGACGGATCTTCGGGTTGTCCATCGGCGGCTTGGCCTGGTTGAACCCGACGTAGCCGAGGTTGAACGCCGGACGCTCCAGGATCTGGAAGCCGGCTCCCTTGAGGGCGTCGGCGTCGCCCGGGTCGACGAAGTCGTAGCCCTGGATGTCGCCGGCCTCGAGGGCCTGACGACGGGCCGGGCCGTCCGCGATCGGCTTGAAGATGACCTTGTCGAGGATGGCCTTCTTGCCCCAGTAGCTCTCGTTGCGAACGAGCACGAGCTTGTCCTTCGGCGTGAAGCTCTCGAGCTTGAACGGTCCGGTGCCGATCGGGTGCTCGGTGCCGAACGTGCCCTCGAACTTGGGCGCGTCGCCGGTGCCGGAAACCTTGTCGGCGCCGAACTCAGCCAGCGCCTTGGGGCTGGCGATCGAGAACGACGGCAGCGCCAGGCCGGCGAGGAACGACGACGACGGGCTGGTCAGGTTGATGACCGCCTCGTTGTCGCCCTTCGCCTCGCAGGACTTGTAGAGGCTCTTCACCGTCGGGTCCTCGTTCTTGGCGAATCCGCCGAAGACCGTGACCCAGTAGTAGGCGACCGACTCACTGGCCTGGATGCCGCTGAAGTTGTACCAGCGGTTGAAGTTGAAGCAGACCGCCTCGGCGTCGAAGTCGGTGCCGTCGTGGAACTTCACG
>Ga0183260_10000628_pt1 | contig 29841 bp, 25 predicted proteins | sample AntDrymUQ4972206_2_FD_129768 | JGI IMG/M metagenome (GOLD analysis project Ga0183260, IMG submission 129768) | Polar desert sand microbial communities from Dry Valleys, Antarctica - metaG UQ497 (22.06) (version 2) (version 2) | ecosystem: Environmental > Terrestrial > Soil > Desert | place...
ATCATCGGCGACGTGGTGACTCTGAAGGACGAGCTGTCCACCGGGGAGGACACACTGCGGTGGACAGTGACCGGCGACGAGTTGACCTTCGAGATCGTCGACACCGTCGACGAGGTACTCAAAGGACTCCCCAACGAGGTCTACCTCGTGGCCTACCTGATGTCCGCACCGTTCGAACGTACCGACTGCGCCCCCACCGAGTCCGACTGCGAGAACTGACGCAGCACTACCGAAAGAAGGCGGAAGCCATGAACCGAGCGTGGCGCACACCGATCACCGGACTCGCGGTGGCCCTTGTTCTGGCAACCGGTCTGGCCGGTCCGGCCCAGGCCACCGTCCCCGGCGACAACGGTGAGATCGCGTTCCGCCGCTACCTCGACCGGGAGCGGACAACCGGCGCGATCTTCGCCGTGCAGCCTGACGGCAGCGGCGAACGACAGATCACCGTTCCACCTGCCGGGTTCATCGACGACGACCCCGACTGGTCGCCGGACGGCGCGCGGCTCGCGTTCATCCGCCGGGACAACAGCGCGTGCGGCGAGGACTGCGTCCTGACCGCCCTGTACGTCGTGGACGCGGACGGGTCGAACCTGACCCGACTGCTCAGTTCGCGTCCTGGTGTCGACTGCGCGTTCGGGGGCGGGTGCACGTTCGAGCCAGCCTGGTCGCCAGCCGGTGACACCCTCGCCGTCTCGCGGGTGCTCGGGCCGTTTCCCGGCGGCGAACCGTTCAGGTCTGCGATCTACCTCATCGATGCCGACGGGACGCGGCTGACTCAGGTGACACAGCGCGGCTTGCTCTCCACTGGCGTGGACGAGGCGCCTCAGTTCTCACCGGACGGCCGCACGCTGGCCTTCGAGCGGCGCAACATCCGCAGTGCCAGGCCGCTCGGCGGTCAGGCCATCTGGACGGTGGACGTTGACGGCAGCAACGAAACGAGGCTGACGCCGTACCGACTCTTCGGCGGCGACACGACGGACTGGTCACCCGACGGACAACGGATCCTGTTCGAGTCCAACGAGAACGGCTTCGAGAACGTGTCGGCGAACATCTACACCATCGGCAGGGACGGCACCGACCTGCGCCAGCTCACCTTCGCCCGCGGCGGCGAGGTGCAGCACTTCGCGTCGTCGTACTCCCCCGATGGCACGCGGATCACGTTCGCGCGGAGTCCCGGTGCCGGGCCCGACGGTTACCCGGACATCTACACGATGACCGTGGACGGGCAGGACGTACGCCGGGTGATCCGCGACCCGCGGTGGGACAGCCGCCCCGACTGGGGCTCGGCCGGCTAGCGACGCCACTGGACGCGGCGTTCGCACGCCAGATCGAGGCGATCTCAGCAGGGAACCGTCCATCGGCGCGTGGCACGCTCGCGGTCGCTGACTATGCCGACGTACTCCATCGCGGCGGCTGCGTCGAACGGCAGGACGTGGTCCGCGAACGCGGCGAACACTTCCGCGGCGCAGGCGTTCAGCCGTTCCTTGCGGCGGCCACCGGCAGCCGTCGACGCCGTAGAGGATTCTCGGCCACCGTGACCGCTGTCGTGGACGAAGCGACGGATGCCTGGCCCCGCAGCCACGTCGCGACCATCGGCGACGTCTAGGACGCTGGCCGTGAAAGTGGTCACTTGCGACATGACTTCCCGACCGAGTGGTCACTTAGGTCAGGAATCCGGACAAATGGGTGTCGCAACTGACCACTTTGGCCCGGCGACCTGTCGCAACTGACCACTTTCGCCAGCTGGGACCCAGGCGTCCCCGGGCGGGCTGCTGGCCATGACGTCCGGCTGATCAGCGCGGTCGCCGGGGGTGGTTCCTGACGCGGTGACTTCCCGCAGCCGGCGCTCCAGGAAGCGCCGCTCGGCGGCCGTCCGCACAAGGGTCAGCGCGTCGCGGTAGGCGGCGGCGGCCTCGGCGGCGCATCCGAGGCGGCGCAACAGGTCCGCGCGTACGGCGGGCAGCAGGTGGTACCCGGCGAGCCGCTCGTCACGCTCCACCTCAGCCAGCGCCGCCAGTCCCGCCTGCGGACCGTCGCGGAACCCGACGGCCGCGGCGCGGTTCAGCGCCACCACCGGCGACGGCTGCTGGTCGAACAGCACGTCGTAGAGCACGACGATGCGAGCCCAGTCGGTGGCCGCGGCGTCCGGGGCCAGGGCGTGTTCCGCGGCGATCTCGGCCTGCAGCCGGTAGGGGCCCGGCGCCCGTCCCGCCACCCGAGACCGGTCCAGCACGGCCATGCCGTCGACGATCATCGCGCGGTCCCAGCCGCGCCGGTCCTGCTCCTCCATCGGTACCAGCTCGCCGTTCACGTCGGTCCGCGACGCGCGACGGGCGTGCTGAAGCAGCAGGAGCGCCCGCAGCCCCTGCACCTCGTCGTCCGTGGGCAGCAACGCGGCCAGCAGCCCAACGAGCCGGACTCCCTCGGCCGCGAGGTCGCCGGCCCCGCCGTCGGCGTTCGAGTAGCCCTCGTTGAAGATCAGGTAGACGACGGCGAGCACGCCAACGGTCCGGGCGGCGAGTCGGTGCGGCTCGGGCACCCGGAACGCGATGCCGGCGTGGGCGATCTTGGTGCGGGTGCGCAGCAACCGCTGGCCCATGGTCGGCTCGGTGACCAGGAACGCCGCCGCGAGCTCCCGCGTGGACAGGCCGGCCACCGTTTTCAAGGTGAGCGCCACCCGCCCCGCCGGCGGCAGGGCCGGGTGGCAGCAGGTGAACAGCAACCGCAGCTGGTCGTCGCGGTACACCCCGCCGTACGGGTCAACCGCCGATCCCTCCGTTTCGGTCAACGCCTGTACCTCCCGCAGCTTGTCGGCCTCGGTCCGCCGGCGGCGCAGGAGGTCCAGGGCCCGCCGGTGCGCGGTCGTGGTCAGCCAGGCGGCCGGGTTGACCGGTACGCCGTCGCGCGGCCAGCGAGCCAGCGCCCGCTCCACGGCGTCCTGCACACAGTCCTCGGCGAGTTCCCAGTCACCGGTAACCCGGATCAGGCCCGCCACGATCCGCAGCCGCTGCTCGCCGACCGCGGCGGCCACCGCCGCGGCGACCGCCGCCGTGACGGGGGCTACGGCGGGTTCGACCGCTCAGCCCTCGTCGATCGGCCAGAACGGGCGCAGCTCGAGGCGGCCGGCGCGGGCCATCGGGTGCTTCGACGCGATCTCGATCGCCTCGTCGAGGTCCTCGCAGTCCAGGACGTCGAAGCCGACGATCCAGTCCTTGGACTCGGTGTAGGGACCGTCGGTGACCAGCAGCTCGCCCGAGCGGACGCGAACCGTCGTGGCGTCCTCGGCGGGCCGCACCCGGTCGCCGATCACCCACTTGCCACGGCCTTCGACGTCGGCGAACCATGCCTCGACGTCGGTGTGCGGCTCGGATGAGGTGTCGGGCTCGGGGTCGGTGGCCACGAACATTAGGTATTTCATGAGATCTCCTTCGGGTCGGACGGTACGAATAGACGACGATCGGGACCGCGCCGATCCGACATTCGAGCAGAGATCTTTCGCGTCGTGGCCACCGGACATTCGCGCGCAGCTGCCGGTCCTGGCCGGTGGATCCCACGATCACGCATGTGGGGGGAGGTCGACAAACCGGGTGGCACCGCCCGCTGCCGCGAAAACGCTTCAGCTGGAACTCTCTCAACCTCGAGTCGAGGGTTTGGGCCTCGTCGGAGCACCGGCACACCTTCCCGGCGGCAATGGCGAGATCGCCGCGTCGCTGCTCACGAACGCGGTGATGCGGTCACAGATCTGGTGGAGTACAGAACTTCCAGGTCGATTCGCCAGCTGCGGTTCAGAGGCCGAGCTCGCGGGCGATCAGCATGCGCTGCACCTCCGACGTACCTTCCCCGATCTCCAAGATCTTCGAGTCCCGCCACATCCGGGCCACCGGGAACTCGTTCATGAACCCGTACCCGCCGTGCACCTGGGTCGCCTCGCGCGCGTTGGTCACCGCGATCTCCGAGGAGTACAGCTTGGCGATCGCCGCCTCCCGCTTGAACGGCTCGCCGCGCAGCATCTTTTCCGCCGCCCGGTAGTAGGCCAGCCGTGCCGTGGAGGCCCGGACCTCCATGTCGGCGATCTTGAAGGCGATGGCCTGGTTCTGCCCGATCGGCCGGCCGAAGGCCTCGCGCTGGCCGGCGTACTTCACGCTTTCGTCCACGCAGCCCTGCGCGAGGCCCACCGACAACGCCGAGATCGCGATCCGCCCCTCGTCCAGGATCGAAAGGAACTGCGCGTAGCCCCGCCCCTGCTCGCCGATCAGGTTGGCCGCCGGCACCCGGCAGTCGTCGAAGGAGAGCTCGCGGGTGTCCGAGGCGTTCCACCCGACCTTCGAGTACCGCTGCCCGACCGTGAAGCCCGGCGTGCCCGAGGGCACGAGGATGGCCGAGATCTCCTTGCGGCGGCCCTCGGCCCGCTCCCCCGTCACCGCCGTCACGATGACGAAACCGGTGATGTCCGTCCCGCTGTTGGTGATGAAAGCCTTGGTCCCGTTGATCACCCACTCGTCGCCGTCCAACCGTGCGGTGGTCCGCGTCGCCCCCGCGTCGGAGCCCCCGCCGGGCTCGGTGAGCCCGAAGGCCCCGAGCATCTCGCCCGTGCACAGTCGCGGCAGCCACTCCCGCTTCTGCTCCTCCGTCCCGAACCGGAAGATCGGCATCGCGCCCAGCGACACCCCGGCTTCGAGCGTGATCGCCACCGAAGAGTCGACTCGGGCGATCTCCTCCAGGGCCAGACACAGCGCGAAGTAGTCCCCGCCCATCCCGCCGTACTCCTCGGGGAACGGCAGCCCGAACAGCCCCATCTTGCCCATCTGCGCGACCAGCTCGTACGGGAACTTGTCCGCCTCGTAGAACTCACCGATCACGGGAGCGACCCGTTCCACCGCGAACTCACGCACGCTGTCCCGCAGCGCCGTCAGCTCCTCGTCGAGCCGGTAGTCCAACATCCGTCTTCTCCTAACTGAGTGCTTGCACGACGCGCGACACGCTCGCTCGCCCGAGTTGCCCTGCCATCCACACACTCGTCGCCACCAGCGCGTCGAGGTCGACGCCGGTCTCGATCCCCAGTCCGTGCAGCTGCCAGACGAGGTCCTCGGTGGCGAGGTTCCCGGTCGCGCTCTCGGCGTACGGGCAGCCGCCCAGTCCCCCGGCCGAGGCGTCCACGACCGTGACCCCGGACTGCAGCGCGGCCAATGTGTTGGCCAGCGCCTGCCCGTACGTGTCGTGGAAGTGCACGGCCAACCGCGCCACCGGTACGCCGGCCGCCCCGAACGCCGCCAGCAGGGTCCGCACGTGCCCCGGCGTGGCCACCCCGATCGTGTCGCCCACCGACAGCTCCGCGCAGCCGAGGTCCAGCAGCCGCTGCCCGACCCGCACCACCTGGTCGACCGCGACGGGACCCTCCCACGGGTCGCCGAAGCACATCGACGCGTAGCCGCGGACCCGGACCCCGGTCTCGACCGCCCGGGCGACGACCGGCGCGAACATCTCGAACTGCGAGTCCAGGCTGCGGTTGAGATTGCGCTGCGCGAACGTCTCGGTCGCGCTGCCGAACACCGCGATGTCCTGCACGCCGAAGCTCAGCGCCCGCTCCAGACCCCGCTCGTTGGGCACCAGCACCGGATAGCGCACCCCGTTCACCCGCGGCAGCGCCGCCATAAGGTCCTCGGCGTCGGCCAGCTGCGGCACCCACTTCGGATGCACGAAGCTCGTCGCCTCGACCGTCCGCAACCCCGCCGCGACGAGCCGTTTGACGAACTCCAGCTTGACCTCGACCGGAACGACAGCGGACTCGTTCTGCAGGCCGTCGCGCGGCCCGACTTCGTAGATCGACACCTCGGGTGGCAGACCATCCAGTGGATACGTCACGACGGGGTCACCACGGCGAGCGGAGCGTCCATGGCCACCTGCTGGCCGGACTGGACCAACACCTCGCTGACCACCCCGTCCACGGGCGCGGCCACGGTGTGCTCCATCTTCATCGCTTCCACGACGACCAGCGGCTGCCCGGCGACCACCTCATCGCCCGCAGCGACCCGCACGACGGTTACCGTCCCCGGCATCGGCGACGTCACCGGACCGGCCAGCCCCGCGGCCTCCCGACCCGCCGCGGCCGCCCGCTCCCGGCTGCGCACCACCCAGGTCCGTCCATCCCGCCCCAGCCAGACCGCGTCGCCGTCCACCGCGTAGGAGTAGCGGCGGATCTCCCCGCCGTACGACGTCCGCAGCACGCCGTCACCGCACTCGACCCTGGCCGGCTGCGGCGTTGCGGAGCCGACCGCGATCTCGGCCGCCGCGGCCCGCCCACGGGCGCGGACCTCGATCGGCTCGCCCCCGTCGATGCGCAGGAACCAGCTGGCCCAGGCCGGCGCACCGACCCGCCAACCCCCCGGGAGGTCGAACGGGTCGGTGACCGGCCCGACCGGTTCCAGTTCGGCCAGCCGGGCCAACGCCGCGGCCGCGGGGACGTCGGGCGGTACGTCGTCGTGCACCAACTCCCCGACCCTGCGGCCGATCAGCCCGGTGTCCAGGTCGCCGGCCACGACGTCGGCGTCGACGCACAGGGCGCGCAGGAACTCGACGTTCGTCCGCACCCCGAGCACGACGGTCTCGGCCAGCGCGGCGTCCAGCCGGGTCAGCGCGCTGGCCCGGTCCGGCGCCCAGGCAATCACCTTGGCCAGCATCGGGTCGTAGTCGGTGCCCACGACGGTCCCCGTCCGCAGGCCCGAGTCGACCCGGACGTGTGGCATGACCGGCTCGTGCAGCGCGAGCACCCGGCCGGCCGACGGCAGGAAGCCGCGGGCCGGGTCCTCGGCGTACACCCGGGCCTCCACCGCGTGTCCGTCCAGCCGTACGTCGGACTGGGCGAAGCTCAGCGGCTCCCCGGCCGCGACCCGCAGCTGCCACTCGACCAGGTCCAGGCCGGTCACGAGTTCGGTGACGGGGTGCTCGACCTGCAGCCGGGTGTTCATCTCCATGAAGAAGAAGTCCGCCGGCCGGTCCGCCGACACGATGAACTCCACCGTTCCGGCGCCGACGTAGCCGACGGCCCGAGCGGTCTCGACGGCGGCTGCACCCATGCGCGATCGGGTCGCCGCGTCGAGCAGCACCGACGGCGCTTCCTCGACCACCTTCTGGTGCCGCCTTTGCAGGCTGCACTCCCGTTCGCCGAGATGGACGACGTTGCCGTGCGCGTCGGCGAGCAGCTGGATCTCGATGTGCCGCGGCCGGGCGACGAACCGCTCGATCAGCAGGGCGTCGTCGCCGAAGGAGACCCGCGCCTCGCGGCGGGCCGAGGCGATCGCTTCGGGCAGGGCCGCCGGATCGGTCACCTGGCGCATGCCCTTGCCGCCGCCGCCGGCCGACGGCTTGAGCAGCACCGGATAGCCGATCTCGGCCGCCGCGGCCACGAGGTCGTCGTCGGTCAGACCGGGCGTGTGCCGACCGGGAACCACCGGTACGCCGGCCGCCTCGACCGTCTGCTTGGCCCGGATCTTGTCGCCCATGGCCTCGATGGCCTCCGGCGGTGGACCGACGAACACCAAGCCGGCCGCCGCGCAGGCTCGGGCGAAGGCCGCGTTCTCGGCCAGGAAGCCGTAGCCGGGGTGGACCGCCTCGGCCCCCGTGGCCAACGCGGCCTCGACCAGGCGGGCCGCCGATAGGTAGCTCTCGGCCGCGGCGGCCGGGCCGATCCGCACCGCCACATCGGCATCACGGACGTGGCGGGCATCGACGTCGGCGTCGGAGTAGACCGCGACCGAGCGGGTTCCGACCGCGCGCAGGGTGCGGATCACCCGAACCGCGATCTCGCCGCGGTTGGCCACCAAGACAGTTGAGAACACCGCGATCACATCCGGAAGACGCCGTAGCCGACCGGCTCCAGCGGTGCGTTGGCGCAGGCGGACAGCGCGAGCCCGAGCGCCATCCGGGTCCGCAGCGGGTCGATGACGCCGTCGTCCCAGAGCCGGGCGCTGGCGTAGTAGGGGTGGCCCTGCGTCTCGTACTGCTCCCGGATCGGTGCCTTGAACTCCTGCTCGGCCTCGGCGGACCACTCTTCGCCGCGGCCGGTGAGCTGCTCGCGACGCACGGTCGCCAGCACCGAGGCCGCCTGCTCGCCACCCATCACCGAGATGCGCGCGTTGGGCCAGGTGAATAGGAAGCGCGGCGAGTAGGCCCGCCCGCACATCGAGTAGTTGCCCGCGCCGAACGAGCCGCCGATGATCACGGTCAGCTTCGGCACCCGCGCGCAGGCCACGGCGGTGACCATCTTCGCGCCGTGCTTGGCGATCCCACCGGACTCGTACTCCCGGCCGACCATGAAGCCGGTGATGTTCTGCAGGAAGAGCAGCGGGATCTTGCGCCGGTCGCAGAGCTCGATGAAGTGCGCGCCCTTCATCGCCGACTCGCTGAACAGGATGCCATTGTTGGCCACGATGCCGACGGGGTGGCCGTGCAGCCGGCTGAACCCGGTGACCAGGGTCGACCCGTAGAGCGCCTTGAACTCGTGGAACCGGCTGCCGTCGACCAGCCGGGCGATCACCTCGCGGACGTCGTAGGGCGTCCTCGTGTCGGCCGGGACGACGCCGTACAGCTCGGCGGGGCCGACGGCCGGCTCCTCGGTCGGTACGACGTCCCACTCGAGCGGCGATCGGGGCGCCAGCGAGGAGACGATCTGCCGGACGATCTGCAGCGCATGCGCGTCGTCCTCGGCCAGGTGGTCGGTCACTCCGGAGGTCCGGCTGTGCAGGTCGCCGCCGCCGAGGTCCTCGGCCGTGACCACCTCGCCGGTGGCCGCCTTCACCAGAGGCGGGCCGCCCAGGAAGATCGTGCCCTGGTTGCGCACGATCACGGCCTCGTCGCTCATTGCGGGGACGTAGGCGCCGCCGGCGGTACAGGAACCGAGGACGGCCGCCACCTGCGGGATCCCGCGGGCGGACATGGTGGCCTGGTTGAAGAAGATCCGGCCGAAGTGGTCCCGATCGGGAAAGACCTCGTCCTGGCGCGGCAGAAAGGCGCCACCGGAGTCCACGAGGTAGAGGCAGGGCAACCGGTTCTGCAGCGCGATCTCCTGCGCCCGCAGGTGCTTCTTCACCGTCAACGGGTAGTAGGTGCCGCCCTTGACCGTGGCGTCGTTGGCCACGACCACACACTCCCGGCCGGCCACCCGCCCGACGCCAGTGATGATCCCGGCCGCGGGAGCCTCGTCGTCGTACAGCCCGTGGGCGGCCAGCGGGGAAAGCTCGAGGAACGCCGAGCCGGGATCGACCAGGTTGTCCACCCGCTCGCGGGGCAGCAGCTTGCCGCGGTCGATGTGCCGCTGGCGGGCGCGAGCGCCGCCACCCTCCGCGGCCTGCGCCAGTTGCTCCTGCAGGTCGGCGGCCAGCGCGGCGTTGCGCTCGCTGTTGGTCGCGGCCTCGACGCTGTGCGGGTCGTGGCGGCTGACGAGCACCGGCCACTCCATCGTGGCGACTCCTCCTGCGCAGGCCGACGTTGACTTCGCAGCCACGTTAGCAGCCGTTAACTCGACGGGCCTAGTCTGCGTCCATGACTGTCAACCGGATCGCCGTGGTAACCGGCGCCAACCACGGTATCGGGGCGGCGATCGCGCGGGCCTTGGCCCAGGCCGGTACGGCGGTGCTGCTGACCGGGTGGCGGGTGCGGACGCCGGCCGGTGCCGGCCACCCCGCGGCGTACGGTGAGCAGCGCGCCCGGCCGGTCGAGGAAGCGGCGGCGGCGTTGCGGCAGGCCGGTGGCCGCGCCGTGGGAATCGAGGCCAACCTGGTCGATCCGGAGGCGCCGGTCACGCTCTTCGACCGCGCGGAGGCGGAGTTCGGCGGAGTGGACATCCTGGTGAACAACGCCAGCGGCTGGCGGCAGGACACGTTCGGGCCACCGGAGCTTGACCCGCACGGGCGGCCGATGGAGCGGGTCACCGCGGCCACCGTCGATGCGAACTTCCTGGTCGACGCCCGGGCCGCTGCCCTGCTCATCGCCGAGTTCGCGGCGCGGCACCGGGCTCGGTCGGCGACCTGGGGTCGGATCGTCGGGCTCACCAGCGGTGGCCCGAACGGCTTTCCCACCGAGGTGTCCTACGGAGCGGCCAAGGCGGCGCAGGAGAACTACACCCTCACGGCGGCCACCGAACTCGCCGCGCAGGGCATCACCGCGAACGTCGTCTACCCGCCGGTCACCGACACCGGATGGGTGACCTCCGAGGTGCGCGACTTCGTGACCGGCAGCCCGGGCCATACCCACGTCGCCGCACCCGAGGACGTGGCCGAGGTCGTGCGCTGGCTCTGCTCCGACGCCGCGCGACTCGTCAGCGGAAACGTCATCCGGCTGCGCTGAGCTGTTAGCGATCGTTAACAGAACCGGCTAGCATCTGAGCCATGGCAACCGCGGTGGGGATCCGGCGGGCCGGTGGCCGGCGCGAGGACATCCTGGACGCGGCCGCGAAGCTCTTCGCCGAGCGCGGGTTCCACGGCGTCGGGGTCGACGACATCGGTGCGTCGGTGGGCATCTCCGGACCGGGGATCTACCGCCACTTCCCCAGCAAGGACGCGATGCTCGCCGAGATGCTGGTCCGGATCAGCGAGCGGCTGCTGGCCGAGGGAACCGCTCGGGTCGCGGCGGCACCTGATCCCGGTGCGGCGCTGACGGCGCTCGTGGGCTGGCACATCGACTTCGCGCTGTCCCATCCGGCGCTGATCGTCGTACAGGACAGGGACCTGGCCAACGTGGCCGATTCCGACCGGCGGCGGGTTCGGCGCTTACAGCGGCGGTACGTCGAACTGTGGGTCGGTGTCCTGCACCAGATCGACCCGAGCCGAGCCGAGGCCGAGGCCCGGGCAGCCGCCCACGCGGTGTTCGGGTTGATCAACTCGACTCCGCACAGCGCCCACGCGCTGCCGCGAGCCCAGATGGCCGACCTGCTGGCGCGGATGGCGTCGGCCGCGCTGCTGTCCTGACCCGCCGGCGCTACGGTGAACTGGTCCCGACACGCCGGGCCAAGGCGCTCTGCGACAGCGTGTCGGGACCAGTTCTGCCGTCCAGGGGCTCTGCCGAGGTATCCGACTCCGCCTCAGCGACCGGCGTACGCCGCGAGCACGGCGCGCTCCCGCTCGGGCCGCAGCCCGGCCTTGCGGTCCCGGTCCAGCCCGACTTCGCGCTCGTACTCCATGGTGGCCACCGCTGTCTCGGCCACCGGCCGGATCTGCAGTCCGGCCGCGAGGGAGTCGGTCACATCCCGCGCGCCGAAGCCTGCGTACTCCGGCTGCGGCACCCAGAGCGGCAGCGAGTCCGGGCCGGCCCACGGGGCAACCTCGTGCTCCTCCAACACCGACTGCGGCACCCAGACCAGCTCCGCGTTCGAGCCGATCGCCGCGCCGATCCGGTGCAGCAGGTCACCCCAGGACAGCGACGGGCAGACCGCGTCCAGAGTTCCCACCAGGCGCTGCTCGGCGGCGTCCACGATCCAGGCCGCGCAGTCGCGGACGTCGACGTACTGCACGGGATCGCCCGGATCGCCGGGCGCCAGCACCGGCCCCTCACCGGCCAACCGGGCCGGCCAGTAGCCGAAGCGATCCGAGCGATCTCCCGGCCCGACGATCAGCCCTGGCCGGCACACGAAGGACTGGTTGCCTACCGCCGCGCGGACCGCCTCCTCGCAGGCCACCTTGAGGTTTCCGTACTGCTCGATGTCCTCGTCGGCGCCCTCCGGCGCCGACGGCAGGATCGGGGCGGTGGCCGCCCGCTGGCCCGGCGTCCTGTTGTCGGCGTACACCGAGGCGGTCGAGACGTAGGTCCAGTGCCCGGCTCGGTCGGCCAGCGCGGCCAACGCGCGGCGGACCCGACCGACCGACAGCGACTCCACGTCGACGACGGCGTCGTACTCCTGGCCGGCCAGCTCCGTCAAGCCGTCGGGGTCGTCACGGTCGATCGTGACGAACTGAGCACCTTCCGGCGGCGACCCGGAACGGCCGCGGGCGGCACAGATCACCGTGTGGCCACGGCCGAGAGCATGCTCGGCGACCGCGCGCGACAGGAAGACGGTGCCGCCGAGGACGAGTAGCCGCACCGGCTACACCGCCGGCAGGTCGAGGGTGAGCGCGTCCTCGGCCGCCGCTTCGAGGGTGGCGTCCTCGCCGGCGGCGGCCTCGTCGAGCCAGGCGACCTCGACGATCCGGACCATCGAACCGGACAGCTCGGAGGCGTAGGCACCGGCCACCAGCTCGCTGGGGCCACCCTCCAGCGGTACGCCGGAGCGCAACAGGTCGCTGACGTTGCCGGTGCCGCTGCTGTCCACCAGCGTGCGGAACTCCGTGGCCACCTCGTCGTCGGCGAGCTGAACCTCGGACACCGAGATCACTGCGGACGCGCCGCCCAGGTTCGCGGTGAACAGGGCGCGGGTGAGCCCGGTGCACGGGGTTCCGGCGAAGTACTCCGCGACCTGACCGTAGGAGTTACTGACGCAGTCGGTATCGGCCCGGCTGGCCTGCAGCGTGTACGTCACGTCACCGACGACCTGGGTCTGCGGCGGCGGGGTGGTCGCCGAGGTGGTGGGAGAACCAGGGCTGGTCGCACCGGTGCTGCCCTGGCCGGTCGGGTTGGCGGCGCTGTCGTCGAGTCCGCTGCTGTAGCGCACTCCGGCGACACCGGCGGCCACGACCAGGAGGACGGCCGCGACCAGGAACCACGGCGTCCGCCGCCTCGTCCGCGTCGCAGTGCCGCGCTTCGGCGACCTGCCCTTCGGGGGGGCGGATTTCGGCGTACCGGGCTTCGACGCCTTCGGCGTACCGCTCGCCGCGGACGGGGGCGCGACAGGCGCGGGGGGCGAGGCCGGCTCGTCGTCGAACAGGTCGCTCAGCCCCACATCCCGTCCGGTGCCGTCCGTGGTCGCACCCGCTGCCGCGGCCGGCTCGGCGTCCTTCCGCCCCGGACCCGGCGCTCCGACCGAGACCGGCGCGGGCACCGTCGGTGGCGGGGCAGTCGCGGTCCGGACTGCGCCGACCCGGGGTGTGGCGCTGAGCACGGCTTCCCGCTCGGCACGCACGACGCCCGCCTGCGGGCGGCGCAGGACGTACGGGGAGTACAGGAAACCCTCGCCGTTCAATTCCTCAACCGACGGCCCGCGGCCCTGCAACCCGAAGATCGCCAAGGCGGCCCGGACGTCGGCTGTGGTCCACACCCGCCGATCGGCCTGGCCGCCGATGTTCGCGCAGTGCCGCAGGCCGGTGAGCACCTCACCGGCGTCGAGGCTGCAGGCCACCGGACCGCCGGCCGACCGGTCCCGAACCGAGGTGATCGACCCGTCGATCGCAGCCAGCCCCGGCGGCGAGCCGGGGTCCAGTCCGCCGGCGTCCAGGGTGGCGCAGACCAACTCGGCCGCCTTGCGCAGCTGGCCGCTCGGATTGGCGCCGCCCCCGGTCAGACGCAGCACCTCCCCGCCGACGGTCCACACCCCCGTTGCGTAGGGACGCAGTTCGCCGGACTGCCGACCGCCCATGGCCACGGCCCGGACGACGACAACCGTCTCCGGCAGGAAGGCCACCGCATCGGCCTGCCGGCGCTGCATCGCACCCTCTACCACAGGGACGAAGACGGCGAGCCCGCCCAGCACGTTCGTGCCCGGCCCCAGCGAGGTGAGAACGTGGAAGAGTCGCCGCTCCGCGTCGGTCACGAGTTCGGTGGGTGCCAGACAGATCACCTGTCTCGACCTCCGCTCGACTCGCTGGAGCCAGCCCCGACCGGCAGCGCGGACGGGCTCCCGGCATGTGACGGTACGTCATCGCCTACGGTTCCCAGCCTCCCTGAACCGACGACACGACGCATTCTGTGCCGGCATCCGGATCGCTCAGGATCGCCGAAGGGTCGATCAGGGTCGCGGCGTCGCCCAGGCCGCCGTGGCCGGTCGGGGGAGCAGCCGCTCGAGCCCGAGCCATTGGACGGTGAAGGCGGCCGCGACAAGCGGCGCAGACCACCACGCCCAGGGCGGGACCACCGCCAGCTCCCCGCTGACCCAGGCTGCGGCGTAGGTGTTCGCGACGACGCCGGGAGCGGCCAGCAACACCGGGAGCCGGCGGGTCACAGCGAGGTCGACGGCGATCGCTCCGGCGAGCAGCATGACCGGCAGCGCCGAGGGCGGGAAGTCCCCGGCCACGAGCAGGGCCCAGGCCACCGCCCGGTAGAGCAGGTACCCGGCGGCCACCGTGGTGGCGGCCCAGCGCAGGTTCGTCGTACGCCGGAGCACGAGCAGGGTGAACAGGCCGGCGCAGACCAGCCAGCTGGGGTGCACCCAGGACGGCACCGGCAGCATGAACTCCGCGGGGCTGCTGCCCTGTGCCCGGGCGAAGTCGAGCAGGATCGGCTCGGCGGTCGGCCGGCCGGACTCGAAGGCCCGCAACGACAGGACGCCGTACTCCTGGTGCTGGTTGGGGAAGAGCACGTTCTCCAGGAAAAACGCCCATAAGGCGAGGAGCACGACGTCGCGCCGCCGGCCGGACTCGGCGCCGAGGGACCATCCGCGCAGTACGCCGACCAGCATGACCGCGGTGCCCAGGTAGAGGACCGCGTGGGTCGGGCTCCAGCTGGTGATGTCCAGGCCGAAGAGGCGATGGTTGACCAGGTCGAGCGGTACGGCGAACAGGAACAAGCCGATGCCCCACTGCATCCAGCGCAGCGCGATCCGGTCGACCCCGAAGCCGGTGTAGGTGTGAAAGACGACCAGCGCCACCACCAGCGCCGTACCCGCGCTGTTGAGCAGGTGCGGCGGCGCGAGGTCGTCGCGCAGCCACCGGAAATGCCACGACACGTCCCACGTCGAGCCGAGCACCTTCAGGGAGAAGGCGAGCAACCATCCGCCGTAGATCAGCCGCAGCTCGGACTGACTGGTCGCCCGCAGCACCGGGCCAGGACTCCAGTACGCCGCGCGCAGGTCAGCCAGCCGCGCCGTCAGGCCGCGGCGCGCAGCCTTGGCCACGTCAGCCGGGTACCCGCGTGGTCGCCGTGAGACGGCGCAGGGCTTCCCGCTGGCGCTGCACGCGGCGGCCGTACGGCGAGGCGTCGGCGTTCACGGCTTGCGCCTCGATCACGACGGTCGGGTCGGAAACGAACACGCCGGTCACCCGGACGACGAGATGCGCGGTGCTCGACAGGGCCAGCCACAGCCGGTCCTCGCGGTCCAGCCCGACGATCGCCGCACCGGAGGCCGGCAGCGCGTAGGGCTGACCGCTGCGGGTGACCTCGACCGGCAGCACCGTGTAAAACAAGACCTCCACACCGTCGCTCTGCGCACCCGGGTGGAGTGTCAGCGTGCCGCTGGCCTGCGCGGCCAGGACCTGCAGCGACAGCGCGACGGCGGCCCGCGGGGCGACACTGCTCGTGTTCACCAGGGCCCGCAGGTCCACGGCGATTCGTCTTTTGCCAGCCAGCCGACCGTCGGCGGTGAAGTCGCCGACGGCGAAGCCACGGCGCTGTTCGGCGGTCAGGCTGCGGCTGTCGAAAACCGTCGCGCGGTCAGGCGGCACCGGATGCAGGTAGTTGGCGAACGTCGAGGTGAAGACCTGGCTCGGCAGGACGTCGAAGTCACCCGCGTCCGCGCCGAAGTAGAGCAACCCACCAGCCGCGACCAGATCGCCGGCGGCCAACGAGCGCACATCCGGGAGCTGCGGGCGGCGGGCGCCGGGAATGGGGGTGGCCAGACGCAGCTGCGGCGCGACGAGATCGACCTCACCGACGGACTCCTCGCGGCGAATCCGCTCGTTGAGCACCGACAGCGAGGCCACCGTGGTCTCCGACTGCAGCCGGGTCTGGGCGTCACCCGCCTTGTTCCGGCTGCCGAGCCGCAGGGTGTCCCCCGGGTCGGCGGCGGCAGCGCCGGTCAGCGCGGGCGCGGCGAGCAGCCCGGCGGCTCCGGCCAGGACGGCCGCCGAGCGGCGGACGACGGTCCGCCGGTCCAGCCGTTCGGGGCCGGGCGCGCGAGACTCGACGGCGCGAGTCTCGACGGCATCCGGCTCGGGCATTCGATCATGGTGGCACCTGCGGGCGCCGCGACCAACCTGCGCCGTTATCCCTCGGTGAGGTAGCCGCTTCTCGCCAGTTGTTCGTGCACGGACTCGCTGAGCGCGGCGAGGTCATCGGCGACGACGGCATGCACCCAGTTGTCGATCTTGAGGCCGAGCAGGTGGCTCTCGAGGGGCACGACGTCGCGGAGGAAGACGGTCAGCCTCCGCCTGCGGTACAGGTCGATGCCCAGGAAGTCTGGGCCCTCGGCACCTTCGCCTGCGGTCCACACCGCCAACGCGCCGTGCCGCAAGGCGCCCGCGAGCGAGCGACTGAAGAATTGGTAGTCGACCTGCCCGATGCCGATTCGCCGGTAGCCGCGTGGCGGGTCTACCTCAGCTGGCGACCACTCGTCCGTGGTAAATCCGACGTCGTCCGGAAGATCCAACTCCTTGACGTGCGCGATCAACCGCTGTTTGGCCTGTCCAAGAATGCGTGCGTTCGCCGCCGCGAGCTCGCGATGATCCACGCCGCGCCCGGTGGAGTACCGCCGCAGCGCCGCCAGGGAGACCTCAGCTGGGACCACAGCGGCCGCGTCCAGACTGCTCCTGACCAGTTCGATGGTGTCCATGGTGCGTTCGGAGATGAATGCGGCGAAAGAGGCCGGGCGCCCGGAGTCGGCGGCCTCAAGGGCATCGATGTAGGCGTCCTTCTGGTCGGCGAAGACGACCAGGGGGAATCCCGGTGACCGGTACAGGAAGGCTGAAGCAAGGGCTCTGGACACCCGGCCGTTGCCGTCGGCGAAGGGGTGAACACACACGAAGGCGTAGTGCGCATAGGCCGCCTGCAGGACCGGGTGCGCTGCCTCGAAGGCCGGCGTCCGCAGTTCGCCAACCAGACGCGCCATCTCGGGTCCGGTGTCGTCAACCGCAGCGTAGTGATGCACTCGTCCTGTCTCGGCGCTCGTCGGGTTGTTCGGCATCGTCTTGTACTGGCCCTTAGGTAACGGCTGCCGCTGGAGGCCGACCGCCGTCATGACCTCGTATGTCTCTTGCGATGCGCAGATGACCTCATGCAGCTGGCGTATCCATGTCTCGCTGATCGTCGTACTACCCGTCACGAGGTCGAGAACCATCTCGTAGCCGGTCAGCGCGTCAGCGATGCTCCGTGCTACGTCGCCGCCGTGCTGCCGAAGCGCAGCCTCCCAGGTGGCTGTCTGCTCGGCGATGGTGCGGGTAAAGCCGCGCGTTGTCGAGTACAGGCCTTCGATCGCACCAGTGTCCACAGCCGCATACCTGGTCGCGACCTGAACAGCGGCGCGCATGGAGTCGTCGGATGTATTGGTCCGCGCCTCGTCCAGGAGAGCCGCGTACTGGTCGACGGCGGAGGTGTCGAAGCCCTCGGACCAGCCTTCGAAGGGCGGGAACGGCTCATACCGGCCACCAGGCTCCTGCATACGGCACAAGGTACTGCCGGTGGCCGACGATTCAGCGGCGGCGGCGGGTGCCGAACATGCTGCGGCCCAGGGCCGAACCGGCCGAGCGCAGGAACGAGCGCATGGCCCCCGATGCGAGGATTTGCTCCACGACCGTCGGCTCAGGCTTCGGCGTACGGCGGCTCGAGCTCTCACGTCGGTGCTCGGGCAGCGCGGCGCGCTCGGCGGGCGGGGGGGCGGCCATCCGCGCGGCCAGCCGCTCGTATGCCGAATCGCGGTCCACCGGTTCGGAGTACTTGCCGTGCAACGGCGAGCCGGCGATCGCCGCCTCCCGTACGGCGTCCGCCGACGGCGCCATCAGCGAGCGCGGAGCGGGCAACCGGCTCCAGGCCACCGGGGTCGGGGCGCCGCGGTCGGACATCACCGTCACGATCGCCTCGCCGGTGCCGAGGCTGGTGAGCACTTCCTCCAGGTCGTAGTCCTCGGTCGTCGGGTAGGTCCGCACCGTCTTGCGCAAGGCGTCCGCGTCGTCCGGGGTGAACGCGCGCAGCGCGTGCTGGATCCGGTTGCCGAGCTGCGCGAGCACGTCCGAGGGCAGATCGGTCGGGTTCTGGGTCACGAAGAAGACGCCAACGCCCTTGGACCGGATCAGCCGCACCGTGGTCCCGATCGCGTCGAGGAACGCCGGTGAGGCGTCGGAGAAGAGCAGGTGCGCCTCGTCGAGGAAGAACACCAGCTTCGGCCGATCTGCGTCACCGATCTCGGGCAGCCCGTCGAACAGGTCAGCCAGCAGCCACATCAGGAATGTCGAGAACAGCCGGGTCTGCCGCTGCACGCCGGCCAACTCCAGACAGTTGATGACCCCTCGCCCGTCCGAGGCGGTCCGGAGCAGGTCGGCAGTATCCAGCTCGGGCTCGCCGAAAAAGGCGTCGGCCCCGGAGTTCTGCAGCTCGACGAGTTCGCGCAGGATCACCCCGGCTGTCGCCGACGAGACCCCGCCCAGCCCCTTCAGCTCGGCCTTGCCCTCGTCGCCGGTGAGGTACGTGATCACCGAGCGCAGGTCCTTCAGATCCAGCAACGGCAGGCCGGCCCGGTCGGCCCAGTGGAACATCAAACCCAGCGCGGATTCCTGGGTCTCGTTGAGTCCGAGCACCCGGGACAGCAGGATCGGTCCGAACGACGTCATGGTGGCGCGTAGGGGGATCCCGCCCGGTGCGCCGCCCAGCACGAAGAACTCCGTCGGGTACGCCGTCGGCGCCCACGCGTCACCGGTGTCGGCGCTGCGCATGGTGACCTTCTCCGACGCCTCGCCGGCCGTGGCCAGGCCGGACAGGTCGCCCTTGACGTCGGCGGCGAACACGGCGACGCCCTGCTCGGACAGCTGTTCGGCCAGCAGTTGCAGCGTCTTGGTCTTCCCGGTGCCGGTGGCGCCGGCGATCAGGCCGTGCCGGTTCAGCATCGCCAGCGGGATCCGGACCTGGGCCGCGGGATCGCAGACGCCGTCGTGGACGACGGCGCCCAGGCGCAGCGCCGTACCGGAGAAGGCGTACGCCGAGGCGATCCGGGTCGTCACTTCCGACATCAGGTCTCCTCCGCTGGTGGCCCGGCTGCGGCCGGAGCCTAGCTGCGGGCGATCCGCGGTCCCGTACATTCGCCAGCGTGGGCGACCGGCTGGTGTGGATCGACTGCGAGATGACCGGCCTGGACCTGGCCCGTGACCAGTTGATCGAGATCGCTGCTGTCGTCACCGACTCCGACCTCACCGTCCTGGACGAGGGCATCGACCTGATCATTCACGCCGACGGCGCGCTGCTGGACTCGATGGTCGACGTCGTCGCCGCCATGCACGCCGCGTCCGGGCTGACCGAGCAGGCCCGCGCGGAGACCCGGACCGTCGCCGAGGCCGAGCAGCAGGTGCTGGCCTACCTGCGCCAGCACGTCACCGAACCGCGGTCGGTCCCCCTGTGCGGGAACTCCATCGCCACCGACCGCAGTTTCCTCGCCCGCGACATGACCGAGCTGGACGGCTTCCTGCACTACCGGATGATCGACGTCTCCTCGGTCAAGGAGCTGGCCCGACGCTGGTATCCCCGGGCCTACTTCGCCTTGCCGGCCAAGGGAATGGCGCACCGGGCGCTGGCCGACATCCTGGAGTCCATCGAGGAGTTGCGCTACTACCGGCGGACCGTTTTCGTCCCGCCACCGGGTCCGACGACGGACGAGGCCGCGGCGGTGGCGGCCGAGGTGACCGCCGTGCGCACCAGCCGCGACCCCGGCGAGATCGGGTAGCCTGTCCCGCGACCTGTTGCGTTCCGGCAGGTCCATGGTGGGTGTAGCTCAGCTGGTAGAGCACCGGGTTGTGGTCCCGGGGGCCGCGGGTTCAAGTCCCGTCACTCACCCCATGAACGCGCAGGTCAGCGGGTAGCGCCCGCGCGCCGCACGATCACACCGTGACGTTGAACCGCGAGAAGCCGTTGACCGCAGCACCGACGTTCTTCCGCTCGTCCTCGAGCACGAAGAAGCGGGTACTCCCGTCGACCTGGGCACCGGTGAGTCTCGGGTCGGTCAGCACAACCGTCCGCTGGTTGATGGTCAAGCCGGTCTCCTTGGGCATGACGATCGTCAACTGGTTGCCCGAGCGGGAGAACTGCACCCGTAGCGGCACACCTCGCGGCAGCTGCGGGTAGTTGAGCTTGTCCTTGGTGCCGCCGCCGAACGCCGTGAGCTGGCCATCACCGGCCGAGGCACTGGCCGCGGTGACCTTGAGCTTGTTCTCGGTGATGCTGCAGTGCAGCGGGATCTCCTCACACTTGCCGTTCTGGTCGGCCCACAGGTGGATCCCGACGGCCCGGACCTCCGGGTGCACCTCCGTGCCGAACTCGAAGAAGACCTCCCACGAGGCCGGCGTGTCGGACAACTCGAAGCACGGGTACATGCGACCTACCGGATCCTGCATGATCAGCAGCCCGTCGAGGATCGTCGGATGGCCCGTCGGTGAGTTCTGCCCCCGGGTCGGCGGCGGGTCGAGCTGCACCCACGTCTCGCCGCCGGCCTCCAACGGCCGGCCGGGAAGGGCCACCGGTCCGGCGATGCCCCGGAAGTCGTCGGAGTGGACAGTCACTAGTCGCGGCCCCGTACGCCCCTCCGTCCGGACCGTGCCGGCCGAGGCCGGGGAAGCGGCCGCGGCTACGCCGGCGAGTCCAAGGGCTGTGCCGGCGAGGAATCCTCGTCGCGAAAGTGTCATGGGTAACCGATCCGCGTCCGGCGCGGCCCCCACGGCCGCGCGATCACCGGAGTGTGCAGGACGCATCACTGGCTGTCAGCCCCGGGCAACTGCGGGTCAGGCTGTCCCGGCGTGGCGTTCGTGGAGTTCGGCGAGGTAGCGGTTGTACGCCGCCAGCTGCGGGTCACGCTCCTCGTCCTGCCGGATGCGCTCCTGGGTGGCAGCCGACGGCTGGGCCACCAGTCGGGGCGGCTTCGGCCCGGGCTCGGCCCGCAGGCCGTCGCGGACGGCGCGGTACCAGAAGAACGCGACGAACCCGGCGAACACAGGCCACTGGAGCGCATATGCAGCGTTCTGCGGGCCCCCGGTCGGCGAGTCGAAGCGAGCCAGCTGCCACCAGCCGAACCACAGACACGTGGCGAACGCGGCGAACGCAAGCAGATGCCCGAGGATCCACCGGGGGGAGAACAGCACACGCCGCACGGGTCCACGGTACTGCGTCGCGGTGGTGTAGATCCCTGGTCGAAGGGGCAACCAGCGGTCATGAGCACCGAGACCCAGAAGACCGGTACCGATCGTGCGCAGCCACCCGGGGCCGACGCCGACCGCCCGGCCGAGATCCCGCGGGCCGGCTGGTTCGAGATCGTCAAACGCGCCTTCGCCGAGGGCAAGAAGGACAACGTGTCCATGCTCGCCGCCGGGCTGGCCTACTTCGCCTTCCTCGCGCTGTTCCCGACGCTGATCGCGGCCGTCCTGCTGTACGGGCTGCTCGCGGACCCGGCCGACGTTCAGCGCCAGGTCGAGTCATTCAGCAGCGCCCTGCCCGCCGACGCCGCCGGCCTGCTCACCGAGCAGATGGGCGCCATCGCCTCGACGTCCAGTTCCACGTTGGGCATCGGGCTGGTGATCGCCCTGCTCGGTGCGCTGTGGAGCGCCTCCGGCGGGGTCAGCAATCTGATCAACGCGGTGAACGTCTGCTACGACGAGGAAGAGACCCGCGGTTTCCTCAAGCTGCGCGGGCTCGCCCTGATGCTGACCATCGGTGCGATCGTGTTCATGGCCCTGGCGGTCGGGCCGGTCGCTGTTGCCCCAGCGGTACTCGAGGCGCTGCCGCTGGGCATCGTGGGCACGATCCTGCTGCAGGTCGGCCGCTGGGTCCTGCTGGTCGTCCTCGTCATGGCCGGTCTCGCCGTGGTGTACAGGCTCGCGCCGGACCGCGACGCACCGAAGTTCCGTTGGACCAGCGTCGGTGCCGTGGTCGCGACCGTCATCTGGGTGATCGCCTCGGTCGGCTTCTCGCTGTACGTCGACAACTTCGGCAGCTACGGCAAGACCTACGGCGCGCTGGCCGGCGTCATCGTGCTGCTGTTGTGGCTGTTCATCAGCGCCTACATCGTCCTGCTCGGAGCGGAGATCAACGCCGAGGCCGAGCAGCAGACCGCCCGCGACACCACGCGCGGCGAGGATCGGCCGATGGGTCAGCGGCACGCGGTCAAGGCTGACAGCCTGCCCGGCTGAGCCCGGGCTCAGCGGCCCGCCCCGGTGCAGCCGCGTCTAGACGCACCTGCGAACCGGGTGCACACTGTCCCGCAACCGGGTAACCGGTTTCCGGGCGACCGGTCAACGCGCAAGCGTCGACCGGTCGCCCCCTTGTCGGCTCAGATGGCGACGTCGTGCTCCACCCACAGACCGGCGGGATGCTGGCGGGTGGGCTGCGGAGCCGGTTCGGCGCTGCGCAGCACCAGCCGTCCCGGCTCGGCCAGCTCGTCGACCAACTCCCCCTTGGGCACCTCGCTCCAGCGTGGGATCGATCGGACCGACAACAGCGATGTCACCGATCCAGAGAGCACCTCGCGGGCCAGTTCGGTCGGGGTCCCGTTGTGGCTCCCGTGGTGGCTGATCTTGTACATGTTCACCTGGGAGAGCAGCGCTCGGATGGCCGGGGTCTCCAACAGGCCGCGCCAGGCTCCCCACTGCGCGTCGCCGGGAAACAGCAGCCGCGCCGACCCCACCTGCAACAGGAAGATCACGCTGGTGTTGTTGACCGAGCGGTCCAGCCAGGTCGTCGCGGCGAAGGCGTCGTCCTCCTCCTGCACGAGCCGCGCGGCGAGCGTCCGGGGCAGGGCCAGGTGCGGGTACAGCGCCGCGTGTGTCGCCGGGTCGATCACGAACTCCGGCGGGAACACCGCCCCACCGTCGTCGACCGCGACGCCGGGTGGCCCGAACCAGCGCTGCTGCTTGGGTGGGTTCATCGCCCGGATCGAGGCCTCGTCCCGTGGCGGCCCGAGGAAGCGCACTCCCGCACCGGGTAGCCCGCTGACGTCGTGGGTGAGCTCCAGGTCGGCGTCGACGTACCGACGGGTCGGCGTTCCGGCGAAGCCGTGCCGCAGCGTCCACATCGCGCGTTCGTTCGTCAACGAGTTGAGAGCGAGCTCCGCTTTCGCCGAATCGGCTGCCGCGAACGACTGGTGCAGGGCGAAGGCCGCGGCGTCGTGCACCTCCCGCAAGCTGGTCGCCTCGATGTCGGCCGGGTCCTCGACCCAGGGCAGCCACACCTCGCCGACCTCGACCTCGGCCCAGCGGTCATCCTCGAACCCGAGCACGTGGTCACGATGGCGGTGCGTGCCGACGACGACATCCAGCCGAGCCCGCCCGGTCGGATCCGCAGCGGTGGCGATGATGTCGGCCACCACGTCGTCGATATCGTGCTCGCTGCGGCCTTGGCTGTGTACGCCGCAGTCCACCAGCATCCGCCAGCTGCCGCCGGCCACCGGGACGGACAGCAAGAAGGCGTCGCCGAAGCCGATGTTGTACATGCGCACGGTGACCGCGCCGGCCATCGGGTCACCACCCCCCGTCGATCCGGGCGAAGTTCAGCGTCGACGTGACCCGCTCCTTGGGATCGGCCCACGGACCGAAGGCGTCGTGGCCGGTGACGGCGTCCACAAAGCCCAGCGTGGCGGCGAGCCGAGCCTGGCCGGCCTCGGCCAGCGGGCCCCGACCGGCGGCGCAGGGCACCGCCCGGCTGACGACGTACCTCACCTCGCCGGTCCCGTCCGCCACGACCGTGCACCCGCCCCGCAGCGGCACGCCGCCGAGCCGCGGCCCGAACTTCTCGTGCAGCTCCTCCGGCGCCGACTGCACCAACCGGATCACCACCTCGACCCGCACCCGGCCCCGCGAGCCGGACAGGAACGACGCGTTGAACCCCTCGACCCTGATCTTCAGGTCCGGGTCGAGGCCGAGGGCACCGGCGTTCTTCCGGGCGTACGCCGAGAGCTGCGCGGCCGCCTCCGCGTTAGCCCTTCGCCGCCGGTCGAGATCGGCCTTGGTCTCCCGGCGCCGCGCGCCGGGAGCGTCTTCCAGGACGCCGCGGCTCTCCTGCAGGCCGGCGGCGGTCTCCTGGACCACGTAGTCGACGACATCCCCGGGGATGGGCGGCAGGGCGCGACCGCTCACCTCGGGCCAGAGCAACGCCTCCTCCGACAGCGAGGTGATGTCGTCGGGATAGATGCCCCTGCGCCGGAACGCCTCGACCAGCGCGCCCCGCAGCCCCGACTCGTCGGCCGGGTAGAGATTGCGGTCGGCCGTCACCGCCGAGCGGAGGAAGGCGCCCATCGTCACGTCCACCGGCGGCAGGAACTGGAAGGACCGGATGCAGAGGGTGAGCATCCGCTGCGCAGTGGCTCGCGCCTCGGCGGCGACCCGGGCCACCAGGTCCGGGTGCAGAGCACCCTCGGGGAGGACCCCGGTCCCGCTGGTCGCGATGCGCAGCAGGTCGGCGATGGAGCGCTGGTAGACGCTGAAGAAGGCATCGAAGACGGCGGCCACCATGATGCTGCCGCGGCCGTGCGGCTCGAACGTGCGGGCCAGCGCCATCGGGTCCGGCGCCGCTCCCATCGCGCTGCGCAGCGCGCGGCCGGAGCCGCTGCCCTCCCCGAACTGCTCGGCCAGTTCCACCAGCGGCGAGCGTGCCGTCAGGTCGGTGCGGTTCTGCTGGATGTGCCGGGCCAGCAGGTCGGGCAGGGTGAAGTGCTGGAACAGCGCGACGACGTCGGCGAATCCTTCGTGGAAGGCGTAGACGTCGAGGTTCGTCGGGTCCTTGTAGCGCTCGCGCAGCCGGTGGACCAGGGCGTGCGTCGCCTCGTGCACGATGATGTCGTGGGACAGGCAGGTGAAGACGTTCTGGCCCGGCAGGTTCCGCCCGGGGTCGCGGCGGTCGGCCCGGAAGTAGCCGAACAGGATCGACCCGTCGTTGTCCGGGTCGAAGCGGGCGTTCGGGCCGCGGAAGGCGTGCGGGAACGCGCGTAGCCGCTTGTCTCCGCGCCAGCGCAACCGTCGTCCGAGGCCGCGTTCGAAGTTCTCCAGCAGCGCGGACACCACGGCGTACACCATCTGCTGGTGAAAGCGGGGGTCGCGCTCCGACGGCGGCAGGCCGTCGGTCAGCAGGATCCGCCGGTCCTCGAGATCGACCGGTTCGTAGTAGCAGTCGGCCGAGGCGTCGAAGTCGATCACCTGCAGCAGCTCGCCAGCGGGTCCCGGCTGCAAGGGCTCGTAGGGGACGCTGATCGTGACTGTCTCCGACCCGGACAGCCGGGCCACCATCGGGTCGATGGCGTAGATCTGCAGCTGCCGGCGTACCGGCTCCGGATAGTTCAGCGTGCGCTCGGCGGTCCCCTTCGCGGTGTCGCCCACGTCAGCCGAGCGCCTCGGCCGGGTAGGGGAACGCGGCCGGCGCTTCGGCGCCGGTCGGATACCACCGGCGGATCGAGGCATCGCAGCCGGCGTACCCCCAGTTGAGCAGCCGGCGCCGGTGCGCGACCGGCAGCTTCGCCAGTCGGGTGTCCGTGGCGGCCAGCGCCGCGGCCTGGGTCGGGGGGCAGGGCAGCGCATCCGGCAAGCGGTACTCGGCGATCGGCGTGCGGATGCCCCAGTAGGCGCCGGTGTACTCCTTGCGGTCGTAGCCCTCGACCAGCATCCGCGAGCGGAGGTTGCGCACCTGCTGGTCGATGACCGACAACACCCGGCGGGTGTGCCGCGCCCAGTCCGAGGCAACCTTTCCCGTCGGCTCCAGCTTGCCGCCGCCGTCGCTGACCAGGATCGTCGCGCACCGCTTGAGCACCGGCTCCAGGCCGAGGTTGTCGTAGACCCCGCCGTCGGAGAGCAGGAGTTCCTTGCGAAACTCCGCGGTGCCGAGTTCGGCCGACTCCGCGGACCAGGCGTCGCCCGGCAGCCGGACCGCTACCGGCGAGAGGACCGGCGGGAACGCCGACGAGGCGGCCACGGCCAGCGCCAGCGGCAGCCGGGGCCTCGGCACCTGGCCGACCTTGTAGTCCCAGAGATAGCGCTTGGAGAAGCGGATGAGGACGCCGGACTGCAGGTTCGTCGCGCAGAAGATGAAGCGGGGCGTGTCGGGCAGGTCCTGCAGGGTCGTCGACCCGAACAGGTGCTTCTCGTAGCTGCCGACCAGCCGGTCGGAGATGCGCACCCACGGCAGCACCACCCCCGTGAGCACCGATCCCACGTCCACCGTCCGGCCGGCGAAGTCCAGCATCGGCTCGAGCACCTCGTCCTGCAGGTTGCCCGCCACGCCGTCGCGCCACTCCAGTCGCGACCACGCCCGGGCCAGGACACCGGCGGCGATGGACCCGCCGGAGACGCTGGAGACGAAGTGGAGCTTGCCCAGCAGGCCTACTTCGTTCAGCCGGAGCAGCGCTCCGGCGTGGTAGAGCATGGCGCGGTAACCGCCGCCGGACAGGCACAGGGCGACGCCCTCTCGCGGCCGGGGCTTCGCCCCCTCGGCCAGCAGGTCACTGATCTGCTCGAAAGCACCCTCGGTCACAGTGCACCACCTGCCCGGACGCCGCGCCTGCTGCGCGTGTCAGCAGTCTGGGCATTCCGGACCTACAACGCAATCCCCCGATTGTGGCGCGGGTCAGTCCGGTTGGACGTGGGAGTAGCCGAAGCGGCCCTTGATGCACAGGTGGCCGTGGGTCACCGAGTGGTCGATGGGCGAGTCCACGCGGACGATCCGGTTGTCCTGGGTAGTCAGTTCCAAGTTGCAGCCGACGCCGCAGAACGTGCACACCGTCGTGACCTGGTCCTGCCGCGACTCGTCCCAGGTCCCGGCCTGGCGCATGTCGTACTCGCTCTTGGGCATCAGCGCGCCGGTCGGGCACACGCCTATGCAGTTGCCGCAGTAGACGCAGGCCGAATCCGGCAGCGCCACATCGAACTCGGTGGCGATGGTCGCGTCGAAGCCGCGCCCGGCGACCGCGATGGCGAAGGTGTTCTGCGCGTCCTCACCGCAGGCCTCCACGCACTTGTAGCACAGGATGCAACGTGCGTAGTCGCGCACGTAGAGCTCGTTGTCCACCTTGGTCGGCTGGGCGACGGTCTCCGCGGTCATCCCGTCGGTGACGTGGTGGTGGCCGGCCTGGCGCCGGTCGCGCTCGCCGGCGCCGGCGGGCGGTCCGGGCGGTCCGTAGCGCTTGACGTCGACCTGGTAGTCGTCCATCCAGCGGTGTACAGCGTCCTCGGCCAGGGACATATCGGTCGAGGAGGCCAGCAGTTCCAGCACCATCTTCCGGCTGTGCCGGACCCGGTCGGTGTCGGTCTTGACCACCATCCCGTCCTCCACCCCGCGCGAGCACGAGGGCACCAGCACGCGGGACCCGTCGACCTCGACCATGCACACCCGGCAGGCGTTGACCGGCGTCAGATTGCCCAGGTAGCACAGGGTCGGGGTGTCGATGTCCTGGTCGCGCAGGACGTCGAGGATCGTCGAGCCCTCGGGCACCCGGTGGGTCGTCCCGTCGATGTCGACGTCGAGCAGCCGCCGGACGCCCCCGAGCATGACCGGCGCATTCCGCCTCACGGCCGCTCCTGCTTCTCGTCGGTCGACGACTCGGGGGTCCGGCTGGTGTCGACCCCAGGGTGCCCGCTGTCCACGCCGGGGACCAGCCCCAGCGCCAGCGCCGACTGCAGCGCCGCGGGAGCAGTCTGGCCCAGGCCGCAGATCGAGGCGTCCTTCATGACCAAGGACAGTTCACCGAGCAGGTCGACATCTGCAGCGGTCGATCCGTTCGCACTTCCGCTGGCCAGCCGGACCAGCGCCTCCTCCTGGCGCACCGTCCCGACCCGGCAGGGGACGCACTGCCCGCAGGACTCGTCGCGGAAGAACGCCGCCATCCGGGTCAGGACGTCCAGCAGGTCGACGGTGTCGTCGAAGAGCAGGATCACGCCCGACCCGAGCGAGGCGCCGATCTCCCGCGTGCCCTCGAAGGTCAGCGGCGTGTCGAACTGCTCCTCCGGGATGAAGGTGCCGGCCGCCCCGCCGAGCAGCACCGCCTGCAACGGACGTCCGTCCTTCACCCCACCGGCCAGGTCGAGCATCTCGCGCAGCGTCGTACCGAACGGCACCTCGTACACCCCGGGCCGCTCGACGTGACCGGACAGGCAGAACAACTTGGTGCCGGTGGACTTCTCGGTGCCGACCTCGGCGTACGCCGGACCGTTGGTGAGCACGACGTCCAGGACGTTGACCAGGGTCTCGACGTTGTTGATCAGCGTCGGCTGGCCGAACAGCCCCGCCACGGTGGGGAACGGTGGCTTGTTACGCGGCTCACCCCGGTAGCCCTCGATGGAGTTCATCAGCGCGGTCTCTTCCCCGCAGATGTAGGCGCCCGCCCCGCGGCGCAGTTCCAGCTCGAAGCGCATCCCGCTGCCCATGACGTCCTCGCCGAGCAGGCCCCGCGCGCTCGCCTGGGCGATGGCGCTGGTCAGGCGGGCGGTGGCCAGCGGGTACTCGCCGCGGATGTAGAGGTATCCGCGCTCGCAGCCGGTGGCCAGCCCGGCGATGGTCATGGCCTCCACCAGCGCGAACGGGTCGGACTCCATGAGCACCCGGTCCTTAAAGGTGCCGGGCTCGGACTCGTCGGCGTTGCAGATCAGGTAGTGCGGGTGGGCCGGCGCACTGGCCACCGCCTGCCACTTGACGCCGGTCGGGAACGCCGCTCCGCCACGACCCATGAGCTTGGAGTCGGTGACCTCTCGGAGCACCCCGGCCGGGCCCAACTGCAGGGCACGGCGCAGGGCGGTGTACCCGCCGTGGCGCCGGTAGTCGTCGAGGCTGTCCGGGTCGACCACGCCGATCCGGCGCAGCAGCCGCAACCCCTCCGCCCGCGGCGCCTGGGTCTGCGGCGTCGAGCCGGGGGGCTCGGTGACCACCCAGCCGCCGTCGAGGACGGCGCCGACCTGGGCCGCGGTCACCGGCGCCGTCGCGAAGTCCGCACGGGGCCGGCCGTCGACGTCGGCGAGCTGGAACATCGCAGCCGGTGCGTGCTCGCACAGGCCCAGGCACGGGCTGCGCACCCACATGGCGCCGTCTCGGACCTCCCCGTCGGTGGTGTCGAATGCGTCGATCAGCTCCAGCGCGCCGTTGGTCCGGCAGGCGATGTCGTCGCAGACGTGGGCCACGGTGGGCGGCCGCTGCTGCGTGGACAGCATCGCGTAGAAGGTCGCGACGCCGTACACCTCCGCCGGCGGGACGGTGAGCCGGCGGGCTACATAGTTCAACGAGCCGTCGCTGATCCAGCCGAGCCGCTTCTGCACCGCGTGCAGGATCGGGAGCAGCAGGTGCCGTTGGGCCCTGGCGTCCCGGCCGCCGTAGCTGACCCGGCTCTCCTCGGCCCGGTCCCGGTCGCCGCCGGCCCAGCGGGTGGTCGGGACGCCGAGTTCGGCGTCGACCGCCGCGCGTTCCTCCGCGGTGGGTTCGGCGTGTTTGAGGTACAGGTCCACTCAGCCGCGGTCCTTCTCCGCGGTCAGCGGGTCGACGCGGATGGCCGCGGCCTTGAACTCCGACGTCCCTGACTTCGGGTCCCAGCTCTCGTTGGTCAGGAGGTTGACGTCGGCCTCACCGGTGGCGTGCGGGGTCATCCAGGTCAGCCCGGGTCGCAGCGAGGGGTCGACGAGCAGCGGCGCCTCGATGGCGCCGCGGCGGGAACTGATCAGGACCCGCTGCCCGTCGTCGAGGCCCAGCTGCGCGGCGTCCTCGGGCGCCATCCGCAGGCTCTCCCGCTCCCACAGCGGCGAGGTGTAGCCGTCGGTCTGGACGCCGGTGTTGTAGGCATCCAGCCGGCGCACCGTCGTCATGCGCAGCGGGAACTCCGCGGTCAGGGTGTCGATCGGG
>Ga0183260_10000629_pt1 | contig 29834 bp, 25 predicted proteins | sample AntDrymUQ4972206_2_FD_129768 | JGI IMG/M metagenome (GOLD analysis project Ga0183260, IMG submission 129768) | Polar desert sand microbial communities from Dry Valleys, Antarctica - metaG UQ497 (22.06) (version 2) (version 2) | ecosystem: Environmental > Terrestrial > Soil > Desert | place...
CCCAGATCACCGACGCCGAGCTGGCCGACCTTCCTCTGAAGCCCAACAAGTGGCATGGAGAGTGGAACTACACGCTCAAGAGGACGAAGGCAACGTCCAAGTAGTTGTTCTACGGCCCCTTAGCGCGTCGGTCTGGAGGCGGGAGTTCTGGTCCAGGGTGGAGACCCGTGCGTACCCGAGCAGGTCTCCCACGGGGCAAGGTATCAGAACTGGTCCTGTGGTGACGATCTGAGACGCTGATTGTGACCACGAGTTGTGAACGCAACCGAGGGGCCACGTCGAGCCCAACTGAGCTACCGTCTCAAAAACGACCGTTTGTGACAAGAACCTGTTCCGCCTTCGGCACTGGGTCCGGCTCCGGGCTGTCATCCTGGAGTCGTGAAGAGTCGGATCATGTACGTCGAGTTGAAGACGGGCTTCAACGACAACGGCCCGGCATAGATCGGCCGTGTCACGTTCTCGAAGACGGGGCAGACGATCTACTCCCGCGGGAAGTCGCTCCGCAAGATTCCCGGAGGCGGCATCTCGGCGAACTATCGGGACGTGGACACGGGCGAGCAGTACTGGATCTCGGGGGTGAAGAAGAACCGCGAGGACCGCCATTGGGCCGGCGCCGGTCCGGTTGAGATCGAGGACGACGCCCGGGAGGAGTACGAGCGCCTGGTCAGCCCGCCCAGGTAGAAAGGCGTCCACACTCGTGCGCTGGCCACGGCCCCCCAGCCGACCGCCGCCCTGGTCGACGACTCAGCACCGAAATCCAAGGGACCGCGTTCAGGATTCTGCGCAGATCCTCGTCAAAGGCCAAAGCAGGCGACGCCCCGAGGGGCTCGGGCTGGCATCGATGGGCTCCATAGCTCGCTCACCGGCGTTCGCCGCCGGTGAGCACCAGGAACATGTCTCGTCGGTTGAAGCCGTAGCTACGCCCCCCGAGCCGGTCATCGACAGGCGAGCGAGCGGGGCAGGCCTTCCCACACCACGTCCAGCCCGAAGAGCTCACCGTCGGGGCTCGCCGAGTAGGCCCCCACCTCGCGCCCGATGGTGTCCTCCGGCGGCCCTGAGTAACCGCGCGGGTCGCCCGGTAGCGCCGCCCGAGGAAACCCATGGCTTCGGCGGCGGTGAAGTGGTCTCTGTCGCCAGCCACTTACATCCCTCCTTCACATCGTGGTTCGGGTGGCGGGGTCGTAGGCAACGTGGATCCGGGGATCCCCTCCCGTAGCGGCAGGCCCGGACGGGATGGCCCTTCGGGGAAGGCTCCAAGAAGGTTTCCCTCCTCGGTGACCCTGGGTTCCGCAGCCGGCGAGCGCTGCCAGGCCAGGCAGGGAAGGCGAGTGTGGTGCTCGGCGCGCCCAGCCCGGGGGGCTGTAAGCCACCAGGACGAACGCCCTCGCCGCGTTGGGCACCTGATGGGAGTGGCCGGTGGGGAATGCCCGTCGAACGCACGAGAGGTCGACCATCGCCCGACGTCGGCACTGACCACCCAAATTGTCGTACCCGGTCCCTATGGTGGAGACGCGTCTCACGCGACGCTTCTCCCGGAAGGAGTGAGGATGCCGAACTCGTTCGATGCCCACCGACTGGTGGGCGCCTGTGGGGACCTGTCCGAGGATGGCGGGCTCACCATCCGGACGGTGTTGGAGCCCTTGGCCGGGCCGGGTGCCCCGGTCAAGCCGGCCGTCTATGCCGGTGGTGTGTACCAGCTGGACCGCCGCTGGGATGATACGGGCGACGAGCCAGAGCCTGTCGACGTCGTGGTGGTCGATAACGTCCCGAGCGAGGCCAACCGGCTGGAGGCGGCGCTGGAGCAGCTTCGTGAGCGAATCGGCCTGCCCGAGATGATTCTTGACCTCTCCAGTGTCGGTGGCCTCCCCGCTCACCTGCCCAGGTCGCTGTCGGGATTCCGCTTTCCTCACCGACAAGCTGACGCCTACCTCCGCGACGCCCTCCTTGAAGGACATCCGTTCCCCAAGACCGACGTGGGCCGCGCTGTGCTCGCCGCCAACGCCGACAACCCTGCCCCCCTGCTCGAGTGGTTTCCACAGGCGCTGGTTTTCGGCTTCTGGCAGTCCCACCTGGGCAAGAAGGGTTCTCAGGCCAAGCTCGCTCGGTCGTGGAGCTCTGAGATCGTTGGGTACCGCCCCGCCACAGTCGACACCCGTGTTCTCGGCCTGAAGGGCGACCCGCTCAATCTCAGTGTCGACGAGCCCGTCGCGTTCGACCCTGACGACCCAGGAGGCTGGGCTGTCATCGAAGGGGCCAAGAAGGTCGGTGGCGGGAAGGCGAAGGAGCGGCTGTCAGAGCTCGGCCATGGCCAAGTTCCCGTCACAGTCGTCGAGGCCGCGCTCGCAGGGATCTCGTTTGCCCGTGTCGAGCAGCGCTCCACCGTTTCCTTCGCCGGGCTGCGCCGAGTCTGGGCGGGATCCGCCCAGGCCAACGCCACGGCGCGCGCATTGGTGGCCGCCATAGGAGTCGCCGCCCATGTCACCGCGTTCGGCCGCGCCTTCAGCCTGCGCTCTGGATGTGAGCTTCGCCCCCGCACAACAACCTGGACATGGCTCGGAGCGGTCGACGAGGAGGTGAGCGCGCCAACGATCGACGAGGCGGTCGGGCTGGTGGACGACTGCGCGGCGCTGGCCGAGGCCGCCGGCCTCCCGGTCGGCACCCGGTGGCCATCTGAGCCCCTGCGGCTCGAGCCCGCGCCGAACCTCGTCGACGCCATCCGCCGGACATGGCCGGCTGTCGGCTGATGCTCGCCATCTCAGTCGAGCTGCTCCACGGCACGATCCGCGCAACGGGGGCCGACGACACCTCGATCACCGGCGCGGTCGACGCTGGCGAGTGGCCCCCGAGCCCTGCCCGTGTGTTCTCAGCGCTGGTTGCGGCTGATGGGACCGGCACGCGCCAGCACGTCACCGACGGCAGCGAGCTGCTCCTCTTGGAGCGAGCCGCTCCGCCTCGCATCGTCGCTGACCGTCTTGACGCGGTGTTGCGGTCCTCGCTGCGCGAGCGGTTCGTCGTGAAGGACGGGAGTTACGTCCACAACAAGACGAGACACACGTCGGCGGTGCAGGAGTACGTGGGGCGCACTGCCGTATTGGTACGACCGGGCACGCGCCTCGCGCCGATCTCGCCCAACGTCGTCTACATGTGGGACGACCTCGACGTGGACGACCGCACTTTGCGGGCGCTCTCCCTGCGAGCGGCTCGGGTCGGCTACTTGGGTTGCAGCGACAGCCCTGTCCGTGTTTCAGTCTCGACAACGCCCGTCCATCGCCAAGGCGCGTGGACGCCACATGACGAGGGGCGGGTCATCCTTCCCGTTCCCTACGACGGCTTCCTCGGTGTCCTCGACGACGCCTTCGCGCGAACCGAGCGCGGCGAAGAAGTCCGCCGAGCCTGGGTGCCGAACCGCTATGTCAGATACCGGTCGCCAGGGTGGGATCAGAGGCGGCCGCCCCAAGGGACTTCCTTGTGGCTGCGGTTCGACCCGTCGGTGAGCGGTCGGCGGCTGCTCGCCGTCACCGAGTCGCTTCGGGCCGCCGTGCTCGAGCGCTACAGCGTCGATGTCATCGGCGGCGGCGACGAGGTGCCAGGCGTTCTTCACGGGCATGGCTTCGAGGGCCGGGGTCACCACCAGGCCCACTTCCTCGCCCTGCCCGACGTTGGTCACCACCACGCCCGGGGAAGGCTGCACGGTGCCGCAATCGCATTGCCCCCGGCCACCCCGCCCGACGTCGTCGAGGGCGTTCGCACGGCGCTCTGGCGCATCAAGACACTGGCCAAGCGCGGTGTGTTCGAGACAGGCGTCCGGCCGCACGGTGGCGAGAAGGGCCCGCTGGCGGCGGCGCCCTCGCGGTGGAAGGGGCCGAGCAGGCGCTGGGTATCGGCCACGCCCGTCGTGCACGAGCGCTTCCAGCGCCGCGGCCCGGACCTGGAGGAGGTGCAGCGCTGGTGCGACCACGCCGCGGTTGCGGCGCATGTCGTCCGGTTCCGAGTGTCACGAGTCCCGATCATCGAAGGGGCGCTCTCGCTGCACCCGTCGGAAGTGCATCGCGATCAGGGTGAGGGCCGCCCATACTCCCATCTCGAGATCGTCCTCGACGACGCGGTGCGAGGGCCGCTTGCTGTCGGCCGTGCCCGGCAGTTCGGATTCGGGCTCATGTTGCCGGTGGGCTGGAGTGAACGCCCCCATGCCTGATGTATCGCCATTCCCTGACTTCTACCGCGCCGTCAACGAGCGTGACCCGCTCCCGTGGCAAGCTCGGCTCGCCCGGGAGGTCGTAAGTCGCGGGTGGCCCACCGAGATCGGGGTTCCGACCGGGCTGGGCAAGACCGCGTGCATCGATATCGCCTTGTGGGCACTGGCCGCATCCGTGGGGTCGGCACCCAACCGCTTGCCGACGCGAGTCTGGTACGTCGTCAACCGACGCCTCCTTGTCGACGCGGCATGGGAGCACAGCCAGCACCTCGCCGCCCTCCTTTCCGATCCCGATTCCCTGCCCATCGACGACCGACGCGCTGTCATCAGCGTCGCTGATGCGTTGGGCTCGCTGGCAGCGTTCGGGACTGATGCCGGGCCGCTCCACGTTGCCCGACTTCGAGGCGGAGCGGACCTCGGCGCGCGATCACCGGATCCTTCCCAGCCGTGCCTACTCCTGGCGACAGTGCCGATGTTCGCCAGCCGTTGGCTCTTCCGGGCCTATGGATCAAGCACGTCGATGCGGCCGATCGACTCTGCTCATGCTGGCATCGACAGCCTGGTGCTCCTCGACGAGGCCCACCTGGCGCGGCCGCTGCTTAGCCTGGCAGACCGCGTTGCCACCTGCGACACGGGCGAACCGACGACCCTGCTCGGCGGCGCCCGCTCTCGCCCTATGTTCGTTGCGCTCACCGCAACCGGCGAGGATGCCCCCGGACGTTTCGACCTCGACGAGGACGATCGCATCCATCCCGTGGTCGCGCGACGGCTGCATTCTTCGAAGCGAGGCCACGTAGTCGAGACCTCAGCGAAGAAGCTTGCGGACGTGCTCGCCGAGGAGGCCCTTTCGGCCCTGAACGGCCCGCAGGAAACATGTGTCGTCTTCGCGAATACCCCTTCAACGGCACGGGCTACCGTCACCAGTGTCGAGGCAGCCCGTCGCCGGGCGGGACGCGACATCGAGGTTCTCCTCGTCACCGGAAGGGCCCGCGACCGCGAGGGAGACCGCCTGCGCGCCCGCCTGCTCGATCCGGTAACTGGCGTCCGGGCCGGCCACGAGCGAGTCTCCGCGTCCGCCCTGGTCGTCGTCGCCACCCAGACGCTCGAAGTCGGTGCTGATGTCGACTTCGACCACCTTGTTACCGAGACCGCCGGCGTCCGCAGCCTCATCCAGCGACTCGGGCGCCTGAACCGGCTCGGCACGCGCCCGGCCGCGACCTGTGCCATCTGCCACGCCGCCGACCGCGTCGCGTGGCCGGTCTATGGGAAGGAACCGGCTGACGTCTGGTCAGTCTTGCGGGCCGCCGGCGCGCATGGGGATCTCGACCTCTCCCCCGCCAGCGTCTCCTCGCTGCTTGGCCCACCTCACGACGCGCCAGAGCGGGTGGGTGAGCTTTTCCCCGCCCACCTGTGGGAGTGGGCGAAGACCACCACCCCACCGCCGGGGGAAGCGCCGGTCGAGCTATTCTTCGCTGGGTTCGAGGCCGACGGTGATGTGTCGGTCGTCTGGCGAGTTCACCGCCCGGACGACGGTGTGCGCCTCGTGCCCACGGTCCTGGCCGGCGAGGCCGTCGACATCCCACTGAACGAGGTGCGCGCCACGCTGGGTGACACTGTCCGCCGCCTCGCTGCCGACCACGCTTCGCTCGAGACCGTGTCCGCCGCCGCGCTGCGCCCGGGCAACGTCGTCGTCCTGGCGCCGGGCGACGGGTTGTACGACGAGCAGGGATGGAACCCGGCGTCGGAGGACCCGGTCCTCGACGTGTCGCTGCTGCGATCAGGCATGTTGTTGCTCACGCCGGCAGCACTTGAGAACCTCGCCCCCGGATCCTCGGTCGAGATCGGTCCGTTGCTGAAGGAGCTCGTCGCATCACCGGAAGACACCGAGACCAACGCCGAGACCGTGGTGGAGGACCTCGTCACGGTCCTGCGTACATGGCGGCCGCATCCCTGGATCGACGATGCCGAGTGGCAGTCGTATCTCAACCAGCTCGGCACCGAAGTGGCCCGGCCGGTCGACGACGTCCCGTCGCTAGCGCCCACACCACTGGACCGAAGCCGGTGGGCGAGAGTCTCGGTTCGTGCCGACGCGTTCGAGGAGCTGAGCTTCACCGCTTCGTCCCACGATCTCGCCGATCACCTCGGCGCGGTGGGGGAGGCGGCCGCTCGGATTGCCACCCACCTCGGCCTGCCGAGGGCGCTCGTCCAGGCCGTGACCCTCGCTGGCCAGTGGCATGACCTGGGCAAGCACGACGCCCGTTTCCAGAGGTGGCTCGATCCCTATGCCGAGGCCCAATCCACGTTGGCGAAGTCGCGCCTACCCCGCGAGCGGATCGAGGCGGCACGGGTTGCGGCTGGGTGGCCCCGCGGCGGTCGTCACGAGCTCCTCAGCACCCGACTGCTGGAATCGTGGCTCGACAAATGCAAGCTCGACTGCGACGGCGAGCTCGTTCTTCATCTCGTCGCCAGCCACCACGGCCACGGCCGGCCCCTGGTGCCCGTAGTTGCCGATCCGGCGCCCACGAAAGTCGTTGCCGAGATCGCCGGGATTCGCGTCGCCGTGTCCGGCGACCTGGCCACGCCCGACTGGGACCAACCACGGCGCTTCCGCCACGTCTGCGAGCGTTACGGGCTCTGGGGTGTGGCGTTGCTCGAGGCCATCGTCCGGCAAGCTGACCACGCCGCATCCCACGTGGCGGGAGTGGCGTGATGAGGGAGGAGAACGCGCCGGGCCTCACCGTCGACTGGGTCAACGCGTGGCTGGCCGCGCTCGGAGTGACGGTGCTGGTCCCGGAGGTAAGTCTCCGGTGGACAGGAGAAGCCGTGCCCTCTGCATGTTTCAGGATGCCCGACCACTCACCGCCGCTCCGAGAGCTCCTCGCCGGGGCTCTGCCTTCGTTGGACGATCTAGGCCGGCTCTCGATCGCACGGTGGCGGGAAGACACCCCCGAACTGAGCCGGAAGGTCAGCCTCGACGTCTACGCGCGTCGTGCAGCGGTGGCACGCCGATCCGCTGACACGAGCCTGTCCTCCACCGTGACCGATCTCCTGGCCGAGCTACCGAACGACGGTCTCCCTCACTCGCCCTTCGACCCGCCGATGCCCCACGGCATCACGCTGTGGGAACGGGTGATCTCCTGCCGGAAGGCAATCGACGACGTAGAGGCCGCCGCGACGGAGACCTTCGCAGGCCGCGGGCGACGTGTTGCCAACAATGGGCTGGGCTTCGACGCGCGCCGCCTCGTGGGCGGTGTGCGGTCAGGAGAGCCGCGGGTTGACCCGCTCATTGAGATGCTCGCTTTCTGCGGCCTTGCGCTCTTCCCGCTCCGCGGGAACGGCACCGAGTCGCAGGCAAGGGGATGGACCGGTCCCGGCGGTCGGTCCGGTTCGTTTCGGTGGTGCGCGTGGTCGCCGGCGCTCGACCGCTGGGCCATCGACGCACTTCTCGATGTAGTGGCCCTGGGTCGTTCCGGCGTCGGCGTGGGTCTCGCGACTCGACTCGGGATCACGGCGTCGTACCGGTCGATTCCGTACCAGTCACGCGGTTCAGCTGACCCGACACGTGCTTATGGCGCTGAGCGGCAACTGTGAAAGTCGAGCCGGTTGTGGCCATCGCGGCCATCGAGCACTACGCCTACTGCCCACGCCAATGCGCCCTCATCCACGTCGACGGCGTCTGGACCGACAATACCCACACCGTGCGCGGCGGACGCGGCCACCGGCGAGCGGACAATTTCGCCGCTCGCTTGGAGCGAGGCGTGCGCGTCGTGCGAGCGGTGCCGCTCTGGTCCGAGTCGCTCGGCCTGATCGGCCGGGCCGACGCCGTCGAGTTCCGCAGCGACGGTTCCATCGTCCCGGTCGAGTACAAGATCGGTGTCCGCCACGGCGACGCGGCTCATCTCCAGCTGGTGGCCCAAGCCCTCTGCCTGGAGGAGATGCTCGGCCGACCAGTCACTCACGGCGGGTTGTGGTTCTCGGGGCCGCGACGGCGGGTCGACGTCCGCATCGGCGGTCCATTGCGGGCCGAGGCTCTCCGGGTCATCGCGGAGATCCGCGAGCTCATTGACGCCGGCCGATTGCCCGGCGCGGTGAACGACGCTCGGTGCCGCGAGTGCCAATTGCTCGGTCACTGTCTGCCCGACGTGGTGAGCGCCCCTTCGGCAGTGACCGCGTACATCGAGTCGGAGGTCCTGGAGTGCGGGTCCTGAGCACATTGTTCGTACGCGACCATCGGGCAAAGGTGGGCCTCCAGAAGCAGGCGCTCATCGTGTCGAGCGGAAGCACGAAGACCCGAGTACCTCTCGAATCTCTCGACGGCGTGGTCCTGCTGGGAAGCGCGCAGGTCACCACCGACGCCATGGCGGCGTGCGTCGACCGAGGCATCCGCCTCTCGTCCCTACGGCGGAGTGGCAAGCTGCGGTTCGTGGTCGGCGGGCCCGTGAGCGGCAACGTCCACCTTCGGGTGGCGCAGACCAAAGCAGCCACCGATCCCATGCACGTGGCCGCCATGGCCCGGTGGCTCGTTGCAGGCAAGCTCCAGAACTGTCGACGCCTACTCGCCCGTTGGTCGTGGGACGCCGAGCCCGGCGATCGTAGCCACCTTCGCCGTCAGGAGGAGGCGATTGCCGCCCGCCTTGACGGCCTCCCTGGCGTCGTCGACGGCGATCGCATTCGCGGCATCGAGGGTGACGCCACTCGTCGCTACTTCAAGGGCCTCGCCGCGCACCTCGCGTCAACCGGAGCGGGCTTGTTCTTCACCGGCCGCAACCGCCAGCCGCCGCGGGACCCGGTCAACGCACTACTCAGTTTCCTCTATGCCCTCGTCCTGACCGAGCTCGTCGGCGCTCTCGAATCGGTTGGGCTCGACCCCCAGATCGGGTTCCTGCATTGCATCCGCTCGGGCCGGCCGGCGCTCGCTCTCGACCTTCTCGAGGAATTCCGGCCTGCGAGCGCCGATCGGCTCGCCGTTCGCCTCATCAGCCGGCGGCAGGTGCGAAACACGCACTTTGTCACCACCCCGGGAGGGGCGTGCTACCTCACCGACGACGGCCGGAGCGAGGTGTTGCGCGCGTACGAGGCGTTCAAGGATGAGGAGGTGCCACATCTACTTCTTGGTCGGGACGTTCCCCGCTGGAGCCTTCCAACGCTTCAGGCCACCCTCGTCGCCCGGCACCTCCGAGGCGACATCCCCGCCTACCCGCCCTACGTCGTGGCCCGGTGATGGACGTCGTCGTCACCTACGACATCGACACCACTACAGCCGAGGGAGAGCGACGTCTGACTCGAGTGGCTCGGGTATGTGAGGGCTTCGGCGTGCGCGTGCAGTTCTCCGTCTTCGAGTGCCGCCTCAGTCCGGTCGGGTTCGCCAAGCTGCTCGGGCGTCTCGAGGACGAGATCAACCCGGCGACGGATTCAGTCAACCTGTATTGTTTCGTGGGCACGATCCCCGACGAGCGGACCTCACTTGGACGACGGAAGTCGCATCCGCTCGGCGAGCCCTGGATCCTCTAACCCGAACAGCTGGTGATCCTTGACAATCGAGCCGGATCCAGCCACTCAGAGTATTCTTCGACCAGGATGTCCCACATCGCCTTGGCCACCTCGCCACTCACGGTGGCAAAGAGGCCCTTGCCGAGGCGAACGCCTCGGCCTTCGTTGAGCGGGCTACATCTCCCCCAAGGCCGCCAAGTCTGCTCGCTCCCCTTGCCGAGGCGAACGCCTCGGCCTTCGTTGAGCGGTCGCCAACTGGCGTCAGTACGGCGGTGACTACATCATCCCTTGCCGAGGCGAACGCCTCGGCCTTCGTTGAGCGTCCCGCGGCACCCTGCACATCGCCGGGCACCGCGTCCGCCCTTGCCGAGGCGAACGCCTCGGCCTTCGTTGAGCGCACCTGGACGGTGCGTTGATGCTGGCGCTCGAGCGGGCCCCTTGCCGAGGCGAACGCCTCGGCCTTCGTTGAGCGACGGTGTTCGAGTTGGGTCCCGAACTGGAACAACAGACCCCTTGCCGAGGCGAACGCCTCGGCCTTCGTTGAGCGGGCCCGGCCCGCTGCCTGCTTCTCGGCGTCGTCGATCGTCCCTTGCCGAGGCGAACGCCTCGGCCTTCGTTGAGCGTGGAAGATCGAGGCCACCCCGGCCGGCGTCGAGGTCGGCCCTTGCCGAGGCGAACGCCTCGGCCTTCGTTGAGCGCTGGTGGCCCACGCCATGAGCGGCTATGGCAGCGGTCCCTTGCCGAGGCGAACGCCTCGGCCTTCGTTGAGCGATCAGCCGCACTCCTGTCCCACCGCTGTCGCCGCTCGCCCCTTGCCGAGGCGAACGCCTCGGCCTTCGTTGAGCGATGGCGGACAAGATCAGCGCTGCGGTGGTCGACGACCCTTGCCGAGGCGAACGCCTCGGCCTTCGTTGAGCGGTCATCCGCAACGTGCTCGGCATCCAGATGCTGCGGCTCCCTTGCCGAGGCGAACGCCTCGGCCTTCGTTGAGCGTTGCCGGCCCGGGGGATCGTCAGCCGAGTGGGAGCGGCCCTTGCCGAGGCGAACGCCTCGGCCTTCGTTGAGCGCTCCGGCACCGCCGGTGCCGCCGCCAGCAGCCGGGCCCCCTTGCCGAGGCGAACGCCTCGGCCTTCGTTGAGCGTTCACGAGCGAGCCGGACAACCCTGAAATCGTTTCCGCCCCCCTTGCCGAGGCGAACGCCTCGGCCTTCGTTGAGCGGATCCCGTCGAGTACTCCTTCGGCGAGTTCGAAGACCCTTGCCGAGGCGAACGCCTCGGCCTTCGTTGAGCGCGCTTGGACCACTCCGCCTTGCTGGCCAGGGTCGCGGCCCCTTGCCGAGGCGAACGCCTCGGCCTTCGTTGAGCGTGGACGAGCGCAGACCGGTGCCACTCCGGATTCGAGTCCCTTGCCGAGGCGAACGCCTCGGCCTTCGTTGAGCGACCGGCACCCTGTCGCCCGCCATCGGTCCGCCTGTCGACCCTTGCCGAGGCGAACGCCTCGGCCTTCGTTGAGCGGATGAAGTCAACACCATTCGCTCCGGCCACTCTCGTGCCCTTGCCGAGGCGAACGCCTCGGCCTTCGTTGAGCGCTGTGACCGGAGGGAGCTGAGTGGCTAACAACGACACCCTTGCCGAGGCGAACGCCTCGGCCTTCGTTGAGCGGGGTCAGCCCAAGTTCCGGCAGGTTGGGAGCCGTGAGCCCCTTGCCGAGGCGAACGCCTCGGCCTTCGTTGAGCGGTGCACATCGAGTCGGGCGACCTGCGCGACGGTATCGACCCCTTGCCGAGGCGAACGCCTCGGCCTTCGTTGAGCGCCCCAGATGGACACCCGGGTGGTGACGGCCGTGGGCCCTTGCCGAGGCGAACGCCTCGGCCTTCGTTGAGCGACCAAGAACACCGACCTGCCCGCCCCTGAGGCCCTGCCCTTGCCGAGGCGAACGCCTCGGCCTTCGTTGAGCGCTGTACGGCGAGGCCTCACCAATGAAACTCATGCACCCCTTGCCGAGGCGAACGCCTCGGCCTTCGTTGAGCGGTCACGGGCAAGGACCTGCCCGAGCAGGTCACCGACCCTTGCCGAGGCGAACGCCTCGGCCTTCGTTGAGCGGAACTGATGCTCGCCAACCGCTGGGGGGTCTACAGCCCTTGCCGAGGCGAACGCCTCGGCCTTCGTTGAGCGTGATGCCGGTGCGTCTACGGTGACCGTCTGTATGCTGTGCCCTTGCCGAGGCGAACGCCTCGGCCTTCGTTGAGCGGCCGTCGACAACGCTGAGACTCTGGCCTCCCTCGGGCGCCCTTGCCGAGGCGAACGCCTCGGCCTTCGTTGAGCGACCACACGCACGAACGTTCCGGTCGAGCCGGGCGAGCTGCCCTTGCCGAGGCGAACGCCTCGGCCTTCGTTGAGCGAGCTAGTCGCCAGAGGTAGATCCCTCCCCGGGCCAGCCCTTGCCGAGGCGAACGCCTCGGCCTTCGTTGAGCGCTGTAGGTCGGTCCCTCGATCCATGTGCCGGTGTCCCCTTGCCGAGGCGAACGCCTCGGCCTTCGTTGAGCGCTGTAGGTCGGTCCCTCGATCCATGTGCCGGTGTCCCCTTGCCGAGGCGAACGCCTCGGCCTTCGTTGAGCGATGTCGAGCGGAACGTCTACCGGTCTTTGCGTCGCTGCCCTTGCCGAGGCGAACGCCTCGGCCTTCGTTGAGCGAACAAAATCGGGTGGTTCCGCGACCTGGTGCAGGCAGCCCTTGCCGAGGCGAACGCCTCGGCCTTCGTTGAGCGGGCGACCCGATCGCCGTGCGGGCCACCAACACCGACCCTTCCCTTGCCGAGGCGAACGCCTCGGCCTTCGTTGAGCGGGCGACGTGCTCGTGCGTGACGTGACCGTGCTGGCCGACCCTTGCCGAGGCGAACGCCTCGGCCTTCGTTGAGCGATCAGAGCGGGGTCGAAGTCGATGAGTGCCAGCAGCCTCCCTTGCCGAGGCGAACGCCTCGGCCTTCGTTGAGCGACCGTCGACAACGCTGAGACTCTGGCGACCCTCGGACCCCTTGCCGAGGCGAACGCCTCGGCCTTCGTTGAGCGACCGAAGGGCCCCGGGTCTTCGCCGTGGTCGAGTGCCCTTGCCGAGGCGAACGCCTCGGCCTTCGTTGAGCGCCTTTAACCGGGTAGGCTCCGAAATCTCCCGAAACGGTCCCTTGCCGAGGCGAACGCCTCGGCCTTCGTTGAGCGCAGGTCCACGCCATCCGCACGGGTGACGCCGAGTGGCCCTTGCCGAGGCGAACGCCTCGGCCTTCGTTGAGCGTCCAACACGATCCAGAACACCCACGTCATGCGCAACCCCTTGCCGAGGCGAACGCCTCGGCCTTCGTTGAGCGGGCGTGACCTACACCATGGCCGAGGGCACGGTCGCTCCCCTTGCCGAGGCGAACGCCTCGGCCTTCGTTGAGCGTTCAGCGTAAGTGGGCACAACACGAGGAGTTGACGGACCCTTGCCGAGGCGAACGCCTCGGCCTTCGTTGAGCGGGGTCCGACGACGACGCCGTGACCGACCGACTGGCGGTGCCCTTGCCGAGGCGAACGCCTCGGCCTTCGTTGAGCGCTTCGCTTTCCGGTTCCGTTTCGATTTTCAAGAGGCTAGGCCCTTGCCGAGGCGAACGCCTCGGCCTTCGTTGAGCGGATTCCGGCATCCGCACGGCGATCGGCGACAACTGCCCTTGCCGAGGCGAACGCCTCGGCCTTCGTTGAGCGTCGGGCCAGATGTCGCCCGCCGACATCGACCGCAACCCTTGCCGAGGCGAACGCCTCGGCCTTCGTTGAGCGAAGCACGCCTACGTCGACGAGGGAAGCCGGGTCACCGACCCTTGCCGAGGCGAACGCCTCGGCCTTCGTTGAGCGGGATGGGACGAGGGACCGATCGAGCGCCCACTCCACGACCCTTGCCGAGGCGAACGCCTCGGCCTTCGTTGAGCGCATAGACCCGTTGCGGGTGCCGACCACAAGGACCTCCCCTTGCCGAGGCGAACGCCTCGGCCTTCGTTGAGCGCCCGTAGTCGTCCATGCGTCCACGACCTCCGACGCCCGCCCTTGCCGAGGCGAACGCCTCGGCCTTCGTTGAGCGAGCACCACGTAGTCGTCGAGGCTGAGTTGGTTCCCCCCCCTTGCCGAGGCGAACGCCTCGGCCTTCGTTGAGCGCTCATCGCGCACCAGGGCCCGTATCCGCCCCCAATCGTCCCTTGCCGAGGCGAACGCCTTGAATCGGCCTGGGTTTGATGGAGGCTCGTCCGGTGACCGTTCGTCCTCGCTTCGCTGCGGGCGCTCCGTCTTGACCCCGGGGCCCCGTCGCCTGCTCATGCGCATGTAACGACCAAGCCGCGAGCGGCCTGGTCGCGCCCAAAAGGAGCTTCGCCCTCACCTATTGACAGGCCGTTCCACAACAGTTCGAGGTCCTCCCGGTCGGCCCGGCCGAGCTCCCGGCGGCAGCCGGTAGCCTCCGGAGGTGCCCGACTTCCGTTCGCCTTCGGGCACGCACGACGTCCTGCCGCCCGAGTCGGCCCGGTGGCAGGAGCTCGTCGCCCGCTTCGCCACGACCGTCGGACGGGCGGGTTACGGCCTCGTCGTGAGCCCCCTCTTCGAGGAGATCGGCGTCTTCCAGCGGGTGGGCCAAAGCACCGACGTGGTGCGTAAGGAGATGTACGACTTCGAGGACAAGGGCGGACGGCACCTGGCTCTGCGGCCCGAGGGAACCGCGCCGGTCGTGCGTGGCTGGGTGCAGCACCGCCCGTCGCTGCCGTTCAAGGCCTGGTACGCAGCGCCCAACTTCCGCTACGAGCACGCTCAGGCCGGCCGCTACCGTCAGCACCACCAACTCGGCGTGGAGGTGCTGGGCAGCGAGGACGCAGACCTCGACGCCGAGGTGGTGTCCCTGGCGTGGTCGGTCGTCGCCGGCCTCGGCCTCCGCCGCGTGGAACTGCTGCTCAACTCCCTCGGAGACGGCCTGTGCCGGCCCGCCTACCTCGATGCCCTCCGGCGCCACCTCGGGGACCGGCGGGACCAGCTCTGCGACGACCACCGGGACCGGGTCGCCGAAAACCCGCTGCGAGTCCTCGACTGCAAACGCGACGCCTGCCGCGAGGCGACCGCGGGGGCACCTCTGATGGCCGACCACCTGTGCGAGGCGTGCCGGGCCCACTTCGAGCGGGTGCAGAACGGCCTGAACGACCTCGGTGTCCCGTGGCGGCTGGAGCCCCGGCTGGTTCGGGGCCTCGACTACTACACGCGCACCGCGTTCGAGCTCGCGGCCACCGCCCTGGAATCGGCCCAGAACGGCGTGGGCGGTGGCGGCCGCTACGACGGTTTGGCCGAGGCCATGGGCGGCCCGCCCACGCCGGGGATCGGGTTCGGGATGGGCGTCGAGAGGCTGCTACTGGCGTGCGACGCAGAAGGCGTGTTCCAAATCTCGAACCCGGCGGTCGACGTGTTCGTGGTCGATACCGCAGGAGGGCGCGAGGCGCTTTTGCTCACCGCCGAGCTCCGGGCGGCGGGCGTGGCGTGCGACCGCGCGTTCGACGGTCGGTCGATGAAGGCCCAGTTCAAGGCGGCCGACCGCTCGGGGGCGCGCGTCGCGCTGGTGGTGGGCGAGCGGGAGGCGGCCAAACACGCTGTCACCGTTCGCGACCTGGCCACCGGCAACCAGGAGGTGGTCGGCCGGGCCGACGTCGTCGAACAGGTGAAAGCGTCTCTGGGAACGGGACGAGGATTTCCGGTATCGCAAAGCGGTGCTCTGGCACCGGTTTTCTCACCCAGAACCGGCGAGGGGGGGCGGTGAACCGGGCTCTGGGCATGCGCACGCACTGGTGCGGGGAGCTCCGGTCCGACCACGTCGGCGGCGAGGTCAGCCTGTGCGGCTGGGTCGACCGCCGTAGGGAGCACGGCGAGCACCTCGCCTTCGTCGATCTGCGCGACCACACCGGCGTCGTGCAGTGCGTTGTCGACGGTGCCCATGACCTGCGTTCGGAGTACGTGCTGCGGGTCACGGGAACAGTGCGGTCCCGCCCGGAGGGGACGGCCAACCCGTCCCTCGCCACCGGCGAGGTCGAGCTGGGCGACTGCCGGGTCGAGGTCCTGGCGGCCGCCGAGTCGCCGCCGTTCCCCATCTCCGGCCGAGTCGAGGCCGACGAGGTCGTCCGCCTGCGCCACCGTTATCTCGACCTCCGCCGCCCGGCCATGCAGCGCCACTTGCGCCTGCGCTCGGCGGTCAACGCCGCCATGCGCCGGGCGCTCGACGACCAGGGCTTCGTCGAAGTGGAGACCCCGTTGCTCATCGCATCGACACCGGAAGGGGCACGCGACTTCGTCGTGCCGTCGCGGCTCCGGCCAGGTTGCTTCTACGCCCTGCCCCAGAGCCCTCAGCTCTTCAAGCAGCTCCTCATGGTGGGCGGCACCGACCGCTACTACCAACTGGCCCGCTGCCTGCGCGACGAGGATCTGCGGGCCGACCGCCAGTTCGAGTTCACCCAGGTCGACATCGAGGCGTCGTTCGTGGGGGCCGACGACGTCATCGACGTGGTGTCCGACGTGGTGTCCGCCGCCATCTCCGCCGCCCGTGCCCTGGGCGTGGCCGACCGGGAGGCACCGGCCGGCGCAGACATCCCCCGGATGACGTGGCGCGAGGCCCAGGATCGCTACGGCACCGACAAGCCCGACACCCGCTTCGGGATGGAGCTGAAGGACCTGACGGCGGCTTTCGCGGCGACCGAGTTCCGGGCCTTCCAGCCGCCGGCCGCGGTGAAGGGCATCTGCGTGCCCGGCGCCGGCGACACGACCCGGGCCCAGCTCGACCGCCTCACCGACCGGGCCAGGCGGGCGGGTGCAGCCGGCCTGGTGTGGATGCGCGTGGGGGAGGGCCCCGCCCTCGACTCACCAATCGTCAAGTTCCTCTCCGACGACGAGCAGGTGGCGCTGGCAGGCGCCCTCGAGGCCGAGCCCGGTGACCTTCTCCTCGTGGTGGCCGGTGAGCGCCCGGTGGCGAACCGCGTTCTCGGCGTCCTCCGTCTCGAGCTGGGCCGCCCGCCGGTCACCGAGGGCGGGTTCCACCTCCTGTGGGTCACCGATTTTCCCCTGTTCGAGGGTCTCGACGCCGAGGGACGGCCGGTGCCGGCTCACCACCCGTTCACCATGCCCCACCCCGACGACCTCGACCGACTCGACTCCGACCCGCTCGCGGTGCGGTCCCAGGCTTATGACCTAGTGGTCAACGGGTGGGAGCTGGGCTCCGGAAGCGTGCGTATCCACCGGCCCGACGTCCAGCAGCGGATCTTCGAGCTCCTCGGGATCACCGCCGCCGAGGCCGAGGCACGCTTCGGCTTTCTCCTTGACGCCTTCCGCCACGGTGCCCCACCCCACGCCGGCTTCGCCTTCGGCGTCGACCGCCTCGTCGCCCTGCTGGCGGGCGAGGAGAACATCCGGGAGGTCATCGCCTTCCCCAAGACCCAGTCCGGCACCGACCCCCTCACCTCGGCGCCGGGCCCCCTCGCCCCCAGCCTGCTCGCCGACCTCGGTCTGCGCCTCGTCCCGCGGGATTGAGCCGCCGGGGGCCGGTGGCTCCTAGGGCTCGATCCTGAGGGTCCGGACCACGGCGTCGGCCTGGGGAACGAGCCGGGCCCGCTCGGGGTTCCCGACCACCACGAACAGGCAGAAGGCACGCCCGGCGGCGGTGAAGAAGAACTGCGCCCCGGCCTTGCCGGGCACGGCCCTGGGCATGACATTGGGGTCGAAGGACTCCGGGCGCAGGGCGGGAAGGCCCTCGCGCCCGAAGAGCGCAGTGCCGGCGGCCTCAGGGTGGTATTCGACGAGGGTGATGAGGATGTCGTCACGAGCCATACGCTCGACCGCCTCGGCCGCGAAGTCGCCCGGGTCGGTCGGCAGGGGGAAGCTGGCGGCGTGCAGGGCCTGGTGCGCGGCTTGGCGCGCCTCCTCGGCGCGGCGGTAGATACGACCGTCCCACCCGTCGGGAAGGTCGATGCCGAGGCCGTGGCCGGACAGCTCGTGCATCAGTGCCTCACCATCCCAGCACCGAGCCGGCCACGACCACGCCGGCCAGGGCCTGCAGGCCGACGCCGATCCCGCGCGACGCCGGTGCGAAGGACTGCAGGCGCCGGAGGGTCCGCGCCAGCTGCTCCGGCCGGTGGGCCCGGCGGACACCGAGGATGACGAAGCCGCGGACGAAGCCGAAGGTGGCGCCGATGACGAGACCAGCGGCGGCCGACCCCGAGAGCAGGGCCAGGACGAACGTGAGGTAGATGGCCGCGGTGTTGACGACAGTGACCACGCCGAGGCCGAGCTGGAACCCGAATCCCAGGCCGTAGACCCAGCCGCGGTAGCGATCTAGCCAATCCTTGTTCACCTGGCGATGAACGGTGGGGAGCCGGAGCCCGCCAAGGTGAAGGTCGAACGCCAGGCCCATCGTGCACGCGGCCGCCACCAGCACCGCGATAGTCCCCGGGCTGGCGGCGGTGAGGTCGCCCAACCGGGCACCGATAAAGCCCAGGAGGGCACCCAGGGACCCCCCGCCGAGCAGCGACCCCGCCAGGTAGGCGGACACAGTGGTGCCCCATCGCCGGTTCCGGGCCCGCTCACCGAGCGGGTTGATGCTGGCCAGCATCGACTCTCCTCAGGGGGACCAGCTCGACCGGATCCCGGCGGCCGCGGCCACCGACATCCCGGCGACGACCACGACCCAGGAGCTCACTGCCGGTCCTCCCCTGGGGGGTGGCCGTCGCCGGATCGTGGGTAGAGGCTCGAGTCGCCGGGGAAGATCCCCGCCTGGGCCAGGGCGAGGTCGGCCCTCGCCTCGCCCTGCTGTCCGTTGGCGTCGTCGATCGCCTGGGACAGCAGCGACTTCACCTGGTCCCAGGTCTGCGCCGCCCCCTCACCCAGCACGCGCCCCGATGAACCCTCGACATAGACGAAATACGGTGCGACGGCGACGCTGTAGTCCTCCCAGGCCTGGTTGGACCGGACCAGGGGCACCTCGGGGGGAGCCAGCTGGCGCAGGCGGGACTCGCTCTCCTCGCCACCGCCCTTGGTGACTATGACGAGACGCGCGCCGCCCGGCACCTTCAGCCGGTCCGAGCCGAAGGCCGTCCAGAAGCCGGTACATGTCAGGCACCCGGTGGAGAGGAAGGCCAGCAGGGTGGGGTGATGGGCTCCCACCACCCCGATCTGCACGGGCTCGTCGTCGACGGTGACGCCGCCCACGTCGGTTGCGGCGGACGAGGACCGCCGGGAACGTGGCTCGGGCAGGCCGACGGCGGCCTGCTCGTCGGGGTCGAGGCCGGCGCCCAGGTTGTGGAGGCGGCGGAGGATCTCGGCGTGGCTGCGTAGGAGGCCGGAGACCAGAAGGCCCAACAGGACGATGGCTACGGCTTCGATCACCACGAGGGGCAGCACGGCCGCTCCTCTCGCTCGGGGCTCATGCGACGAAGGTCCCGACCCACCTCTGGTTCGCCCCGGTGGTGGGCGACCACTGCTGAATCCGGGCGCCGTTGGCCGTGGAGACCCCGGTCACGTCGAGGACCTTGGCACTGTTGACGTTCACGAACTTGACGACTCCGGGGGCCGGGCTTCTGAGAATCCAGCGCTGATTGGCGCCGCCGTGCCAGTCCCACTGGATGATCGGGGCCCCGCTGGCCTTGGAGAACGCGGACACGTCGAGGACCTTGCCGCTGTGAGCGGCGACCATCCGGTACGTGCCGCCGCCGACGTGCTCGGGGATCCAGCGCTGGTTTCCCCCCCCGTTGTATTCCCACTGCTGGATCGGCGCCCCGTTCTCCTTGGAGACCCCGGTCACGTCGAGAACCTTTCCGCTGTGGAGGGAAGTGATGACCCAACCGGGAGGCGCCGGTGGCGGAGGCGGTGGCGACGGACAGTTGGCGGTGTGGTTGGCGGTGGCATTGTCGAACAGGAGGGTCTGTCCACAGGTGCCCGGGTAGAGCTGGTAGGGCGGGGTGCAGGAGACGACCCGGCAGACGATGGGGCCGGCGCAGGCGATCTCGGTGTGGCACTGCCCATAGCGGAACTGGTTGCAGCCCGCCCGACGGTTGTTGCAGTTCCCCCCCGCACATCCACAAGGGGGCGGGCTCCCACACTGGGAGTTGCAGTCGACGTAGTAGCGGGGACCGTTGCAGTAGGCGGAGCCGTCGGCCCGCCACCATCCCCCTTCGAACGTGCCGGGGGGGCACGAGTTGGCCCCTTGGTTCACAACACAGCAGAACTCGGTGTACCCGTCGCAGCACGCCGACCCGCAGTCGCAGCTCGACCCGGCGCAGCCGCAGATCGCGGCATAGGCGGTACCCGGGCGCAGGACGTACCGCCACGGCGCCACTGCCAGGGCCGACCCGGCCACGGCGCTGCGGACGAGAAGGCCGCGCCGGGAGGTTCGGGCCTCGAGCATCGCCGAGCTCCTCTCGACGAGCCATTGGCTCATCCCGGGCTCCGGGCCGGACGGGGGCGGGCGCCGAACACGCGTGGGAGAAGGGTGAGGGCGAGGTAGGCGAGCGACACCGTCGCCACCGTCATCAGGACGAACAGGAAACCTACCAACGCGCTCCCGCCCGACACGCCTGCCGCGACCCAGTCCCGTCGAGCCGGGCCGAGGCCGACCACGGCGGCGACCACCGCGGCGGCGACGTTCACGGCCAGATGGGTGAAGGTGGCCGGGGTGTCGTCGGCGCCGAAGCAGCCGCACGTGGCGAGGGGGACCTTGCCCACCAGGGCGGCCGCGACGAACCCGGCGAAGAGCAGGTAGAAGACGGCCATGCCCAGGGCGAAGAGCCTTTGGCCCGACACGACGGCGCCGATGGCGACGGCAGCGGCCACGGCGGCGCCCACTCGGACGGCGAAGCGGGAGGCGGGCAGGCCCAGTGCCCGCAGAGCTCCGACCGTGGCGGCGGGACGGCGCAAATCCAGGATGCCCCCGAGCGCGAGGAGCGCGGCTACGGCGATGAAGGGCCCCGTCAAGCCGTGCACGGGGAGGAGGCTACGCGCGATCGGGCGTTTCGATCAAGTGGCGTTCACGGCACCACCACGGCCAGCGAGAAGGGGTTCTCGGAGATGCTCAGCTCGCAGCGACCGGCGACGCCGGGACGGGAAGAAGCGTCGATCTCGGGTGTGGCACCATCGAACGTGACCGATTCCCCAGGCCCGATCCCCGCCACCCGCGGGGTGAAGGTGCAGGTTCCGGACGGCTCCCGGAGCAGCACCTGATCCCTCCGGGCGTCGGTGACCAGCTCGACCCGGACTGGGGGGAAGGGCACTGTGAGGTCGGGCGCAAGGTTGGTGACGGTCAGGCGCACGGGCAGACGCCCCCGGCCCGCTGCCGGGGCCGACGAGCAGGGGCCGGCATTAGCCGACAGGGAGCCCTCGCCTACCGACAGGGCGATGCGGTAGCGGCCGTCTACCGTCGTCGCCTCACCCACCGCGGTGCGCGCCGCCCCCGGACCGGAGGGGGGAGACGATGCCGTGCGGTCGGCCGACCGGGACCCGCAGGCAACGGCGACGCAGGCCACCACAACCACGAAGAGCGGCGACCCCAACGGCGCGAACTTCCTCACCGACGTCCTGGCGATGGCCGAACGATAGCCGCCGAGGACGGGTCGGCGCCGCCGGCGGCGGTAGCGTCGGAATTCGTGGCCGAGCCGGGCGGTGAAGACCTCTTCGGGGCGGCGCTGCAGGTACAGCTGAACCGCCAGGCGCCACTGGCCGCGCGCCTGCGTCCGCGGCGGCTCGACGACATGGTCGGCCAGGAGCACCTGCTGGGTCCCGGTCGGCCGCTCCGTAGCCTGATCGAGGCCGACCGGCTGTCGTCGGTGATCCTGTGGGGCCCGCCGGGCACGGGAAAGACGACCCTCGCCCGCCTGATCGCCGGGGCCACGGCCAAGACGTTCGAGACGCTTTCGGCGGTGAGCGCCGGGGTCAAGGACGTGCGCGAAGTCGGGGCCCGCGCCCGCCAGGGCCTGGCCGAGCACGGCCGGCGAACGATCCTGTTCCTCGACGAGGTCCACCGCTTCAACCGCGCCCAGCAGGACGTGCTCCTGCCATGGGTGGAGGAGGGCCTCCTCGTGCTGGTGGGTGCCACCACCGAGAACCCGTATTTCGAGGTCAACGCCCCCCTGCTCTCCCGCTCGAGCCTGTTCCGCCTGGAGCCCCTCGGCGCCGAGGCGGTGGCGACGCTGCTGCGGCGGGGCCTGGATGTCGAGGGGGCGGTCGCCGGCGACGACGCCCTCGCCCATCTGGTCGGCCGGGCCGACGGCGACGCCCGGGTGGCGCTCAACGCCCTCGAAGTGGCAATGGCGCTCGCCAGCTCCAGGAGCGAGGACCGGAGCGCAGCGGAGGCCCGCAGCGACCAGGTCACCGTCACCCTGGCCGACGCCGAAGCCGCTCTTTCGGCCCGGGCGCTGCGCTACGAGCGCGACGAGCACTACGACATCATCTCCGCCTTCATCAAGAGCGTCCGGGGCTCCGACGCCGATGCCGCCCTCTACTGGCTGGCCCGGATGTTGGAGGCGGGGGAGGATGCCCGCTTCATCGCCCGACGCCTGGTGATCCTGGCATCCGAGGACGTGGGGATGGCCGACCCGCTCGGCCTGGTGGTGGCCGACGCCGCCGCTCGGGCGGTGGAGTTTGTCGGCCTTCCCGAGGCTCAGCTCAACCTGGCCCAGGCGGTGGTCCACCTGGCCACCGCCCCCAAGTCGAACCGCGTCTACCGGGCGTTGCGCGCGGCGCAGGCCGACGTGCGCGAGCGCCCTGTCGGTAGCGTTCCGTCTCATCTCCGTGACGCGTCCTACCGGGCGGCCCGGTCCCTCGGCCACGGGTCGGGCTACGACTATCCTCACGACGACCCCCGCGGCTGGGTTCCCCAGGAGTACCGCCCGCCTGAGGTGGCGGGTCGGGTGTACTACGAGCCGTCGGGGCACGGCGCCGAACAGGAGGTCGCCGAGCGCATGCGACGGGAGGAACCACGGTGAGCGCCGGCGAGGTCGCCGCGATCGTGGCCGCGGTGGCCTTCGCCATCCTGGTCGTGGGGCTGCTGTTCGCCCTGGGAGTGGCCATGCGGACGATGGCCGAGCTGCGACGGACACTGGAGGACCTGCGGCAGCAGAGCGTGCCCCTCCTCACCGAGGCGCAGACCGCTGTCCGCCAGGCCAACGGGGCCCTGGGCCAGGTCGACACGATCCTGGAGCGGGCCGACTCGATCTCGGGCACCGTCGACTCCGCCTCCAAGCTGGCTTGCCGCGCGTTCGCCACGCCCCTGATCAAGGCCATGGCCCTGGCCAGCGGCGGCGCCCGGGCCGTGCGGGCGTTCCGGGACCGGGGCTGAGCCGGATGTTCAAGCGCCTGTTCTGGCTCATGGTGGGCATGACCATCGGTTTCGGCACGTCGTTCTGGCTCTACCGCCTGGTGCAGGAGACGATTTCCCGGTACACGCCGGAACGTCTGGTCGACGACCTGTCGCGGGCGGTCCGCAGCCTCGGGACCGACCTCCGGACGGCCCTCGAAGAGGGCCGTGAGGCCACCCGGGAGACCGAGGCCGAGCTGCGTGGCCGCCTCGACGCCCGCTCGTAAGCACCGCCACCAGGATCGCTAGGCTTGCTCCGTTCATGACTGCCGACGAGCTCCGCCGCGCCTTCACCGGGTTCTTCGCCAACCGCGGCCACACCGCCGTGCCATCGGCCGGCCTCATCCCGCACCACCCGGCCGCCCCGCTGTTCACGAACGCGGGCATGAACCAGTTCCTCCCCTACATCCTCGGCGAGGAGGCCCCGCCCGCTTCCAGGGTCACCTCGGTGCAGAAGTGCGTTCGCATCCGGGGCAAGCACGACGACATCGCCAACATCGGCGTCACGTGGGGCCATCTCACCTTCTTCGAGATGCTGGGCAACTTCAGCTTCGGCGACTACTTCAAGGAAGGGGCGATCCCGTTCGCCTGGGAGCTGCTCACCGAGGTCTGCGGCCTCGACGGCGACCGCCTGTGGGTGACCGTCCACGAGACCGACGACGAGGGCGAGCAGATCTGGCTCGACGCCGTAGGGTTTCCGCCCGAGCGCATCCAGCGCATGACCGACGACAACTTCTGGGAGATGGGCGAGATCGGTCCCTGCGGCCCCTGCTCGGAGATCTACTTCGACAAGGGCGACGCCTTCGGCGAGCCGGGAGGGCCGGCCCACGGCGGGGAGGCCCGCTTCCGGGAGATCTGGAACCTCGTGTTCATGCAGTACTCCCGCCAGGCCGACGGCACGCTGGTCGACCTCCCCGTGCGCATCATCGACACCGGGGCCGGGCTCGAGCGCTGCCTCACCGTGCTGCAAGGCGTCGATTCCGCCTTCGACACCGACGTGCTGCGCCCGCTGGTGGATGCCGCCGCCCGCGCTACGATGCGGACCTACGGCGACGACCCCGAGGTCGACCTGAGCCTGCGCATCCTCGCCGACCACGCCCGGTCGATGAGCTTCCTCGTGAGCGACGGGGTGTTCCCCTCCAACGAGGACCGCGGATACGTGTTGCGCCGGATCATCCGCCGCGCCGTGCGGCACGCCTTCACCCTGGGCGTGGAGCAGCCGGTGACGCCGGCTCTGGTCGACGCCACCGTCGAGGTCATGGGCGCCGCCTACCCCAAGCTGGACGGCGACCGGGAGTTCGTTTCCGGCGTCGTCGCCCGTGAAGAGGACCGCTTCCGCCAGACCCTGCGTTCGGGCTCGGCGAGCCTCGACGACGAGCTGTCGCGGGCGGCGGGCACCGGCGGGCGTCTCGCCGGCGGCGTGGCGTTCCGTCTCCACGACACGTTCGGGTTCCCGCTCGAGCTCACCCTCGAGCTGGCCGCCGAGCACGGCGTCGAGGTCGACGTCGAGGGCTTCACCGCAGAGATGGAGGCCCAGCGGCAGCGGGCGCGCGACGCCTCTGCCGGTGGCGGGGGCGCAGGCGCCGATCCCGCGCGCGTGGCGGCCTACCGGGAGTTGCTCGAGCAGTTCGGTCCCACTGAGTTCGTCGGGTACTCCGAGTCCGAGACCGACGCCCGCGTGCTGGCCGTCCTCGACGCGCCGGGGCCCGACCCCGAGCTCGCGGTCCCGACGGTCGAGGTGTTCCTCGACCGTTCGCCGTTCTACGCCGAGTCGGGCGGACAGGTGGGCGACACCGGGACGATCACCACCGAGACGGGCACGCTCGCCGTCCTCGACACCACCTCGGCCGTCGCCGGTCTGCACCGCCATGCGGCCCGGGTGGTGAGCGGGCGGGTGGCCACCGGGCAGGAGGCCCGGGCCGTCGTCGACGAAGGGCGGCGCGCCTCCATCCGTCGAAACCACACCGGTACTCATCTCCTGCACGGTGCGCTGCGCCAGGTGCTGGGCTCGCACGTGAAGCAGGCGGGCTCCCTCGTCGCCCCCGACCGGCTGCGGTTCGACTTCAGCCACTACGGCCCGCTCACGTCCGAGGAGCTGGTGAAGGTCGAGGACCTGGCCAACAGCCAGGTCCTCGACAACGAGCCCGTCCGGGCCTACGAGACGTCGCGAGCGGAGGCCGAGCGGGTCGGCGCCATCGCGTTCTTCGGCGAGAAGTACGGCGACGTGGTGCGGGTCGTGGAGGCCGGCCGCCACTCGGTGGAGCTGTGTGGCGGCACGCATGTACCGGCCCTGGGCACCATCGGCCCCATCAAGATCGTGTCCGAAGGTTCGATCGGCGCCAACCTGCGCCGTATCGAGGCGGTCACCGGCACCGGCAGCCTGGAACGCATCCGCGAGGAGGAGGCGATCCTCGGTCGGGCGGCGTCGCTTCTCCGAGTCGCGCCCCCCGAGGTGCCCGAGCGCGTGGAGCGGGTGCTCGACGAGAACCGCTTGCTCGGCGACCAGGTGAAGTCGCTCCGGCGCCAACATGCGGGGACCCAGGCGCAGGTGATGGCCCGGTCGGCCGACGACGGCGTGGTGGTGGCCCGTTCGCCAGACGGCACCTCCCGCAAGGACCTGGAGACGCTGGCGATGGCCGTCCGCGACCAACCGGGCGTGCGCGCCGTGGTGCTGGGGGCGGCCGCCGACGGCGGCGGAGCCGCACTGGTCGCCCTGGTCAGGCGCGACAGCGGCCTGGTCGCCTCCGACCTGCTCGTCGACGCCGCCCGCACAGTGGGCGGCGGGGTCGGCCGTAACCCTGAGCGGGCGGTGGCCGGAGGGCGCGATGCCACCCGCCTCGACGAGGCCCTGGCGCAGGCGCGCCAAGCCGCCGGCGCGGCGCCCGGCGCTGTCGGGTCGACCATCGGGCAGGCGTGAGGGTGGTGGGCATCGATCTGGGCACCAGGCGGGTCGGCGTGGCCGTCAGCGACGACCAGGGACGGCTCGCCACCGCCCACGCCGTGCTGGAGCGCACCGGCGACGATGACGGCGACCGGAGGAGGCTGGCCTCGGTCGTGTCTGCGCTGGGCGCGGGCGAGGTCGTGGTCGGGCTCCCACTGTCCCTCGACGGCACGCCCGGCCCTGCGGCGCGGTGGGCGGCCGCCGAGGCCCGGGCACTGTCGCGGGTCCTCGACCTGCCACTGCATCTCCACGACGAGCGGCTCAGCACGGTGACCGCCAGCCGCCGACTGGGGAGCGTCGGGACCGGGCGCCGCCGCACGACGACGGCCCGGCAGCGAAAGCCGGTCGACGCCACTGCCGCCGCCGTGATGCTGCAGTCATGGCTCGACGCCCGTACGGAGTCACTGTGATCGACGTCCACGATGACGACCTGTACCACGTGGAGCGGCGCCAGCGATGGCCGTTCGTGCTGCTCGGGGCCCTCCTGGTCGTGCTGGTCCTCGGGGGCGTCGCCTTCGGGTGGGTGAAGTCGCAGATCAACCCGTCGGGTCCGGCCGGCCAGGAGGTGAGCATCACCGTCGCCGAGGGGATGTCGACGTCCGACATCGCCCAGCTGCTCGAGCGCGAAGGGGTGATCGACAGCGCCCGCGTGTTCAGGTACTACGCCCGCGTCAAGGGTGCCGACGGGATCAAGGCCGGCGATTTCACCCTCCACCGCAACGACGACATGGCCGACGTGATCGCGACCCTCGAGGCCGGCGCCAAGGTGGAGACCCAGAAGATCACGATTCCTGAGGGGCTCACCCTGAAGGAGATCGCGGCGCGCGTCGGCGAGCTACCCGGTCGCTCGTCGGAGCGGTTCCTGGCTGTGGCCGAGAGCGGCACCGTCCGCTCCCAGTTCCAGCCGGCGGGCTCCACCAACATCGAGGGCCTGGTGCTGCCCGAGACCTACTTCATCGACCCCAAGGACGACGAGACCAAGATCCTCACGAGGATGGTGACGGCATTCGACGAGGCCGCCAAAGGCGTCGGGCTCCCGGCGGCCGCCCAGCGCCTCGGGCTGACCCCCTACCAGGTGGTCGTGGTCGCCTCCATGGTGGAGCGGGAGGCCAGGGTGGCCGAGGACCGGGCGCCCATCGCCCGGGTGATCTACAACCGCCTGACCAAGAAGATGCCACTGCAGATCGACGCCACCGTGCAGTACGCCCTGGGCAAGCAGAAGCAACGGCTGCTGTTCAAGGACCTCGAGGTGAACTCGCCCTACAACACTTACAAGATCGCGGGCTTGCCGCCCGGGCCCATCGCCAGCCCCGGACGCGACGTGCTGGCCGCCGTGCTCGACCCGCCCCCTTCGACCAACATCTACTACGTCCTGGCCGAGGAGAACGGCAAGCACGCCTTCGCGTCCACCTCCGCGGAGTTCGACCGGCTCGTCGCCGCGGCGCGCGCCAAAGGCCTTCTCTGAGCCTCGGTTCGGCGCGGGGGCCATCCACCGACTGGGCGCCCGGCCCCAGGACCCACCTCGCCGCCGTCGTCGGCCACCCGGTCCGGCACTCGCTCTCACCGGCCATGCACAACGCCGCCTTCCGGGCAGTCGGCCTCGACTGGGCCTACGTGGCCTTCGACGTGGCGCCGGGCGATGGCGCGGCCGCCGTCGAGGGTGTCCGGGCCCTCGGCCTCGCAGGGCTCTCGGTGACGATGCCCCACAAGGCCGACGTCGCCTTCGCCGTCGATGTGCTCGCGCCCACGGCCGTGGCCCTGGGAGCGGTGAACACGGTCGTGCGGCGGGGGGGTGGGATCCTCGAGGGCGAGAACACCGATGGGATCGGTCTCCTCGACGCCATCCGCTACGACGAGGGCTTCGACCCGGCCGGCCGGCGGTGTCTCGTGGTGGGCGCCGGAGGCGCGGCGCGGGCGGCGATCCTCGCCCTGGCCGAGGCGGGCGCCGCCGCGGTCATCGTGGTCAATCGCCGCGCCGACCGGGCGGCGGCGGCCGCTGCGCTCGCCGGGCCCACCGGTCGGGTGGGCTCCGCCGACGACGCGGCGTCGGCCGACCTGATCGTCAATGCCACGCCGCTCGGCATGGACCTGGGCGCCTCGGCCGGGGCCGAGGCCCCGCTTCCGGTGGACCCTGCCCACCTCGGCGCCGGGCAGCTCGTGGTCGACATGATCTACAACCCCGCGGTGACGCCACTGGTTAGGCGGGCCCGGGAGCGGGGAGCGACGGCGGTGAACGGGCTGGGAATGCTCATCCATCAGGCGGCGCACGCCTTTCGCCTGTGGACCGGAGAGGACCCACCACTCGCGGTGATGTCGGCGGCGGCCCTCGGCGAGCTCAGCCGCGAGGGCATCGAACGGTGAGGGCGCTGGGCGCCCTGGCCTGCGGCGCCCTCGGCATCTACGTGGGGACGTTCGTGAACCTGCTCGTCGACCGGGTACCCGAGAAGAAGCGGGTGTCGCCCCTGCGCGGCGGCTGCCGCCGCTGTCCGGACGCCGCCGACGGGCCCCGCCGGCTGCCGCTGGTCCCGTGGCTGCTGCGGCGTCGCTGTCCGACCTGTGGGGCAGCGGTCTCCTCCCGTTACGGGCTGGTCGACGTGACGACCGGTCTCCTGTTCACGGCGACGGTCCTTCGCTTCGGCGCCGACGCTGCGCTGCCCGCCTACCTGGTGTTCTTCGCCTCGGTCCTGGCCGTCAGCCTGATCGACCTGGAGCACCAGATCATCCCTAACCGCATCGTCTACCCCACGATCATGGTGTGTCTTCCGTTGTTGGCGCTCGCCGCCCTCGTCGGCGGCGACCTCGACAGCCTGGTCCGGGCGGTGGTGGGGGCGGCGGGAGCCTGGGCGCTCCTGTTGATGGTCCACCTCGCCTCCCCGTCGGGCATGGGCTTCGGCGACGTGCGGCTCGCCTTCGTCCTCGGCCTGTTCCTCGGTTGGCTGAGCCTCGGCCACGTGGTCCTCGGGGTGTTCATGGGCTTCGTGCTCGGGGCCCTCATCGGGCTGGGCCTCGTCCTGTTCTCGGGTCGGAGCCGCAAGGACAGTGTGCCGTTCGGTCCCTTCCTCGCTGCCGGTGCCGCCCTCACGGTTTTCTTCGGCGACCCCGTCATCGACTGGTGGCTCGGGGTCTGAGAACCCCATGGGTGCACCAGCACCACCGCCGGAGACAGGGCAGCACCCTTCTCCCGCCGGAGCTTGATCGCTACGGTCGCAGTCGTGCCTGCTGCGTTCGTACTGGCCCGCGCCGGGCTGCGGCGCCGCCTGGGGCCCCTCATCGGGATCTCGGTCGTGCTCGCGCTCGGGATCGGCGTGGCCATCGCATCGTCGGAGGCTGCGGCGCGGACCGAACGGGCCTACCCGTCTTACCTGCGCGGATCCGAGGTGGCTGAGCTCGTCGTCAATCCCGGCTTGAACACCGCTCGGGCGGAGGAGGTCATCGCCTCGACACCCGGCATAAGGAGCTATGCGAGCGACTCCCTGCTGACCGCGATTGCTGATCGCGGGGACTTGAGCAGCCAGGCGGAGAGCGACGCGACCCAGGTGCTGGTCTCGGCCGACGGGCGCTTCACGAAGCAGGATCGCCCGGTCGTCCACCAGGGCCGGATGATCCGCAGCGGTGCCGAGGCGTTCGTCAACGTGGAGATGGCCGACGCCCTCGGGCTGCGCGTGGGCGAAACGGTCCCGCTGGCGTTTGCCCGCCCTAGCTACTCCGCCCCGAAAAAGTCGGTGCGGTGCCGCCCGGCGGCGGACCGAGCGGGGCCAGCACGGACCGTGCTCTCCCGGTTCCTCGCTCTTTCGGCTTCCCCATCCGCCTCTTCCGACCATTTCTGGCC
>Ga0183260_10000630_pt1 | contig 29784 bp, 27 predicted proteins | sample AntDrymUQ4972206_2_FD_129768 | JGI IMG/M metagenome (GOLD analysis project Ga0183260, IMG submission 129768) | Polar desert sand microbial communities from Dry Valleys, Antarctica - metaG UQ497 (22.06) (version 2) (version 2) | ecosystem: Environmental > Terrestrial > Soil > Desert | place...
CCACGGCCGGCTGGACGTCGCATTCCTCAACGCCGGCATCGTGTCCGCCACCCGTGACGACGAACCGCTCGACGAGGCGGCCTACCGCCGGATCGTCGGGATCAACCTCGACGGCGTGGTGTTCGGCGTGGACGCCGCCGTACCGGTGATGGCTGCGACCGGCGGCGGCCAGATCGTCGCCACGGCGTCGCTCGCGGGGCTCGTCCCCCTCCCTGGGGACGCGCTCTACACGGTGACGAAGACCGCCGTGGTGGCCTATGCGCGGGCCATGGCGCCCACGCTGACCGCGCGCGGCATCACCATCAACGCCCTGTGTCCCGGCTTTGCCGACACGCCGATGATCGCCCCGATGAAGGGACAGTTCGACACGATCGGCTTCCCGGTGCTCACCGCCGAGCAGGTCGCACAGGCCTTCCTCGACTGCCTGGCCGCCGGCGGCACGGGCGAGGCGTGGTTCGTCCAGCCGGGCCTGCCGGCCGCGCCGTACCGCTTCCGGAACGTCCCCGCGGCCCGGCACCCCGACGGGTCGCACGCCCCGATCCCGGCCGACCTCGACCCGCACGCGAGGTCGGCATGAAGGCGGCGTCGTGAAGGCGGCGTCGTGAAGGCGGCGTCGTGAAGGCCTGGCAGGTCACGGCGTACGGCGAACCGGCCGACGCCCTGCAGCTTGCCGACGTCCCCGAGCCCGAGCCCGGCGAGCACCTCGTCGTTCGGGTCCACGCCGCGGCGCTGAACTTCCCCGACGTCCTGCTCTGCCGGGGCACCTACCAGGAACGCCCGCCGCTGCCGTTCACCCCGGGCATCGAGCTGACCGGAGAAGTGGTCGGCGCCCCGCCGGACTGTGCGTTCCGCCCGGGCGACCGGGTGCTCGGCGGCACGTCGCCGGGAGCCGGCGGGGCGTACGGCGAGTACGCCGTGATGAAGGTCGCCGACGCGTACGCCGTACCTGAGGGCATGCCGGTCGAGCAGGCCGCGGCGCTGTACCTCACCTACCAGACCGGGCACGTCGGGCTGCACCACCGTGCCCGGCTGCAGGCAGGCGAGACGCTGCTCGTCACGGCCGGCGCGGGCGGCGTCGGCTCGGCGGCCATCCAGCTCGGCCGGGCCGCGGGGGCCAGGGTCGTGGCCACTGCCGGTGGTCCCGACAAGGTGCAGGTCTGCCGGGACCTGGGCGCCGACTACGCCATCGACTACCTCGCCGACGACTTCGTCGCGCTGGTCAAGGAGTGGACCGGGGGCCGCGGTGTCGATGTCGTGTACGACGCCGTCGGCGGCGACGTCTTCGACGCGGCCCGGCGGGTGGTGGCCTGGGAGGGACGGCTGGTCGTCGTCGGCTTCACCAGCGGGCGGATCCCCGCGGCCCCGGCCAACCACGTCCTGGTCAAGAACTACAGCGTCGTCGGCTTGCACTGGGGCCAGTACCGGACCCGCAATCCCGAGGTCGTCGCGGCGGCCCACGCCGAGCTGGAACGGCTCTACGGGCTCGGCGCGATCGCTCCGTTCGTCTCGCAGAGCTTCCCGTTCGCCGAGCTGCCCGCGGCCTTGACCGCGTTGGCCTCTCGGCGCACGGTCGGCAAGGTCGTGTTGCAGGTCGCCGACCCGGTCGCCGCCCCGTCCTCGTGACCGTTGCCCCGGAGAGGGTGCGGTGGGCCGTCGAGGTGCTGGCGCCTGGACCGACCGACCGCATCCTGGAGATCGGCGGCGGTTCCGGGGTGGCCGCCGGGCTCGTCTGTCAGCAGCTGACGACCGGGCGGCTGCTGGTCGTCGACCGGTCCGCGGTGGCAACCGAGCGCACCCGCAGGCGCAACGCCGAGCACCTTGAGACCGGCCGGCTAGAGGTGCGCACCGTGGCGCTCGCCGAGCTGGACGTTCCGGCGGGCAGCTTGGATGCGGCCTTCTCGGTCAACGTCAACCTTTTCTGGACGCGGACGCCGACTCGGGAGCTGGCGGTTCTCGACGCCGCCCTGCGCCCCGGAGGCGCCCTGCACGTCTGCTTCGGGGCGGGTGGCCCGCAGACCGCGGACCGGGTGACCGCCCCGATCGCCCGGGCCCTGCGTGAACACGGCTTCACCGACGTACGGGTCCGCAGCGGCGGGTCGGGGATCGCGGTGTCCGGAAGGACCCCGGGTTAGAGCAGGGGGCCAGGCAGGTGGCGGTGCCGCCATCGGCGGCGCAGCCACACCCGACGGCTGCCGTCGGGATGCAGCAGCACCCGGGCCAGTTCCCAGCCGCCGGTCTCGGCCTGCATGCTCAGCATGGTCGCCGCGAGCGAGCGGGTGACGTCTCGGGGGATGCGCACCGGCGCGTACTCCCACTCCGAGGACGCCAGCGCCTGCGTGCCGGGCTCGAGGCCCGGCAGGGAGTTCATAGCCGAGCATTCTGCCCCGTCAGGGGTCGATCGTCTGTAGCTCGCCGGTAGTTCGGCTGGCGATCCACAGCCGCCCGCCCACTGGGTCCACTGCGACGGTGTTGGGCTGGCGCACCGTCGGGAAGCGGGCCACCTCGGCGGGCTGGGCGCCGGACAGGTCGATGCCGACTACCTCGTTGCGCGCGGTGAGGGTCACCCAGAGCACGTCGGCGGCGGTGTCGTAGGCCACGCCGTACGGCGTGCCCGGCAACGGATAGCGGGCCAGCTGCGCCAGAGGCTCGAGTCCGACCACGAGCAGCGCGTCGCCACGGGTGTCCGCGACGACGACGTTTCCCCGGACGTCGGCGATGAGGTGGGTCGGTCCGGCACCGGCCGGCAGCACGCCCAGCTGCTGCTCGGCGACCACGTCGTACGCCGACAGCGTGAACGCACCGACGTCCACGACGGCCGCAACGTCGCCGACGGTGGCCACCCCGCCGGGCTGGGTCACGTCGTCGAACGTCGCCACCACCTCCCCACCGTCCAGGACGGACAGCGTGCCGCCGCGCTCGTCGGCCACCAGGATGCGACCGGACTCGGTCTGGGCGGCGTCGTGTGGGTACTCACCGACCGAGGTCTCGCGCACATCACCGCCGGGCAGCTCCACCGCGACGAAGACGTCGGAGTCCTCGGCGGGGACCAGGACCGGGCCGCCCGGCCCGGCCAGCTGCAGGTGCCTGGCGTGCCCGGGCAGCGGCACCTCGGTGCGTACCTCGCCGGAAGCGCCGTCGACCAGCAGGAGCCGGTTCGGCTCGCGCACCGCCACCGCGAGCAGGCCGGTCTGCGTGTCGTACACCATGCCCTCGGGCTGGCGGTCCAAGGGTTCGACCCTGCCGGCCGGTGTCGCGGTCAGCGCCGGCGACGTGCCCGGTTCGGCCGCGCCCAGCGGCTCCGGCCCCGTCGGCTCCTGCTCGCCGCCGCACCCGGCGGCCAGCAGCACGAAGGCCAGTAGGGCGGACGCCGTACGCCGCCTCACGGCAATACTCCGCTCACTCGATCTCCTCCTCGAGCAACCGCTGCAGCCGGGTCCGCCGCGGCCGGGCACCGACGTCGCGGACCGCGCGGGCGACGACCGGTCCGGCCGCGTGCACGATCGACAGGTGCCGCTGTGCCCGGGTCAGGGCGGTGTAGATCAGCGGCCGGCTGAGCATGCCGCTCGCCTCGGGTGGCAGTACAGCGACCACGGCCGGCCACTCCGAACCCTGCGCCCGGTGCACCGTGATCGCCCAGCCGTGCCGCAGGTCGACCAGCGCCTTGCCGCTGACGGTGACCGGGCCGGCGGCGAAGTCGATGGTCACCGCGCCGTCCCCGGCCGCCGTGACCACGCCGACCTCGCCGTTGGCGAACCCGACCGGCTCCAGGTCGAGGTGGTTCGCCGTGGCCACCACCCGGTCGCCCGGGTCGAAGCCGGCCACTGTGCCGGTGCCCGGGTTCAGCGCCGCTTTCAGCGCCCGGTTGAGCTCCGTCGTCCCGGCCGGTCCGCGGTGGACCGGCGTGACCACCTGGACGTCGGCGGCCTGGATGCCCAGCGCGCGTGGGATCGAGTCGCTGACCAGCTGCACCGTACGGTGCGCCGCCTGCCCGGATCCCATGGCCTGGACGATGACGACCTCGCGATCCGCCGGGTCCACGGGGGCGAGTTCACCGCCGCGGACGGCCGTGGCCAGCCGGGCGATCGCACCGCCCTCGGCCTGCCGGTACAGCGTGGTCAGCTCCGTCACGGGCACCCGACCCGAAGCCAGCAGGTCGCCGAGCACCCGACCCGGCCCGATCGAGGGCAGTTGCGCGGGGTCGCCGACGAGCAGCACGTGGGCGGTGTCGGGCACGGCATCGAGCAGGGCTGCGGCGAGTTCGGTGTCGAGCATGGACACCTCGTCCACCACGATCACGTCGTCGTCCAGTGGCCAGTCGGCGCCCCGGGCGAAGTCCCCGCTCGTGCCCTGCGCGCCGAGCATCCGGTGCACGGTGGCCGCTTCGGCGCCGGTCAGCTCGGCCAGTCGCTTGGCCGCCCGCCCGGTCGGCGCGGCCAGGACGACACTGCGGCCACGGGCCTCGACCAGCTCGACGACGGCCGCGACGGTACGGCTCTTCCCGGTGCCCGGGCCGCCGGTCAAGATCGACAGCCCGTGCTCGAGCACGTTCGCGACGGCCGCCCGCTGCTTGTCGTCGAGGCCCCGGCCCTCGTGATGACGCTCGAGGCCGACGGCGTTCGCGGCCGATCTGTCGGCCAGCGGCTCCGCGGTGGCGAGCAAGCGCGCGCAGTGCTCGGCGACGGCGGCCTCGGCCTCGCCGTAACGCCGCAACGCGAGCAGCGGCGGGTCGCCCTCGGCGTCGCCGGGCAGCGACAGGACGGTGCCCGCTGCGACCGCCGCGGCGACGGCGGCGGCCGGGTCCGGCGCGTACTCCGCGGCGACGGCGGCGTGCACGAGCGGTTCGGGCAGGACGGTGTGCCCGTCCCTGGCGGCGCGGGCCAGCGCGTACCCGACCAGGGCCCGGCCGCGGCGCGGATCGGCCCGCTGGACCCCGGGCACGAGGGCCAGCGCCAGCCGGTCCGCGTCACCGACCCGGGCGTCGGGCAGGACGAGCAGCAGCCACGGATCCTCGGCCAGCCGGTCCGCGGTCGCCTCGCCGTACACGTCGATCAACCGGGTGGCCAGCCGCGGCTCGACCCGGGCCGCGACGAGCTGGGTCACGACGGCGTACGCCGAGCCGGCGCCGATCCACGTCGAGACCAGCCGCTCGGCGCGTTGGGTGGTGACCCGCGGCAACTCGGCCAGCGCCTTGGCGGTCACCGCCGCCGGCCGGTCGATGCCGGCGCCGGGCAGCGCCGCAGCCAGTGTGCGCGACATGCCGGGCCAGAGCCCGGCCTCGCAGAAGGCGCGGAACGCCAGATCCGCCCGCTGCTCCGCCTCGCTGGCCACGGCACCCGACCCTACTGACGGTGGGACGGGCCGGGCCCGGCCGGCGCTACGCCGCTGCTCGACGGTCGGCCCACGCCGTCCCCGAACCGCTTGGCCAAGCTTGGCCAAGCAGCGTTAGGCTGATGCCGTGCTCGTGAATGTCGGTCAAGCGAAGACTGACCTTTCGAGGCTTCTGGCGCGCGTCGAGGCTGGCGAGGCCGTGGAGATCGGGCGCCACGGCGTCCCGGTGGCGCGGCTGGTCCGGATCGAGCCGGCACAGGCTCCGGGCGCGCGGTTCCTAGCGGCGCACGGTTCGCTCGCCGGCCGCCTCTCGATCGCGGAGGACTTCGAGTTCACCGAGGCCGAACTCGACGAGATGCTCGACGAGCCGACGTGAGGCTGCTGCTGGACACGCACATCGTGCTCTGGGAGCTGGCGGGAACACGCGCCGTCGGACATGCGGCGCGAGCGGCGATCGAGCAAGCTACGGAGTTGCTGTTCAGCGTCGTGTCCTTCGCCGAGGTCGGGGTGAAGGTGGCGATCGGCAAGCTGTCCGTGCCACCCGACTTCCACGACCACGTGGTGCACAGTGGCGTTCGGATCCTCGGCCTCGCCCCCGATCACGGTCTGGCGGTGGCGGATCTGCCGATGCATCACCGTGATCCGTTCGACCGTCTGCTGATCGCACAGGCACGTTCCGAGCAGCTGACGATCGTCTCCGCGGATCGGCGCTTCGCGGCCTACGACGTTCGGCTCATCGACGCCGGCTGAGCATCAGCTGCGCGTCTGCTCGGGGTAGCCGAGCGCAGGAGCGGACACGTCGTCCAGGGCCGCCCGGATCTCCTTCGGCAGCTCCACCGATTCGGCGGCCAGCGAGCCCTGCAGCTGCCCCACGGTCCGGGCCCCGATCACCGGGGCGGTCACCCCCGGACGGTCCCGGACCCAGGCCAGGGCGACGGCCAACGGCGAGGTACCCAGCCCGTCCGCCGCGGTGGCCACCGCTTCGACGACCCGCTGCGCGTCCGGTCCGAGCAGCTCCTCGACGAAGCCCTTGAAGTGCGAGGAGGCGCCGCGGGAGTCCGACGGCGTCGTGTGCCGGTACTTGCCGGTCAGCACGCCGCGGCCCAGCGGGGACCACGGCAGCAGGCCGAGCCCCAGCGCGGCACAGGCCGGCCGCACCTCCCGTTCCACGCCGCGCTGCAGCAGGCTGTACTCCATCTGGGTAGACACCAGGGGCGCCCGGCCGGGCCAAGCCCGTTGCCAGGTGGCGGCCTGCGCGGTCTGCCAGCCGGTGAAGTTGGACACGCCGACGTAGCGCACCTTCCCCGAGGCGACGGCGCTGTCCAGCGCGGCGAGGGTCTCCTCCAGGGCGACGTCCGGGTCCCAGGAGTGCAGCTGCCAGAGGTCCACATGGTCCAGGCCGAGCCGGCGCAGCGAGGCCTCCAGCGCCCCGAGCAGGTGCCCGCGGGACGAGCCGCGGCCCATCGCACCGGAGCCCGTCGCCCCGTGCGCCTTGGTCGCGACGAGCACGTCCTCGCGCGGTACGACGTCGTGCAGCAACCGGCCCAGCACGCGTTCGCTGGTGCCCTCGACGTACACGTCGGCGGTGTCGACCAGCGTGCCGCCGGCCTCGACGAAGGCCCGCAGCTGGGCCGCCGCGTCGTCCTCGTCGGTGTCCCGGCCCCAGGTCATGGTGCCCAGAGCGAGCCGCGACACCACCAGGCCGCTGCCTCCGAGTGCCCGCTGCTCCATGACTGGGCAACTTAGACCAGCCCGCGCCGGGCGGCGGTTAGGGTGGCCGGGCCCGCCGCCGGATACTGCGCCGCAGGCCCCGCCCTCGAGGATGCAGGAGACGACCGGATGAAGCTTGGGCTCAACCTGGGCTACTGGGGGGCCGGCAACGACGCCGACAACCTGGCTCTGGCGCGAGAGGCCGACCGGCTCGGGTTCAGCGTGGTCTGGGCCGCGGAGGCCTACGGCTCGGATGTGGTGTCAGTGCTGGCGTGGGTCGGTGCGCTGACCGAGCGGGTCGACCTCGGGGCGGCGGTGATGCAGATCCCGGCCCGCACTCCGGCGATGACCGCGATGACGGCGGCCACTCTGGACAGCCTGTCCGGCGGCCGGTTCCGGCTCGGACTCGGAGTGTCGGGCCCGCAGGTCAGCGAGGGCTGGCACGGCGTGCGCTTCGACAAGCCGCTGGGCCGGACCCGGGAGTACGTCGACATCGTCCGCGCCGCGCTGGCCCGCGAGCGGGTCCGGTACGACGGCGAGCACTACCGGCTGCCGCTGCCGGACGGCCCCGGCAAGGCACTGACCCTGACCGTGCACCCGGTCCGGGAGCACATCCCGCTCTACCTGGCCTCGGTCGGCCCCAAGAACCTGGGCCTGACCGGACAACTCGCCGATGGCTGGCTGGCCATCTTCTTCTCCCCGGAGCACTCCGCCGAGTCGGTGGCCACGCTCCGCGCGGGGATGGCCGCGGCCAGCCGCGCCGACGCGCCTATGGACATCGTGGCCACCGTCCCGATCGTGGTCGGCGACGACGTGGCCACGGCGGCCGACCCGGTCCGCCCGTATTGCGCGCTGTACGTCGGGGGGATGGGCAGCCGGGAGCAGAACTTCTACAACCAGCTCGCGGTGCGGATGGGCTTCGAGCAGGCCGCGGCGCAGATCCAGGACCGGTACCTCGCGCGGGACTACACCGGGGCCGCCGCCGCCGTACCGCTGGAGTTCGTCGACGGTACGTCGCTGCTGGGGCCGGTCGAGCGGATCGCCGAGCGGATGCAGGCCTTCGCGGCGGCGGGGGTCACCTCGCTGTCCCTGGCTCCCCACGGGGCCTCGATGCCCGAGCGGGTCGAGACCCTGCGCATCGCGGTCGACGCCCTGGAGCGCGCCGGCCTGGCCGCATGAGCATCTTCGAAGCGATCATCCTGGGGATCGTCGAGGGGCTGACCGAGTTCCTGCCCGTGTCCAGCACCGGGCATCTGACCCTGGCCGAGGGACTGCTCGGACTGCCGGTCGACGACCGATCGATCACCGCGTTCACCGCGGTGATCCAGGTCGGGGCGATTCTCGCCGTGCTGTTTTACTTCTGGCGCGACATCACGCGCATCGTCGCGGCCTGGGGGCGCGGCCTGGTCAAGGCCGAGGCCCGCGGCTTCGACTACAAGTTCGGCTGGTACGTCATCGCCGGCTCGCTGCCGATCGGCATCGTCGGATTCGCCGCCCAGGACCTCATCGCCGGGCCGCTGCGCAGCCTGTGGGTGGTGGCCGCGGCGCTCGTGCTGTGGAGCGCGGTGATGGTGTACGCCGAACGCAAGCCGACCCAGGCGCGGGGCGAGTCCGACACGACCCTGCGGGACGTCCTGGTGATCGGGCTGATGCAGTGCGTCGCCCTCGTCCCTGGTGTCTCGCGCTCGGGCGCCACGATCAGCACCGGCCTGATCCTCGGGCTGGACCGGGTGACCGCGACCCGGCTGTCGTTCTTCCTGGCCATCCCCGCCCTGACCGCAGCCGGGGTCTACGAGCTGCCCAACGCGCTGGACGGCGGCGTCGGACTGGTGCCGACCGCGGTGGGGACGGTGGTCTCCTTCGTCGTGGCCTACGCCACCATCGCCTGGCTGCTGAAGTTCGTCGCCGGGCACAAGATCACCGCGTTCGTGCCGTACCGGGTCATCCTCGGGCTCGTGGTGGCGGCGCTGCTCGGCTTCGGCGTCCTGGATGCCACCGGCGGCTTGGAGTGACCACCCTGCTGCTGTTGCGGCACGGCCGGACCGCGGCCAATACCGGCGGCGTCCTCGCCGGGTGGACGCCGGGCGTGGGCTTGGACGACAAGGGGGCCGAGCAGGCCCGGGCGGTCGCCGATCGGCTTCGCGTCCTGCCGCTCGCGGCGGTGCTCAGCAGTCCGCTGCAGCGCTGCCAGGAGACCGCTGCGGCGGTGGCCGCGGGGCGCGACGGCGTACCGGTTCAGACTGACGACCGGTTCGGGGAGTGCCGGTACGGCGACTGGACCGGTCGCCCGCTCAAGGAGCTGGCCAAGGAGCCGATGTGGAAGGTGGTCCAGCAGCACCCCTCGGCGGCGGTGTTCCCGGGCCCCGAGGGTGAGGGCCTGGCCGACACGCAGCATCGGGCGGTGGCCGCGGTCCGGGAATGGAACGGCACGCTCGGCCCCGACGCGGTCTGGCTCGCCTGCAGCCACGGCGACGTCATCAAGGCAGTGCTGGCCGATGCCCTGGGACTGCATCTGGACCAGTTCCAGCGGATCGTGGTCGATCCCGGCTCGCTGAGCGTCGTGACCTACACCGACACCCGGCCGTTCGTCGTACGGGTCAACGACACCGGCTCCCCGGTCGACGTCCTGGTGCCGCAGCGTCGACGCGGACGGCGGCGACGTACGTCGGACGCTGTCGTGGGCGGCGGCAGCGGTACGCCGTGACGGCCTGCGCTGCGCTTGGGGAGTCTCCACGCGCTGCGCGCGTAGGGTCAGATCCCGTGGTGCGGACGTCATGACGCGACAGGTCTTCCTCTTCGACAAGCCGGAGCGGTTCGTGGCCGGCACGGTGGGCCAGCCGGGTGAGCGCACGTTCTTCCTGCAGGCCTCGCACCAGGGCCGGACCGTGAGCGTCAGCCTGGAGAAGACCCAGGTTGCCGTGCTGGCCGACCGGATGGACGAGTTGCTCACCGAGGTCGCCGCCCGCGACAGCGGTACCGAGGCCCAACCCGGTCCGCAGCGCACCCGGGAGCAGGTCGCCCGCGACGTGCTCGCCGCGCTCACCACCGGTGCCGAGCTGGCCGCACCGGTCGAGGATCTGGAACCGCTGACCGCGCCGGTCGAGGAGGAGTTCCGGGTCGGGGCCATGGGCCTGGCCTGGGACTCCGAAGCCGACACCCTCGTGGTCGAAGCGGTGGCCGGCGGCGAGGAGCCGGTGGACGAGGACGCCATCCTGTCCGACACCCCGGAGGGGCCCGACGCCTTGCGCGTGCGGATCACCCCGGATGCGGCCCGGTCCTTCATCGCCCGCGCCCGCCGGGTGGTCTCCGCGGGGCGGCCGGCCTGTCCGCTGTGTGCCCTGCCCCTGGAGCCGTCAGGGCACATCTGCCCGCGGCAGAACGGATACCGGCGCTGACCGCCGCGGACCGCCCGGCGGCCGAGCCCGAACCGATGGACGCCGGCCCGCTGGTGGCCGACCCGCACGACCTCGAGTTGGCCGACGTACTCGCCCTGCTCCGGACGGGGCGGATCGAGGTCGAGGGCCGGCTGGTCGACGCGAGCAACGCCACCCTGTTCTGCTCGCTCACCGGGGACGGCGTACAGGCCGCCTGCGTCTACAAGCCGGTCGCCGGGGAACGGCCGCTGTGGGACTTCCCGGACGGCACCCTGGCCGGCCGCGAGGTGTCGGCGTACCTGGTCTCCGAGGCCCTCGGCTGGGAAGTGGTGCCGCCGACGGTCCTGCGCGACGGGCCGTTCGGGACCGGGATGGTCCAGCTGTGGGTCGACGGCGACCCCGAGGTGGATCTGACCCGGCTGATCCGGGCGGATCTGGCGCCGCTGCGCCGGATGGCGATCTTCGATGCCGTGATCAACAACGCCGACCGCAAGGGCGGGCACCTGATCCCGATGCCGGACGGCCGGGTGTACGGCGTCGACCACGGGGTGAGCTTCGCCGCCGAGGACAAGCTGCGCACCGTCTTGTGGCGCTGGGCCGGCAAGTCGTTGCCGGCCACGACTGTGGAAACGCTGCGGGGACTGCGCACCGACTTCGCAACGTGCCTGGCGCCGCAGCTCGCCGAGCACCTGACCCGCCGCGAGGTCCGGGTCACCCGGATGCGGCTGGACCGGCTGCTGGGCTCGGGCTGTCACCCGGAACCGTCGGGGGAGTGGCCGGCCGTTCCGTGGCCGCCGTTCTGAGGCGGCGGGTGCTCAGCCGGCCGTTCTAGTCAGCGGGCCTGATTAGGCTCGGCTGATGCAGTCGTGGCCCGCACCGGACGTCCCGCGACTGCCTGGCCGAGGGCAGCCGTTGCGGCTGCACGACACGGCGAGCAGCCGGATCCGCCCGACCGAGCCGGGTCCGACGGCCCGGATGTACGTCTGCGGGATCACGCCGTACGACGCCACGCACCTCGGTCACGCGGCGACGTACCTGGCCTTCGATCTGGTCAACCGGGTCTGGCGCGACGCCGGGCATGACGTCCACTACGTCCAGAACGTCACTGACATCGACGACCCGCTGCTCGAGCGCGCCCTCCGCGATCAGGACGACTGGATGGTCCTCGGCATGCGCGAGACGGCGCTGTTCCGCGAGGACATGACGGCCCTGCGGGTGCTGCCGCCGCGGGACTACATCGGCGCCGTCGAATCCATCCCGGAGGTCGTGGCGCTGGTCGAGAAGCTGCTGGCCGGTGACGTGGCGTACCGCCTGGACGACGGCAGCGACGACATCTACTTCGACGTCTCGACCGCACCACGCTTCGGCTCCGAGTCGAACCTGTCCCACGAAGCCATGCTCGCGTTCTTCGGCGAGCGCGGTGGCGATCCCGATCGGGCGGGCAAGCGGAACCGGCTCGATCCGCACCTGTGGCGCGGCGCCCGGCCGGGGGAGCCGTCGTGGGAGTCCTCGCTCGGTCCGGGTCGTCCGGGCTGGCACATCGAGTGCACCGCGATCGCACTCGACCGGCTCGGCATGTCCTTCGACGTCCAGGGCGGGGGCTCGGACCTGATCTTCCCGCACCACGAGATGTCCGCTGTGCACGCCGAATCGGTGACGGGGGAGGAGCCTTTCGCGCGGCACTACGTGCACGCCGGGATGATCGGGCTGGACGGCTCGAAGATGTCCAAGAGCCGCGGCAACCTGGTGTTCGTTTCCCGGCTGCGCGGCGACCGGGTCGACCCGATGGCGATCCGTACGGCGCTGCTGTCCGGTCACTACCGGGCCGACCGGTCGTGGACCGCCGACCTGCTCGATGCGGCGCAGGCTCGACTGGACCGCTGGCGGGCCGCCGTCGCCTCGCCCGCCGGCCCGCCGGCGGAGGACCTGCTGGCCGGCGTACGCCGGCAGCTTGCCGACGACCTCGATACGGTCGGGGCCCTGGCCGCGGTCGACCGCTGGGCCGAGGACGCCCTGACCCGGGGCGGCGACGATCCGGCGGCGCCGCCCGTGGTCCAGGACATCCTCGACGCTCTCCTCGGCATCGCCGTCTAGCGGCTCTCCTGGCCGGACGCTGAGTCCGACGACGCGACCACATCGACCGTGGCCCCGACGGCCTCGTAGGTCGACTTCGCGCGCGCGTCCCGGGTGGCGAGGATCGCACCATGCTCGACCGCCGCCAGGGCGATCATCGCGTCGTAGACTGCGCCGCCGGTGATGCCTTGCTGAGCGAGTAGATCGGGAAGTCGGCCAGCGGTCTCCGGCCCGAGAAGAAGCGGCGGAGCGAAGCGCGCCGCGATCAGCCGTGCGGCATCGGGGGCCGCGAGCCGCAGATCGCCAGGAAGCCGGGTGAGGACGGAGTACGTCTCGGCGAGGGCGTGCCCACTCAGGCTGACTTCCCGCCCGCCCCACCACCTGACCACCTGCGGGTGCGCCACGTGCGTACGCACGACGAGGGGAACGGCCACGCTGGTGTCCACGGCCAGCGGACGGGTCACCGCCGTCCCGCGTCGATGAGACCGAAGAGGTCATCGTCGTCCAGCCCCGTCTCGCCGTCCACGACCAAGACCCCGGAGTCCTCGACCAGCCGGGCCGTGCGTCCGGCGGGGACCAGGTGGAGACCCGATCCATAACGGGAGATGTCCACCCGCGACCCAGGCACCAGGCCCAGCGAATCGCGCAGGGCCTTCGGTACGACGATCCGCCCGACGGAATCCACGGTAGCCCTCACTGGGAGGACGTTACCAGTAGGATCCCAGAAGCGGATCACTCGTAGGCGGTCACCCACGCTCGGACGGCAACCCTTGCGTCGGCCACGACCGTCTCTGCCTGCAAGGCCGTGATCGGGTGGAGTCCTTCAACAACCGCCGAACTGCGGACAAGGGATGCGTTCAGGGCGCCGTGGGGCTGTCAGCGCATCCGTGGTGGCCGATCCCGACGTCATGGAGTTCGAGCTTCTCCTGCCAGGTGGTCAGATCGGCCACGCCGTCATGACCCTTCTTGATCGTCGTGCCCTTCGTCGACTCCAGCAGCGTGCGGAGCCGCCCCAGCCGCGGCCTGCTTGACTCCTTGCTGGGGATCGCCCTGTCACCCCTCGAGGAGGTGGATGTGCCCAGCAGTGGTGATTGGTTCACGTTCAGTCCGCTGAGTGCGGAGTCCTTGCCCCCCGAACAGCGGGCGCTCGCCGAGCAAGCGATCGAGTGCGAGCCGTTGGCCGAGATCCACATCCGGATCCTCGGCTGGGAGCCAGGGCAGTCCGAGGTGCGCTTCAGTGGCGGTTGGAGTGGTGACGTCGAGAATCCCGAATGGCACGACCGATTGTTCGACCGGGCCATCGAGGACATTCGCGACGCCCGGCGCATCTTCGGCTCCGGCTGAAACGCTGCCGGCCGTCAGGGCGGCGAATCCCGGAAGTCCTCCGGAGAAACGTCGTCGACGAACTCCCGGAACTCGCGCAGCTGCTCGTCGGGTGGGGCGGCGCCGCCGTGCGGGAAGAGGTCCGCGATCGGCTGGCCGACGGCGTCGAGGATGGTCGACGCCATCAAGATCGGTACGCCGTCGCGCACGGCCACGGCCAGCGCGTCGCTGGGCCGGGCGGCGATGCGGGTGCCTCCGTCGAACACGAGGTCGGCGGAGAACAGGCCGTCGCGCAGCTCGGTGAGGTGCACGCCGTCGAGCTGGTGCCCGAGGCCGCGCACGATCGGCCCGATGAGGTCCTGGGTCAGCAGTGGGTCGCCGTCGCTACGCGGGCCGCTCGCGATGACGTCGGCCTGGGGTTGGCGGAGGAAGACCGGCACGCACCGCTCACCGTCGACCTCGCCGAGCAGCAGCACCGGTTGCCGGGTGGTGTTGTGCACGACCACCCGCAGCACGCGCATCGCCAGCATGACCGGCACCTACGAAGGCCCGGCCGGGCCCCGCCGGCGCAGGTAGCGCTCGAACTCGCGGGCGATCACCTCGCCGCTGGTCTGCGTGAGCTGTCCTGCCGGGTCGCGTTCCTCCAGCGCGCGGACGTACTCGGTGACCTCGTCGTCCTCACCGGCCATCTCGTCGACCAGGGTCTGCCACTCCTCGGCCTGCTCGGGCAGCGCACCGAGCGGGACGGGCACATCGAGAACCTCCTCGACGCGGTGCAGCAGGGCCAACGTCGCCTTGGGCGAGGGCGGCTGCGACACGTAGTGCGGTACGGCGGCCCAGAACGAGATCGCCGGCAGCCCGGCCTGCACGCACGCCTGCTGGAACACGCCGGTCATCCCGGTCGGGCCCTCGTAGCGAGAGGCCTCCAGGCCGTAGCGCTCGGCCGAGGCGGCGTCGTACGACGAGCCGGTCACCGGAACCGGGCGGGTGTGTGGTGTGTCGGCCAAGAGCGCGCCGAGCACGACCACACTCTCCACGCCCAGCTCGCGACACAGCTCCACCAGCTCCTCGCAGAAGCCGCGCCAGCGCATGTTGGGCTCGATCCCGCGCAGCAGTACGACGTCGCGCGCGGAGTCCGGGGGCCGGCAGACCGACAATCGCGTAGTCGGCCACTCGATCCGCCGGCTCACGCCGTCGACGAGGGACACCAGCGGCCGGTTGACCTGGAAGTCGTAGTAGTCCTCGGGGTCCAGCGCGGCCAGCGGCCGGGCGTCCCAGATGAGTTCCAGATGTTCGACGGCACTGCTCGCCGCATCCCCGGCGTCGTTCCATCCCTCGAACGCCCCGACCACGACGGGGTCGACGAGTTCGGGAAACGACTCGAACTCCGTCATGTGGCCAACCCTACGTCGGCGACGCGCCCGCGCCCTGCTGAGCGGCCGCGTGGTCCGTCGTAGGCTCGGCCGATGCCCGAAAGCTCCGGTTCGTCGCTGCTGAGCGCGCTGCGCGAGCGCGTCCTCGTCGCCGACGGGGCGATGGGGACGATGCTGCAGGCGCTGGACCTGAGCCTCGACGACGTCGAGGGCCACGAGGGATGCAACGAGATTCTCAACGTGCGGCGCCCGGACGTCGTCCGCGAGATCCACGCTGCCTACTTCGAGGCCGGTGCGGACGCGGTCGAGACCAACACCTTCGGGGCCAACCTGGCCAACCTCGGGGAGTACGGCATCGCCGAGCGGATCGAGGAGCTCGCGACCGCAGGGGCCCGGCTGGCCCGCGGCGTGGCCGACGACTTCGCGACCGCCGACCGGCCGCGTTGGGTGCTCGGCTCGGTGGGGCCTGGGACGAAGCTGCCGACCCTCGGGCATGCGCGGTACGCCGACCTGCGCGAGGCCTACCAGCGGCAGGTGACCGGCATGCTCGACGGCGGGATCGACGCGGTCCTCGTCGAGACCGCGCAGGACCTGCTGCAAGCCAAGGCCGCGATCGTCGGCGCGCGCCGCGCGATGGCCGAGCAGGGCAGGTCGGTGCCCGTCTTCGCCCAGGTCCAGGTCGAAACCACCGGGACGATGCTGCTGGGTTCGGAGATCGGCGCCGCCCTGACCGCCCTGGAGCCGCTGGGCATCGATCTGATCGGCCTGAACTGCGCCACCGGCCCGCATGAGATGAGCGAGCACCTGCGGTTCCTGTCCCGGCACGCCGGGATCGGGGTGTCGGTGATGCCGAACGCCGGGCTGCCCGAACTCGGTCCGCACGGCGCGGTGTATCCGCTGAGCCCGGAGGCGATGGCCGGCGCGCTCGCGCAGTTCGTCGAGGAGTTCGGTACGACGCTGGTCGGGGGTTGCTGCGGTAGCACGCCCGAGCACGTCCGCCAGGTCGTGGCGGCGGTTCGCGACCGCACCCCGGCGGTCCGGCGCCCGCGCCGGGAGGCCAGCGCCGCCTCGCTGTACCAGTCGGTTCCGTTCCGTCAGGAGACCTCGGTCCTGATGATCGGCGAGCGGACGAACGCCAACGGCTCCAAGGCTTTTCGCGACGCGCTGCTGGAAGCGCGGTACGACGACTGCGTCCAGATTGCGCGCGCCCAGACCCGCGACGGCTCCCACCTGCTCGACGTCTGCGTGGACTACGTGGGACGAGACGGTACGGCCGACATCACCGAGATCGCCCGCCGGTTCGCCACTGCCTCCACGCTGCCGCTAATGCTGGACTCCACCGAGCCGCAGGTCATCGAGGCCGGCCTGGAGTGCCTGGGCGGGCGCGGTGTCGTGAACTCGGTGAACTTCGAGGACGGCGACGGTCCCCAGTCCCGCTTCGCGCGGGTGATGCCGATCGTCCGTGAGCACGGCGCCGCCGTCGTCGCCCTCACCATCGACGAGCAGGGGCAGGCCCGCACCGCCGATTGGAAGGTGGCGATCGCCGATCGTCTGATCGCGGAGCTCACCGGTCGCTGGGGGATGGACGCCGGCGACATCCTGCTCGACACCCTGACCTTTCCGATCGCCACCGGGCAGGAGGAGACGCGGCGCGACGCGATCGAGACCATCGAGGCGATCCGCCGGATCAAGGCCCGGCACCCCAAGGTGCAGACCACCCTTGGCGTGTCCAACGTGTCCTTCGGGCTGAACCCCGCGGCCCGGCAGGTGCTCAACTCGGTGTTCCTGCACGAATGCGTCCGCGCGGGACTGGACTCCGCGATCGTGCACGCCTCCAAGATCCTGCCGATGTCGAAGATCGCCGACGATCAGCGCGAGGTCGCCCTGGACATGGTCTACGACCGCCGGCGGCCGGATTACGACCCGCTGCAGCGCTTCCTGCAGCTGTTCGAGGGTGTGGACGTGCAGTCCACGAAGGAGTCGCGGGCCGCGGAGTTGGCGGCTTTGCCGCTCTCCCAGCGGCTGGAGCGACGGATCGTCGACGGGGAGCGCAACGGCCTGGAGGCAGACCTCGACGCCGCCCTGGCCACCCGGCCCGCGCTGGAGATCGTCAACGACACTCTGCTGACCGGGATGAAGATCGTCGGTGACCTGTTCGGGTCGGGGGAGATGCAGCTGCCGTTCGTCCTGCAGTCCGCAGAGGTGATGAAGACCGCGGTCGGCTACCTCGAACCGCACATGGACCGCGCCGACGAGGACGGCAAGGGCCGGATCGTGCTGGCCACCGTCAAGGGCGACGTCCACGACATCGGCAAGAACCTGGTCGACATCATCCTGACGAACAACGGCTACGACGTGGTGAACCTCGGCATCAAGCAGCCGATCAGCGCCATCATCGACGCCGCCGAGGAGCACCGGGTCGACGTGATCGGGATGTCCGGCCTGCTCGTCAAGTCCACGGTGATCATGAAGGAGAACCTGCAGGAGCTGAACTCCCGTGGGCTGTCCCGTTTTCCGGTCCTGCTCGGTGGGGCGGCGCTGACCCGCGCGTACGTCGAGGGAGAGCTGTCAGACACCTACGACGGCGACGTGCGCTACGCGCGCGACGCGTTCGAGGGGCTGCGGCTGATGGAGACCCTGGTGTCCCGGGGCGCGGCCGCCCCCGGATCGGACGAGCGCGACGACAAGGCGGCTGAACGCCGACAGCGGCGGGAGCGGTCGGCGCGGATCGCCGCCCAGCGGCGGCAGGTCGTGGTGGACGAACCGGAGCCGCCCACCCGATCCGACGTGGCCGTCGACAACGCAGTCCCGACGCCGCCGTTCTGGGGTTCCCGGGTCGTGCGCGGCCTCGCCCTCGCCGAGTACGCCGCCATGCTGGACGAGCGGGCGACCTTCCTCGGCCAGTGGGGCCTGCGCGGCAGCCGGGGCGGTGAGGGTCCGGCGTACGAGGAGCTGGTCGAGACCGAGGGTCGGCCCCGGCTGCGGTACTGGCTGGAGCGGTTGCAGACCGACGCCGCGCTGGAGGCGGCGGTCTGTTACGGCTACTTCCCGTGCGTCAGCGAGGGCGACGACCTCGTGGTGCTGCACGGCTCGGCCGACGAGCCCGGCGGGGAATGGGTCCGGTTCAGCTTCCCTCGTCAGCGCCGGGAACGGCGGCTGTGCCTGTCGGACTTCTTCCGGGCCAAGGACTCCGGACAGCTCGACGTCGTCGCGTTCCACGTGGTGACGATGGGCAACCGGATCAGCGAGTACGCCGCCGAGCTGTTCGCCGCCGACGCGTACCGCGACTACCTGGAGGTGCACGGCCTGTCGGTCCAGCTGACCGAGGCGCTGGCCGAGTACTGGCACCGGCGTACGCGGGAGGAGCTGCGCTTCCCGGACGGCTCCTCGGCGGCCGGCGAGGACGCCGGCGACCTGCAGGAGGTGTTCCGGCAGGGCTACCGAGGCTCGCGCTACTCCTTCGGCTACCCGGCCTGCCCCGATCTGGAGGACCAGCGGCAGGTCATGACGCTGCTCGAGCCGGGGCGGATCGGCGTGGAGTTGTCCGAGGAGTTCCAGCTGCACCCGGAACAGTCGACCTCGGCGATCATCGTCCACCACCCCGAGGCCAAGTACTTCAACGCCCGCTGATGCTGCGCGCCGTTCTGTTCGACATGGACGGGACGCTGCTGGACTCCGAGCGGATCTGGGACGTGTCGCTCACCGAGCTGGCCACGATGCTGGGCGGCGTGCTCTCGGCACCGGCCCGCGAGGCGATGGTGGGCACGAGCATGGCGCGCTCGATGGAACTGTTCTACGCCGACCTCGCCATCACCGGCCGGGACGGCGACGCGGACGCCGCCTGGCTGGACTTGCGCACCTCGCAGCTGTTCGCCGAAGGACTCGTCTGGCGACCCGGCGCGCGGGAACTGCTCATCGCCGTTCGGCAGGCCGGGCTGCGCACCGCCCTGGTCACCGCGACGAGCCGCCCGCTGGTCGAGACCGCGCTGCGCACGATGGGCGCCGAACACTTCGACGTGGTGGTCTGCGGCGGCGAGACCGCGGCCAAACCGTCTGCAGCGCCGTACCTGCACGCCCTCGAGCAGCTCCGGCTGAGGGCGGCCGACGCGTTGGTCATCGAGGACTCACCCACCGGTGTGGCCGCGGCGCGGGCGGCCGGCTGCGCCGTGCTCGCCGTCCCGGTGGCGGCACCGCTGCCCCCGCAACCGGGCGTCGTGCTGCGCGACACTCTCAGCGGGTTGACCGTGGCCGACTTGCGCAAGATCTTGGCCGGCCTCAACGTTCGTTGACTTGCCGTGGACCTTGCGCCAGGCGTGCCGAAGCTGTGAGGCTGACGCTTCCATCACACACCGTTCCCAGGAGCGCACCATGCGTCAACGTCTCCCCCTGGCCGGCCGCACCCGCGTCATCCTCAGCGCTGTGGCGCTGTCCGGCCTCGTGCTCGGCTTGGCCGGACCGGCCGGCGCGGCACCGGTCGCGGCCGACCCCGACATCACCGCGGTCTCGGATTCCGTCCGGCAGGCCACCACCCAGACCGGCGCTGTCGCGCCCGCACTGCGCGGTGCGACCGGACCCGTGACCCTGTCGGTCCGGCTGTCCGAGGTGCCGCTTGCGGCGTTCGTGACCGAGGGCGCGACAGCCGCCGGTGGCCTGCCCACCGCCGCGGGCCAGCGTGCCCGCAACGCCGCGGTGCGGGCGCAGCAGGACGGTTTCTTGAGTCAGGCGCGCGGGCTGGGAGCACGCGAACTGGGTCGTTCGGTGCTGGCCGCGAACGTCGTGGCGGTCCGGGTGGACGCCAGCCGGGTGACCGAGCTGGCCCGCATCCCGGGCGTGCTGTCGGTCAAGCCGGTGGCCGAGTACGAGACGCACGACGACCCGTCGGAGTCCGGCAGCCTGGCCCAGGCCGCGCAGTACGTCCAGGCCGAATCGGTTTGGGCCGACGGCTTCAGCGGCGACGGGGTCTCGATCGCCGTCCTGGACTCCGGCGTCGACTACACCCACCGCAACCTCGGCGGGCCAGGGTCGATCCTGCTCTACAACCAGTGCTACCGGAACAACGCCCGGACCCCTGGCGGTCTCTGCGGCAACTACTTCGGTCCTGACGCCCCCAAGGTCGTCGGCGGCTACGACTTCGTCGGAGAGGAATGGCCGTTCGTCGAAGACCTCGCCCCTGACCCTAACCCGATCGACTTCGACGGGCACGGGACGCACGTCGCCGACGCGGCGGCGGGGAACAGCGCGGACGACGCGCACCGCGGCATCGCCTACGGCGCCGACGTGTACGCCTTGAAGGTCTGCTCCTCGGTGTCCCCCTCGTGCAGCGGTGTGGCCCTGCTCCAGGCCATCGACTTCGTGCTGGACCCCAACGGCGACGGCGACATCGGCGACGCCTTGGACGTGATCAACATGTCCCTCGGCGCGTCGTACGGTCAGCCGGAGGACGACGTGAGCGTGGCCTCGGACAACGCTTCCCGGGCCGGCGTCGTCGTCGTGGCCTCGGCGGCCAACAGCGCCGACCGGCCGTTCATCGTCGGCTCGCCGTCGACGGCCAGCCGGGTGATCAGCGTGGCGCAGACCGCGCTGCCCGATGACGTGCTGTACCCGATCGAGGTCACCTCGCCGGTCATCCCCGAGCTGCCGGACAACACCATCCGGTTCGCGGTGCCGCAGACCTGGTCGCCGGTGCCCGAGGGGCCGATCAGCGGCGAGCTGGCCCAGCCGGTGGACAACGAGGGCTGCGAGCCGGCTGACTTCGCTGCGTTCCCGGCCGGGTCCATTGCCCTGATCAAGCGCGGCACGTGTGCCGCCTCGCAGAAGGCGCAGAACGCCCAGGACGCCGCCGCCACCGCGGTGATCATCTGGAACAACGTGCCAGGGGATCCGCCGTCGTTCTCCTTCGGCGGCGGCGAGCCGGTCGTCATCCCCACGCTCACCATCTCCCTGGCCAACGGTGAGCTGCTGGCCGAGGCCGACGCCGACGGCACGGTCACCGTGCTGATCGATCCGGCGGCGGCGATCTCGTTGACGAACACCGTCGTGGGCAGCACCGGCCGCGGTCCGCGGAACCAGGACGGCGCGGTCAAGCCGGACATCGGCGCGCCCGGCGCATGGCTGTCGGCCGAGGTGGGCACGGGTAATGGCGAGACGAACTTCGGTGGTACCTCCGGGGCGGCTCCGATCGTCAGCGGCGCCGCGGCGCTGCTGATCGACAAGTTCCCGAACGCTGCACCGCCGGCCATCAAGTCCAGGCTGCTCAACGGGGCGAGCACGGAGAACTCGACCCCGGACACGAACGCCTTCTTCTACCCGACCCCGATCTCGCGCATCGGTGCCGGCGAGGTGCGGGTGGCTCCGTCGGCTGATGCCACGGGTGTGCTGGCCAACACCCAGGTCGGCAACGGCAACCTGTCCTACGGGCTGCCCCGCCTGACCACCCAGCAGAGCTACCCGGTGCGTCTGCTCGTGGGCAACACCGGTGGCGCGACCGCCGTGTACAACCTGGAGGCGGTCTTCCGGGACCCGAGCGAGGCGGCCTCCGGGGCGGTGCGGCTCGACCTGCCGGCGTCGGTGTCCGTGCCGGCCGGGCAGACCCGCAGCGTCACGGCCACCCTGGTGATCGACCCGGCCAAGCTGCCGAAGTGGCCCTTCGCCGGCCAGGCCGGTGTCACCGGGGACGGAAGCGCCCTCAACGGTCCGGAGTACGACGGCTTCGTGCTGGCCACGTCGGCCAGCGAGACGTTGCACCTGGGCTGGCAGGTCCTGCCGCGCCGATCGGCCGACGTGGCGGCGCCCGGCAACGTGGCGGCCGGCAGCAGCCTGCCCCTGGCGAACGCCTCGACGGTGCAGACCGGCACGGTGAACATCTACGGCCTGACCGGCACGAGTCCGGTGCAGCCGCCCTCGCCGCCGGGCGGGCCGGGTACTCCCGGCTCCAACCAGGCGGTGATCGACCTGACCGCCGTCGGCGTACGGGACAGCGTGGCCGGGGACGTGATCCAGTTCGCCCTCGCCGACGCCCAGCGGCAAACCGTGCCGCTGTACCCGGCCGGCCATGAGGTGGACATCGACACCGACCAGGACGGGGAGGCCGACTACGCGGTCTACCAGCAGGAGGAGACCGGCTTCGCCGCGACCGGGCGCAGCCTGGTCTACGTCCTGGACATCGCCGCCGGCGTGGCCACGGCGTACTACTACACCATCGCGGACTTCGACTCCTCCACCCAGGTGTTCACGGTGCCGCTGTCCGCACTGGGGCTGGCCCGCGGCGACACGTTCGACTTCACCGTGCTCGCCTTCGACAACTACTTCACCGGCCTGGTCACCGATGTGGTCGAGGGGATGAGTTGGACCGTGGGCAAGCCGCGGTACGTCGCGGCATTCGGCCTGAACCGGGTGGTGGTGCCGGCCGGTGGCCAGATCCAGGTCCCGGTGGCAGCCAACCCGCGCTCGGGGCCGTCCAGCCAGAGCGGCCTGCTGTTGCTCTTCGACAGCAACAAGTCGCAGGACTCGCAGGCCGTCACCGTGACGGGAGGGTAGGGGACGCCGACTCCGACTCCGACTCCGGCTCCGGCTCCGGGTACGGCGGGGGAGTGCCGCCCCAGGCCGGGCACAGGGCCCGGTAGTCACACCAGTCGCACACCCGCCCGGGGTTGGGCCGGAAGTCGCGGGTCACCGTGGCCAGTTCGATGGCCGCCCACAGCGCCCGCAGGTTGCGCTCGAAGCGGACCAGCTCCTCCTCGTCGGGGGTGTAGGTGAGGGTGTCGCGGTCCCCGAGGTACATCAAGCGCAGCTGGCGGGGCACGACGCCGCGGAGCCGCCAGACGACCAGCGCGTAGAACTTCATCTGGAACAGCGCCCTGCCCTCGAACGCCTCGTGGGGGCTGGCGCCGGTCTTGTAGTCGACCACCCGGATCTCGCCGGTGGCGGCCACGTCCAGCCGGTCGATGATCCCGCGCAGGACCAGCCCGTCCTCGAGCATGACCTCGACGAGCTGCTCGCGCTCGGCCGGCTGCACGCGGGAGGGATCCTCCAACGTGAAGTAGGTGTCGATCAGGTCCCGCGCCGAGGCCAGCCAGGCCGCGAGCTGCGCCGGGTCGTCGAACAGGGCGTCGAGCTCCGGGAAGGCCGTGCGCAGCTCGTCCCACTGCGGTAGGAGCAGCGCGCGGGCCGCATCCGGCGTCCTGGCCACGGCCGGCAGGTCGAACAGCCGCTCCAGCACGCTGTGCACCAGCGTCCCGCGGGTCGCGGCCGAGTTGGGTTGCTGGGCCAGCCGGTCGATCACCCGGAACCGGTACATCAGCGGGCAGGTCTTGAAGTCCGCGGCACGCGAGGGCGACAGCGACCCGACCACGGGTGTCGGAATCTCGATCACGCTCACGCCCCCAGGCTAGGACGGGCCGGTGACACTTCCGCTGCTGCAACCCCGTGTCCCGCCAGGATCCTGGGATCCGCCGCCCAGGACCGGCGGATGTCCATGATCATCGCCGACGGGAGGGCCGTAGGCTTCCGCGGGTGACCCGCCCGCCGCCCACGTTCGAGCCGGGAGACCGGGTCCAGCTCTCCGACCCGAAGGGCCGGCTGCACACTGTCCGGCTCGAGGCCGGGAAGTCCTTCCACACCCACCGCGGCGCGATCGCCCACGACGACCTGCTCGGCCGCCCGGAGGGCATCGTCGTGCAGTCCACCAGCGGTACGGCGTACCTCGCGGTCCGTCCCCTGCTGTCGGACTACGTGTTGTCGATGCCCCGCGGTGCCGCAGTGATCTACCCCAAGGACGCCGGCCAGATCGTGATGATGGGCGACGTGTTCCCCGGTGCCCGGGTGATCGAGGCCGGCGCGGGGTCGGGGGCGCTGACCTGCGTGCTGCTGCGTGCCGTCGGCGAGCAGGGCAGCCTCGTGTCGTACGAGCGACGGGAGGATTTCGCGGCGACAGCACGGGCCAACGTCGAGAGCTTCTTCGGCGGGGTGCACCCGCGCTGGGAACTTCGGATCGGCGAACTGGCCGACAACGACGTGACCGACGTCGACCGCGTCGTCCTGGACATGCTCGACCCCTGGGCGGTGATCGGCACGGCCGCCACGGCGCTGCGACCCGGGGGTGTCGTCATCGGGTACGTCGCCACCGTCACCCAGCTGTCCCGCCTGGTCGAGGGTCTGCGCGAGCACGGAGCCTTCATGGAGCCCGCTGCGTTCGAGACGCTGGTCCGCCCTTGGCACGTGGTCGGCCTCGCCGTACGGCCTGAGCACCGGATGGTCGCGCACACCGCCTTCCTGGTCACTGCCCGCCGGTTGGCCCACGGGGTGACGGCGCCGGCCCGTCAGCGCCGACCGGCGAAATCGGCGGTCTAGCACGGGTTTCGTCCCGGTTACGACTGGAGTGTCCCGGACGCATGCTCCGGACGAGGTGCTCCGCGTCTGTATAGGGTGGCCCAGTCCGCCTGAGCAGCCGGGAGGTGGCGAGATGTCGATGAGTGGGCAGGACTCGGAGCGCCCCGCCCGGCGGCGCGATCGGGACGCCGACGCGTTGCTGGCGCAGGTCTCCTTCCTGGAGGAGGAGATCGCGCTGCTGCGCCGGCGGGTCGCGGACTCGCCACGCCAGCTACACCTGCTCGAAGAGCGGGTCGCCGAGGCGCAGGGCCGGGCGGCGTACCTCAGCGAGCGCAACGACAAGCTCTCCGAGACCCTTCGGGACGCGCGCGACCAGCTGATCAGCCTCAAGGAGGAGGTCGACCGGCTCGCCCAGCCGCCCAGCGGCTACGGAGTGTTCCTGACGGCGTACGACGACGGCACGGTGGACATCTTCTCCGGCGGCCGCAAGCTGCGGGTGTCGGTCTCCCCGAACGTGCAGGCCGACCAGCTCAAGCGCGGCCAGGAGGTCATGCTCAACGAGGCCCTGAACGTGGTGGCCGCCAAGGGCTTCGAGCGGGCCGGGGAGGTCGTGCAGCTCAAGGAGATCCTTGAGGGCGGCGACCGGGCCTTGGTGGTCGGGCACACCGACGACGAGCGGATCGTGCACCTGGCCGACACGCTGCTCTCGGCACCGCTGCGGGTCGGTGACTCGCTGCTGATGGAGCCGCGCTCGTCCTACGTCTTCGAGCGGATCCCGAAGAGCGAGGTCGAGGAGCTGGTCCTCGAAGAGGTCCCCGACATCGACTACACCGACATCGGCGGGCTCGCGGTGCAGATCGAGGCGATCCGCGACGCCGTGGAGCTGCCGTTCCTGCACGCCGACCTGTTCCGCGAGCACAAGCTGCGCCCACCCAAGGGGATCCTGCTGTACGGCCCGCCCGGCTGCGGCAAGACGCTGATCGCCAAGGCGGTGGCAAACTCGCTGTCCAAGCAGATGGTCGAGGCCCGCGGCGCAGGCGAGGCGAAGAGCTACTTCCTGAACATCAAGGGCCCCGAGCTACTGAACAAGTACGTCGGGGAGACCGAGCGACACATCCGACTCGTCTTCCAGCGGGCGCGGGAGAAGGCCAGCGAAGGAACGCCGGTCATCGTCTTCTTCGACGAGATGGACTCGATCTTCCGGACCCGCGGCAGCGGGGTCTCCTCCGACGTGGAGAACACGATCGTCCCGCAGTTGCTGAGCGAGATAGACGGCGTCGAGGGTCTGGAAAACGTCATCGTCATCGGCGCCTCCAACCGCGAGGACATGATCGACCCAGCCATCCTGCGGCCCGGCCGGCTCGACGTGAAGATCAAGATCGAGCGCCCGGATGCCGAGGCGGCCCGCGACATCTTCAGCAAGTACCTGATCACCGACCTGCCGATCCACGCCGACGACCTGGCCGAGCACGCGGGCAACCGGGTCGCGTGCGTCCAGGCGATGATCCAGAGCACGGTCGAGCGGATGTACACCGAGCTGGAGGAGAACCGCTTCCTCGAGGTCACCTACGCCAACGGGGACAAGGAGATCCTGTACTTCAAGGACTTCAACTCCGGCGCCATGATCCAGAACATCGTCGACCGGGCGAAGAAGATGGCGATCAAGGACTGGCTCGACACGGCCCAGAAGGGGCTGCGGGTCCAGCACCTGCTCACCGCGTGCATCGACGAGTTCAAGGAGAACGAGGACCTTCCGAACACGACGAACCCGGACGACTGGGCGCGGATCTCGGGCAAGAAGGGCGAGCGCATCGTCTACATCCGCACGCTGATCTCGGGCAAGGGCAGCGAGTCCGGCCGGGCGATCGACACGGCGACGAACACCGGCCAGTACCTCTGAGGCACATCCGGCCCGACCGATGACCGTGCGTCGGGTCATGGGGGCCGAGGTTGAGTACGGCATATCGGTGCCGGGACAGCCCAGCGCGAACCCGATGCTGCTGTCCTCGCAGATCGTCAACGCCTGGGCGGTGGCCGACGCACCGCGGCTGCGCCGGACCCGCTGGGACTTCGACGAGGAGTCCCCGCTACGCGACGCTCGCGGCTTCGACCTGTCCCCGGCCAACGCGCTGGATCACACCGACCTCGACGACGACGCCGGCCTGGCCAACGTCATCCTCACCAACGGCGCCCGGCTGTACGTCGACCACGCGCACCCGGAGTACTCCACGCCCGAGGTCACCACGCCGCTGGACCTGGTGCTCTGGGACAAGGCAGGTGAACTCGTGATGGCCGAGGCGGCCCGCCGGGCGGCGAGCGTGCCGGGTCAGCCGACGATCCAGCTGTACAAGAACAACACCGACAACAAGGGCGCTTCCTACGGCGCCCACGAGAACTACCTGATGAGCCGGGCGACGCCGTTCGCGGAGATCGTGCGGCACCTGACGCCGTTCTTCGTCACCCGGCAGGTCGTGTGCGGAGCCGGCCGGGTCGGCATCGGACAGGACGGGCGCGACGAGGGGTTCCAGATCTCCCAGCGGGCGGACTTCTTCGAAGTCGAGGTCGGGCTGGAGACAACCCTCAAGCGGCCGATCATCAACACCCGCGACGAGCCGCACGCCGACGCCGAGAAGTACCGCCGGCTGCACGTGATCATCGGCGACGCCAATCTGTCCGAGGTCTCGACCTTCCTGAAGGTCGGTACCACGGCGCTCGTCCTGGCCATGATCGAGGACGACGCGATCAGGATCGACCTGACCGTCGAGGAGCCGGTGGCCACGTTGCGGGCCATCTCGCACGATCCGACGCTGCAGGTGTCGTTGCGGATGCGTGACGGCCGGCGGATGACCGCCGTGCAGCTGCAGTGCGAGTACCTCGCGCTGGCCCGGGCGTACGTCGCCGAACGGTTCGGCGCCGACGCCGATGCCCAGACCGCGGCGGTGCTGGACCGGTGGGAGGCCGTGCTGGGGCGGCTGGAGCGGGATCCGATGCTGTGTGCCGACGAGTTGGACTGGGTGGCCAAGCTGCGGCTGCTGGAGGGCTTCCGCTCCCGCGACAGCCTCGGATGGGGCAGTCCGCGGCTGGGTCTGGTGGACCTGCAGTACGCCGACATCCGGCCTGATCGCGGGTTGTACCAGCGGCTGGTGGCCCGTGGTTCGATGCAGACGTTGGTCGACCCGGCCGCGGTGGTGACCGGGATGACGCGAGCGCCGATGGACACCCGGGCGTACTTCCGTGGCGAGTGCCTGCGCCGCTACCCGGGCCACGTCGCCGCGGCGTCGTGGGACTCGGTGATCTTCGACGTCGGCCGCGAGTCGCTGGTGCGCATCCCCACCCTGGAGCCACTGCGGGGCACCCGCGACCACGTCGGGGAGCTGCTTGACGACTGCGAGACGGCCTTGGAGTTGGTCGACACCCTCACCGGAGCGCGCTAGTTCTGTCGGTCCCGCGGGTACTGTCGCGGGCAGGTGAGCAGCCGGTGAAGGGGAGTGCCATGAGCACGAGGGACGCGGGAGGCCAGCAGCAGCGGCCGACCCGGCGCGAGGAGGACGCGCCCGAGGCCGAGGCGACCGTCGACGCCGAGGTCGCCGAGCGGCACGAGAAACTGTCAGAAGACGTCGACGCCATGCTCGACGAGATTGATTCGGTGCTGGAGGAGAATGCCGAGGAGTTCGTTCGTTCCTACATACAGAAAGGGGGCCAATAGAAAAGGCGATCGAGCCTCAGCCCCATATACAAGTAAAGACCTGCCCCGATTGCGCTCTCGATAAGGCCTCGTCCGAATTCGGGAAGAACAGCACAAATAACGACCGGTTGTCCTTCTATTGCAAGGCTTGCAGCCGCAGCCGCAGCAAGGCTGCACTTCGTACGCACGTATGGACTCTCTCGTGCAGAGGTCGAACAGCGGCGGGCCCAGCAAGGCAATCGTTGCGCCATCTGTGAGGAGCGCGCAGCCATTCATCTCGATCATGACCACGCTAGTGGATGTGTCCGCGGCCTGCTTTGCTTCAAATTGCAATGGCGCCCACGGGTAATTCCAGGACAGGATCGAGCTCCTCGATCGAGCCATCGACTTCCTTGACAGCCATCGACCGGCTCGCGATGAGACGGCCCTACTGGCTCGGCTGGACCGCGTGATGAGCGGAGTCCCGGGGACTACACCGCAGCAGAAGCCGCCCGCGCCCTGCTGCTCGCCGGTGCCGCCGGGGGGAGCGTCACCGCAACGGCAGGGTGATCTCGAAGCGGGCGCCTGGGCCCGGCCGTGGCACGAGGGCGACGGCGCCGCCGTGCGCCTCGGCGATGGCGCTCACGATGGCCAAGCCAAGCCCGGCGCCGGCGGTAGCCGGCCCGCCGGCCCCCCGGCCGAAGCGCTCGAAGATGCGCTCGGCGTCCTCTTCCGACACACCCCGTCCACAGTCGTCGACCCAGAGCCGGAGGGCGCCCGCCGCGGTTCCGGCCCCGATCTCGATGGTGTCGCCTTCCGAGGTGTGTTTGGCGGCATTGTCGGCCAGCTGAAGCAGCGCCTGGGTGAGCCGGCGGCGGCCGGCGTACACCACCGCGGGCTGTGGCGTCATCGCCCGCCAGTCGCGCGTGGCGATCGCCGTGGCCTTGCGGTGGACCTCGATGATCAACTCGCGAACATCCAGGGGCTCGCGGTGCAGGAAGTCCGGTTGCACCGCCTGGGCGAGGACCATCAGGTCCTGCGCGATGTCGTTCATCCGGTCGATCTCGTCGGTGACCAGGGCGATGGTCTCCTGCCGCTGTTCGGGTGTCTCGTCCAGCCCGAGCAGTTCCACATGGCCCCGGATGACCGTCAGTGGCGTGCGCAATTCATGGCTGGTGTCCTGCAGGAATCGACGCTGTGTGACGAACGCCGCCTGCAGCCGGGTGAGCATGTCGTTGAACGCGGCGGCGATCTGCGAGGCCTCGTCCCGCCCGGCGATCGGGATGCGTTGGGTCAGGTCCGTGTCGCTGATCCGTCGGGCCGTTCGGGCCAGTGACTGCAGCGGGTGCAGAACGCGTCCGGCCAGGGCGAGCCCGAGCAGGGAGGCGACGATCATGGTGCCCAGTTGGATGACGACCTGGGTGCGGATCGCGGCGTCGATCTCACTGCGCTCGAACTGCGGGAAGTTCACGACGACGAACAATCCGTTCTGCTCGTCACCGTCCAGTGGGATGGCGACGTAGCTGGCCAGCCCGAACGGCGTGGCGATGCTGCCGCGTTCGGTGCGCTCCAGCGCCAGCCAGAAGGCAACCGCCGGTTCCAACTCGACGGC
>Ga0183260_10000631_pt1 | contig 29772 bp, 29 predicted proteins | sample AntDrymUQ4972206_2_FD_129768 | JGI IMG/M metagenome (GOLD analysis project Ga0183260, IMG submission 129768) | Polar desert sand microbial communities from Dry Valleys, Antarctica - metaG UQ497 (22.06) (version 2) (version 2) | ecosystem: Environmental > Terrestrial > Soil > Desert | place...
GGCATGGTCGGGAGTGACGTTCCCGCAGATCACCCGGAACGCCGCATCGCTCCGGCACGCCGCCTCGATTCGGCGCGACGAACGCATCCCGATCCCATAGGCGTAGAACAGCATCGCCAGCATGTCCGGGTTGTACGCAGGACGGCCGGGCCCGTCGTTGGGGTGGACGACATGGAAGGCGGTGGTGTCGGCCTTGGCCACCACGTCGATCATGAACCAGGCCAGGTGCCCTTCATCGAGCCAGTCCCGCATGCTCGTCGCCAACAGGAACAGCTGGTCCCGGTCCCCACCCACATAATGACGTGCCATATACAATTATGCTATATGGCGCGCTCTCACACATGGATGGGCCCCATTTCGCGACAGCCTGCACGACGAGGATTTACCCGCCCTCATCGACGCCATCAACGCCCGCGTGCGAACCGTCGAGAACCTGCGCACCCGCCGGGCCTTGGCCCAGCTGTCGGTCGGGACCCGCGTCCGTCTCAACAACACCGTCAGCCCTCGCTACCTGCACGGCTGCTGTGGCGAGGTGCACGACATCGACGGCGAGCATGTCGTCGTGTGCCTCGACGTACCCGTCGGACGCTTCTCGTCAGGTCACGTCCGCTGCTCACCGCTTGCGCTGGAGCGGATCTCTGCCATCGGGACCTGAATGTTTACGATCTTCCTGAGTACTCCTGATGGTATCGAGCCGACGATCGGGAGAGGACGTCCGTGTCATCAGCGCCCAGGTGCGTTGTGGCGACACGTTCCTTTCCCATTAGTGAGCCCGGTTCGGACGGGGATCAGGAGATAGCGGCGCGGGGTATAGAGCCCATTCGCACCTAGTGACGCGACTGAGTACCACGATAAGCTGTAGTCGAAGCGCTTACCGACTCGTGGGTCGTACGTGCCTCAGGATCGTCGCGCCGAGAGCGCACAACAAGATGCCCTTTCCTCCCCAGAGCGCAGGCACAGAGCGACAGGCGGAGTTGCGCCCGACCGAGTTGAGCGCCTTTGTACGACGCGGCGCTCGTCCGCTCGATGGGTCCCGTCTCCGCGGCTCGACCAACAACCTCCCCCACCTTGCCAGCAGCTTCGTCGGTCGCCAGAAGGAAGTCGACGAAGTCGGTCTCCTTCTCGCCGAGTCACGACTCGCCACGCTCACCGGGCCTGGCGGCATGGGCAAGACACGGCTGGCTCTGGAGGTCGCAGGCCGGGCCACCTTTCGGTACCCGGACGGGGTGTGGTTCGTCGAGCTGGGGGCTCTCGCCCATGCATCCCGCCTCCCGGAGGCCGTCGCTGCCGTCGCTCTCGGAGACCATCGAACCAAACCTCAGTCGGCACACGACGTTGCCGGCCAGATCGGTGACCGGCGCATGCTGCTCGTGCTCGACAATTGCGAACACGTGGTGGATGCCTGCGCCCACCTCGTCGAGTACCTCCTGCGAGCTTGCCCGGCCGTGGATGTGCTGGCGACCAGCCGGGAAAGGCTGGGGATCGCCGGTGAGCACAATTGGACGGTGCGCGCCCTATCGCTTCCTCATCCCGAGGGGGTGAGCGCCCAATCGCTGGCCGCGACCGAGGCGGGCGAGCTCTTCCTCCACCGGGCGACCGAGAACAACCCACGGTTCCGGCTCACCGATTCCACTGCGTCCACGGTGGCCGAGATATGCCGCCGTCTCGACGGCATGCCGTTCGCCATCGAGCTGGCGGCTGTGCGGGTCAGCTCCCTCTCGCCTGCCGACATCCTGGAACGCCTCAAGGACGGGTTCAGGCTTCTCAACACCGGCAGCCCCACGGTGCCCACCCGCCACCAGACTCTGTTGGGCACCCTCGAGTGGAGCCATGACCTGCTCACGCCGGCCGAGGCGGCGCTTCTGCGACGCATCTCGGTCTTCGCGAGCTGGACGTTGGCCGCTGCCGAGGAGGTCTGCGTCGGCGGTCCGGTGGAGCGGGCCGACGTCGTCGACCACCTCGCCGCCCTGGTACGCAAGTCGCTGGTCGTCGTGGACGAACGGGACGGGGGCGTCCGCTACCACCTGCTGGAGACGATCCGCGCCTGGGCCGAAGCCAAGCTCGGGGCCCTGTCCGAGTCCACCGCCGTGCACCGGGCTCACGCCGTGTGGTCTCTGGGGCTGGCCGAGCGAGCCGACGAGGAGCTCGGTCGCCGCCATCAGAAGGCGACGCTTGACGTCCTCGACGTCGAGCACGACAACCTGCGGGCTGCCCTGGAGTGGGCGCGGGCAGCCGGGGAGATCGACATCGCGCTGCGCCTCGTCACGGCGTTGGCCACGTTCTGGCGGCTCCGCGGCCACATTCAGGAGGGGCAGCGCTGGCTGGACTGGGCCGTCGTGGCCAGCGTCGAGTCTCCGATCCCCCTGCAGGCCAAGGCGCTGCGAGCGGCGGGCCTCCTACGTGGCCTGTCGGGCGACATCGGATCGGCTCTCCCGCTTCTCGAGCAGAGCTCGGCCCTCTACGCCGGGACCGGCGACGACGAAGCCAGCCTCTGTGCCTGCAACCCGGCGTTCCTCATGTCCCGCAACCCTCGCCACGCCCTCCCGATGCTCCAAGAGCGAGCCGCGTTCTGCCGGCGCACTGGCGACGCCAATGGCCTAGCCCACCTTCTCTTCTCCGTCGGGCAGGTCCACTACATCCAGGGCGCGGCCGACGATGCCCGTCGTCATTTCGAGGAGTGCGTCCAGCTCGGGCGAGGTGCGGCCGACGGCGAGGCTCTGCGCTCCGGGCTCTTCGGGTTGACCCGACTCGACCTCCTCCTGGGCGACCTCATCGGCGCGGAGGGATGGGCGGCGGAGGCTCGGGTCTTAGCCGAAGACGCCGAAGACGCCGTCGACGAGGCCGAGGCATTGGGGTACCTCGGTGATGTGGCCCGGGCGCGCGGCCGCTGGGACAAGGCCCGGAGCCTGCTCACCGAATCGGATCGCCTGGCCCGTCAGCGGGGGCTGCCGCTCTCGATCGCCTGCGCTCTGCACTGCTTCGCTCGCCTGGCCGAGTCGCTAGGCGACCGAGAGGCCGGGGCCCTGTTCGAGCAGTCCCTGGCCGTGGCCCACGCTGGTGAGGTCCCCGTTTTCCATGAGATCCGCTGCCGCGTCGGCATGGGGTCAGCGGCGGAGTCGGAGGGCGACCTCGGTGCCGCCGCAGGCCACCTTCTGGACGCGCTGGACATGGCCCAGGCGATCGACGACGTTGGGCCGTCGGCCGAAGCCCTCCACCGGCTGAGCATCGTGGCCCGTCGCCAGGGCAAGGGCGACCAGGCCACCACGCTGGCCCATCGAAGCCTCGACCTGTATCACCGTATAGGCGCGCTTCCGGGCATCGCCTCCTCGCTCGAGGCATTGGCCGGATTGGCGGTGGACGGACGTCCGGAAGCGGCCGTGCGCCTTTTCGCGGCGGCCCAGTCCCTCCGGGACTCGCAGGGCTACGCCCGCTCGCTCCCCGAGGAGGCGCGCTGCAAACGCGACCTGGTCGAGCTGCGGTCAGGTCTGGGAACTGAGGCGTTCGCGACGATGTGGCCGGAGGGGGCAGCGTTGTCCGCCGGGGAGGCGGTCGCATATGCCCTGCGCGGCCGACGAAGCGCCGACCGGCCCACCAGCGGGTGGGACAGCCTCACCTCCGCAGAGCGGGAGGTCGTCCGGCTGGTCGGTGAGGGCCTCAGCAACCCTGAGGCCGGTCGGCGTCTCTTCATCTCTTCTCGCACGGTGGGCCACCACCTCAGCCACGTCTTCGACAAGCTGGGGATCCGCTCCCGGGGCGCCCTGATCAAGGAGCTGGCCGGCCGAGAGATATGACAGGTGCGCTGACGCGTGTGGCTCGGGGAACGCCCGCGCGTGCTCCATACGCGGGCGAAGAAATAGGTCAGTTGACCGATGTGTCGCCGGGGCGGGCTTGGGAGGATGAGGTTGCCTGCTACGCAGCCGACTTCGGCGGCGGACCAACCCGGGGCGGGACATCGAGAGCGAGGAACAACTGATGACTGAGAAGAAGAAGGTTTCAGGCCGCCGCGCCAAGCGACTGCTGATGCCGGTACTGGCCGTGGTGATCGCGGCAGCGGGGGCTCTCGGCGTGACCGCCTCGCCCGCGAGCGCGGCTGTCAGCCAGGGCTACGCCTGCGGCTACTACAGCAACGTGAGCCTCGGCGGCGGCCCGTACGGGTCGCAGGGATGTCCGCCGCAGACATACCAGTCCGCGAACGCGAACGGCCTCGCCCCTGCGTCGACTTGGCAGTACGGCGTGACCCAGTCAGTCACTGACAGTGACGGGGCGAAGGCGACGTACGGACCGGCCGTGATGTTCTCCAGCCCGTATGACATAAACGACAACTTGACCAATTCCGCTGCGATGACGGTTCAGACCACGGGTTCGACAACCGTGTCGGCCGTGGCGAGGGCCTATGGCGTCGGCCCCTCACCGTTCTACACGCTCACGCCCACCTCGTACCCAGAATCCGCGACCTACAACGGCTATGTGGACGCGCGGTGCGCCGCGAGCTCCCCGACCAGCAAGACGGGCACCGCGGTTGTCAAGGACGGGCGCGTCGATACCGCCACCGACGCCAATGGCTACCCGACCAACACGGTGGCGGTACCCAACCCCACGCCCGTCAACCACCGGGTCGATTTCACGATCAACAGCGTCGGTGACCACGGGTACGTGATCTTCAACGAGCAAATCAACAACCCTGACGGCTCGCTCACCGTGAACGGCTCGCACATGTACCTGGAGGGGCCATTCGCCGTCGGCGAAGTGATCATCGCCCAGGTGAAGTGCGGGCACGCGTAGACGCCTCGACGACCCAGTAGCACCAGACTACCGGCACCCGCCGGTATTCAACCGCCGCCAACTCGGAGCAGGTTCGCCTGCTCCGAGTTTGGCGCGATGAGGGCGTCTATCGCGGCCACGAGCCGAACGCCTGTCCGGAGGGTCGCCAATCCGTGCCGGCGCAGCCGTGCGGCCCGGTTCGACCAGGGGGAACCGGGCGTCGATAGCCTCTCGGACCAGCGCGGCAATGGACGTCGGACGTTCCTCATGTCGCGCCGCCAGGCGCGGGTAGAGACCATGTGCATGCGGCGAACGCGGTCCGAGCGGAAGGTAGGGCGTGGTGGACGATCAGGACGGGACCGGGCAGTTCGGGGCGGGGAGCGGGTTGCAACCGGCGGTGGCGGGTCACGGCGGGAGCCCGCCAAGAGGGCTGGGGGCGGTGGCTCGGTCGAGCACGGATCGCGGGCGTTACGGGCGGATGTTCCGTTCGCTCAAGCCGTTCTCGCCCACCGATGCCCAGCTGGCGGCGCTGGCCGACACCATGGCCGACGAGCCCACCCGTCCCGGCCAGCCGCCGGTCCCCTTCCCGGCCGGTGAGAACCCCGACCTGCCCTCCGGCTACACCTACGTGGGCCAGTTCGTCGACCACGACCTGACCTTCGACCCGGCGTCGCGGCTCGAGCGGCGCAACGACCCCGACGCGCTCGTGAACTTCCGCACTGCCCGGTTCGATCTCGATGCCGTCTACGGCCGAGGGCCGCTCGACAGCCCCTACCTGTTCGACCAGGACGACCCGGCCAAGCTCCTCGTGGGCAGGAACACGGGTGCGGCCCACGAGTCGGTCGACCTTCCCCGCAACGAGCAGGGCCGGGCGCTGATCGGTGATCCTCGCAACGACATCCACATCATCGTCGGCCAGCTCCACCTGGCCGTCATCCGGTTCCACAACGCCTGCGTCGACCACCTGCGGAGCCGGTTCTTCCCGCCCGAGGAGCTCTTCGAAGAGGCGTCTCGGCTCACGCGCTGGCACTACCAGTGGGTGGTCGTGCACGACTTCGTTCGCCGCCTGGTGGGCACGGAGCTGCTCGACACCGTGCTCCTGCGCGACCCCGTCACCGGCGGCTTCCGCCCCAACCTCCGCTTCTTCACCTGGCGGAGCGCCCCGTTCATCCCGGTCGAGTTCACCGCCGCCGCCTACCGCTTCGGCCACAGTCAGGTCCGGGCCGACTACCGGCTCAACGCCACCCTGGAGCCGCTGCCCATCCTCACGCCGAGCCGCGACCCCAACCCGTTCCAGCACCTGGGCGGGTTCCGACCCCTCCCCAGGAACTGGACCGTCGACTGGTCGATGTTCTTCGGCATCGGCGGGTCGACGCCCCAGCTCAGCCGCCGGATCGACACCCACCTGACCGCGGCGCTGCGTCGGCTCCCCGAGAACGTCGACCCCGCCCGGCGGTCGCTGGGGCTGTTGAACATGATGCGGGGTCGGGCCCTCGGCCTGCCCTCGGGGCAGGCGGTGGCGAGGGCCATGGGAACGTCGGTGCCCGCCGAGCGGCTGGGGCTCGACGGCGAGACCCCGTTGTGGTTCTACTTGTTGCGCGAGTCCGAGGTGCTGGCCGAGGGTCGCCACCTGGGGCCCACCGCCGGGCGCATCGTCGCCGAGGTGGTGGTCGGCCTCCTGGCCGCCGACCCTGCCTCGTTCCTGCGCATGGCTCCCGCGTGGAAGCCCGAGCTGCCGGCCGGGCCCGCCGGGCACTTCGTCATGAGCGACCTCCTCCGCTTCGCCGGGGTCGGGTAGTTCTGTGTCGACTTGACTACCTCAGAGGTAGTGAACTCGACACAGAACGCAGGTGCGGCCGGGAAAGGGCGGCGTAGCGGTTACCGTGGCGAGGGTGCGAGTCGTGGCCGGTATCGCCGGAGGGCGCCGGTTGCAGGTACCGCGCGGTCGCAAGCTGCGCCCCACCAGCGAGCGGGTGCGGGAGGCGGTGTTCTCCTCACTCGGAAGCATGGGAGCGATCCACGGCGCACGCGTCCTCGACCTCTTCGCCGGCACCGGTGCCCTCGGCATCGAGGCCCTCTCGAGAGGAGCGGCAGCGGCCACGTTCGTCGAGGCCGACCCGGCGGCGGTGCGGGTCATTCGGGCGAACCTGGCCGCCACGGGCCTCGAGGGGGCGACGGTGGTGCACTCCGACGTGGCCCGCTTCCTCGAGCCGCCGGGGCCCGACGCCGACATCGCCTTCGCCGACCCGCCCTACGCCTTCGATGAGTGGTCGTCGGTGCTGGCCCGCCTCCCCGTGGGCCTCGCCGTTCTCGAGGCGCGCCGGCCGGTCGACCCGGGGCCGGGGTGGACGGTCACCCGGTCGGCCCGCTACGGCGACACCGCCGTCACCGTGGTCCGACGCCTGCCCCCCGGGGCCCAGGGTGAGGGTGGTCCGAAGTGAGAGACCTGTCGGCGGTACGGTGGGAACACGGCCTCGATCGACGTAAGGGGAAGTGGTGGCCATCGCCCTCATCCCGGGCACGTTCGACCCTGTGACCTTCGGTCACGTCGACATCGTCGAACGCACGTCCCGGCAGTTCGACGAGGTAGTGGTCGCGGCCGTCGCCCGACCGGCGAAGGAGAACGTCCTGTTCGACGCCCACGATCGGCAGACGATGCTGGCCGAGGTCACCTCCCACCTACCCAACGTCTGTGTCGAGGTGTTCGACGGCCTGTTGGCCGACTACGCGCTCGCCCACGGCGCGGGGGCCATCGTGAAGGGCCTGCGTGCCGTCTCCGATTTCGACTACGAGTTGCAGATGGCCCAGATGAACTACCAGCTGTCAGGGGTGGAGACGCTGTTCATGCCGACGGCTCCGGCGCACTCGTTCCTGTCCTCCAGCCTGGTGCGAGAAGTTGCGCGCTTCGGGGGAGACGTGTCGTCCATGGTGCCCGCCGAGGTGGCCCGCCGATTGAAGGAGCGATTCGCCGAGTGACCACCTATGACCGTCATGCAGAGCGTTCGACCGACAGCGCCGACACCGAGCTCCTGCTCCGCCGCGTGCTCGATCTGGTCAACGCCGCTCCCAAGATGCCGTTGTCCTCGACGGTCCGCCTGGAGAAGGACGAGGTTGTCGAGCTTCTCGAGGAGGCCGTCAACCGGCTGCCCGACGAGCTCCGCCAGGCCCGGTGGCTGCTGAAGGAGCGGGAGGAGTACCTGGCCAAGGTGCAGCGGGAGGCCGACGACATCCTCGCCGCCGCCCGCGAGCGGGCCGAGCGCATCGTGCAGCGCACCGAGCTCGTTCGGGAGGCACAGCGCCTGTCCCGGCGGATCATGGAGGACTCCCAGGAGGAGGCGCGCCGGCTCCGCCACGAGGCCGAGGACTACTGCGACCAGAAGCTGGCCAGCTTCGAGATCGTGCTCGAGCGCACGATGAAGACGGTGCAGGCGGGCCGCGAGAAGCTGCAGGTCACCCCGCTCGCCACTCCGGGAGCCCCGGCCGACGCCGGCATCGCCGATGTCGGCCTCGACAGCGGCGAGGTCTTCTTCGACCAGGACCAGGGCCCGGGCTGATCCGTGGGCCCGTTCGTCGTGAACGTGGCCGACCTGGTCCACCGGCCCGGCGCCCGCCGCCGTGAGCAGGTGAGCGGCACCCTCTCGGGCCTTCGGGTTGTCGACACCTCGGTGCCCGACACCGGCCAGGTCGTGGTCGACGCCCTTCTCGAATGGGTGTCCGACGGCATCCTGGCCAGTGGCGTCACGACCGCGCCGTGGGTCGGCGAGTGCCGGCGGTGCCTGCGGCCCGTAGGCGGCGACCTGGCGGTGGACTTCCGCGAGCTGTTCGAGGACGAGCCCCGCGACGGCGACAGCTACCCGCTGCGCAAGGACCACCTCGACCTGAGCCCCCTGGCCCGGGAGGCGTTGCTCCTCGACCTCCCTCTCGCCCCCATCTGCGCCGACGAGTGCCAGGGGCTGTGCCCGAGCTGTGGCGCCGACCGCAACGTGGGCCACTGCGACTGCCAGGGCGACCCGGGCGATCCCCGGTGGGCGGCCCTCGACGTGCTGCGGGGAGATACAGGGCCGAACGACTAGGATCGGAGGTCACACCGTCCCGACGGCGGGCCTCTGTCGCGCCCGGCGCGCCGTGACGGGCCCCCAAGGAGCACCGATGGCCGTACCCAAGAAAAAGACCTCGAAGTCGAAGAGCCGCAGCCGTCGTGCCTCGGCCTGGCGACTGGCCCCGCCGCCCCGCAGCACGTGCCCACAGTGCCACCAGGTCAAGCTGCCCCACGTCGTATGCCTCAACTGCGGTTGGTACCACGACCGCCAAGCTCTCGAAGTCGACTAGTACGTCGACGAGTGCGTAGTTGAGCCCGATCCTGCCGATCGCGGTCGACGCCATGGGCGGCGACCGGGCACCGGACGAAGTCGTGGCCGGCGCCCGCCTGGCTCACGATGAGCACGGGATCGACCTCTTCCTCGTCGGACGGCCGGAGGCCCTGGGTGACGCCGGCGGCCTGGAGGTCGTCGGCGCCAGCGAGGTCATCGACATGGGCGACGATCCCGCGGGCGGCGTGCGCCGCAAGAAGGACGCCTCCATGGTCCGCTGCGCCGAGGCCGTGCGCGACGGCCGGGCGTCGGCCATGGTCAGCGCCGGCAACACCGGCGCGGTGATGGCGAGCGCCCTTCTGCGGATGGGCCGCATCAAGGGGGTCCAGCGTCCGGCGATCGCCACCCCGATCCCCGTCCCCGGCTCGACCCCCACGGTCCTGCTGGACGCCGGTGCCAACGCCGAGTGTGCCGCACCGTGGCTGGTCCAGTTTGCCCAGATGGGTGCGGTGTTCTTCGCCGAACGCTTCGGCGTGGCCGAGCCCCGGGTGGCGCTGCTGTCGATCGGCGAGGAGCCGGGCAAGGGCACCGCCCTGGTCAAGGAGACCCACGCCCTGTTGTCGGAGCCCGGATCCCTCGCCGCAGGAAAGTTCATCGGCAACGTCGAGGGCCGCGACGTGCTCTCCGAGAACGTCGACGTGGTCGTCACCGACGGCTTCACCGGCAACGTGGTGCTCAAGACGCTCGAAGGCGGAGTCCGGTTTCTCGTCGACCGGTTCCTGAGCGCGATGACCTCGACCGAGGAATACCAGCGGGCGACCGATGTGCTCCTTCCGGCCCTCCTTCCGCTCAACGAGCAGCTCGACCCCGATACTTACGGGGGGGCCATGCTCCTGGGCATCGACGGGGTGTGCATAATCAGCCATGGGTCGTCGTCGTCGCAGGCGATCCGCAACGCGGTACGGGTGGCGGCGGAGATGGCCGAAGCCGGTCTGGTCGACCGCCTGCGAGCCGCTGTACGACCACAACGCACTATTTGAAGCAGTTTCATTCGATTCCACCCGAAGCAGGCCGTCTCACTAGACTCCCCCCGTCCCCCCGTCCGAACATCTGTCTGCGAGGAGTGTCTCCTGGTGTCTCCCGAGACCGAGGTCGAGCGGAGCCCGATGGGCCGTCAGCAGGTTCTCGAGCTCATCCGCGACCGTCTCGGCGACATCCTCGAAATCGAGCCGTCGGCGATCAGCGAAGGGGCGTCGTTCAGCGATGACCTCGACGCCGACTCCCTGGCGCTCATCGAGCTGGTCGAGGCGCTAGAGGAGGAGCTGAGCGAGCGCAACGCCGGGTTCCGGATCGACGACGAGGACCTCGAAGACCTCAAGACTGTGCGGGACGCCGTGGACTATGTGGTCGCGCGCGTCGACGAGGCATCTTCCTCCTGACCGAAGCGACCGAGCCGGGGTGGGCACTGGGTGAGCGGCTGGGTCGCCAATTCGTCGATCCCGAGCTGCTGGCTCGGGCCATGGCCCACCGCTCGTGGTGCGCGGAGACACCCGGCACCGAGTCCAACGAGCGTCTCGAGTTCCTCGGCGACGCCGTTCTCGGGCTGGTCGTCACCGATCACGTGTTCCGGGCCTATCCCCTCCTTCCGGAGGGGCACCTGGCCCAGGTACGGGCAGCCGTCGTGAATGCCGGTGCCCTCGCCGAGGTGGCCGAGACACTCGACCTGGGGCGCGACCTGCTGCTCGGCAAGGGTGAGGACGCCTCGGGAGGACGGGAGAAGCCGTCGATTCTCGCCGACGCCATGGAGGCGGTCATCGGTGCCGTCTACCTCGACGGCGGCTGGGACGCGTCGGCCGACCTGGTCATGCGCCTACTCGCCGACCGCATCATCGAAGCGGCGGCTGGCCCCGGCGGCCACGACTTCAAGACGCGGCTCCAGGAGCTGTCGGCCCGGAAGTTCGACCAGTTGCCCCGCTACGACGTGGTGGGCGAGGGGCCCGACCACGCCAAGCGCTTCTCGGCGGTCGTCTTCCTCGCCGGCGAGGCCGTAGGTACCGGCGAGGGCCGGTCGAAGAAGCAGGCGGAGCAGGGCGCGGCCCGGATCGCGTGGGAGACCCTTTCCGGCCGCTTGACGCCGCAGATCGAGGAGGTGGACGGCGGAGTGGCGGTCCCCGGACAAGGTGCCTGAGCTCCCCGAGGTCGAGACGATCCGGCGCGACCTCGACCGCGAGGTCGTCGGCAGGCGGATCCGGCAAGTGGAGGTGTCGGGCATGCGCTCGATCCGCCGCCACCCCAACAAGAAGCACTTCATCTCCAAGCTCGAGGGCCACAAGCTCGGCGCGGTACGGCGCAGAGGCAAGTACCTGGTGATCAAGCTCGATGGTGGCGACGTCCTCGTCGCCCACCTGGGCATGAGCGGGCAGTTCCTGCGCGCCAAGGGCCTCAAGGAGCCCGTCACCAAGCACACCCACGTGGTGATGACCTTCACCCAGGGCGGCCAGCTGCGTTTTGTCGACCCCCGCACCTTCGGCGAGCTGTTCGTGACCTCGCCTGACGAGCTCGACAACCAGGTGCCGGAACTGGCCCATCTCGGGTTCGACCCGGTCGACACGATGATGTCGTGGACCCGCTTCGGCGAGCTGCTGGCGGTCCGCAAGACCAAGCTCAAGGTTCTGCTCATGGACCAGAAGTTCGTCGCCGGGATCGGCAACATCTACAGCGACGAGATCCTCTTCGCCGCCGGCCTCCGCTACGACCGCCTGTCGCACAGCCTCTCCTCCCAGGAGGTCCGCCGGCTGTACCGGGCGATGGTCGAGACCCTGCAAGAGGCCATCAAGCACCGGGGGTCCTCGCTCGCTGACGAGCAGTACCGCGACCTGTTCGGCGCGCCGGGCGAGTACCAGACGATGCACAAGGTCTACGACCGCGAAGGCGAGGCCTGCCGCCGCTGCCGCAGCACCATCGTAAAGGTCAAGGTCAACGGCCGGTCCTCGTTCCTGTGCCCGCAATGCCAGGTGTGACCGCCATCGCAACCCGAGGCTGCCCGGCCGCGTAGGGGTCCACCGGTCTCCCGGTCGCTCTCACTACCCTTCATCTGATGTTCCTGCGGTCGCTCACCCTCAAGGGGTTCAAGTCGTTCGCGGAGCCGACGACGCTCGACTTCGAGCCCGGGGTCACTGTCGTGGTCGGGCCCAACGGGAGCGGAAAGTCCAACGTCGTCGATGCCGTCGCCTGGGTGCTGGGGGCCCAAGGGCCGCGCATGGTGCGCTCGGGCCGCATGGACGACGTGATCTTCGCCGGAGGCGGCGGGCGGTCGGCGCTCGGGCGGGCCGAGGTGACCCTCACCATCGACAACTCGGCCGGCCTGCTGCCGATCGACTTCCTCGAGGTGACCATCACCCGCACGCTGTTCCGGTCGTCGGGGGAGAGCGAGTACGCGATCAACGGCGCCCCCTGCCGGCTGCTCGACGTGCAGGAGCTCCTGTCCGACTCGGGTGTGGGCCGCCAGCAGCACGTGATCGTCTCCCAGGGCCAGCTCGACGCCATTCTCGACGCCCGTCCCGAGGACCGGCGCCTGATCATCGAGGAAGCCGCCGGCATCCTCAAGTTCCGGCGCCGCAAGGAGCGGGCCCAGCGCCGGCTGGAGGCGACCGAGGCGAACCTGCTCCGCCTCGCCGACCTCCTCCGCGAGGTGCGTCGCCTGCTCCGTCCGCTCGAGCGTCAGGCCGAGGCCACCCGCCGCCATGACGACCTGGCCTCGGAGCTGCGGGCCCTGCGCCTGTACCTGGCCGGGCGCCAGCTCGCCGGCCTGAAGGCGAGGGTCGAGGCCGCCGAGCGAAGTCGCTTCGCTCTGGCCGCCGACGAGCAGGGAGTGGTCCACGCGCTGCGCGCGCTCGACATTTCGATCTCGTCGGCCGAGTCATGGCTGGCGGCCGTCGGCCACGTCCGTCTCGACGACGTGGTGGGGCGGCTCGAGGCCGTTCGCGAGCGGGCCAAGGGCCTGGGAGCCGTTCTGGCCGAGCGTCGACGCTCGGTCGAGCGCGACCGTGAGGCCACGGTCGACGCCGCCCTGGTGACGTCGCTCGAGGCCGACCGTCACGAGCTGGCGGCCGAGCTGGCCGAGGTGGAGCTGGCCCTCGAGGCGCTACGGCCCGAGCTCGACCGGCTGGCGGCGGCCGAGGCCGAGCTGGCCGCCGAGCGCACCGAGCTGCCCGAGGCGGGTGCCGGCCCGGCCGCCGCCGCCGCCGACCGGGCCGCCGAGGCGAGGGGCGAGCTGAGTGCCATGCGGGCGGCCGTCGACCGCGACAGGGCCGAGCGGGCCCGGCTCGAGAACCGACTTGCGTCGTTGGCCGGCGACCTCGCCACGCTCGCCGCCGAGTCGGCCGAAGGTCGGGCCAAGCTCGATGAAGCCACCCGGGCCCGCGACCGCATCTGGGCCGCCGAGGCCGAGGCGGCGACCGAACGGGAGCGGGCGTCCGGCGCCGCCGCCGCCGCCGATGCCCTAGCAGCTGCGGCCGAGGGCGAGCGGGCCGTCTGGGCGGCCCGGGTCGAGGCCCTGACCATGGCCCTCGACAACCTGCGCACCGACGCCGGCCGGCTCGACGACGTCGCCGGAGTGGTGGGCACGCTGTCGGAGCTGGTGGTCGTCGACACCGGATGGGAAGCGGCCTTCGAGGCGGCGGCGGGCGAGGCTCTTGCGGCCGTCGTGGTCGACGGCCTCGACGCCGCCCGCCGGGCGCTCGCCACGCCGGCGGGCGACGGCAACGCGCTCGCACTGCTCGCGGTGGGCCTCAGCCCGCCTCCGGGCCCGGGCGGTGCCGACGCGTCGGGTGCCGCGGTGTTGGGAGCGCGGGTGCGCGACCACGTGCGGCCGGCGCCGGGCGGCCACCCCGGGCTCGAAGCGCTGCTCGACGCCGTCCTGCACACGGCCATCGCCGTCGACGGCGGGTGGGAGCACGCCCTCGACACCGCCCTGGCCCACCCCGGCGCCGTGATCGTTACGACCGCCGGCGACCGGTTCGCCCCGTCGGGCTGGCGGGTCGGGAGAGGGGGACCGGCGGCCACGGAGGCGGCATTGGCCGAGGCCAGGGGTAACGCCGAGCGAGCCGCCTCCTACGCCGCGGTGGCCTCGGAGCGGCTGCGGCACGCCCGGTGGGCGCTCGACGACCTCGCCCGTCACCACGACGACGGTGCCAAGGCCCTGGCCGACCACGACCGAAGGCTGGCCTCGCTGGCCGGTGCCGTCGCCGTCCTGGAGGCCGAGCGACGCGACCTGGTCACGACCTCCGACACCGTTCGGACCGCCCTCGACGACCAGGAGTCGCGTCTGGCCCAGGCCGAGCTGCGAGTGCAGGAGCTGCAGGCCGCTCTCCCCGAGCTGGAGGCCGAGGAGGCAGCCGGGGCTGAGCGGGCGGCCGCGGCCCGGCGCCTGCGGGAAAGGGCCGACGCCCTCGCCAGCCTGGGTACCGAGCTCGAGGTGCGGCGCGCCGGGCTCGACCAGCGCCGCCAGTACCTCGCGTCCCGGCTGGCGGGCGTCGAGTCCCGCCTCGAGCGCGTCGGCGCAGACCGCAGGGCAGCCATAGACCGGCGGGCCGCCCTCGATCGCACGGCCCTCGCCGTCGAGCGGCTGGCGGCCACCGTGGAGCGCCGGACGGCCGACGTCGACGCCCGGCTCGACGACGCCCGCCTCCGACGTCGGCGCCAGGCCGAGCTGCTGACGGCCACCTCCTCGCGCCTCGACGGCCTACGGAGCCGCCGTGGCGAGGCCGAACGGCGGATGGAGGAAGTTCGGGAGGGGTCCCGTCGGGCCGAGCTGGAAGCCGCCGAGGCCGCCATGCGTCTCGAGGCGGCCGTCGACGCTGTGCGCCGGGAGCTCGACGTCGAGCCTGAAGCGGCCGAGGCCGCCGCGTGCCCGGAGCTTCCCCCGGGCACGAGTGCCGAGAGCCGGGCGCGCGAGCTGGAGCGGGAGCTCCGCCTGCTGGGCCCCGTGAACCCCCTAGCCACCGACGAGCTGGCGGCACAGCAGGAGCGTCATGCGTTCCTCGAGGCCCAGCTGGAAGATGTCCGCAGCAGCCGCCGGGAGCTGGGCCGGGTCATCCGCGCCGTCGACGCCGAGATCGTGCAGCTCCTGTCGGCCGCCTACGCCGACGTGGCTGACAACTTCGGTCGCCTCTTCGAGACCCTGTTCCCGGGCGGTCAGGGTCGCCTGCGCCTCACCGACCTCGACAACCTCCTGGAGACCGGCATCGAGATCGAGGCCCGGCCGGCGGGGAAGAACGTCCGCCGGCTGTCGCTGCTGTCCGGCGGCGAGCGATCGTTGTGCGCCCTCGCCTTCCTGTTCGCCGTTTTCCGCAGCCGGCCGTCGCCGTTCTACCTGCTCGACGAGGTCGAGGCCGCTCTCGACGATGTCAACCTCCACCGCTTCCTCGACCTGCTGGCCGAGTTCCGCCAGGAGGCCCAGCTACTGGTCGTGAGCCACCAGAAGCGCACGATGGAGGCCGCCGACTGCCTCTACGGCGTCACCATGCAGGCGGGAGGCACGTCGCGGGTCCTATCCGAGCGCGTGGGGGTCGTCGCCGGCTGACCCCTCGCCCCGCCGGGTCGGGTCTCCTGGCGGGTCGGTAGGGTGAGGCCCGATGGAGATCGTCATCGGCATCGTCGTGCTCGTACTCGTGACCGGCCTGGTGGCCGCGGTCATCGCGACCCGCCTGTCCCGTCGCGGCGGCGACGAGCTCGACCTTCCCCCCGCTCCGCCGGTCGCGCCGCCGCCGCACACCCCGCCGCCGCCGACCCGCCGTCGCCCGGCAGCCTCGCCGGAGGAGCTCGACCGCCAGGCCGCCGAGGTGGTAGCGGAGGCCGAGGCCGTCCTGGCCGACCTGGAGCGGGAGCCCGTTCCCGACCCCGAAGCAGCGGCCCTGCCCGAGGAGGCCCTGCCCGAGGAGCCCGTCCGGCCCCGCTTCCGCGATCGCCTGGGCCAGGCCCGGTCCCTGCTCTCCGGCTACCTGAGCTCCGTTCGCTCGCGCGAGCAGATCGACGACGAGACCTGGGACGAGCTCGAGGAAGCTCTGGTCCGGGCCGACATCGGTATGACCACCACCACCAGCCTCCTCGACGACCTGCGGGGCCGGGTCAAGTCGGATGCCATCGCGTCGCCCGACGAGCTGGTCGAGGCCCTCAAGGCCGACCTCAAGAAGAACCTGGCGGTGGCCGACCGCACGCTGCGGTTCGAGCCCGGTACTCCCAACGTGTGGCTGTTCGTGGGCGTGAACGGCGTGGGCAAGACCACCACGATCGGCAAGGTCGGACGACAGCAGTCCAGCGCCGGCCGCTCGGTCATCATGGCTGCGGGCGACACGTTCCGGGCCGCCGCCGCCGAGCAGCTGGAGTTGTGGTCGAAGCGGGCCGGCGCCCAGCTCGTTCGGGGGAACGAGGGGGGCGACCCCGGATCGGTGGTGTTCGACGCCGTAGAGCGGGCGGCTGCCCGGGGCACCGACCTGGTGCTGGCCGACACCGCCGGGCGCCTGCACACCAAGGTGAACCTTATGGAGGAGCTCCGCAAGGTCCGCCGGGTGGCGGAAAAGGGTGCCGGCCGGGTGACCGAGGTCCTCCTCGTCATCGACGCCACCACCGGCCAGAACGGTCTCACCCAGGCCCGCCAGTTCACCGACGTGGTCGACGTCACCGGCATCGTGCTCACCAAGCTCGACGGCACGGCCAAGGGCGGCATCGCCCTGGCCATCCAGAGCGACCTCGGCATCCCCATCAAGCTCGTGGGCCTGGGCGAGACGGTCGACGACCTGGCCCCCTTCGACCCCGACGAGTTCGTCGACGCCCTGTTCAACTAACCTGCCGCCACCGCTCCTTCGCAGCGTTTCGAACGCTCGTAGGGCTGTGATCTCGGCCTCCGGCGGCTGAATCACAGCCCTACGGCTGTGCGAAACGGGACCGAGGCCGCCGCGCTGCCCCGCAAGCCGTCTCTGACCCGTCCACTACCCTGACTGAGACATGTTCGATGCGCTCTCCGACCGGTTCGAGACGATCTTTCGCCGGCTCCGGGGCCGGGGCCGGCTGGGTGAGGCCGAGGTCGACGAGGTCCTCCGGGAGATCCGTCTGGCCCTGCTCGAGGCCGACGTCAACTTCAAGGTCGTCAAGGGGCTGATCGCCCGCATTCGCGACGACTGCATCGGCGCCGACCTGCTGGGCAGCCTGTCGCCGGCGCAGCAGGTCATCAAGATCGTCCACACCGAGCTGATCGCCAGCCTGGGCGGCGAGAGCCTGAAGATCACCTACGCCTCGCGTCCCCCGACGGTCGTGATGCTCGCGGGCCTCCAAGGCTCGGGGAAGACGACCGCCGCGGCCAAGTTGGCCCGCTGGTTCAAGCAGCAGGGCCGCAACCCCATGCTTGTGGGGGCCGACCTCCAGCGCCCGGCGGCCGTCGAGCAGCTGCGGGTACTGGGCGGCCAGGTCGGAGTGCCGGTCTGGAGCGAGCCCACCAAGCCCGAGGTGGTGGCCACCACTGGCGTCGAGGAGGCTCGCCGCCTGGGGCGCGACGTACTGATCGTCGACACCGCCGGGCGCCTGCATGTCGACGAGGACCTGATGGACGAGGCCGGGCGCATCTCCGACGCCGTCCAGCCCGACTACACGTTCCTGGTCGTCGACGCCATGACCGGACAGGACGCGGTCAACGTGGCCGAGTCGTTCCACGCCGTCCTCGCCATCGACGGGGTGATCCTCTCCAAGCTCGACGGCGACGCCCGCGGTGGCGCCGCCCTGTCGGTGAAGGAGGTGATCGGCCGGCCCATCGCCTTCGCGTCGGTGGGGGAGAAGCTGGCCGACTTCGAGCCCTTCCACCCCGACCGCATGGCGTCGCGCATCCTGGGCATGGGCGACGTGCTCACGCTCATCGAAAAAGCCGAGGAGGCCTACGACCGCGACCAGGCCGAGGATGCGGCGGCCAAGCTCACCTCGGGCCGTTTCACCCTCGAGGATTTCCTCGAGCAGATGCAGCAGGTGAAGAAGATGGGGCCGTTGCAGAACATCGTCGGTATGCTGCCCGGGATCCCCAAGGAGTTGAAGAAGGCCGAGATCGACGATCGCGAGATCGCGAGGGTCGAGGCCATCATCCGTTCGATGACTCTTGAGGAGCGCCGCAACCCGGAGATCATGAGCGGATCGCGTCGGCTCCGGGTCGCCAACGGCAGCGGGTCGACCACCAGCGAGGTCAACCAGCTCCTGAAGCAGTTCAAGGAGATGCAGAAGATGATGAAGATGCTGGGCCGGGGTAAGGGCGCCAAGGGTCGCGCCGCCGGTCTGGGCATTCCCGGACTGGGCTGAACGCCCGGCGAACGCGTCACCGAAGGGAAGACACATGGCAGTCAAGCTCCGCCTCATGCGTATGGGCAAGAAGAAGCAGCCGACCTACAGGGTCGTGGCCACCGACGAACGGTCGCCGCGCGACGGCCGGTTCATCGAGGCCATCGGCACCTACGAGCCCCGCCAGGACCCGTCGCGGATCAACCTCGACAACGACAAGGCGGTGGCTTGGCTCCGCAAGGGCGCCCAGCCGACCGAGCCGGTGCACAAGATCCTGAAGATCTCCGGGGCGTGGGAGCAGTTCACGGCCGGGGAGTCGTGTTGAGCGACGGCGACGCCGCCGTCGACGACGACCTCGACGACGAGGCCGAACCGCTGGACTCCGGCGACGAGGTCGACGGCAACCAGCTCGAAGGCGGCGTCTCTCGGGCCGTGCTCGAGTACCTGGCGCGGTCGATCGTCGACGACGCCGACTCGGTGTTCGTCGACGTCGAGGAGGGGCGGGGCGGCGTCACCCTGCGCCTCCACGTCGCCCCGGGCGACATGGGCCGGGTCATCGGGCGGCGGGGCCGGGTGGCCCAGGCCATTCGTACCGTCGTGCGCGCCGCCGGCGCCAGCGAGGGTGTGAACGCCGAGGTTGACATCGTCGACTGAACCTCTCCTCGAGGTCGGCCAGGTCGTCAAGCCCCACGGACTGCGGGGTGAGGTCGTCGTCGCCATGGTCACCAACCGCCCCGAGCGACGCCTGAGCCCCCGGTCCATGCTCTCGTCGGGCGCCAGCGCGCTCGAGGTGGTCACCTCCCGGCCGCACCAGGGCCGCTGGCTGGTCGTCTTCGCAGGGATCGGCGACCGCAACGCCGCCGAGCGCCTGCGTGGTGCCACCCTCTCGGCACCGCCTCTCGACGACGAGGACGACGACGTCCTCTGGGTCCACGAGCTGGTCGGAGCCCAGGTGGTCGACACCGCCGGCCAACGGCACGGGACGATCGAGGCGGTCGAGGCCAATCCTGCGTCCGACCTGCTGGTGCTGCCCGGCGGCGTCCTCGTGCCGCTGGTGTTCGTCACCGAACGCCGCCCTGACGGAACCGTGGTCGTCGACCCTCCGGCAGGCCTGTTCGAGGAGTGACGGGGACGGGCGACACTGGGGTCGTCATGGAGATCCACGTTTTCACCGTCCTTCCCCAGATCCTCGACCAGGCCCTCGACGGGGGCCTTCTGGGGAGAGCCCGGCGGGAAAGCGTCGTGAGGGTGGTCGTCCACGAGCTGCGTGACCACACCACCGACCGTCACCGCTCGGTCGACGACTCGCCGTTCGGCGGCGGTGCCGGCATGGTGCTCGCTCCCGAGCCCATCTTCCGGGCTGTGGAGAAGACGAGTCCGCCGCGCCCGCTGTTCCTTCTCGGGCCCGGCGGCCGTCGCTTCGACCAGGCGCTGGCGGTGGAGCTGGCGGCGGGCCGTGGCTTCTCGCTCCTGTGCGGCCGGTACGAGGGGGTCGACGAACGGGTCAGGGAGCACCTCGTCGACGACGAGCTCTCGATCGGCGACTACGTGCTGGCCGGCGGCGAGGCGGCCGCCTTCGTGGTGGCCGAGGCCGTCACCCGCCTGGTGCCGGGCGTGATGGGCAACGAGGCGTCGGCCGTCGACGAGTCCTTCACCGGCGGTCTGCTCGAGTACCCCCACTACACCCGGCCCGCCGAGTTCCGGGGATGGGCGGTCCCCGAGGTCCTCCGCTCGGGTGACCACGCCAAGGTGGCGCGCTGGAGGCGGGCCCAGGCGCTGCGGCGGACTCTCGAGCGCCGCCCCGATCTCGTCGAAGCCAGGGGTGGCCTGAGCGCAGACGACGAGCGCCTCCTGATCGAGTTCGGAGCCGCCCGAGACACAGTCGAGGGGCCGCCGGTCGTCATGCCGTCCGAGGTGGCCTATCCTGAAACCTCCCGTCGACCTCCCCAGGAGCCGAACGCGCTATGAACCCAACCGACTTCGTCGACCGCGCCTCCCTCCGCTCCGACATACCGGTGTTCACACCGGGCGACACCGTCAAGGTCCACGTGCGGGTCGTCGAGGGCACGCGCGAGCGCATCCAGGTGTTCCAGGGGGTGGTCATCCGACGCCAAGGCTCCGGTGTGCGAGAGACCTTCACCGTGCGCAAGGTCAGCTTCGGGGTCGGTGTCGAGCGGACGTTCCCTGTCCACTCGCCGATCCTCGCCAGCATCGAGATCGTCACTCGGGGCGACGTCCGCCGGGCCAAGCTCTACTACCTGCGGGACCGGGTCGGTAAAGCGGCCAAGATCAAGGAGAAGCGCGTCGCGCACTGACCCGCCGGCGGTGCACCGGTGGCTGCGCTGCTTCGGTGGCCCCGGCCCGTAGAGTGGTACCAATGAGTGCCGAGGATCTCGAGCGGTACGAGACCGAGATGGAGCTCGAGCTCTACAAGGAGTACCGGGACGTGCTGCCCCTGTTCTCCTACGTGGTCGAGACCGAGCGCCGGTTCTACCTGGCCAACAAGGTCGACATGACCGTGCGCAACGAGGGCCCTCGCGACCACCTCGAGCTCCAGTTGCAGGACGCCTGGGTCTGGGACATCTACCGCCCGGGGCGGGCCCGATTCGTGAAGTCAGTGCGGGTGGTGACGTTCAAGGACGTCAACGTCGAGGAGATCCGCAGCGACGACTGACCTGTGTCGGGCGGGCCCCGCCTTCGGATCGGAGGGGAAGTGACGCAGGCCCGCCGGGCACTGGGGGCGAGCGGCGAGGACCGGGTGGCCGCCTGGTACGAGGCCCACGGCTACACCGTCGAGGCCCGTAACTGGCGGTGCCGCCAAGGTGAGCTCGATCTCATCGTCCGGCGAGGCCGCACGATCGTGTTCTGCGAGGTGAAGACCCGGTCGTCGGAGGCCTTCGGAGCGCCGGTGGAGGCCGTCACCCGCACCAAGCAGGCCCGCCTCCGGATGCTGGCCGCCCGCTGGCTCGACGAGGCACCGGTCCGGCCGATGGACATCCGGTTCGACGTCGCCTCGGTCCTCGCCGGCAAGCTCGAGGTGCTCGAAGGGGCGTTCTAGGCGGCGGCTTCTAGGCCTTGCGCTCCTCGGTTTCGATCTCGCGGAGCTGGTCGATGCGGCCCTGGTGACGGCCGCCCTCGAAGCCGGTCGACAGGAAGACCTCGACGATGACCAGGGCGTAGTGGTCGGCCAGGAGGCGGGCACCCATCGACAGGACGTTGGCGTCGTTGTGCTGGCGGGCGAGCCGGGCGGTCCACTCGTTGTGGCAGAGCGCGGCGCGGGCCCCCCGCACCTTGTTGGCGGCGATGGCCTCCCCCTGGCCGCTGCCGCCGAGGACGATGCCCCTCTCGGCCTCACCGAGCACGACGGCACGCGCGGCGGCGGCGCAGAACGAGGGGTAGTCGACCGACTCCTCGGAATCGGTGCCCAGGTCGAGCACCTCGTGGCCCTGCTCCGACAGCCATTCGGCCACCACCATCTTCATGCGGTAGCCGGCGTGGTCGGCGGCGACGGCGACCTTCAACGGGTCCTCATCGCGGGACAAGGGCCCACACGAGCAGGGCGGCTGTCACGACGAAGGCCGCGCCCACGAAGACGTAGTCCGACGCCCGGCGCCGCTGCTGTCGGAAGGGGTTGAATCCCACAGCCGAGAGTATGCCGGAGATGGCGCTGTCGTACCCCGTCGGTAGCGTGCGTGCCGCGCTCGAGTGGCCGGTGCCGGTGGCCCTCCAGAAGGTACCGCGGCCCGAGGAGCCCGTTGTGATCGCCACCGTCCCGTCCGCCACGCTGCTCGGCGTCGAAGGCCAGTCCGTCAGTGTCGAGGTCCACGTGTCGCAGGGCCTTCCCGGGTTCAACGTCGTGGGCCTGCCCGACGCCGCGTGCCGCGAGTCACGAGACCGTGTTCGTGCCGCCCTGCTCTCGAGCGGCCTTCCCTGGCCCCTCCGACGGGTGACGGTGAACCTGGCGCCGACCAGCGTCCGCAAAGGTGGAGCGGGGCTCGACCTGCCGATCGCCGTCGGCCTGCTGGTCGCCGCCGGCGAGCTCCCGGCCGAGTCCATCGCCGGCAGCGCCTACCTGGGCGAGCTGGGCCTCGACGGTTCCGTCCGGCGGGTGGCCGGCATGGTGCCGATGGTCGAAGCGCTGGATTCTCCGGCGGTCGTGGTCCCGTCCGACTGCTCGGCCGAGGCGGCACTGATCGGGCGCCACCGGATCCGGGTGGCGGCCACGCTGGGCGCGCTGGTCGCCTGCCTGCGCGGCGAGGCGCCGTGGCCTGACTGCCCCGCCCCCCAGCCGGCTCCTCCGGTCCCTATGGGGCCCGATCTGGCCGACGTCCGCGGCCAGCACGTGGGCCGCACCGCCCTCGAGGTGTGCGCCGCGGGCGGTCACCACCTGCTGCTCTGCGGGCCGCCGGGCTCGGGAAAGACGATGCTCGCAGTGCGGCTGCCCCGCCTCCTCCCGGTGCTGGATCGAGACGACGCGCTTGCCGCCACCCGTGTCCACTCGGCCGCCGGGCGACTGGCGTCGGGAGACGGGCTGGTCGTCCGGCCCCCGCTGCGTGCGCCTCACCACGGGGTGTCCTCGGTCGCTCTCATCGGTGGCGGCAGTGCCCTGATGCGCCCGGGCGAGATCTCGCTGGCCCACGGCGGGGTCCTGTTCCTCGACGAGTTGGGTGAGTTCCCGGCGTCGGTCCTCGATGCGCTCCGACAGCCCCTCGAGGAGGGGGTCGTGCGGGTGTCGCGCGCCAAGGCCAGCACCACCTACCCCGCCCGGTTCCTCCTCGTCGGTGCCACCAACCCCTGCCCGTGCGGCGAGGGCGGGCCCCGCGGCTCCTGCCGGTGCTCCGACGGGGCGAGGGCCCGCTACCACCGGCGCCTCTCGGGCCCCCTGCTCGACCGGTTCGACCTGCGGGTCGTCGTGGGCCGCCCCGACGCCGCCGCCCTGCTCGGCGGTCCTCCGGGCGAGACCACGGCCGACGTCGCCCAGCGGGTCGCCGCCGTCCGCGAGCTGGCTCGGGAGCGGGGCGTGCGGACCAACGCCGAGATCCCCGCCGAGCAACTCGACGCGGTCGCCCCCCTCTCACCGGCGGCGGCCGCCCTCCTCGAGTACCGGCTGCGCACGGGTTCGTTGAGCGCCCGAGGCCTCCACCGCGTCCGGCGGGTGGCCCGTACCGTCGCCGACCTGGCCGGCGCACCACCGTTGATCGGCGAAGAGCACGTGAGCCTGGCCCTCGGGCTGCGCGCCGAGGTCGTGGCCAGCGAGGTGGCGGCGTGATCGGGGATGCGGGCGGCGAGCTCCCGGCCGAGGCGTACGGCGCAGCACTGGCCGGGCTGCCGGCCATGGGGCCGGCCCGGCTGGTCGCCCTCCTCTCCCGGTGGCCGGCCGCCGACGCCTGGGCCCGGGTCGGTCGGGGCCGGGCGGCGGCCGACGCCGCGGTGGCCGGCGCGTGCCGCCCCGATCCGGCCGGCGTGGCCCTCGGATGGAAGCGGGCGGCAGCCTCGGTCGACGTCCACGCCGCCTGGTCGGCCTACGGCCGGGCCGGTGTCACTGTCGCCCTTCGCGGTTCCTCCGCCTATCCCTCCCACCTCGACAACGACCAGGAAGCGCCGGCCGTCCTCTTCGCCCGGGGCGATCCCGGCGCCCTCGAAGCCCGACGGGTCGCCATCGTCGGCACCCGCCAGTGCACCCGCTACGGGTTCGACGTGGCCCGCGACCTGGGGCGTGAGCTGGCCGCCGCCGGCGTGGCGGTGGTCTCGGGCCTCGCCCTGGGCGTCGACGGCGCCGCCCACACCGGTGCCCTGGCCGCGCCGGGCGGTGCCCCTCCGGTCGCCGTCGTGGGCTCCGGGCTCGATGTCGTGTACCCCTCCCGTCACGCCTCGCTCTGGGCGGCGGTGGCCGAGCGAGGCCTGCTGCTCTCCGAGGCGCCCCTCGGCGCGCGCCCCGAGTCCTGGCGGTTCCCGGTGCGCAACCGGGTCCTCGCCGCCCTGGCCGAGGTGGTCGTGGTGGTGGAGTCCCACGTCCGGGGAGGTTCCCTGCACACCGTCGACGCCGCCATTGGCCGAGACCGGTTGGTGATGGCGGTTCCGGGCTCGGTCCGCAGCCCGGCTTCGGCGTTTCCCAACGCATTGCTGGCCGACGGCTGCCCGCCCGTGCGCGACGCGCTCGACGTACTCGTCGCCCTCGGCCTCTCGGCCGCCACCTCAGGCGTCCGCGACAGGCGCGTGCGGGAAACGGCCGCGGCCGTCGAGGATCTCGACCCCGACACCCGGGCGGCGCTCGATGCACTCGGCTGGGAGCCGGCCACCCTCGACGAGGTCGTGTCGCGGAGCCGCCTGGAGCCGGGAGCCGCCAGCCTCGCCCTCGCCCGCCTGGAGCGCGAGGGGTGGATCCGCACCGATGGGGCATGGTCGGAGCGGGTCGTCCGGCGCGCACCGGGTCGGCCGTAGCGGGGCGCGGTCCGATCCTTACGGAAGGTCCGAGCGGTACTGTGGCGGCATGCCTTGGCAGCTGGAGGGCTTCGTGCGTTCGCTGGCCTCGGCTTCCCCCCACACGGTGGCGGCGTACGACTACGACGTGCGGGAGTTCGTCGGCTGGGCCGAACGAGTCGGCCTGTCCGGCCCCGGGGCCGTCGGCCGTCTCACCCTCCGCCGCTACCTGGCGTACCTCGCCACGCGCCGGCTGGCCCGGCGCACGATCGCCCGCAAGGCCGCATCGCTGCGCCGCTATTTCGGCTGGCTGCGGCGCACCGGTGTCCTCGAGGTCGACCCGTCGGCGCGCCTCTCCGCACCTCACGGCGACTCCCGGCTCCCGCGGGTCCTGCGGGGCGGCGAGCTCGACGCTCTGCTGGCACCCGCGCCCGAGCCGCCCTCCTCGTCGACGGCACCCGGGAGCGACCACCCAGTGGCATCCGGCGACGACCGCGGTCCTCGCCGGTTACGTGCTGTCGCCCTGCGCGACCTGGCGGTGGTCGAGCTGCTCTACGGCAGCGGGCTGCGGGCCTCCGAGCTCTGCGGCCTCGATCCCGACGACCTCGATCTCCGGAGCCGGGCGGTCGTCGCCTGGGGGAAGGGTTCGAAACAGCGCCGGGTGCCAATGAGCCCGCCGTCGGTCGAGTCGGTGCGGGCCTGGATGCGGGAGGGCCGGCCGGTGCTGGCCACCTCCGACTCGTCCGACGACGCCCTCTTTTTGAACCAGCGGGGCCGCCGCCTCGGCCCTCGCGATGTCCGACGGATCCTCGACCGTCGAGCACAGAACCCCACCTACCCCCATGCCTTACGGCACACTTACGCCACCCACCTGCTTGACGGCGGGGCGGATCTGCGTGCGGTCCAGGAGCTCCTGGGCCACGCCGACCTGGCCACCACCCAGATCTACACTCACGTCAGCAAGGAGCGGCTGCGCTCCGTGTACCAATCCACTCATCCGAGGGCCTAGCGTGGAGCCGGCCACCGGTGTTCCCGAGCTCTGGCAGGAGTACAAGACCGCGTCCACCCAGGAAGCCCGAAACCGCCTTGTCCTCCAATACTCCCCGCTGGTCAAGTACGTGGCTGGCCGCGTGGGCTCCGGCCTGCCTCACTGTGTCGAGCAGGCCGACCTGGTGAGCTACGGCATGTTCGGGCTCATCGACGCGATCGACAAGTTCGAGCCCGACCGGGGCTACAAGTTCGAGACCTATGCCATCACCCGCATCCGGGGGGCGATCATCGACGAGCTGCGCTCGATCGATTGGGTGCCCCGCTCGGTCCGGGCTAAGGCCCGGGCCGTCGAGAATGCCTACGCCAAGCTCGAGAACGATCTGCTGCGGACGCCCTCCGACGCCGAGGTGGCGGAGGCCATGGGCACGACCGAGGAGGACCTGCAGGCCCTCTACGCCAAGATCTCCTTCCTCGGCATCGTCGCCCTCGAGGAGACGCTGTCGGTCGGCCCCGACCGGGCCGATTCGGTCACCGTGGCCGACACCATTCCCGACTCGGGCGTCGGGCCGGTGGCCGCCTTCGAGCAGGGCGAGACGCGTCGGACCCTCGTCGCCGCCATCAACCGTCTTCCCGAGCGGGAGAAGGTCGTGCTGGCCCTTTACTACTACGAGAACCTGACGCTCCGTCAGATCGGCCAAATCCTCGGCATCACCGAGAGCCGGGTCTGCCAGATCCACACCAAAGCGGTGCTGCAGGTTCGATCGAAGCTCGGTCAGTCCGAGCGGGAGCCCGCCTGATCGCAGACTGAGGTCCGGCGCCTGGCGCAGTTCGCTATTTCCGGCGGTGACCCTGGCTTTCTGCCCGTGGCCGGCGCTACAATTCGCGGCGCCCGGCGGCCTGTTCGTTCGGCGTGTCGCCTCCTTCCCTTCCGCTTCCTCCGGCCTGACGCGCGCGCCCGCGCCGACGCGCCACCCGGCCCCGTCACCCTTCCCCCCGGTCGTTCCCGTCGTCCAGGGGGTCCCCCATGCGCCGTGTGGCCGTCGTACTGGCTGCCTTCGTCGCCCTCGTCCGGCCCGTCCCCGCTGCGGCCGACCCGTCCACCGCTGTCACCTACCGGCCCCCGGTCGACGCGCCGCTCGTCGACTGGTTCCGGCCTCCCCCCGAACCGTGGGCCGCCGGCAACCGCGGGATCGACTACGCCACCACCCGCGGCTCCCCGGTCTCGGCCGCAGCGGCGGGCGAGGTCGTCTTCGCCGGGCCCGTGGCCGGCACCCTTCACGTCGTCGTCCTCCACGACGACGGGATCCGCACCAGCTACTCGTTCCTGAAGTCGGTCGCCGTCCGGCGTGGCGACCGCGTGGACGGCGGCCAGGCCGTGGGGACGGCCGGGGAGCGGCTGCATTTCGGGGCCCGCGCCGGCGACACCTACCTCGACCCCGCCCGCCTGCTCGGCGGAGGACCGCCCGAGGTCCACCTCGTTCCCGACGAACAGCGCCGGCCGGCCACCGAGGAGCGAGAGCGAGCCGGCCTGGTTCGATCGCTCACCGGGCTGGCGTCGAGGCTCACGGGAGCCGGGGCCGACGCGCTGGCGTGGGCCCGCGACACGGGCACCGAGGCGGTACGGGAGTTCACCGATTATGCGTGGGCGCAGGCGCTCGGCCGGTTCGACGAGGCGACGGGGCTGGCCCAGTACGCGTGGAACCTCAACCCTACGGCGTATCTCGCCCGCCTCGGCCGCGCCGGTCTCGACTACCTGGAGCAGAAGGACAACTGCACGCCGGCCGAGGTCGGCGCCCCGGTGATGCAGCAGCGTCACATCGCCGTCACGGTCGGCGGGCTCGACTCCACCAGCGCGCAGGGTGGGTCACCGATCGACGCCCTCGACACGGCGGCCCTCGGGTACGGCGGGGGCGACATCGTGCGCTTCTCCTACGCCGGCGAGGACGGGGCCACTACCCACGAGGCGCCCTACGACGGCCGCGACACCAGCCAGGACATCCGCGAGTCGGCGCGGCGGCTGCGCGCCCTGCTCGAGCGCCTGGAGCGGGATCACCCGGGGGTGCCCATCGACATCGTCACCCACTCCTCCGGCGGCATCGTGGCCCGCCAGGCCCTGGCCGGTGAAACCGACCCGGGCGACCCGACACTGCCGCCGATCAACGCTCTCGTCACCCTGGCCGCCCCCCAGACCGGTGCCGACCTGGCCACCGCCCTCACCATGGCCGGCCAGACGGCGGTCGGGCAAGTGGGCGAGGCCGGTGTCGACGCCCTCAGGCCCGACCACGCGACTCTGAGCGGCGAGTCGGTCAGGCAGCTGTCCGAGTCGTCCCGGTTCCTTTTCTGGCTCAACCGGACCTCGCTCCCGGCGGGCGTGAAGGTGACCTCGATCGGAGCGCGGGGCGACCTCATGGTGCCCGCCCGCCATACCCGGCTCGAGGGGGCCAAGAACATCGTCCTGACGGTGCCCGGTGTCCTCGACCAACACTCGACGCTCCCGGGTACGCCCCAGGCGACCCGTGAGGTCGCACTCGCCGTGGCCGGGATGGCGCCGACCTGTCAGACGCTTGCGGACATGGTTACCGACCTCGCCGTCAGCGAGGTCATCTCCCAGGCCGAGGACGCCCTCGGCCTCATGGCCTGGTTCGGCGGCCGCAGGGTCGACCGCGGCATCACACCCACCCTCCCCGACAAGATCGAGGTGACAAAGAAGTGACTGCTCCCCGCCGTTCCCTTTCCCGTCTGGCTCCGGTCGTGGTGGGGGCCACGCTCGCCATCGCCGGCTGCAGTAACGCCGGCGGCCCCCGAACCACCGACGGTGTCCACCCCCGAGCCGAGCCGCTTCGCACCACCTGGCGGTGGGTGGCGCCCCCGCCCTCCTACGTCGGGATGCCCGCCGCCGACGAAGCCGGTGTCGCCGTCACCTACGGGCATTCGCACCTGGTCCTGCTCGATGGCGCCGGTCGGCCGCGCTGGACCGCAGACCGCGCCCGGCTGCGCGACGTCGCCCCCCGCCTCACCCCCGACGCCGTGCTGGTGCCGACCGAGGAGGGCCTGGCGGCCTTCGAGCGGGCGACGGGTGCCTTCCGGTGGGAGGCGGCGCTCGGCGAGCGGGCCAACACGCCGGTGGTGGCCGGCTCGCTGGCCGTGGTCAGCACCTGGGAGGGCTCCCTGGTAGGGATCGACGTGGAGCGTGGCACCGAGGCCTGGCGGCTCCCGTTACCCGGTCCTTCACTCGGGCCTGTGGCCGGCACGGCGGGCCTGGTGGTCGCGACCTGGTCGTCGGGCAACGGCAGGGCCGCGGGCATGGTGGCGGTCGACCCGGCGTCCGGGCGCCGGCGATGGACGGCCGACCTGCCACCCGGCGGGGTGAGCGGTCCTGGGCTGGTCGTCCCTGCCGGAGGTGGGCCACCGCTGGCGGTGGCCGTCGCCGGTGACCTCGCCGCCCACGCGCTGGCCTCGGACTCGGGCGCCGAACGGTGGCGCGCTCCCTTGGAGGGCGCGGGCTCGCCCGAGGTCGCCCCTCTCGACGCCGGGAGGGGAGCGGTAGTCGTCGCCCACCGGCTGGGCGGGATGTCGCTGCTCGACGCCGCCGACGGACGCCGCCGGTGGGACGCGTCGGGCGACGGTGCCGCGGTGCGGGGTGGACCCGCCGGACCGGGCCCGGCCGGCCGGTTCGCCCTTCCCCTCCACGACGGGCGCCTGCTGGTGGGCGGCCCCGACGTGCCGGCCCAGGTGCTCGACCCCCCCGGCCGGGTGAGCGGGGTGGCCACCGGGCCGGGCGGCACCCTGCTGGTGGGCGTGAGAGAGGCGACGGACAACGACCTCACCGCCATCATCGGCTGGTGACGATGCCGGCTGGGGTTGGGGCCCCAGCCGGGGCGGCGAAGCCGCAGACAGCACGGCCGGCGACGGGGAAGGGGCCCCGTCGCTCGGAGGAGGCTGGGGTTGGGGCCCCAGCCGGGGCGGCGAAGCCGCA
>Ga0183260_10000632_pt1 | contig 29770 bp, 28 predicted proteins | sample AntDrymUQ4972206_2_FD_129768 | JGI IMG/M metagenome (GOLD analysis project Ga0183260, IMG submission 129768) | Polar desert sand microbial communities from Dry Valleys, Antarctica - metaG UQ497 (22.06) (version 2) (version 2) | ecosystem: Environmental > Terrestrial > Soil > Desert | place...
CGCCCATCAGGTGGCCGGTCATCGACTTCGTGGCCGAGATCGCGATGTTCGGTGTGTGGTCCCCGAACGTTGACCAGATCGCCTGCGCCTCGCGCAGGTCGCCGAGGGGCGTCGAGGTGCCGTGCGGGTTTATCAGGTCGATCTCGTTGGCCGGCACATTGTGGCGCTCGAGCGCCTGGAGCATCGCCCGTCGCGCGCCGTCGCCCTTCTCGACCGGCTGGATGAGGTCCCACGCGTCCGCGGCAGAGCCGTATCCCACTACCTCGGCATAGACCTTCGCGCCGCGTGACTTGGCGAACTCGAGGTCTTCGAGCATCATCGCGCCGGAGCCCTCGCCGAGCACGAAGCCGTTGCGCGTCTTGTCAAAGGGTCGCGAAACTGTCTCGAGCGACTCGTCGGGCCGCGGCAGGCCCATGCCGCGCATGTTGGAGAAGCCGATGTGAACCAGCTCGTGGAGCGGGTTCTCGGTCGCGCCGGTGAGCGCGGCAATGTAATCGCCGCGGCGGATGCCCTCGGCCGCCTCGCCGATGTTGTGCGTGCCTGTCGAGCAGGCCGTGACGACGCACATGTTCGAGCCGCGGATGCCGGTGTCGATGGCGATCTGGCCGGACGCCGTGTCCGGGAGCATGTTCGCGATAAAGAACGGCGAAACGGTTCGGGCGCCCTTGGTGTGCCAGTTCTCGATGTTGTCCATCATCAGCAAAGGGCCGCCGCCACCTGATCCGAAGATCACACCGATGTCGTCGCGATTTGCCTCGGTGATCTCCAGGCCAGAGTCAGCCAAGGCTTGCTTGGCCGACGCAACGCCCATGACCACGTTGCGGTCGGTGCGCCTGATGGCCTTGAAGTCCATCCATTGCGTGCCGTCAAAGTCGTTGATCTCGCCGGCAACCTGCGCCTCGTAGGGCGACGGGTCGAAGCGCGTGATCTTCTTGAGACCCGATCGACCGTGGACGAGGTTGTCCCAGACGGTGTCCTTGTCCTGGCCGATGGGGCTGATGATGCCAAGTCCCGTAACGGCCACTCGGCGTGAAAAATCTGGGCGACGCATGGCTAGGTAAGTGCTCCTGTGACGTTGGCTGGGTCGAGGAATGCAGGCACGGCCAGACGTCCGGGCGCCGACTGATCGTCGAGCGCGAATGCCTCCGCGTCCGGTGCGATCCGCTTGATCAGGCCGGTCAGAACCTTGCCCGGACCGATTTCGATGAACTGGGTGACACCGGCGGCGGCCATCCGCTCGACGGCGGCGATCCAGTCGACGCCACGCGTGAGGTGCTCCACGAGCTCCGCGCGCGCTGCCTCTCCGCCTTCCAGAAGCCGCGCGTCGGCATTGGCGAGCAGCGGAGCAACAGGGTCCGAGAAGCTCACGTCGGCCAGCGTGACGCGCATCCGCTCCGCCGCCAGGGCCATCAGGGGCGAGTGCGCGGCGACGCTGACCATCAGGACGAGCGCCCGTTTGGCTCCGAGCTGGCGAGCTTTCTCAGCTGCGCCCTCCACCGCCGCGCGTTCCCCACTGACGACGATCTGGCCGGGCGAGTTGCGGTTGGCGACGGTGAAGACGCCGAGTGCCTGGCCGGCCGCTTCCAGGTCGGCGACTCGCTCGTCGGGCAAGCCGATGATCGCGGCCATTGCCCCGTCAGGCGCCGACGCCTGCATCTGTAGGCCGCGCTCGCGGACCAGGCGCAGGCCGTCGGACAGTCCCAGGACGCCCGCCGCGGCCATCGCGCTGTACTGGCCCATGGAATGGCCGGCGTAGAAGGCAGGCGCAAGGCCGGCGCCTGGGGTCGACTCTTCGAGCGCATGGAGGTAGGCGATCGACGTAGCCAGGATGGCCGGCTGCGAGTTGACCGTCAGATCGAGCTGCTCCTGGGGACCTTCAAAACACAGCGTTGAGAGAGGCTCGCCGAGCGCATCGTCCGCAGCGCGAAACACAGCCGCAGCGGCGGTGGACACGGCGGAGAGCGCCTGGCCCATGCCAACGTACTGCGAGCCCTGGCCAGGGAAGACAAAGGCAAACTGGGACACGAGTCAGGCCAAGGTAACAGCGACGGACGGCTCAACCGGCCGATTACCTGCAATGGTGCACGCTTCTCTCACCCGACCTACCATCCGCCTCCTATGACCGATCAGATCGAGGACGACAGCGACCTGAGCCCGGCGGTCAGAGCCGCGCGGGACCAGATCCAGAACCCTCGGCTGCTGTCTGACCGGATCGCGATGGGTCGGGCGCTATGGCGCGATCTGGTGGTCGGCTTCTCGGCACAGTTGGGCACGCTCGGCTTCGGATTCGCGCAGTTGGCAGCGCTCTACGCGATGGACGGCACGGAAACGTTGACGGTTTCGGACCTGGCCGAGCAGATCGGTCGCTCCCCGTCAGCAACCAGCCGGCTCGTGTCCGGGCTCGAGGAGCGGGGTCTCGTACGTCGACACGAGGAGGTAGCCGATCGCCGCCAGCGCACGCTAGAGGTGACTGCTGAGGGACGCAGCCTTCTGGCGCGCATCGACGGCGCTCGCGCCGAGGAGTTCCTGGCCATCGTGCGGCCGCTACCGCCGAGCGAGCGCGCCCTGGTGGCGATGGGTGTGGCTGCGTTATCGAGCCGCGCCCTTACCCGCCGCGGACGGCTGATCAAGGCCCGCCGCTGAGCTAGCGGCGGCGTCCTGGCCGATGCTTACCAGAGCGACCTGACGACCGTATCCCGGTTCAGAGCTTGACGAATCTCATCCTCGTGCTCATCCACGTGTCTCCAGTCGATTCCGGGACCGCTTTCAGTCGTGTTGCCCCTGAGGTACTCGTAGTCGTCTTCCTCGAGAACTATGTGCAGCGAGGTGCACGCCTCCACCGGATCCTTGCGCAGCAAGAAATAGAAGTCCCTGTCGACGAGGGCGTGAGCGGCGAGCAGCTTGAAGGCCACCTCCCGCTCGGTGTGTGCCGTGTAGACCTCCTCTTCGCCTGCCCCGCCGTCGGACCCACCACTCATGGCGCTCATGTTGTCCCCATTTATCGCGCTGTTGTCGTCGTTCACTCCTGCCTCCTTGGAAATTGCCTATGCAGCCAGCCGTGGCTGAACGCCGAACAGTAGTTGCTGCCCCCGCTCCAGGACCTCTCGGTGTCTGCTTGCCAGCATGGAGCCTTCCTCACCGAGAACAGTGGCCATCCGCGTCAGGTGGCTTGCCAGACCGTGCACACCCGCATCTGTAGCGAGCGCCGCGGCACGTTCGAGCCCGACCAAGATCACCTCGAAATAGTCTCCGATGACGTCGGTGGTGAGCATAGCCAGTAACACTTCTGCATCGCTGGCCTGACCGCCGTTCCCGGTTTTTTTCATTGATGCGACGAAAGCATTCCAGCGCCGCGCCGTCAGGTCAGCGCGCCAGTCGACCATGTGGTCGTACCGCACCATCGCCGCGAGCGCGTGATCCAGGCACCGATCGATCAGCGGGAACCGATCCTGTCGGGCAGCAAGCAGGCACACCGCGAACGCGGAGATCTTCAATGGAGCACCGCGACTCGCCAGCTGACTGGCAGACCCGCCATCGACGGTTGCGGCGCGCCACTCGCGCATCCGCTCCTGTAGGTGCGTCCAGAAGACCGACCCCGGTTCGAACGTATGTCGGTAGACCGCGAGGGCATCCTCGTACAACCGGTCGCTCATCCGGACCGCTGCCGGTGCCTCCGTCGCCGCGGGCAGCTCGCCGTCCGCCAGGTCGTCGCGCAGCCTGATCGAGGCCAGTCCGAGGACGTTGCTGAGACAGATCTCTTCGCTCAGGCGAGCTTCGAGGCCGTAAGCCTGGCCGAGCCACCGGGGAAGGTTCCATTCGAGCGCCCAGTGCTGCGGGTCTAGCCGATCGCGCAGCAGCAACTCATCGGGAAATCCGCCGCCCAATATGGCGCGCACGCGAATCTCGTAGGCAGCCGAGATGCGCTCTGTTTCCATTTCGGGAATCTGCTTCACGGCATCCAATTCCCAGGGCGATCGTCCAGAAGCAGGACGCGGGCGGAGCATCGTTGACGTCCGGTTCCGTGTCAATCCGGCACGGCGAGCGCGTTGCCCCTATTTCCAGCCGCGGCCGCGGCTAGACTCTCGGTTGCTAAGAGGGGTCTCGATGAAAACTGCGACCCGAGAACCGCGTAGTGGAGCCCGGAGCCGTGGCCGGCTCGCGCCGGCGACCGCGCGGCTATCGGAGGCGGGAACCGTCAGCGTGCGACTGCGACGCGCGGCCTATCCGATCCTGACCATCGCGTCGGTTGGAATCGTGGCTGTTGGGCAGCTGGCCGAGGATCTTGGCGACAGCCCGCCGCTACAGATGTTGCCGCCCGCGCTGCTCATCCAGCGCTGGACCGTGATTGCGCTGGTGCTTTACGCGCTGGTGATGTGGGTCGTGCTCGATGTCACCGCGCGACGGTCGCTGGCTGCGGTGAGAAACGTTGTCAAGCTCGATGAGGCCGCTTTCGACGGCTACGTGCAGCGTATGCGTTACCCGGCGCCGATCGTCGATGGGGTCATATTCCTGGGCTGTACCCTCATCACCGTCGTCCTGTTTGTCGGCCTGCGGGCTGACCTGCTGATTGACGATCCGGTGACGGAGCTGGCAACCAAGCTGCCTGCCGACCCGATCGCCGCCGCGACCATCGTTGTGGGCTACACCGTCATCGGCTGGGCGTTCCTGCGCCTCATATACGTCGCCGCACGCCTGGCCAGGCAGCTGGGCAGGTTGTCCCGCGAGCCGCTGTTGATCGACGTGTTCGATACGTCGGACCTGGTTCCCTTCGGCAATATCGCCCTCGCGCTGGCCCTGGCGCCGGCGGGCGTGATCCTGATCCTGCTGGTCGGGCTCGGAGTGCCGACGACGGTCGTCGGATGGAGCGTCATCGTCGAGGCGACGCTGGCAATCGTCCTGGCGCTCTTGCTGCCGCTGCGTGGCATTCACAGCCAGATGGCGGCCGCCAAGGATGCGGCGCTGACCAGGCTGAGCTCGCGCATCGGTGAGCTCTACGAAACCGTGTCGGGGTCGCTCCCCACCGAGGCGTCCGAGGCCACCCGAGTAGGTGCTACCACCAGCGCTCTCATCCCCTTGCGCAAGACCGTCCAGGAGATGACGACGTGGCCATTCCGCGACACGGTCGCGCTTGGCCGGGCCGTGCTTATCGCCAGCGCCCCGCTCATCTACGCCACGCTGAGCGAGCTGATCAATATCTTCATCATCGGGCCGAATGCTCCACCGCCGCCAGGAACCTGAACCCGGCATCGCGCGGTCGTCAGTTCATACAGGCGCCGGTGGTAACCGGTTGCGTCGAGCGGAGCGAGTCGTTGATGGACGCCGCCACGGAGACAGGCGAAAGTGCGTAGCCGACCTTCGAGTTTTCTTGCGCCTCCGAGAACGTCACTCCGCCAACATTGCCGCTCGGCAGCAGGACCGGACCGCCGCTGTCGCCGGGCGAGACGTCGAGACGCATCTCGATCACCTCGCGCGCCATCACCGAGCTGCCGTAAATATCGCGTCCAAGGGCATTCACGGTCCGGCTGATCACGCCCGGGATGACCCGCTGGCGTCCGCCGCCGCTGAAGCCGAGAGCGGCAGCCGGCTCGCCGCGTTCGGGCAGGCTGTCGTCCAGCGTGAGCGGAGCCGCCTCGATGCCGGCCACGTGGAGGAGTGCAGCGTCGAGTCCCGGGTCGAAGTCCACGACCGTCGCCTGGAAGCGGTCGAGCGAGCCGTCGAAAGAGATCCACACGCGATTCGCGCCAGCGATCACGTGCGCGTTGGTCACGAAGTGATCTGGAGTGACGGCGAACGCGGTGCCGGTGAAGAAGCGTCCGCATGCTGTCGACTCGACGCGGACCGTGCTGCGGCGCGCGGTCGCAACCATGGTTTCGGCCGCCTCAGCAGTTGGGCCGTCGACCGGAACGTCGATGGGCGGCGGTGCGCCGACGAGGATGTCAGGCAGGCCGGCCGCCTCGATGAGCCGCCCGAGCTCGGCGGCCAGCACGATCGGGGACGGCAGGCGTGAGTCCAGGGTGCGGAGTACGAAGCTCTGGCGCGCCTCGGCGGCGAGAGTCGGAACCGGCAGAAGGCTGACGAGGCCGCCGATGAGCCAGACCATGAAGAGGCCGCGGGCCATGCCGAAGGCGGCCCCCAGCCCCTGGTCGATGCCCCCCAGGATGCCCGGCCCGATCCGCCGCTTGATGGTGGCACCGGCGCTGCTGCCGAGGCCCTGGGCCAGGAGCACGATCCCGCCAACGACGCTGATGGTGACCAGGGTTCGCAGCCACGGGTCCATGTCCACGACGAGCTCAGCGGCGTACGGCGCGATCAGCACGATGAGCCCGATGCCGCCGAGGAAGCCGACCAGGGCCAGCAGCTGGATGATGAACCCGGAGCGCCAGCCGAAGTAGATCGCCAGCGCGACGATCAGGACTGCGGCAACGTCAACCAGGTTCACCGTTCGAGACCCCAGCCCAGGGCGTGCTGGATCTCGATCCGCAGCACCGGACGCTGTTCCAGCCGATGGGTGGCGTACTGCGGGTAGCGCTCCCGAAGTAGGCGCACGGCGGTGGCGTGCTCGGCGGCGCCGCTGCCTTTCGGCTCGAGCAGGGTGGCCAGCCCGTCCAGCCGCAACCAGGCGAGGCGCGACCAGTCCTCGTCCCAGCGGTCCACGAGGACGCTCACACGCGGGCGCGCGATGACATCACGGACGCGGGCCAATGCCCGGGGATCGGCGACGGACTTCGGTTTCTCATCCAGTGCTGAGTAGAGGACGGGCGCTTCGTTCTCGGCGTTTGTTGCCGCGACAGCGAAGGCCATCGGCACCAGGCGCGGGCGGCCGTCCGCGGCGATCGTGGCCAGCACGGCGCAGCGCGTCGCCTCTAGCAGTCCTCGTTGAGCGTCGTCCAGCGCGGCCTTCCGCACGACGAACTCGGCGCTACTCCTCGGCGATCTCGACACTGGTGATCGTCACGGGGTGCCGTGGTCGGTCATTCGCGCCGGTGGGCGCGCCGGCGATGGCATCGAGCACGTCTTCGCCTCCGGTCAGCTTGCCGAAGATCGTGTAACTGGGCGGCAGGCCGTAGTCGGCATGCATCACGAAGAACTGGCTGCCGTTGGTATGCGGCCCGGCGTTCGCCATGGCCAGGATGCCGCGTTCGTAGCGCCGATTGACCGGCTCGTCCTCGAACTTGTAGCCCGGCCCGCCACGCCCCGTACCGGTGGGGTCGCCACCCTGGATCATGAAACCGGGGATGACACGGTGGAAGATCACGCCGTCATAGAACCCGTCGCGGGCGAGGAAGACGAAGTTGTTGACCGTGCGCGGCGCGTCGCCAGTCGATAGCTCGGCGGTCATGTCGCCCGCGCTGGTGTGGATCGTCGCCGTGTACTTACGCGCGGCATCGACGGTCAACGGTGGCGGGCTGGCGTAGGACTTCATAAGGCACTCCTTTGTGATCAGTCGGGCGAGCGTATCGCACGCTGCTGTGAGCGCCATGCGAACCGGCTAGATTGCCGGGACGGCGACTCCCGACACCCGCCACACCTTGCCGTCCGAGCCGCAGATCAGGAGCGCCCCAGTGCGTGGGTCGATCGCCAGACCGAGGACATCCGGCAACGCGAACTCCAACGCATCGACTCCGGGAGCCGACGATGAGCCTCCCCCGGCGACCGGTGTGAGCACTCCGGTCGGATCGAGCCGCATGACCATGTGGCCGCGATCACCCCAGAAGACGGTGACGTAGGCGTTCCCCTGTGGGTCCATTGCCAACGCGGCGATCCTCGTGAGCGGCGTCTGTGGTCCGGTCAGTGCAGGGTCATTGGTCAGCGCGTCGGTGTCCGTGCCGGCGATCGTCGAGATCGTCCCGGTCGCCAAGTCCACCTGCCGCAGACGGTAATGGGCGTAACCGCGGCCGGAGTTGGCGCGCCGATGCCGTCCGTCGGTAGCACGGGAACAGAGGTCGGTCCTCCGCCCCCTGAGCACGCGGCGACAACGAGTGCATCCGCAGGAAGGAATTCACGGCAGCCCTCACGGTAACTCCAACCAACCTTCTATGACCGGCACAACCTGGCCCGTGACCCGTGCGGCGGTCGCTTCTCCGTCGACCCCGAAATCGGCCTCAGCGACGAGACGCGATGGACGGCCCATCTCGACGCCCTGCTCGATGACCACGCGGTGCGCCGCTCCGCGCCGACCGGCGAGCTGGCCCAGGAAGATGCAGATCGGTCCGGCGGCGGAACCGGTCGCGGCGTCCTCGACCGTCCCGCTGCGAGGATCGGACAGCACTCGGACGTGGACGTCGGCATCCGGGATGGCGCCGCTGTTGCCCGGCGCCACCAACGCAGCCGAGTCAGCGCCGTAGGTCTCGGCGAAACGGGCCAGCGCCAGCGCATGGCTCGCGTCGAGATCGGCCAGCAGATCGAGCCGCGAGAACGGCACGACCAGGTAGGGGAGGCCGCAGCTGATGACCGCCGGCGCGCGCCGCTGCCCGCCCTTCTCGACCGCGCCGGGCCAGCGCAGCTCGGCCGAACGGACCTCGAGCGTCTCGGCGAGCTCATCCAGCTCGTCGGCCGGCACGCGATAGATGAGCTCGGGCTTCGCCATTCCGAGCGTGATTTCCCCGACGCGGGCGCGGCCATCGGACGTGGACACCGAGAGCTCGAGTGGCAGAACGCCGACAGATACCTCCTGCTGGACTATCACACGCTGCCCGTTGAGATCGATGCGCCCGTCGTCGGCTAACACCCACGCCGTGCCGATCGACGGGTGTCCGGCGAAGGGCAGCTCGACCGTTGTCGTGAATATCCGCACTCGGTAGTCGGCGCCCGCCGCCGCACCCTCGACCGTTGCCCGCGTCACGAATGTCGTTTCCGAGAGCATCATCTCCCGTGCGACCGCCTGCATCTCCTCATCGGACATGTCGTCCGCCTCCGGAAAGACTGCCAGCGGGTTCCCTTGCAGCGGCCGATCGGTGAAGACATCGACCTGGCGAAATCGGAACCGGCGACTCACTCGCCGAGTGTGTGCGTCGTGCTCGCTGCGCGCAAGCGGCCAAGGTGCCTACGCGTCGCCAGACGGGCGGCGCGTCCGATGGCGTCGCTGCTAGGCTTGAGCGTCGTGGCGACTGATCCGTTCGTAACGACCATGGCCGCCGGTTATGCACTCGACGAGCCGTCCCTCGTGCTCGGCAGCCCGATGCGTAACGGCGTGCCAGACAACGGCACTCGGGTGCAGGTCGCTCTCTCCATCCTGAACCGGCACGGCCTCATTGCGGGCGCGACCGGCACCGGCAAGACCAAGACTCTCCAGCTCATGGCGGGACAGCTGTCAAGGGCCGGAGTTCCGTCATTCGTCGCCGACGTCAAGGGCGACCTGACCGGGCTCGCGATCGCAGGAGACGCCTCCAACCCGAAGATCCAGGAGCGCATGGCGTCCCTCGAGCTGCCCTTCGAGCCAGCCGGACACCCGGTGGAGTTCCTGTCGCTGAGCGGCAGTCTCGGCGCCCAGGTGAGGGCCACGGTGCACTCATTCGGGCCGCTTCTGCTCGGCAAGGTCCTCGGCCTCAACGAGACACAGACCTCAATCCTGGCGCTGATCTTCAAGTACTGCGATGACAACAACCTGCCGCTGCTCGACCTGAAGGACCTCGCCGCGACGCTCAAGTTTCTGTCGTCGGAGGAGGGCAAGCCGATCCTGGCCGACTACGGCGGGATGTCGAGCGCATCGGTCGGCGTCTTGCTCCGCGCGATCGTCGTCCTCGAGCAGGAGGGCGCCGACACGTTCTTCGGCGAGCCAGAGTTTGACGTATTGGATCTGCTGCGCACGACCCCCGACGGGCAGGGCGTGATCAGCCTGCTCGAGCTCTCAGACGTGATGGAGAAGCCACGGCTCTTCTCGACTTTCATGCTCTGGATCCTCGCCCAGCTGTACGAGTCGCTTCCCGAGATCGGCGACGTGGCCAAGCCGAAGCTTTGCTTCTTCTTCGACGAGGCGCACCTGCTCTTCGATGACGCGGCGGATGCTCTGCTGGAGCAGATCGAGCGCACTGCGCGCCTGATCCGCTCCAAGGGCGTCGGGATCTATTTCGTGACCCACGCGCCGACGGATGTCGCGCCGGTCGTCCTGTCGCAGCTCGGCAATCGCGTGCAGCACGCGCTGCGCGCGTTCACGCCGGATGACTACGAAGCGCTGCGCAAGACCGTCCGGACGTTTCCAACGAGCGAGTTCTATGACGTGGAGAAGATGCTCACTTCACTCGGTATCGGTGAGGCCGCTGTGACCGTACTCTCCCCGCGCGGGATCCCGACCCCGCTCGCTGCCACCCGCCTGTTGGCTCCCGACTCGAGCATGGAGCCGCTCGATGAGGCCGACTTCCAGGCGCGACTGGTGCGGAGCCCGATCCACGCGAAGTACGGCACGCCGATCGATCGCGAGAGCGCCTACGAGCTGATCACGGCGCGGCTGACGAACGCGCGCGCGGCTGCTGCGGCTGAGGCGGCGCGGCAGGAGATGTCCCCGACCACCAATTCCGGCCTGAACCAGATGACGGCGGCACAGCAGCGGCGCGAGGTACAGCGCCAGGTCCGCGAGGCCAAGGCCGCTCAACGCGCCGCCGAGCGCGAGGCCAAGGCCCGGGCAGCCGAACAGAAACGCGCCGAGCGCGACCGCCAGCGGTCAATCGACAACGCGGTTCGGACCGGCGGCCGAGTCATCACCTCGCGCGCCGGACAGAGCATCCTGCGCGGCGTGCTGGACACGATTTTCGGAGGTGGCCGCAGCCGCTAGGCGCTCCGCTTGAGTGGTGCCTTTGGGCAACGACTAACCGCACGCTGGCACCGCTAACTGCACTTCTCTATTGCTTCGGCGGCAGAAGTACTGGAGACTGACGACACTCCTGGCGCGTGCCCCAGCCCAGGTCCGACGGAGCGAGTTCTATTGAACAAACGGCGCTTGGTCGTCGTGTGCCTGCTCGCGCTTGCCATCGCCGCGCCGCAGCTGGCCGGTGCCGTCGGCCGAGCCGGCAAGCCGGACATCGTCGTGGTGATGGTCGACGACCTCGGCGCGATTGACGAGCGGATCCTGGAGCGGTTGCCGAATATCAAGGATCTGTTCCTCGACAACGGCCTTCGTTTCGACCAGGCCTATTCCGAAACACCCCTGTGCTGTCCCGCCAGAGCGTCGTTCCTGACCGGTCAGCACACGCGCAAGCACGGCGTCGTCAAGAACCGCGCCCGGCTGCTCGATGACAGCCAGACGATCGCCACTGCGCTCCACGACGCCGGGTACTGGACGATGATGGTCGGGAAGTATCTGAACCACCCAGACGAACTGGCCGACCACACGCCCGCTGGCTGGGACCGCGTTGCGATGCTCAACACCTGGGTCGGAAACATCTGGAGCAGTTGGTGGGTCCAGGACAGGCCGACCCTTGCCGGCTACCACGACCGACACATGATTCGTGAGTCGATGCGTTGGCTGCGCAACGCGCCAGACGAGAAGCCGCTCTTCATGTGGCTAGCGTCTCGAGCCCCACATTGGGGTTCGCCGAACGCAGGACCCTCGGTCGGCCGTGCCCGGCCGTGGCGAACAGACGCAGAGCCGCGCTACTCACGCGATCAGCGTTGCGCCGGGATCGAGGCATGGCGGCCCGACAACTACGCCTGGGACAGGCAACCAGCGGGTTTCCCGCTGCGGAATATCTGCGAGTCCATGCTCACGGTTGACGAAATGGTCGGCAGGCTTCGCGCAGAGATGGCCGCGCAAGGCCGCAATCCGATCTGGATGTTCACCTCCGACAACGGCATGGCCTGGGGCGTCGATGGCTACGCACTCAAGAACGTCCCGCAGGCCGGCCGGCTGCCGGTCTATTTCGCGGGCCGAGGCGTGGTGAAGGGTTCAACCTCTGGCCTGGTCTCGAACATCGACTTCGGCCCTACGCTGGCGTCCCTCGCCGGAACGTCGATGCCAGCGGCGGACGGGATCAGCTTCGCCCGACTCCTGCGCGGCGAGCCGGGCGGCCGTTCATGGCTGCTCGAGGATCATCCCCGTGGCGGGTACACCGGCGAGGGCTTCAGCGGTCCGTGGTGGGGCATACGGACACCCTACTGGCACCTGGTCGAGTGGGATGGAACCCAGCTGTACGATATTCGCGCGGACCCGCTCGAGGCGGTCGATGTGCACGAGTTGTATCCCAGCCAGGTCACCCATCTAAGGCAACTTGGCTTGACCGCGCTTGCCCCCTGACAGACGGACGGACGGGCGCAACTGATCACTCGATAACGAGGCCTTTGGGCAGGTCATCCGGATCCGGATAGCTGGGCTTGAGCACTTCAATCGTGTCGGCCAGGATGCTCGAGATCGCCAGGTCGCGGAACCAGTTCCTGTTGGCCGGGATGACGTACCACGGTGAGTCGGCCGTCGAGGTCTCCGACAGGGCGTCCTCGTACGCCTCCGTGTACTTGTCCCACAGCTTCCGCTCGCCCAGATCGCCCATGGAGAACTTCCACCGCTTACGCGGGTTTTCGTAGCGCTCCTGCAGGCGCTGGCGCTGCTCGTCACGACTGATATGAAGGAAGAACTTGACGATCGTGGTCCCCGACTCGATTAGCACCTTCTCAAAGTCCCTGATCAGCTCATAACGGCCCAGCCAGACCGCTCGTGGCACGAGCTCATGGACGCGGACGACCAGGACATCTTCGTAGTGAGAGCGATTGAAGACACCGATCTCGCCCTTGCCCGGCACCTGCTTGTGCACGCGCCAAAGGAAGTCGTGCGCGGCCTCCTCAGGGGTCGGCACTTTGAAACTTGCGACAAAGCAGCCCTGCGGGTTGAACGCGTTCATGACGTGCCTGATCGCCCCGTCCTTGCCCGACGCGTCGATCCCCTGGAGAACCACCAGCAGCCCGTGCTTGCCTTCCGCCCACAGCCGGTCCTGAAGGTCGACGAGCCTTGTCAGCTGCCCAGCAGTGGCGATCTCCGCGTCGTTCTTCTTCCACCCCTGGAAGTCGGCGGGATCCCGTTCGGAGAGGTCCATGCGCGTCGTGGGCTTGACTCGCAAAGCGGTGCGTAGGTCTGACTCGTCGGCCATTGACGGAGACTATCGGGTGCACGTCCTGGCCGGTCCGTTCTTCGCCCGGGCACCTAGAATCAGCCACAATGGCGATCGCCCGAATCAAGCCCCACCCGATATTCCTCGCCGGGCGCTGGGTCGACTCGCCCGATCTGTTGGAGGTCACCAACCCTGCCCGGCCCAGCGAGCCGGCCGGATCGACCTACCACGCGACGCCAGAGCAGTACGAGGAGGCCGTGCAGGCGGCGGTCCAGGCGTTCGAGGTCACCCGGAAACTGCCCGCCTACGAGCGCGGCGCGATCCTGCGCAGCATCAGCGCCGGTATCAAGGAACGACGCGAAGAACTCGGCCGGCTGATAACGCTCGAGGCCGGAAAGCCTATTCGTGACTCTTTGGTCGAGGTCGATCGCGCAGCGTTGACGTTCCGCCTCGGGGCAGAGGAGGCCGAGCGCATGACAGGAGAGTTGATTCCACTCGACCTCCTGGCCTCGTCCAAAGGCCGAATTGGAGTCACCCGTCGGTTTCCGCTCGGGCCGATCGCGGCGATCAGCCCGTTCAACTTCCCGCTCAACCTGGCCGCGCACAAGCTGGCGCCTGCAATCGCGGCTGGTAACTCGATCGTGCTCAAGCCGCCTTCCAAGGATCCGCTCACGATGCTCACAGTCGCCGAAATCGTGGAGAAGTCAGGCCTGCCCCAAGGCGCCGTCAGCATCCTGCCGATGAGCCGCAGCCTTGGCGACCGGATGGTCGAGGACGAGCGCTTCAGACTGCTCACGTTTACCGGCTCGCCGTCGGTCGGCTGGCGGATGAAGGAGCGCGCCGGCAAGAAGCGCGTGGTTCTCGAGCTTGGCGGCAACGCCGGCGTGATCGTCGACGCTTCAGCGGACCTCGACTGGGCTGTGAAGCGCACGTTGGTCGGGGCTTTCAGCTACGCCGGACAGGTATGCATCAGCGTCCAACGCATGTTCATCCATCGGTCGCTGTACAACGTCTTTCTCGAGAAGCTGGTCGCAGGCGCCGCTGAGCTGGTCGTCGGCGACCCCTCGGATCCCGAGACTGATCTGGGGCCGATGGTCGATGAGCAGGCCGCCCGCCGGACGGAGACGTGGGTGCGCGAGGCGGAGGAAATGGGTGGCCGCGTGCTGGTGGGCGGCAGGGCCGACGGCGCGTTCTTCCCGCCGACAATCCTCGTCGACACTCCTGCGCACGCCCAGGTATGCAGCAACGAGGCCTTTGCCCCGCTCGTGGTCGCATTCCCGTTCGACGATTTCAGCGACGCGATCCGCCAGGTGAACGACAGCTCGTACGGGCTGCAGACGGGCGTCTTCACGAACGACCTTGTTCATTCGTGGCAGGCGTTCGACGAGCTCGAGGTCGGCGGCGTGATCGTCAACGACATCCCGACCTACCGAATTGACCATATGCCCTATGGGGGGGTGAAGGACTCAGGGCTCGGGCGCGAAGGGCTGCGCTGGTCGATCGAGGACATGACCGAGCTGCGCCTCATGGTGGTCGCCGAACCGGAGCGGCCTGCGCCCGGATCAACCTGCTGATCCCGCGGCCGGCCGAACGCCGTTCAGGGCTGCGCCTGTCTAATTGATTGCGTCGCCAACCGCCTGAGTCGCCGCCTCAGGTGCCCGTGGCGCGCCGACGCAGCCCACGGACGATGGCCTGTGTCTCAGCCGAACTGACACCCAGCCGGCCGAGGGTGTAGCGCGCCATCTCAAGCGCCACCTCCGTCTCGGCCACGACGATCTCGTTGACGCCCTCGTTCTGAAGGAAAGCGCGTTCGCCGGCAGTGCGGGCGCGGGCGATCATTGGCAGTCGCGGATGCTCGGCGCGAACGTGGTGCACGACCTGCTGGAGGGCGAACGGGTCGGGCAGCGCGATGATGAGCACCTGCGCGCGATCGAGCTTGGCGCGATCGCGTATGTAGGCGCTTTCGGCCGGGCCTTGGACGACGGGGATGCCCCGCTCGCGCAGCGCGCGACAGATTCGCGCATCGATCTCGATCACGAGGTAGGGCAGGCCCCGCCTCTCCAGAGCGTCAGCTACCAGCCGGCCCACCCGCCCGTAGCCGCAGAGAACGGCGTAGCGTCCCGCGGCTTCCGGGGTGTCATCCGGCACGGCCGGGGGTGGGTCGCGTTGGGACCGCAGCAGACTGATTCGGCGCAGGGTGGCCGGTGCGGATTTCTGGAGAGTGGGGGCAAGCGCGATGCTCACGGCGGCCGAGGCAAGCATCAGGCTGAACATCTGCCCGCCGACTGCGCCCGTATCGACACCGAGGCGAGCCAGCAGGAACGAGAACTCCCCCGATTGCGCCATCGCAAGCCCCGCGAGCCCCGCCGTCCGGCCGGGCACACCGAGCAGCCGGCTCAGCCCGGCGATCATCGCGCCCTTGACCCCGACCACGAGCAGGACAGCGATGGCGACGAGACCGAACGCCACGACCACGAATGCTGGGTCGACGAGCATGCCCACCGAGACGAAGAAGATGCCCGCGAACACGTCACGCAATGGAGCCAGCTCGCCGAGCATGTGGTGGCTGATGTCCGATTCGCTGACCAATAACCCGGCCAGGAAGGCTCCCAGCGCGAGCGACACGCCAAAGAACTCCGACGCGTAGGCAGTTCCAAGCGCGACCGCGACGACACTGAGCACGAATACTTCGCGATTGCGCAGGCGCGCGACGTGCTCGAGCGCCCAGGGCAGCACCTTCAAGCCGATCGGCAGCAGGATGGCAATGAACAGGACCGCCTTACCGATCGCCAGCCCGACGTTGGCGACGAGATCGCCGCCCAGCGCCAGCCCCCCGAGCACGACGACGAGCACGACGGTGGACAGGTCCTGGAGGGTTGCCCAGCCCAGTACAAGGTGGCCATGTCGTGTGTCCAGCTCGCCCCGCTCGCCGAGGATCTTGGCCATGACCATGCTCGACGACTGCGATATGAAGGCGCCGAAGAACAGTGACTCGAGATGTCCGAATCCGAGCCCCACGCCGACCACGTAGCCGATCGCGATGAGCGCCAGTACCTGGACAGTTCCGCCGACGACAGCAACCCGACCGACGCGAGCGAGATCGCGAATCGAGAGCTCTAGGCCGATGGCGAACATCAGGAACACAAGGCCGATGTCGGCCAGCGCCGCAACTGTTTCGACCTCGGCGACCGGACCGGCCGTGTATGGGCCGATGAGCACGCCCGCGACAACGTAGCCGAGGATGGCTGACTGTCCGAGGCGAACGGCAACAGCGGCACCGATCGTTGCCGCGATCAGCGCCAGGGCGAGTGTTACCAGGAGTCCGGTGTCGGTCAAGGCCACCTTCGGAGGGCCGGCACCACTTGGAGGGACTCGTAGATGCTAACCGCTGCCCGGCAACGGCAACCGCGGGCTATCCGAGAGGGACGGGCCGGGCGGTCATCAGCCCTGGCGGACGAAGGCCCGCCGGCGACCGGATTCTGTCAGTCGGCCTCGGCGAAGATGGCCGGCCCGTGGTCGTCGTAAGCGCGGACTGGCATGCCAAAGGGCTGCATGGCGGACACGACCGGCACGCGAACCATGTTCGCCGGCATCTGTGCCAGGCGGGGACCCGGCCCGACCGGTTCCAGGACGCGACGGGTCGGGATCGGATCGGGAAGCGGTCGGAACCACTCTCCCACGATGGCTAACAGGATGGTCCAGCCGGCGGAGAACGTGCGCAGCTTCGCTTCGCGCGCGACACGCGACGACTCGAAACTCGGAACCTCGACCACGCGGAGCCCGCGGCGGTAAGCGCGAATGTTGGCGATGATCTCGTGCGCCCAGCCGTCGATCTCCGGGGCGAGGAGGATGTGATGGCCGCGCCACACGGCGTTGTAGCCGTACGTGATGTCCGAGAAGCGACTGCCGAAGAGGCCGTTGGCCAGCACCACGAAGCCCAAGCCGTCGCAGAGGAGTGATGTCCTCACTTGAGCCGCCTCGAGTGAAGCGGCTGCCCTTGGCATAGTCCGCGCCGTTAATCAGCGTCTCCACAAACGCGGGGATCTCAGCCGGGTCGGTCGAGCCATCAGCATCTAGGTGGACGACGATGTCCCCGGTGGCCGCTGCGAACCCCGCCCGAAGTGCCGCACCTTTGCCTGGGCGGTCCTGCTTCACGATCCTCACGCTGGGCATGAGCCGACGAGCCACTTCTATGGTTCCGTCGGTGGAAGCGCCATCAACGAGGATTACCTCGTGGATCCCGGCCGGAATGCGCGGCAACACGTCAGGAAGGCTTTCCGCCTCGTTGAGCGCGGGGATGATGACACTGACCGTAACGGTGTTCAACACGGGTAGCTCGCGTCCCCCTCGGCGGTGGGCGTCCAGCCGTCGAGACCGATGGGCAAGATGCCCAGGCCGGCGGCTTGGTCGCTGGACCACGAACGTAGTACTAAAGTCCTAGTGAGTCAATACATGAGTACCTAACATGAGTACCTACGCAGCCCCTGGAACCGTTGCGCGCTGGCAACGTCGCATGGTACCCGGTGCCCACTTACGACGCCGAGCGAGGTTTGCCGGTCAGAATACGAGCGTGACCAGATTGAGCGTGGTTCGAGGTCGGTACCCTGATTTCCTTATCGTCGGTGCACCTCGTTCGGGCACGACGTTCATGTATGACTACCTTGGCGAGCACCCGCAAATCCACAAAGCGACACGCAAGGAGCCCAACTTCTTCGCGACCGATCTCGATTCAGGCAGCTACCTCGATTCTCTGTCGTTCATCCGCGATCGCGACCAATATGTGGCCCTGTTCGCTGGCGCCCGGCCTGACCAGCTGGCTGGCGAGGCCAGCACGTGGAACCTGTATTCGAAGGTTGCAGCTTCGAATATCCGGTCCACGATTCCCCATGCCAGGATCATCATCATGCTGCGCCACCCCGTTGAAATGCTCTACTCGCTGCACGGCCGCCGGCTGTACGGCGGATCCGAGGATGTCCCCGACTTCACTGATGCCTTGGCAGCCGAGGATGATCGGCGCGCCGGCCGGCGCATCCCGCCACGGGCGCGCAACGTCACGGGCCTCTTCTATCGTGACGTAGGTCGCTATTCGGAGCAGGTGGAGCGGTATTTAAATGCGTTCGGTCGCGATCGCGTCCATATCGGCATTTTCGACGACTTCATAAACGACCCCGCCGCGGCGTATCGGGCGGTACTCGAGTTCCTCGCAGTGGATCCGAACTTCGAACCTGACTTCAAGGTGATCAACGCCGGGGCTTCGCGCCGCAGCTGGCGCCTGCAGCAGGTAGTACTTTCGCCGGGTATCGTCCGTTTGGCACGCGTTGTGGTCCCGCCACCGGTGAGGCCGTTTGTTGGCCGAATCATGGACGCGGTCAACAGCAAACCGCAGAAGCGCCCGAGACTCGATCCGGTCGTCGCGGCGAGCCTGCGTCAAGAACTCCTGCCTGACATAGTGCGACTCGGCCGGCTGATTGGCAGAGACCTAGAGGCGCTATGGACATAGGGCCGCCACGAAGTCCCACCGCCGCCGCAGACTCAGGCTCTCGTCGGCTAGTGGCGTCCGCCTCGCGCACAACTTGAGGGCGTCCCAGAAGGAAATACTTCGCGCCATGTCAATCACGATTCAAACTAGTAGCCTCCACGATTGTCCAGCCGCTACCCTTGAAACGCCTTGGGACACACCAGTCGATGCATAAGGCATACCAACGGGAGCTCGGTGCAAGCGATCATCCTCTGTGGCGGTCTCGGAACAAGGCTGCGGCCTATCGTCAGCGATGTCCCAAAGACAATGGCCGACATTCGCGGGCGCCCATTCCTGGAGTACCTGCTGGCGCAGCTCCGCAGCAGCGGCATCGGTCAGGCGGTCCTTTGCGCCGGTTTCAGGGCCGAGCAGATCCGGGCTCACTGCGGCGCTGGTAGCCGTTTCGGCCTCCAGCTCGAGTACTCGATCGAAAGCGAGCCGCTTGGAACCGCTGGTGCACTGAAGTTGGCCGAGCCCCTACTCGATGGTGATTCGTGGTTGCTCATGAACGGCGACTCCTTCTTTGACATCCCGATCCCAGACTTGATCCAAGCACATGCGCGTGATCCTGCCGTAGTCACGCTGGCATTGGCGCGCGTCGAAGACGCCAGCCGCTACGGAGCGGTGGAACTGGCGGCGGATGGCGTGGTCACTCATTTCTCGCAGAACTTCGATTCGCCCCAGCCGGGGCTTATCAACGGAGGCATCTACATGCTCGAGCGCAGCGCCCTCCAGCGGATACCCGCGAATAGAACGGTTTCGCTCGAGCGCGATGTGCTGCCCGGACTCGTTGGACGCGGCCTCCGAGGCCTCCCTTTCGGCGGCTTCTTCGTCGACATCGGGGTGCCCGCGGGTTACGTGCGCGCCCAGGACAGTGATGTGTTAGGGAGGTTTCGCGCTCCCAACTAACCTACTTCTGCCCGAAAAGGGCGGCCTCTACCAACTCACTCCAGATGTGGCCGATCATGATGTGAGTTTCCTGAATGCGTGGTGTGTCATTGGATGGGACCGAAACCCAGTGGTCGGCGACCTCCTTCGCACGACCGCCTCTCGCCCCAGTCAACGCGACTGTGATGAGGCCCATCTCGCGGCCGGCGACTAGACCGTCGACGACGTTCGCGGCGTTGCCGCTGGTCGATATGCCGACTGCGAAGTCACCAGCGGCGCCGAGAGCTCGTAGTTGCCGGCTGTAGACCTGACCGAATGAATAATCGTTAGCGATCGCGGTGAGGGCAGACGTATTGACCGTCAGCGCGTGAGCCGCCAACCCGCGCCGTTCGATGTAGAACCGACCCAAGAACTCCGCGGCGATATGTTGCGCGTCAGCTGCGCTTCCGCCATTTCCAAACAGGAACAACGTACGACCGGCACGATAGGCGTTGATAAGCTCGCGGGCAACGATTATGCAGGCGTCAAGATCCGCAGACAGTGCCTGTTTGACGCGAACGCTCTCATTGACCTGACGACGGAATTGCTCGGCGAGTTCATCCTCAAAATCAGATTTCACTCGCATACTAGAGCCCGCGGCTGAGCTGGTCACAATCGACCTCGATCATGGTTGCGACGGTCTGCCGAAGATAGCGCGCGGTTATTAGGCGGGTTCGCTCGGCGCGCGGTCCGGGTTGCCGACGCAGCAAGCGCACAGATGCCGACAACTCGGCGACGTACGTTACCTGCCCGAACGTCGCGGCATTCGAACGCCGGGTCCCGTCGACAACGATTTGGGCCATTCTAGGCGCGATTGAGCCGTCCTTTCCGGTTGTCTCGGTGGTCAGCACCTTAGTGATAGTCGAAGTCTAGCCGGGGGCACCGGCTGCGCGTTCGTCGCCACGAACCTATCGGTCGATAGACTCAGGTCATGGCACGAAAACGACGGCTCAAGGTCGGCGTACAGCTGCCCGAGGTCGAGCGCGAGGTGCGCTGGCCGGAGGTGCGCGATATGGCCACGACCGCTGAGCAGGTCGGTTTCGATTCCCTCTGGGTGGGCGACCACCTGCTATACCGCCGGCCGCTCGATATCGTCGGCCCATGGGAGGCCTGGTCAAGCCTCGCCGCCCTGGCCGAGGCCACGAACAGGATCGCGATCGGACCAGTGGTGGCGTGCACGAGCTTCCACAACCCGGGGATGCTCGCCAAGAAGGCAGCGACGGTGGACGAGATCAGCGGCGGAAGGCTCATCCTGGGTCTCGGCGCCGGCTGGAACGAGCCGGAGTTCACCGCATATGGATTTCCCTTCGACCGCCGTGCCAGCAGGTTCGAAGAGGCGTTCACTATCATCCGCTCGCTTCTGCGCGACGGTCACGTCGACTTCGACGGCGAGTTCTACAAGGCACGAGACCTCGAGCTCGTGCCGCGCGGACCGCGGCCAAACGGACCGCCGCTGATGATCGGCTCCTCCGGCGAACGTGTGCTCCGCTTCACCGCGCCGCACATGGACTCCTGGAATGCATGGCACGACTGGTTCGGCAACACGCCGACGGGGCTCGCCGGGTTGAGCTCGGCCGTTGACGAAGCAGTGACAGCAGCGGGTCGCCATCCGTCGGAGGTGGAGCGCACGGTCACCGTGCTCATCCAGCTCCCCGGCGGCACGGGACGGGCGGCCGGTGGAGAGATCGCCAAACCCACGCCGCCGCTGAAGGGCACCCGAGAGGAGCTCGCACGGGCCATCGCTGCCTACGCGGACGTCGGTGTCTCCCACGTCCAGCTGGTGCTCGACCCGATTACCGTGGATTCGATCGAAGAGCTCGGCTACGTCCTGGAGATTATCGACCGATCCTGACGCGCCCATACACTCGGCCCGTGCCCGTCGCCACACTTGCCGAGGCCTTGCCGTACGTCAACTGGATCACGCTGGTCGCCCTTGCCGTCGGTGCCTTCTACTTTGTCGTCATAACTGGCTGGTTCACAGACGCGACGACCGGTTACCTCCGCTTCACGGCCGTATCTGCCGCCATCCTGGCCGCGCTTGCGTTCGCCTCGGACGGCGCCCTGCCGATTCCGACGGCGCTGGCCATCAGGCCCGCGACGCCGGAGCTCGACACGCTGCGACGCCTGGGCCTGGGCGCACTCGCGATAACTGCGTTTGCCTATGCGTTGCTGCTCGGTCGCAGCCGGGCTCGTGTGGTCCTCGGCGCAGCCGCTACCGCGTCGGGCGCCCTCAGCCTTGGGGCCGCCGCGGTCGGTTGGGCGCCGACGCTCGTTGATGCCGTTCCTCTGTACGTCCAGCTCGGCACCCTGGCTGCGGTCACCGGTGGCGCGCTTGCGGCGATCGCTCTCGGCCACTGGTACCTCGTCACGCCGAAGCTGTCGGAACGCCCGCTCCGTCTCCAGTCGCGGATGCTGCTCACCGCGCTGATCGTCCAGGCGCTGTTGTTCGTCGTCTGGAGCACGCTCGGTGGCGGTGTCGATCAGCAGGCGTGGGAAGCGCTCAGCGGTTCCTCGGCACTGCTCGTGTGGTTGCGCGGCATCATCACCGTCCTGTTTCCGGTGGTGCTGGCGTACATGGCGTTGCGCACCGCGCAGACGAGGTCGATGGAGTCGGCCACCGGCCTGCTCTACATCGCGCTGGCCGCGGTGCTCGCCGGCACGATCGGCGCGGCGGCGTTGTACGTTTCTAACGGCATCCTCATCTGAACCGGCCGGAGGTCATCAGGTCCGCCTTGCTTGTGCGAGTCAGGTTGTTCGCCATCCTCCGCGAGCGCGCGGGTTGGCGCGAGCGTGATCTCGAGCTGCCGGGCGGGGCGTCTATCGAGGATGCCTGGCAGGTGATGGTGGCCGAGAGCCCGCAGCTCGGCTCATCGCGCGGGTCGGTGCGGTTCGCCCGAAACCGAAAATACGCCGCGGCCGACGAAACCCTTTCGGACGGCGACGAGCTGGTGCTGATTCCGCCGGTCGCGGGCGGTGCCGATGAGCCTTTAGGCACCCAACCCAGTCCCGGAAGCCTGCTGCGCTGCGAGCTGCGCGCTCTGCGCATCGAGGACGAGCTGCTGGCGGAACTACGGGCGACGGTTCCGACTGACGCCGACGGCGCCCTCGTCGTATTCGTCGGCCAGACACGCGAGACGCCGGGCAAGCCTGCGCCGGGCGAAGAGGCCGAGGCGGCACGGCACGCGGGCGAGAGGGTGACCGGTCTCGATTACGAGGCTTTCGAGGAGATGGCCCTAGACACGCTGCGCACGATCGGCGGAGAGATCGCGCAGCGCTTCGGCGTACGCCGACTGGCATTGATTCACCGCGTGGGGCGCGTGGCCGTCGGCGAGCCCAGCGTGGTCATTGCAGCGGCCGCTGCTCACCGGGATGCGGCTTTCGATGCCGCGCGCTACGCGATCGAGGAGCTCAAGTCGCGGGCACCGATATGGAAGGCAGAGAACTACGCTGACGGCTCGGTATGGATCGGATCGCCCGCGCGCGAAGGCCCCGAAACCCAAGGGGAGGGCTGAGGTCGTGGTCAAGGTCTACATCTCGGTCGACATGGAGGGTGTCGCGGGCATAAGCCATGCCAAGCCGACCAACCGTGGCGACGACCTCTACCCACAGTCGGTCGCGCTGATGGTCGGCGAGGCCAACGCCGCCATCGAGGGCGCGTACGCCGGCGGGGCAACCGAGGTGACCGTCAACGACAGTCACGGCCAGATGTTCAACCTGACGCCGGAGAAACTGGATCCGCGCGCACGCCTCGTCCAGGGCAAGAAGCCCTACAGCATGGTCGAGGCGGCGCGCGACGGAGGCTTCGGCGTGGCCCTTTTCGTCGGGTATCACGCGCGTGCGGGCCATCCGCGCGGCACCATCGCTCACACGTATTCGGGGCGCATCACGCTCGCCTCGATCAACGACCGTCCGATCACCGAGGCCGCGATCAACGCGCTCTACCTGGGCGCCCTTGGAATCCCGGTTGGAATGATCAGCGGCGACGATGCCCTGGCCGAAGAACTGGCCGACTGGTTTCCGTGGGCCGAGCTCGTGGTCGTCAAGCGCGGCATCAGTTGGCAGGCCGCGGATTCACTCCATCCATCCGTCGCCCGCAAACTCATCCGCGAGGGCGCCCGCCGGGCGGTCGAGAGGGCTGCTTCGTCGGACGCCGCCCAGGTGCCGCTGGAGATGCCGAGCCCGCTACGGCTCCACGTGGATTTCGCGCACCCCGGGCAGGCCCATATCGCGGCCACGATCCCAGGTGTCGAGCGCGTTGGGGATCGCGGCATCGCCTACGAGTCGGACGACGCGATCACCATCTATCGAGCCTTCCTGAGCGCGGTCAGGCTCGCTTCGACCGCCGACGACTGACCCCGTCTGTTAACGGCGCAGTAACCGCCCGATCACCCGCCGTTATCAGAGCTGCCCTGTACTAGACGCGCTGCCGGATAGCCGTCGAGTGCGGTCCCATGTCCCCGCCGGGCGCCGGCCGCGTTAGGGAGGATCCTTGTGACCTACGCGTCCAGCCGGCCCGCCAGACGCGCCACGCTCGTGGCGGCGATGGTCGGCCTACTGATCGCCGCATTGCTCCCAGGCACCGCCGCAGCGGCAACCGGCCCCAGCACCACCACGGCGCCTTATCTCCTGCCAAACCTGCTTGACGATCAGGTGCACCTCGCAAACGCCGATCCCGAGCTCGTCGAGTACGGTCAGCTGTTGCTCATGCGCGTCGCGCCGGCGGCTGGCGGCTTCGGGTTCAACGCGGCGAACAGCGAGCCTGCGCTGGTGGTGCTCGGTGGGCGCGGCAGGGACCAGGTCACCGTGCTGCAGGAGGACTCGGATTTCTGGGTTCAATGGCGGCGCGGGCCATCCCAGCCGCAGTCGTCCCCGTCCGCGAACGGGGACGTCACGCACGGCAGCTGGCACAAGTTCAGCGCACCCGCGCCACTGGGTCGCGTCATCGTGAACACATACGCCGGCAACGACCGGATCGACGTTTCGGGCATCGAGATCCCGGCGTCGCTCTTCGGCGGACCGTCCAGGGACGACCTGCTCGGCGGCGCCAACGACGACTATCTCTCCGCTGGTAACGGCAACGATGTCCTCGACGGTGGACCGGGCGCCGACACCATGGAAGGCGGTCGTGGCAACGACCTGTTCTGGATCCGCTCCGGCGAAGGCGACGTGCTGGTCGACTTCGGTTTGGGCAACGACAAGGTGAGGGTCCGGAAGAACTAGATCAGGCGGTCATCGGGCCGCTGTTTTCCTCCTCCGCGTGGGGCGGGCTTTGGGGCCCGCCTCACGTCTTTTCAACGTGGCAGCGGCTGCTAGGCTGAGAATATGAACGACCCCCGCAACGTCACGCCCGAGGACGAGCGCCAGCAACAGGCGCACGAGGATGTCGAGCGCCGGTCCGACGAGGCCGACTGGACCGGCCAGGCAGGGACGCAGCGCGGCCGCAACTTCCCGTGGCTGGGCATCCTGCTCGTGCTGATCGGAATCGCGCTGCTCATCCAGGCCGCCCTGCCGCCGAACACGGTCAGTGCCGGCACCGTGCTCCTATTGGCGATCGGCGCGGCGATGATCGCCGGCTGGCTCTTCGGGGGCTCATGGTTTGCCGCGATCCCCGGGCTGCTGCTCCTCGCGCTCGGCGTGGCACGGCTGATCGACGAGCTCAACATCTATACCGGTCCAGGTATCACCGCGCTGAGCCTCGCCGGCGCGTTCGTGCTGATCTGGGCGATCGGCCTGGCGCGCGAACGCCGCAGCCGCTGGCCGCTGGTTGCCGCCGTGATCCTGGGCCTTGTCGGCCTCGTTCAGGTCAGTGGCCAACTGACGAACATCCCCGAGCTCAGCGTTGTGTGGCCGGTGGTAATCATCGTCGTGGGGGTCCTGCTGCTCATCTCAGCGCGCCGACGGTGATTCAGGCGAAGGGACTGAGGGCCACGGTCTAGCGCGTATAGACGCCGCCGGGGTCTAGCTCCTCGCGGATCAGCTGCAATTCGTCGTCCGTCGGAGCAGCCGTGTCGGTGAGCTGATCCGCGACACGGGGCGGCCAGCCCATCGAATCGCACACCTGGTCCAGCGTCACCCCCGGGTGAAGTGCGTCCAGCCGCAGCTGCCCATCGTCAAGGTGGTACACGCCGAGGTCGGTGACCACGACTCGCACCCGTGTGCCGACGGACGTCCGGAAGTCGAGACTCTCCACGAACGAGCGCGGGCTCTGACGCATGATCACGAACACCGACTTGGCGTTCATCGCGATCTCGCACGCCCCGCCTGAGCCCGGAAGGCGCGTCTTCGGCGTCGCGTACGGCCCGATCACTGTCGTGTTGATGTTCGCGTGCCGGTCGATCTGCGCCGCGCCAAGAAAGCCAACGTCGATCAGCCCGCCCTGGAGGTAGTAGCCAAAGAGCTCGAACATGCTCGTCACCGCGGTCGCATGGGTCACGATCGTCGGGTCGCCGATGGAAAGCGGCAGGCGGGCCGGGCGGGCTCCGAACACCCCGGCTTCGTAGACAAGCTCGAGATCCGGCGCAACCGTTCGCTTCGCCAGGTTGACCGCGATGTTCGGCAGACCCACTCCGACGAAGCAGACCCGCTGCCCGGCCAGCTCGCGCGCCGCTGCGACGATCATCATCTCCGACGCGGAGAACGGCTGCTCGGTCACGTGTACTCGCCGTAGTCGACCGACCCGGACGGCGCAGGCGTGGGCTTGAGAGCGGCGAGGCGGTCGCGACCGAGCCTGTCCAGGTACCCGGCTCGATTCGAGACGCCGTACACCCACTCGTCCAACCACGCTGCGAGCGCAGCCTCGTCGCGGGAGATCCTCTCCCACTCGAGGTAGAAGGCATTGTCGCGGTCGTAGTAGCCCTGGGCGTACGAAGGGTGGGCGCCGAACGGCTCGACGACCACCGCGTCGACCACCAGGCCGGGCAGGATCGTCCGGTTTGGATCCGCTCGAATCACGGATTCGTCGACCAGCTCCTCGGCCACGATGATCACGCGCGAGGCGGCGAAGGCTGCCTCCTTCTGGCAGCCCAGCAGACCCCATACCTGCGTGTCGCCGGCGCCGTCGGCGCGTTGAGCGTGGACGATCGTGACATCGGGCTTGAGTGGCGGCACGGCGTATATCGGCCCGTCGCCATACGGCGACTCCACGGATCGGATCAACGGGTTTGCCTTCGGGAGATCGGTGTCCGTGTACGAGCGCAATGGGAAGAAGGGGAGGTTCATCGCGCCGGCGGTATATCGGGCGACCATGCCGAAGTGGCTGTACTCCTCCAGCTCAAGCGATGGCGACGGACCTTCGGTCTTGCGGCGGATGGCGTGCAGGGAGCCGACGCCCGGGTTGCCCAGCCACGAGAAGACGAGCTTGCGCGCGACGCCGGCCGCCACCATCTGGTCATAGACGAGATCAGGTGTCAACCGGCACAGCGTCAGGTCGCGCCGACGCTGGCGGATGATTTCGTGACCTGCTGCGAACGAGATCAGGTGCGTGAACCCCTCGATCGCGACGGTGTCGCCATCGTGAACGAGGCCCGCGATCGCGTCGCGCATCGACGCGACCTTGGACGAGCTCATCTGCCCGTCAGTCTGAAGGCTTCAGCCGTCTACCTCACCCTCGGCAGTCGAGCCCCACCTGGTCGCTTCGTGGTAGGCCCGACCCGGATCAGCGGCGACCATTGCCACGGCCTCGCCGAAGATCGACACCGCGGTGTTGACCTCAGCGTCGTCGACGATCAGCGGCGGGGACATCCTCACCACGTCGTCACCGGCCTCGAGGACGAGCAGGCCGCGCTGGAAGCACGCCCACTGGACTGCCTCGGCTGTCTCGCCCGAGTCAAGCTGGACGCCGATCATCAGGCCCTTGCCGCGTACGTCGCGCACCAACTCGCCGTGGCGAGCGATGAGCTGGCGCAGCCCTGCCATCGCCTGGTTTCCGCGTTCCGCGGCGTTGTCCATGAGGCCTTCCTGGAGGAGGGCGATCGTCTCCAGCGCCACGGCGCAGCTGATCGCGTTGCCGCCGAAGGTCGAGCCATGGTGGCCCTTGCTCCAGCTCATCAGGTCGGCCCGCGCGATCATCGCGCCGAGCGGCATACCCGAGGCAAGGCCCTTGGCCGAGGCCACGATGTCGGGCTGGACGCCCCAGTGTTCGACCGCCCACATCTTGCCCGTGCGACCGGCGCCTGACTGCACTTCGTCCGCCACCAGCAGGATGCCGTGCCTGTCGCATAGCGCGCGCAGTCGCGGAAGGAAGTCGTCCTCCGGGATCACGTATCCGCCTTCGCCCTGGATGGGCTCGACCACGATCGCCGCGACCTCGTCAGCCGGGATCAAACGCTTGAAGACACGTGACTCCAGCTCGTCGAGCCCGGCGTTGCCAAACGGGACGTGGATCACACCCGGAAGCATCGGCCCGAAGCCGGCGTGGTACTTCGACTTGGACGCGGTCAAGGAGACCGAGCCGTAGCTGCGGCCATGGAATCCGCCGATGAACGCGACGAGGTACTGGCGACGAGTGGCGAAACGGGCCAGCTTGAGCGCGGCCTCGATCGCCTCGGTGCCCGAGTTGCCGATGAAACTGCGCGTAGGGCCGTCGATCGGCGCGATCTCGTCCAGCTTGGCCGCGAGCTCCGCGTACACCGGAAGGTAGAAGTCGGATGCGCTGAAATGGATGAGGTCGCGTGCCTGGCGCTCGACCGCGGCCGTGATCCGCGGATGGCCGTAGCCGGTCGCCGAGACGGCGATGCCCGCCGTGAAGTCCAGGAAGACGTTGCCGTCGATGTCCTCGACCGCGGCCCCGATCCCACGCACCGGCACGATCGGATAGGCCCGCGGCAAGCTGGGCGAGGTGAACCGGTGGTCGAACGCGACGTGGCGGCGGGCCTTTGGCCCGGGAAGGGGAGTGCGGATGTCGGGGACGGACCCGAAGTCTGATCCGGTGCGCGTGTCGGGGCGCTCAGCAAGTTCGGTCACGTCGACTCCCTGCATAGAAATGATGCACAGTGCATGAATTTGGCGGCCAGTGTAGCAAGAGGCCTGCAGCGCTGGCGGCCTGACAGCGAGTTCGCCTGCCTGGGTCAGGGGGCAGTGTCCGCCTCGCCGAGAGCTGCCCGTGCGGCCAATAGGTCGAGCGGAGACAGAGTTCCCGGTGCCGCAACGGCACGCGCCAGCTCGGAGGTCGCCCTGACCGAATCGCCCTGCGCCAACGCGATCATTCCGGCGTGAAAAGCGAAGGCCGGGTAGGTAGTGCCGAGCCTCGTAGCCTCGGCCATGTGCGTGCCGGCCTCGTCGATTCGACCGGCGCGATAGAGCGCCCATGCGAGGGCATCGGCGGCCTTAACGTTGGGCTGGGCGGCGTAGGCCTGCTGCGCGAGCTCGACGGCGCGGCCGGGGTCGCCGTGGTTCGCCTCGAATAGGGCAAGCTCGAGATCGACGTTGACGCCGCTTTCGGCGTAGAGCGCCTGCATTGCGCGGACCAGCTCATAGGTCCCCTGGGCCTCGGCCGTCTGACCCGCCGCCTCCTGGGCCTCGCCCAGGGCCACGAGCAGCTCGGGCAGGGGTAGGGTCTCAGTGGCCGCCAGGTAGTGGTCGATGGCCGAGCTGAGATCACCGCGCGCCACGGCGGCGCGGCCCATGCCGGCCTCGGCCCAGACGAAGCCAGGGATCGTCTGCAGGGATGCTTGGTAGATCATCTCGGCACTGACCGCGTCGCCCTTCAGCAAGTGGAGGTCGCCGATGAGGACACGCAGGTACTCACGGTTCTCAGGCAGGGTTCCGGCTGCGGCGTCGAAGGCGCGCGCCATCGCCGCGATTGCGCCGTCCACGTCGCCGTGCAGCTCGCGCTGATAGGCGACGCGGCTTAGCGAGGCCAGGTCCGGTCGGAGGTCGACCATCTGCTGGGCGCTGGCCACTGCCTCGTCGTAGCGACCCAGTTCGGTCAACGCATCGACGACGACTCCGTGAGCGCGCGATGCCCGCGGTGCGAGCTCGACGCCGCGCTGCCCGAGAGCCAGCGCATCGCTGAACTCATGACGAGCCAGGGCCAGCACGCCGAGTCCGATCAGTGCATCGGCGTTCTCCGGCGCCCTGGTCCGCGCCGCTTCGAGGGCCGCCTCAGCGCGCGCGTAGTCCTGTGGGTCGCCCGTCTCACGAACGTGCTGCAGGTATGCGTTGCCAAGAAGGACGTACGCCGCGACCGTGGCGGGCGCGCGGCGAACGATCTCGTAGCGCTCGGCTATCTCCCGCTCGGTGGCGCTGGCGCCATCCGGCGGGAAATACGGCTCGTCACCTGCGCCCGGAGGTGCCA
>Ga0183260_10000634_pt1 | contig 29693 bp, 28 predicted proteins | sample AntDrymUQ4972206_2_FD_129768 | JGI IMG/M metagenome (GOLD analysis project Ga0183260, IMG submission 129768) | Polar desert sand microbial communities from Dry Valleys, Antarctica - metaG UQ497 (22.06) (version 2) (version 2) | ecosystem: Environmental > Terrestrial > Soil > Desert | place...
CCGGGAGTTTCCCGGATCCGGGGCAGGGCTAACCCCTAAGCCGCACCATGCTCAGCGACCAATGGTCGCCTTACGTGGATCCTTTCGCCTGCGACTGGCATGGACTTGGCACCCTAGAGCGCCGCAACCACAGCCCAAACGGAAGGCCAATCTGGATTATAGATCCGACTTCATGAGTGCCTGCCGGGTTCGGGTGTTCTTGCGACAGACAGAGCAAGCACTTCGCTGGCGCCAGCGGCCCGAAGAGCACGAGCAGCCTCGGCTGCGGACGCCCCCGTCGTGAAGACATCGTCGATAACGACGACCCGGTCTGCAGAAGGGATCCGGCATCTAAGCGATCCAACCAGGTTGCGTTTCCTATCTTGCCGGTGAAGGCCCGTCTGGGGGCCCAGGTCGACCGTGCGTTCCAGCATCTGGATGGTCCGAAGGTTGGCTGCCTCGCCGAAGGCTTCCGCCAACGCCCGGGCATGGTCAACGCCCCGCATCCTGCTCCTGGACGATGAACCGGGCATCCAGGTGACGACAACCGGATCCCCTTCCTGCCAGACCTGCATCAGCAGAAGGACCAGTGCATCTACAACGGATCTCTCCGCGCCATATTTCAAGCGGTGGATGAGTGTGCGAACAACGCCGCGCATCCAAACGGCCTGGCGCGCTGAGAACCACTCTGGGGCCGTGCGGCACTGCTGGCAGAGGATCCGGGGATGGGCCTGAGGGGTACCACACCTTGGGCACCAGGGGGCCTCGACCCGATCCACGCCGCCCAAGCAATCGACGCAGAGCCCGGTTGGGGCTCTTCGGCGGCATCCGGCGCAAAGGACGGGGAACAGCAGGTCAGCAGCGGCGATCTTCACGGAAACTCAATCTAGCCTTCACCACCGACAAAACGCCTCCCCTCGGCCCTAACTCTCAGCCTTTCCCTCCGGAGCCCCAGCGATGCGGGCTTCCCCTTCTGGGAGATGGCTCGCGTTCGTCAGAGACGGACTCCCGATGAGCCAACCGAGCCACATCCATACGAGGCCAACCGCGACCAGCGGAACCTCGAGCAGTCTTTCGGAGATCGAAGAGAGCACTCCGACCACGACCATCAGTGGCAACGTCCCCCCTCCCATGGCTAGGGGCAGCGATCTCCACCGGCCCGGAAGGGCGTTCGTCCGGCGGGTCGCTATCCCGAGGGATATGAGCGCGGTGAGATTGCCAAGGAAAGCCCCGAATATCAGCGGATCGAAGGACTCCTCGCTCGAAGCAGATGAGGTGAAGATAAGACTTAGAAACGTCAGGAACCTTCGTCACCTTTGGTCTGCCAGTTGTCTCTTCAGGTCCTCGATGACGTGAACGGGGGCTGGATCGACGTCCTGAAGGAAAGCCAGGTAGGTGGCGACGAAGTCCCCGAGGTAGCAAAGGTCAACCAGGCGCGCTAGATCTGACTCCCCCTCGGCCCACACCTCGTGAACAGACGAAAGGTGTTTCTCGATCAAAGGGATAGTCACTTGGGCGCGCTTGGCCACGCGCTCGTGTTCCTTGCGGTGTCTAAGGATCACAAGCGACATCGACTCCTTGGTCAGGTCTTCGAGCCGGTCCCAACCGACCACTTCGTTGTGGTTCAGCTCTGGGAACGAATGGTGGTAGGCGGGAACCTTTGCGCATTCGTTCAGCTGGCACTTCCACCGGTAAGCAGCAACCTCTGCGATGCCTTCGCTCCCGTAGATGACAGGCAGTTTTCCAAGAAGGCCTCGGGCGATCTGCTTCGCAGGATTCGATGCCTCGAGATTGCCAGCGCCGTATTCGCGGGCCCTTCGAACCGCGGTCCCGAGCGCTTCTTCGATCTGGGACGAAACATCGGCGAGGCCCATCCTTTCGCATACGACCAACAAAGGGACGCTGAGATATCCGAGTGCGGCCCGTGGCTGCAGCCCCGGCGGGATCGCGACCACAGGCAACCCAAGCGCCTTCGCTTTCTCGGTGATGGTCCCCCCGGTCGAAACCACGACCACACGAGCACCGACAGCAAGCGCTTGATCGAAGGTAGCCAGGGTTTCTTCGGTGTTGCCAGAGTAGGAAGCCGCGAAGACCAGAGTCGATCCGTTCACCCACGGCGGAAGGTCGTATCCCTTCAACGTTTTGGTCACGAGTGTGCTTTGGGGGCCGACAACCATCTCAAGAACGTTGCCCGAGATACCAGACCCACCCATCCCGAGGACCGCTATCGAAGAGAGTCCCTCGGACGACGGAGGGTCGATCTTGGATGCGGCATCGATGGCCACTTCGATCTGAGATGGAAACTCTTCGACCGATCTTAGGAACCCCTGAGGGTCGCAAACAGAAAGATCTAGGCCATCAAGATCGTTCATGGCTTCTTCGCTTCATCGATGAGCATGTGTGGGATGTCGTCGACGACCGGATACTCGTAGCGGCATTCACCGATGCAAACGATGATGGCGTCGTCCGGCCGGTACTCGATCCTTCCCTTGCAGTTCGGACAGATGAGTAGTTCGATCAAGTCATCGGCAACCATTTCGTCAGCTCCTTATAAGGGTTAGCAATCCCTCGGTCATCTCGTGTCCGTGAGAGGGGTCACGGTCTTCGACATTGAGTCTAAGCAACGGTTCGGTGTTCGATGGGCGCACGTTGAACCACCAATCTGGATAGTCGACCGTCAGCCCATCGGTCAGATCGATAACGCCGGATGAGTGCACCTTCGCGATCTGTTCCATCTTGGCTGAGAGATCTTTGACCGCGGTGTTCCTCTCACCCGAGTTCCAGTATCGCTTGAAGGGTGCCAGAACTTCGCTCATGGGTGCAGCCTGCTCCGACAGTTCCTCTAGAACCAGCAGCGCTGCGATGATGCCCGAGTCGGCCCTGAAATTGTCGCGGAAGTAGTAGTGGCCAGAGTGCTCGCCTCCGAAGATGGCCCCCGTCTCGGCCATGACCTGCTTGATGAATGAGTGCCCAACCCGAGTTCTCACGGGGACGCCGCCGCCTTCGCGCACCGTCTCTGGCACAACCCGCGAGCAGATGAGGTTGTGAACCACTTGTGCCCCGGCACTTCTTCGCAGCACGCGCGATGCCACCAGGGCGGTAGTGAGGCTTCCCGAAACCGGCTCAGCCTTGTTGTCCACCAGGAAAACCCGGTCGGCATCGCCATCGAAGGCCATGCCCAGATCGGCCTCGTGCTGAAGCACGGCCTTTCGAAGGTCGGCCAGATTCTCGATCTGGATGGGGTCGGCTGGGTGATTGGGGAAGGTTCCGTCGAGGTCGAAATAAAGATCGACCAGTTCGACAGGCAGGTGTTCGAAGACCGGCGGCACCAGCTTGCCCCCCATCCCGTTTGCGGCATCGACGACCACCTTGAGTGGCCTGAACCTGGACGAGTCCACAAACTTCAGAACGTGCTCGACGAAATCGTCCATCACGTCACGCTCCGCGACGGCCCCTACGCCCGGCGACTCACCGAAACCGGCCTCTGCCAGCCTGAGGATGTCTTTGAGGCCCGTCTCCTCACCTATCGGGGCCGCGCCTTTCAGGCACATCTTTATGCCGTTGTACTGACCAGGGTTGTGAGACGCCGTGAACATCGCTCCAGGCATCGAGTGACGCCCTGAGGCGAAGTAGAGCGTGTCTGTCGAAACCAGGCCGATGTCGACGACATTCACGCCTCTGCCCAGGACCCCTTCGATGAAAGCCCTGCTCAGAGGCTCGGAAGACACCCTCATATCCCGACCGACGACCACGGTCTGGGCCCCCGTGAATTCGGCGAACGCCCCTCCAATGCGGTGGGCGACGACCTCGTCGATCTGCTCGGGATAGACGCCGCGCACGTCGTAAGCCTTGAAAACGGAAGCAAGATCCATAGGTGGAGCATCCTATCTCTTGACTTTTTTGCTTGATTTTCCAGCGTTAGGCAATAAACTTTCTTATCTAGTATTCGAAACACCTCTTCGAAGATGACCTCATCGGTCGGCCTTCTAGAGCCAGTCAGGAGCCTTCAAACTGAACCACTCAGAGTTGATCCTTCGCTCTCGCGGCATGCGAGTGACCCCCCAGCGCCTGGCGGTGCTCGAGGTCGTCAGCAGCACGCCCGAGCACCTATGTGCCGAGCAGGTGTACCTGAAGGTCAGGCAGAAGCTCCCCTCGATCTCGCTGGCAACGGTTTACAAGGCCCTCGGTGAACTGCGTGAAGCTGGCACCGTGCGGGCCTTGCCTGTCTCGGGGAAGCTCCGCTACGACGGCCCCTCGCAGGATGAGCACCACCACCTGGTGTGCGACAGATGCCGAAGGGTCGAGGACGTGAGGCCGGGCAGTGGCTTCACGAAGCCTGAGCTTTCTGCGGAGGCGAAACTAGGTTTCGAGATCCTCGGGGCGGAGATCACCTTCAGAGGGATCTGCCCAGAGTGCAGAGCGAAGGTGGCGGCTGCCTCTTGATTCGAATCCATCAGCACTTCATTTGAGCAAGGGAACAACGAAGAACCATCCAACGTCCAACAAGCGACAGAAGGAACCACACGTGACCAGCGAAGAACATCCGTCAAAGAAGGAAACAAAGACCACCAAGACGGTGGCATCGAAGCTGGCGTCATTAGACACCGACGCCCGCTGGCAGGACCTCGCGGTCTGCAAAGGCATGGACCCGACTACCTTCTTCGGCCCGGAACATGCTGAAACGGTCAAGGAGAAGCGCGATCGCGAGGACGCTGCCAAAGAGGTTTGCAACACCTGCCCCGTGAAGCAGGAGTGCCTCGAATATGCACTCGAAGCACGGGAGGCCTACGGAATATGGGGCGGGCTAACCGAGCTCGAGCGAAAAGCCCTACTTCGCAAGCGGGCCAGCTAACAGCTACCGATCCACCCGAAAAAGGACCGGCCCCCGAGGGAACTCGGGGGCCGGATCGCGTCGCCGAAAGGCTGAGGCGGGCGGTGACTAGGCGGCATCCCCCAACCAGCGACGCAATCTCAATCCTAGGGCCAATGCGGCAAGACCGCAGAGGGTAACGAGCTCTTCCAAACCGGTATTTGCAAGCGGGCACATTGGACTGCCTGGTCCGTTGCATCCACTCCCCGGGCCTCCGAGGTTGTTGTCTGTTCCCGGTCCGCCGAGGTTGTTGCTGGAGTCACCGAGGACCAAAGGCCGGTGGCGGGCATTCGCCGCAAGGGTGAACAGCGATGAGTCGAAGTGGAAGGTATCTCCGGCAGCCGCCCCCGACGAACCAGTCGGGGCCCCAGGGATGTCGGCGATGATCCTCATCACGCTGACAGTCGATGAAGCCACCATGTAGTCGCCATCCTTAGCGTTGTCTTCACTCATGCGGATGTCGATCGGGATCAGCTCCAGGTCGAAGGAGTTGGTCGAGGTCAGAGCGTCAACCAATGCTTCGAAGTCATTGATCAATGCATCCAGCTGGCCCCACTGTCCGTTCGGATCGCCGAGCGGTTCCACTGGTATCCCAACCACTTCAGCGCTGTCCCAAACGCCCCAGGCATTTCCGGCCGATGTAGTGTCGGTCGCCTGGGCCGTTGCCCCCACTCGCAGGTTGGTGATGGTAAGAAGAGGCATAGCGCCAAGGGCATCCTTCAAAAGAGCGTTGAGAGTCACCATCTCAGCGGCAAGGGCGGAGCAGAGTGTCGGTGCAGCAAGCGTCAGGAGTGCCGGGCAGCGACCGAGATACGCGAGGACTCCCTCGATGGAGGTGTCCGTCGGCCCGCTCAGCCCGAGCAGACGCAGGGCAGTGCAGTCGATCGTCACTCCGGAGACCACTGCGGAACCTCCGCTCAGACAAGCCGAGAGCTGCGCGAGGGCGTTGTCCCTGGCGGCATCAGCCGCTGCCACCTGCGCAGTAAGGGTCGTTCCTCCGAAGGTTCCGGCGAGCTCAAGTATGTCGTCGGCGTCAAGGCCAGCCCTGTCCAACAGTTGATCGAGGGGAAGCACGTAGAGCTTCGCCACTTCGACGCCCTGCACCGCGTTTGCCTGGGTCGGGTTGGAATCGTTGGTGATACCGATCTTCATCCCTTGAAGGTCGACCATCCCGCCATTGACCGAGATGTCAGCCGTGCCGTCGCCAAGTGCAGACTTCGCGGACGGGACCCTCGGCTTCACTTCGGAGGTCATCGCAGTGAGCGTGACGTTTCCGCTAACGAGGCCAGATGGGGGCGGGACGGGGAACAGCGACTCCAAAGACTTGGCGGTACCGCTCACATCTGAAGCATCTTCACCACCGAAGGCGGAGGCGGATTCAGTCTTGAGCATCACCGTTTCGGTGACGAGGGGGTTGTCGAGCCCCTGGATCTTGGCGGCGAGGAACTGGAAGTTAGCCGCCACCATGGCGCTTAGAAGCGGGTCGGTAACAGCGAGCCCTGCGGCAACGGCGACATCGACGTCATAGCGTTTGGTGATGTCGTTCACGTCGTGGCTCGCGTCCATGGAGACCACTGAGATCGTCGTAGATGACATGCCAACCGAAGCGGTCGCCGCGAGCGCGGGAACAGCCGAAAGCGCCATCAAAAGTGCCACCGCAAGCAGCACCAGCCGTCTGTACACAGTCACCGCCCTCCTTCCTGATGTTTGTTTCGACATCAAGAAGGAGCAGACGCACCGCCCAAAGTGACTATCTTTACTATCCCCCAAAGGGGGAGCCTGCCCGGCCGGAGGCTAGGCGTGGTGAGCTATTTCGGCTTGTGGGCCGAAGTTAGCTCCAGGACCTTCGTGAGCGAGACGGGCAGCTGTTTCGACCGCCACACTTTGCTCTCACAGAAGCTGCACGACCAGAACTCGATCGGAGTCCCATCACCCAACTCGAGTTTGATCGAAGTGAGATTCGAAGACCCGCAACTCTTGCATGTAGCCACAGCCGTCACCCTTTCGTTTCGCCTGCGGTATTTATCCTGCAGATGGACCGAAAAGGACATAGCGCGGTTGGGCTATTTTGTCCGCTTCGAGGGACTAGTCAGGTTTTTCAGCATCGGCGGGAAGATGCTTGCCTATGTAGCGGGAACGTGACCTGGTGCCTTCACGCCAATAGGCGTACCAGTACGGCCCATGGGGACACCTGGTGCATCCCGGTTTGCCGCAGTTAACCGGCTCTAGCCGGTAGCTCACTTTCCCGGGGGTCGCCTGACGGGGAGCGTCCAGCACCTCCTCCCCCTTCTGCACCAAGAGCCCTCTTACGAATATGACCAGACGGCGCAGGTCGTACTCGTCGAGAGTCCGTACCTGCTTGATCAGCGATCTTTCCAGTGCCAACAGTTACCTCCGAGTCGAATGAGGCAATCTTACCAAGGATGTTACCTAAGAACCAAAAAGCAAGCTATCGCACGATGATGGGACGAATCGGGTCAGACTTCGGGAAGCCCAGCCTGGGTGGCGGTGACGCCCCCTTCACGGCCGGCGGAAGCCTGCTGAGGAACGGGTCGGTCCCCTTGCCTCCTTTGCAGATCCCCCGCTCTTCGCTGGGGTGTCGACGATCGATCAGGGTGGCCCCTGCCCTCAAGAGCCTTCAGTTGAGGGGAGGCCTCAAGATGGTCATCGTCATCTTCGGGGATCTGCTCCTTGGGATGAAAGAGGGGCTCAGGAAGGCTGCGACGGTCCTCGGTCTCCCACCCTTGCGGGGGCTTGAACCGATCGGCGTGGACGGCGCACAGGTCGTATGTGGCAGGCTGGGCACGCGGCGGAAGCTCGTCGATCCAGGCCCGGCGGGACGCATAGTCGAACCCGAGGCTGGCGACTGCAGGCCAATGGCACCCCGAGTGCGAGCAGGTTCTGAACCCGGGTCCCGCGAAAAGCTCACCCATTCGCTATCGAAGATAGGTTACAGAGATGTTTTTTTCAAGGATGCCCCCCGTTGAAGCGTCTTATATAACAGCCATGTTACCTAAGAGACTTTTGTAATTTTTGGGCGCTGCCCGCAGAAACACATCCGTGTGACGATCGGCTGGCTGGTGGACCTGTGTGCTAGGCCAAAACCTCGGCCCACCTGCCCAGATCCCAAAAAAAAGACGCCCGGGAGGCGTCTGGGATCTTCATATGGGGTGAGAAAAGTGGGCAAAAAAAAGTGTTCCGCAGTAGCTTTCGGGTTACCCCTACTCACTTCTGCGGAACCCCCCTATTGTACGACGGCAGATACCTTGGATGCAAGAAAAATCTTGAAACGGCAGCCAAGTCGACTACTCGATTGGGGGCGTGGCATCATGGCTCTGTCATGAAACTCGTTACTTTCCAATCCCCCAATGGCCCTCGTCTTGGCGCGCTAGCTGACACCGAGCCTAGTTCGGTGATCGTCGACCTGCAGGCGGCACATATGGCCCTCATCTTCTCTAAGGGGGTCGCCCTCGGCGACGACACCGGTGAGATCCAGATGCCCTCGACCATGGAGTCGTTCATCACGGCGGGCCCCCCCGCTCTCGAGAGCGCCCAGGAAGCGATCCGCTACGCCACCCAGGAGGGAGCGGCAGGGATCGACTCGGGGGGCAGGGCGCTGATCTACGACCCCGCTCAGGTGAACCTTCATTCGCCGCTCACCACACCCAATTCCCTTAGAGATTTCATCGCATTTGAAGACCACGCCCGTGCTGGGGCCGCCCGCAGGGGCGAGGAGCTGAATCCCGTCTGGTCCGAGCGTCCCATCTACTACAAGGGCAACCATCGAGCTATCGCAGGGCCTGACGTCGCTGTTTCCATACCGGCCTTCACCGAAGCTCTCGACTTCGAACTCGAGGTGGCATGCATCATCGGCAGATCCATCATCGATGCCGACGAGGACGAAGCGGCAGAGGCCATATTCGGCTTCGCGATCATGAACGACTGGAGCGCCAGAGACATCCAGAAGGAAGAGATGTCTGCCCGGCTCGGACCAGCAAAGTCGAAGGACTTCGCAACTTCGCTAGGACCGTTCATCGTGACCGCCGATGAACTTGGCCCACATCCAAAACTAGCGATGCGTGCGAGCGTCAACGGGGAGGTGGTCTGCGAAGCCAACCTCGGTGACGCACGCTGGACCTTCCCTCAGATGATCTCCTACGTATCGCAGGGCGAGACCGTTTGGCCGACCGACATCTACGGGTCGGGAACCCCATTCGGAGGATGCCTGCTCGATCATGATGGCCCCTACCTCAAGGCGGGCGATGTGGTCGAGCTTCAGGTCGAAGGGCTTGGATCGCTTCGCAATCAGGTGATCTTGGGTTAGACATGCGCTTAGCCAAGGTTGCCTCCGTTTCAGCCCTGGCGCTGTTGATGCTCTTCCAACCCGCCCGAAGAGCTGATGCGTGCAGCTGTGGAGAGTTCTCACCTTCCGAAAGGACGGCTATCCACGATGCGATCTTCACCGGCAAGGTGCTCTCGACCGATCCGGTCAACCCTTACCGCTGGCCCGAAAGGATCATCGGCGCAGTGACTGGGCGCCACGTCTTCACCCCTGGGAGCGCGCGACTTAAGGTGCTCACCGTTTACAAAGGGGCGGTTCACAAGATCCAGTCGGTTGACGGGTTCGGTATTAGCGCTTCATGCGGAGCCGAATTCGTAAAGGGACGCACCTATACCGTGTTCGCGTCGATGCAGCCCTCGGGCTACCTTTCTACCGGCCTGTGCGATGGCGCGTTCGAGCAGTTCGATCCCCACGAATACTTTCTTTCCGCTGCCACCGAGCCCTTGTCCGGCACGGACGATAACCGGGGGGACGCAACCCCCATGGTGATAGTCCTGGCCGCGCTGCTCCCGACGCTTGCTATGGGCGCGCTGATGATCGTCGGGGCTAAGCGGCTCTTATCCTCCCTTCGAGGCAGGTTCACCAACAACTCACTTAGCTAGTCGAGGATCCCCATGTTGCGGGCCCAGCTCGTCTCGTAGTCAGGATCGCGAACGGCCATGGCCTCATCAGTTAGCACGAGCGGATCCTCCGTCTCGATCATGATCGCCACCTCGTCGGTCCTCTCCTTCGACTTCGCTGCGTCGATCGCTGCTGGCTGGGGGCCGTGGTGGATCCCCTGCGGATGGATGGTCATCTTTCCTTTACCGATACCAGGGCGGCTGAAGAAATCGCCATCGTGGTAGAAGAGGACTTCATCGTTATCGATGTTTGCGTGGTAGAAGGGCACACGCAGAACCTCCGGATCTTCTTCCAGCGGCCTCGGTGCGAAGGTGCACACCGCGAAACCGTCGTTCATCCAGGTGCAGTGCGCCGAGGGAGGCAAGTGGTAGCGCGGCGACATGATCGGACGGTAATCCTTCACATTCAGTCTCACCGGGCATAGGTCGCCCTGCCATCCAACAACGTCAAGCGGATGCCATTTGAAGAACAGTGAAGTGTATGTCTCGTCGCGCTTCACTCTCACTTCGAACTCGCCTTCTTCGTCATGCGGATCGGGCTCTGGTATAGCAAGTACCCCAGGATCGAATTGCGCGTGGCGGCCGAGCAGGCCGCGGTCGGGGATGAAGTATTCACCGCTTCCTTCGATCACCAGCATGAAGCTCTCTTCACCTTGCGGCACGAAGCGATGCGTGGTTCCCTTAGGGACGATCAGGTAGTCCCCCGGCGAATACGTAAGCGGGCCGTAATCCGATTCCATGACGCCGGTGCCCTCGTGGATGAAATAGCAGACGTCGCCGTCGGCGTCACGAAGGAAGTACGGCATGGCTTCGGTGCGGCGCGACACGTAGATGCGGCAACGCTCATTCCCGGCGACCTTCAGCCAATAGCCGTCCGCATCGGATTGATCAGAGGGCTTAACCGAATTCAGATCGAGTGCGTGCGGTTTCAGCGGACCTTCGATGCGGGTCCATGCGGTTGGAGGGTGACTTCGATAAAGATGCGATGCGCGCCCGGCGAACGCCTCGCGGCCGTGCTCGTCCTCGTAGGTGCCTTCTGGCACGGCAACGTGAGCCTGCTTGGTGACTTTGCCCTTTGACTGCGGAAACATCCGAACCCTCCTCGCTGGATCAACTGAGGGGAAAACTAGCCGATAGGGCCCTTTGATGAAGCCTAGGGCGTGGCGGAGGGAGACGGCGAGGGGGAAGCCGTCTGCTGCCCGGGCACCTGCGTCCCGTCGTCCTCGGCCTCCGGCTGAGGCGTCGTGGGCTTGAGCCTGGCAGGCATGGGCCTGTAAGGGCCGCTCTGGGTGATGATCACAGGCGTTCCCACCCCGACGAGTCCGAATAGCTCCTCGACTTCGGCGATGCGCATACGGATGCATCCGTGAGATGCCGCATACCCGATGGAGTAGTTCGCGTATGTCCCGTGGATGCGTATGCCGGGTGAGTTGATGTCGAGCGCCCTCGTGCCGAGGGGGTTGCCTGGGCCGGGCCCGATCCGCTCCGGCAGTTTGTATCCCCAGCCGCCGGGGAACTTGGCCGGATTCACCCAGGTCGGCTTGAAGCGTTTGTTGATTATCTTGAAGTTACCCTTGGGCGTTGGGAACTCAGATGTGCCGGTCGCAACGTCATAGACCTTTACGACTTCCTCGCCGCGGTAATGGAAGAGCTTGTTCTCGCCGGCCTTCACGACGATCACGTCCTTGATGTCGGCCTTCTCGATCGCCGCATCCGTTCGCTTGCCCCGAAGCACGAGCTTCACCTCATCGGATGAGATGCCCTTCTTCAATCCTTCGACCGCCGCCTTGCGGTCAAGCTCGAAACCGCTGACCGCGTCGCTGATACGGATGCCCCCATCTTCGAGTGAGATCTGCGCGTCCTTGGGTGAGCGATCTACGGATGCGGCAATGTCATCGACGAACCTTTCCAAACGATCTTCGTCATAACGAAGCGAAACCGGCAGAGACTTTTCAACGGCGGTTCCCATTAGTCGATACCAGACGCGCTGGAACACCGGCATCGCCCCATTTATAGAAGTTGCTTCATTCAACTGCTCGAGAGCGTCGGAACGAACTTCTAGTTCAAGCGGGCTTGTTGTGAATCGCTCGTCGCCAACCTCCAGCGAGAGTGGCCGGTCGAGGGGCTCGACGAATCGAGTGCGAAGCTTGTTTTCAGCAGCCGCGAAGGAAAGGCCGCCTATGTCGATGCCACCGACAGATATCCCTTCCAGGACAACATCTGAGTTCTCGGCGTCGTAGCGCATCGCCGCAGCCGCAACTCCAGCGCCCGCGATCAAGAAACAGACGACGATGCCGCTCAGCCATACGGAGAACCCAAAGCGGCGTGTAGGAAGGATGTTTTTAGCCATGTTGGTGTGCGGGTCCTTCTCGGGAGTCGGGGAATAAGACTAGATTGTGCCCGATTCCGAAGATTTGCGAAAGTGGGCAGATGACAAGACCTCTACCGGACGCACATTTCGACGAGCTAGTAGCCCAAGCACTCGACGACCTGCCCGAGGAACTTGGCAGGCTTATGCAGAACGTACAGGTGACCGTTTCGGTCGAGCCGAGGAAGGATCCGGATGGAAGGACCCTGCTGGGGCTTTACGAGGGCATACCGCTCGTTTCACGCGGAAACGACTACGCAGGTGTCTTGCCGGACAAGATCACGCTCTTCAAGACCAACATCGAATCTGTGGCCCGGACATCCGAAGAAGTGGCAGACATCGTCAAAAAGACCGTCATCCACGAGGTTGCGCATCACTTCGGGATCGATGATCCCCGGCTCGAAGAACTGGGATGGGCCTGACTAAAGAACCGTGGTTACTCGAAGGCCTGGCCGAAAGAGTCGGCGAAGTCGTTGAACGGAGGGCCAAGCACCAGATGGCGCTCTACTACGATCTTCCCGCTGGAACTCTCGACGACCGCCGTCCACGAGCCGCCCGCAAGGAACGGAGACAAGTCCACCGATGTACGAAGCCCGGGAGCCACTCGGATGGAACTCAGTTCCGGGGGGGCCGACTCACCCTCGGCACCGACGAGAGCTATGCGAACGAGAGCACCGTCGCGGTCGGGGTTCATTATCGAGAGCGAGTCGCTGCCTCCTGCCGTGGACCCAACCGAAAGAGCCCACCTCACCGAGGCATCTGAGACGCCAAAGACTTTCTCGACACCGCCGCCAGCAACTGTCGTGTGCCGTTCCGCGACGATCTTCTCGTCGTTAGTGACGCTGATAGAAGTCGAGTGCTTCGTTCCCCTCGGAAGGTGATCGGCCACCTTGATGGTCACCTGCCTTCCGCCTGGCACCGAAACCTCCTCGAGACCAGGGGGGCTCGTTTGCTGTGTGTCGGTTTGGAACACCACCTTCACCAATGCTTCGGACTCCGTGGGGTTCAACAGCACCAGAAGTTCCTCGCCGTCTGAAGGCACTTCCCCACCGGCGAAGTGCCAGGTAGAAGCTGGCCCTCTCACCCCAACGTCCAACGAGATCCCTGAAGCGCCGACGCGTGGACGTATGTCGGCGAAGTTCGATGCGATCACCCTTCCCTGGGTGACGGTGAGTTCGACTCCGAAAGACGCCGTCTCGGGAACGTACTCGGACAGGAAGATGCTGAGCTGAGAAAGCTCCGGCACCACAAGATCCCTCATCCGGGCCGGTACGAAGTCGGACTCGGAACCGATGATCCGCACGCGGATGACGGCTTCCTCCTCGAAGGGGTTAGCCACTATCAGGTGGTGATTCTGACCACGGGCTGTACTTAGAGATGCGAAGTACCACTTGTCCCAGGGCTGAACAGAGCAGCGCGAAGAACTCACTCCCCCAGAGCGATCGAGTACGACCAGATCCGAAGTGGTTGCCGATCCGAACGTTTCCGACAACCCAGCTGCATTCGCGATCTTTAGGTCTGCCAGCGCTATCGGCGACCGCCTGTGTCCCGGGACGTTCGCCCTTATGAACTCGGAGGATCGGCCATCCCCGATCCCCCACCGCCTGAGCTCGACTGGAGACGGTCCGAGATTGGTCGTGGACATGACGCCCTCGATCGACTGCCCGCTTGGAGCAGGGCAGTACCAAGCTGTCGAAAGAACCGAGCCCGGCGCGACCTTGACCTCAGGAGGAGGGATCTCCTGCAAGCGGCTGTCTGCGAAGGGAGCCCCAGCGACCAGAAGAACGGCCATCAGGAAAAACGTCATCTCGCCCCGTCTCATCTGAGCCACCCTCGCACTTCTGAACGTATCCCCGTGGCCGCCGCGGCGGCCGTCAGTATCAGCAAGAGCTGAGCCGCAAGCCACAGAACCCTTATCCATCGGCGGCCGAACGTGATCCTCACCTCACCTTTTGCAGATGCTGGCAGCTCGAATCGGTTGGACCAGCCAAAGGCCTCTGCGTGTTCAAGCCTTTGTTCACCAACACGAGCGCGCCACGCGGTGTTGAAGTTCTGGGCCAACAGCAGTTGTGAGTGCCGGGTGCGGGGAAGCTCGCCCACGAAAGACGTGTTGGTTCTGCCGGGGATTGAACGACCGCCCGCCCACTCCACGAGGATCAGGTCGCGGTCGTTCGCGGCTTTCGCGGTAACCGGAGTAACGAGATTGACGGGGGCGAGCACGGCTCTCGGGAGCCACTGCAGATTTGCGAAGATCGCTATGTTGCCAAGCTGCTGTTCGAGAGCTATGTCTCGCTGTCTGCGGAGCGCGCTCATCAGGTCTTCGTCGTTCGGGTCAACGATGATGAAGCGAACGCTGGCCGGTGCAAGAAGGTGACCTGCAAGGTGAAGCCTCTTGCCGACCATCGCGTCGACAGTCTCTTCCAGCTTGAAATCACCTTGAGAAGGTGGGGACTCCTGCGACTCAAGGACATTCAGGCCCTGCGGACCGGTAAGGAAGTACTGCACCCGATCCATCCTTCGCATGCCGCCGCGCACAGGGTCTACCCACCTTTTACCCACCCACAGAACGCGGAAATCTCCCACGTCCTGCGCCGTTGTTTCCAGGTAGGAAGAGATCGACTTGGCAAGCTTGCCTGAACCGCCAGCGAATGCATCGCGCGGTCGCTCCCAACTGGCAAGTTGAAGGAACCATCCGCCAAGCAGTCCTGTCGCCAGGCTGAGTGCGACCACTCCAACGGCGAAGTGCCGCCACCCGAGGGAATGGCGCGGCAATTCCTCTGCGACACCAGCAACCAGATGTCCGGCCATCACCGAGATCGAAGCGAGCGGGATGATCAGCCAGAGGGCGGGAGAGGCTACGGGGGCCGAGACGCCGAATGTGGAAACGAGTCCCCCGATCACAGCGAAGAAGAGCCACAGAGTCGCCATGAGTCTTGCCTCGCGCCTTCGCGAGGGTGAAGTCAGTGCCAGGCATGAAAGTCCAAGCACCGGCACTACCAGGGCCGCAAGCGTCCCTACATCGGGTGCGACGGATATGAACGAGCTGAAGTCCAGCCCCTCCCAAAGCGGCTGGAACGTGCCGGCGGCCCCCGAGAAGAGGGGGCCGAGGATCGCTCCGCGGGGCCTCAGAGCTTCGAAGGACCAGGGTGCCAGCAGAAGAAGTGAGGTGGGGACCGACGCCAACAACCAGCCCGCTCGCCGAGAGACATCACCGCGGTCCCAAGCTCTCCAAAGTGAATGAAAACTCACGAGCAGCCATGCGAAGCAGAACGCTAGCAACGAGCTTGGCGCGAGTGCGATCGTGATCGCCATGAGGATCGAAAGGCGTGCAAGATCCTTCGTCATGGCTTCCGGGGTTGGAGCGACGGGAACCACATCGCCTTCCGCGGTGCTGTTCCTGCCCAGTATGCGCAGCGCGATATCGAGCACGAACGGAAACGTCCCGTAAAGCACCAGCGCGGCAAGGTCACCTGTGGTGACGAACAATCTGGTTGCGGGCCCCAAGGCATAAACAGCAACAGCCATGACGCGGGGCGTCGCCGACGACGTTCGCTTTTTGACGAACCTGTTCATACCGAACAGCCCTGCGAAAGTGAAGAAGCCAACCATGAGCCGCTGAGAGAAAACCGGGTCGCCCCCGGCGAAGACGCTGAAGACCCACATCAGGGGGAACGCGACGGGTGTTGCCGATTCGGTCCCGAGCCGCACGCCCCTCCATGCAGTGAAGTACTCCCTTATCAATCTGCCGGAGTCATCGGGGAAGGGCCAAAGACTTCCAGACGCGATCGCTCCTCCGAAGAACGATCGTCGAGCAGCGAACACCATCAAGAAAAGCACCGCAAGAAGTGGAAGGGTCCCGGGCTTGCGAAGCCAGGAGGTGAGCGTTGACTTGAGCGCGGACGGAGCGAACCGCGAGATCGCCCTTGTCCCTAAAGACAAAGAGCCTCTCTGCCAGTCCTGCAGTTTCCTTTCGAGGAACACCCTCATCCGATGGATGTCCCCCACCATCAGGCGACGAAGACGTCTGTCGGGGATGGCTCGGCGTTTCTGGATCGCGCGACGACGCTTGGCTATGTCGGGTATCGCGAAGAAGAACGAGCTGAACGCCTTCGGATATGCGGATAGTTCATCGAATCGACGAAAGATCGTCAGCAGCAACATCTCCGCGAGGCTGAGCAATGCATAGATGGTGATCAGCGCCGGCATCCGATACGCGGCCGAATTCTTCGCCATGGTGCGCAAACGATTGCGACGGGTGAAGTAGCGGATCTTGTCCGCCGCTGGAACGTCCCTCTTGCCTCGTGTCAATGCCTCCGCATGGCGGAACTCGGCCCCCGGCTGCACGAGCACACGGAGCCCGGCCAAACGCGCCCTCGTACAAAGGTCGAGGTCCTCCCCAAAGGCGAAGTAGGCGCCGTCCCACAGGCCGATGCGCTCCGCGCACTGCCGGCTGACGAGGATGCATGCATTAGAGACGTAAAGGGTCTCTCGGCGGCTGTCGTGCTGGCCCTGATCTATCTCTCCTTCTTCCAAACCGGCGAAGGGGTAACCGAATTGATCCGCGGTAAGCCCAACCTCGAGCAGGATCTCAGGACTGTCCATATCAAGACCCTTGCCTCCCACCACGCCGGCGTCAGTTTCAAGACCGGTCGCAAGAAGAAGGCTCGTCACCTCGGGCTCGAGGATGACGTCGTCGTGCAGGAACAAGTAGTAGTCGGCCGAGGGGGCGTGTTCGGAAACTTCCAGCGCATGGTTGGCGGCCGCCCCGAAACCTAGGTTGCGGTTCAATCGCACGAACTCCGCATCGGGAAGGATTCTTCTTGTGACCTCTTCAGCAGAGGACGCCGAAGCGTTGTCGATAACGATCACATCAGAGCGGAACAGCTGGGCCGCGACGGACTGCAGGCAATCGGAAAGCCACTTCTTTCCATTGCTGGTCACTACGACCGCGAGGATACGCGGCGTCACATCGGGATCGGTCTGGTTCATAAAGGAAGACCCATAGCTAACTGGGTCAGGCGATTATACGGCGCTCTTCTTTACGGACCGGCCCGCCGCCTTTGAGGTACCCCTCTTGGATGAGGATGAGCCATTCATGGGTGCGCGTTTGGCTCCGCTCGTCTTGTGGGCCGAAGCGCCTTTCGCCGTCTTGGCGGTCTTCGAAGCCGGTCGCTTCGGCGCCTGGGGCTCATCAGGGACAAGCATTATCTTCGGCCGAACCTTGGCGCGGGGACTGCGCGCTGTCCCCTTTTTGACCGGCTTCGCCTCGGGCTTGACCTGCTTCGCCTCGGGCTTGACCGGCTTCGCCGCCGAAACAACCGGCGGCGGCGCCAGCTCGGGCTGATACTGCTCAGACGTTTCCGGGAGCAGCTCCTCAGATATCAGCGCAGGAGTTTCGGAAACCTCTGTCGATGCATCTCGCTGAATAGGTTCGGGCGGTGGGGCTTCACTCATCTCTTGCTTAACGCGCTGGATGGCTTCTGGGCCCATCGGCAGATCACCGGAGCGCATCCTTCTCCAACGCTCGGCGTCGCGACGATCGCGCTTTCTTTGGGCGGCATCTCTCATCGCATCGCCGAGTCGCTGCTTGTCCTTGGGCTTAAGTGACTCGCTCATCTCGGCCATCAACTCCATCAGGATCTGGTCACGGGCGCGCTCCATCTTGTAATCGCGCTCGGCGAGGTAGGCAACGAGCGATTCCTGCATGGCCTCCATCCTGCTGTTCGATTCAGTGATCCTTCGATTCGACTGTCGCACTCGCTCCGAGATGGTCTGAAGTTCATCGGCGAACGGCTCGACAGCATCTGAGATGGTCGACGAGATGTGGGACTGCTGTGAGTCCACCCAACCCTTCACTTGCTCGACGTCGTCGCGCACCTGCTGCATGCGGTCGAACAGGCGGGCGCTGGCGGTTGCAAGAAGTTCGGTCACGGCCGTCTTGACCTCGCGAAGCCCTCCGGTCGTTACGGCGTAGTTCTCGGATATCGAACGCTCGGTCCCAGCAGCAAGGTCCAGCCTCAAGGCCTGCAGCATCGAGGCCTGGTCGTCCGAGATCCCTCTCGCGACAGATTCGATGCCAGCCTTCAAACCTTCGGCAGATTGGGCTTGCTCTCCGATCACCGTTTCGATGGCCGACGTCATCTCTTCGCGAAGGGCCTCTACAGATGTGGAGTGCTGCCTGAGCATCGATTCGGAGTGTGCGGTTAGTTCCTCGCGCACCGTTTGCGACGACATGGCCTGCTCCCACCTGGCCTGCTCAAGCCCGGCTACGACCTCGTCCTTCGCCGTGACGATGGATCGGGCGACATCTTCGACCTGAACACCGATAGCGTCCTGAGCGAAATCGACATCTCCAGACATCGCTTCTTCGAGGGAATCGATCCTTCCGAACAAAGAGCCGAGCTGCTGCACAGCGCTGGTGAGCGACGTGGAGAGCCCTTCGACCCGTCCGACAACTCCAAGCATCGCGGACGTTGCCTGGTCCCCTGTGGTGCGGCTTACGTCTTCGACGAGTTGGGCCAGAGGCTCAGGCAGGCTGCCGACCGATCGGGAAAGTTCGGCTATCGCCGCTTCCAGAGGTGCCAGCCTCTCCTGCATCCTTTCGTTGATCGATCGCTGGATCTCGACGGCCGGCTTCCAGGGGTCGAGGGGCTTCAAACCATCCTGAAGATCATCCAGCCTGGTGGCGACCTCCGTCATCCCTGCTGTCATCACTCCAGCAAGGTCCTCCACGGGGGTCCGAGAGACCAATTGCTGGACCAGGTCCTGAAGGTGTTCGATGCTGGATTCGGTCCCTAGCCCAGAAAGACGAGCTTCGAGCAGATCGACCACCGCTGAATCGCGCGACTCAACGAGTCCGCGAAGAGACGCTAGCTGCTCTTCCGCTTTGGCAAGTGTTGTGCGAGCCCCATGAACGGTCTCCAGAAGGACCCGCTGTTCCTTGGCCTGGTCTTCGAGGGCCGAAGACAGCAAGTCGTCCAACCGGGATTGGAACTCGGTGTCGTCGTACGAGATCTTTGGATCGGACGCCATCGGCTCAATGGTATTTAGCGGATGCACCCCGGACGCGGATTTGAGCAATCTTCTATCCCGCCAAACGCGCCGGGTGCCCCCGGAAAAAAGTTTTAGGTGCTGGCGGCTTCGAGGCTGGGGACCGTTCGGCCATCAGCCAGCCCGTAAAGCGTTGTCCTTCGAACCAGGGGCCTTCCGTCCGGCTCGGTTATGGCGCGAAGTTCATCGACCGAGACCTCCTGGCCGTGAGCGGCCCCCGCAGCACGAGAGATGCTCTCGTTCATCAGGGTGCCCCCTAGATCGTTCACCCCGCACTTAAGGGCAAGGCGCGCGCCTTCGAGCCCCATCTTCACCCACGAGGTCTGGATGTTCGTGATCCAGGGATTAAGAGCAAGGCGCGCCACCGCGTGCATCTTTAGGGACTCCTCGATGGTCGGCCCCCGGCGCGACTTCCCCTTCAAAAAGATGGGGGCCCCCATGTGGACGAAGGGCAATGGCACGAATTCGGTGAAGCCGCCTGTCCGCTTCTGGATGTTCCTCAAGACACCGAGGTGCCTTGCCCACGACCTTCGAGAGTCGACATGGCCAAACATGATGGTGCTCGACATCTTTAGTCCAACCCGGTGGGCGGTCTCGGCAACGAAACTCCACTGGCTCGTGTTGATCTTGTCGGGACACAGAACAGCCCTTACCTCGTCATCCAGGATCTCCGCAGCGGTGCCAGGAAGTGTGCTGAGGCCCTCGTCCTTCAGCTGTTTCAAGAAGTCCTCAACCGTGACGCCCTTCGTCTCTGCCCCCTGCCAGACCTCAAGGGGGCTGAACGCGTGGACGTGGATGTCTGGGACGACTTCCTTGATCGCCCGTACAACATCTATGTAGAAGTCCCCAGTGAACGATGGATGGATCCCGCCCTGCAAACACACCTCGGTGGCTCCCCGCTCCCAAGCCTCGACGCAGCGGTTCGCCACCTCCGGAAGATCCAGCAGATAAGGCTCCCCCCTTAGGTTCAAAGACTTCGGTCCCTTACTGAACGCGCAGAAGCCGCACCGGAAATAGCACATGTTCGTGTAGTTGATGTTTCGGTTCACCACATAGGTCACGGCGTCGCCATTAGTCTTGGCCCTCAGTTGGTCTGCCGCTTCGAAGAGAAGACGCATCTCGGGCCCTCTTGCGCCGAACAACGAATCGATCTCGTCCTCGTTCAGTTCACCACCGCCGCGGCCCTTGTCGATCGCATCGAGTACCTCCGGCCGCACGATGACGCCGCCATTTCCGGACCACCAACGCGGGGCTTCGACAACATCGGGTGCGACAGCTGCCTCGCCAGCGTGCCAAACACCTGCTCGGGCAAGTCCATCGGTGTCGGCGAGTGCCAGCACCTTGCTACGAACCTTCGGGTCGATCCACCCACCTTGCTCTATGTAGCGCGGATACACCGTCAGCCGTGGCACGAGAAGGTGTCCCTCGGTTTCGGTTACCGCCCGCAGACGATCGATCGGCGGCCACGGAGCTTCCGGATTCACGTGATCGATCGTGACGGGGGAAACACCGCCCCAGTCGTTGATGCCGGCTCGAAGGTATGTGCGCATCGAGTCGTCATCAGCCGCGAGGTTGGGAGGGGCCTGCAGACTGATCTCGGGAGAAAGGATGAGGCGCGCCATCACCAGGGTCGCGGCCATGTCATCGGTAGTTGGCTCGGGGTGCGCATGCATGGGGGTCCCGTCCTTCGCCCTGAAGTTCTGGACGATGACCTCCTGGATGTGCCCCCATCTTTGATGCGATTCCTCGATCAGCGCAAGCGTTTCCGCTCGCTCTTCGAAGCTCTCTCCGATACCGATCAAGATCCCGGTGGTGAAAGGCACCTTCAAGCGACCAGCCGTTTCCAGCGTCGCGAAGCGCGCGACCGGGTCTTTGTCTGGAGAGCCGAAGTGGACCCCGCCTTTGCCCATAAGCCTGGCCGCTGCGCTCTCCATCATCAGGCCCATCGAGGGGGCCGTTCCTCGAAGCTCAGCGATGTCCTCGGCATTCATCACACCAGGGTTCAGGTGAGGAAGAAGTCCCGTCTCATCCAGAACGGCTTTGGCTGCGAAAGCAAGGTACGCAAGAGTCGCTCTGAAGCCCATCTCGTTCAACTGTTCGCGCGCAGCCTTGTAGCGAAGTTCGGGCTTGTCCCCGAGGGTGAATAGCGCCTCTTTGCATCCTTCAGCGGCCCCCCGCCTAGCGATCTCTAGAACCTCGTCGATGCTCATATACGCGGGCGCACCGTCCGCGGGGGGCCGCGCGAAGGTGCAGTAGTGGCAAACGTCGCGGCACAGTTTGGTGAGCGGGATGAAGACCTTCGGCGAATAAGTAACGACGTTGCCGAACTGGCTGGCGCGCTTCGCCCTGGCTTCTTCGGCAAGCTCCTGCCAGCCCGCCGTTCGCACGAGTGATGAGATGTGAAGTGATCCGTCGATCAGGGTACCCACGCGGCGAGGGTAACTGATAACGTCGCCGGCATGCGTGTCACGGCGCTCGCTGGAGGCGGCGGCGCGGCGAAGTTTCTAAGAGGTCTTGTTCGCGCTGTCGATCCAAAGCAAGTCACCATCATCGGCAACACCGGCGACGACGCTTGGTTCCATGGCCTTTACGTTTCTCCCGACCTCGACATAGTCACCTACACCCTCGCTGGAGTGGTGGACGAAACAGGGTGGGGGATCAAGGCCGATACGACCCATGCTCTTGACCAGCTCGCCAACTACGGCGTCGACACCTGGTTCACCTTGAAGGACAAGGACCTCGGGACCCACATGGCCAGGACCACATGGCTCGCTGACGGGGTGCCTCTTTCGGAGGTGACCGACCGTATCCGCAACGGCCTTGGGGTCGAAAGCCGGATCCTTCCGATGAGTGACGACCCGGTGCGGACAAGGATCGTGACAGCCGAAGGGATCGAAAGAGAGTTCCAGGAATACTTCGTGAGGTTCCGCCACAGCGAGGATGTGTCGAAGGTCACCTTCGAAGGAGCCGCCGATTCGCATCCAGCGCCTGGGGTCATCGAGGCGATCGGGCTGTCGGAGCGGATCATCGTGTGTCCATCCAACCCGGTCGTCAGCATCGGGCCCATCCTTTCCGTGCCGGGAATACGCGAAGCCCTCACAGCAAGGCGCGACGACATCTTCGCCATCTCGCCGATAGTTCAGGGGGCCGCCTTGAAGGGACCGGCCGACAAACTCCTTCCGGTCGTGGGCGCAGAAGCGAGCGCGTCGGGAGTAGCTGGACTGTACAAAGACTTCTGCGGAACCTTCGTCGTCGATTACCGCGACGCCCCAGAAGCTGGCAAGGTCGAGGCGCTCGGCATGCGGGTCATGGTCCTCGAGACAGTGATGGAGAGCGAAGGCATCGCCCGCCAACTGGCAAAGGAGGTGCTTCTGCTTTGAGTTCGAGCGCGCCGACAGGCCCCATCACCATCCTGCCTATCCCCGGCATCCCAGAGATACAGCCGGGAGATGAGCTGACGCGCCTTATCGTGGACGCGGCCCAGTTATGCGGAAGCCCCCTTCAGGATGGCGATGTTCTGGTGGTAACCCAGAAGGTTGTATCGAAGGCCGAGGGCCGTCTCGTCGATGTTCCCTCCGGCGACAAGCAGGCCCGCTGGAGGCTCGCCGAGCAGGAAGCGGTAAGGGTCCTTCGGCGCACTTCGCAGATCCTCATCACCCAGACCCGGCACGGGTTCGTATGCGCAAGCTCCGGCATCGACAACTCGAACGTCGCCGAGGGCAAAGTTGCACTCCTGCCGCTCGACCCGGACCTTTCAGCCAGGCGCATCCGTTCGAAGGTCGCACACTTGTGCGGAAAAGACATCGCGGTCGTGATCTCGGACACCTTCGGCAGGGCATGGCGCAACGGTCAAACCGATGTGGCCATCGGTGTCGCGGGTATGGAGCCGCTCATCGACTACCGGGGAACCACCGACACGTTCGGGCAAACGCTGGCTGTCACCTCGATAGCGATAGCCGACGAGCTAGCGGGGGCCGCCGAGATGGTCATGGGAAAGGCCGACCAGGTGGCGGCTGCCATCGTACGCGGGGCCCGCTTCCAAAAGGGAGACGGAACCGCCCGGGAGCTGGTCCGAGAAGTGTCCGACGACCTGTTCCGTTAGTATTTCGCCGCTATGAGCCAACAGCCCAGTAAGAAGGAAAAAAGGGAAGCCGCCCGAAGCGCGCGCGTCGAAGCCCAGAGGGCTCGCGAGAAGGCCCGCAAACGGAAGAAGAACGTGCTGCTGGCCCTCTTGGTGATCGGGGCACTTCTGCTAGGCGCCTTTGGTGTCAACGCGTACCTGAACGGCAAGGGCAAAGTGAAGAAAGACACTGCCGCCGCAGGATGCGTGGACAAAGAGTTCAAAGAGCTGAATGCCAGCCCTCACCTTGAGCCGAGCGCTCCCGTCCCCGACTACAACTCCAATCCCCCCACCTCTGGCCTTCACTTCGATCAAACCGCGCCTTGGGGAACCTCCGATGAAACGATCGAAGATCGGATGCTCGTACACAACCTCGAACACGGGGGCCTTGCCATCCATTACAAGGACCTGCCCGACGACGATGTCGATGCATTGGTCGACTTCGTGGAGGACACCTACGAAGACGGAGTCATAGCTCACCCCAACGACCAGATCAAGTCCACCATCGCCATAGCTGCATGGGGACACTTAAGGACATGCGAGAGCTACAACCAGAACGCAGTGAGGGCTTTCATAAAAGCCAGATGTAACAAGGGGCCGGAGAAACAAGGCCTCAAGTGCGCCGCCTAGCTTAAGTACGCCCCTAGGCGGCGACTGCAAGGTGGAGTACCTCTGACTAGATGCTGTCTACGATCTTCATGACTCGCGTCGCACCAAATACTCGCCCGTAGCTTCTTCCTGTCATCTCTTCTAGCACGCCAATTTCGACAAGATGGTTCACTATGCTGGCTGCCGCGGTTGAAGTCATCCCGCGTCGACCCGCTATGGACGCTACCGAAACAATAGGCGATTGAGTAAGGTCTGTAAGCACATCATAAATTGCCCCGGCCCATCGTCTCTCGTTGATCTTCTCCCGAGATTCCTTCAGCCATTCAATCAACTGCGTCGCTCCTAGAATCAAAGCATTGCATTGATTTGTAATGGCGCTGCAGAAGAACTGCACCCAAGGATTCCAATCCCCCGTACAACTGAGACGCAGAAGCTCATCTTGGTATTGCTCCCGGTTCCTGAAGAACCAAGGCGAGACAGTAACGATTGGGTGGCGGATGGCACCTGAGCGAAGAAGTTGAAGAACTATGATCAGTCGGCCGATTCGCCCGTTTCCGTCTCCAAATGGGTGAAGGGTTTCGAATTGATAGTGAGCGACGGCTGCGCGCAGTACCGGCGGCCAATCATGGTCGGACTCAACCCAATTAACCCACGTCTCCAGTGACGCCTTGAGACGATCATCACCAGGAAGGGGCACGAAGCGGGCCTCCAGTATGGATTGGTCCGGCGATCCAATCCATACTTGATGCCCGCGAACTCTACCTGCGTCAGGGGGCGCATTGTCCGCCTCGTGAAACATGGTCGCTTGGGCTTCATTCAGCAAGCCGACTGAAATGGGGTGTGCCTTTACGGCATCGAACGAATGGAATGCTGCTCTGACATAGCCCAAGATTTCACGAGTTTCTGGGGATCGGAAATGAGATCCCGGAAGCTCGGCTTCTAGAACGTCCGTCAACTGCCCATACGTACCCTCAAGCGCAGAGGTGTCTAAGGCTTCCCGGTAAAGCGCTGGGCGGATCAACAGTCCCGGTTCTGTCAATTGTGCGCAAGCTTGGTCGAGTCTCGCAAGCGAACCGGAGGCTTCAGCGACTCTACGGATAGAAGCCATAGACAGCTCGATTGTGTCCGGGAGGGGGGCTGGGAAGAAGGCAAAACACGCATAGGGGCCGAACCTGGCATCGGTTCCCTGGACGGGAACCGTCCGGCCGATAGGGCTTTCGTTTAGAAGCGTAGCATCCATGAAATGTTAGTATAGAGGCCGATGACTTGTATTTCAACCATGTGATTACAACACCTATGCAACTTTTCGTTTGTCAGAAATACCAGTCTAACCCTTGACAGCTTGGGTTCGTCAGCCGGGGCCCCGCTCTAGGTCCTGCCGGATGTGGTCAACCGTTAAAGCGATCCCATCCTCAAGGCCTACCTTCGGCCCCCAGCCCAGCATCCGTCCTGCCTTTGCGGGATCGAGAGCATTGCGGGCCAGCTCCCCCGCCCTCGCTGGTGCGAACACCGGCTCTTCATCTACTCCGCACGCCTTAGCCATCCTCCAGTAGAGGTCTTCGACCGAAACCTGGTGGCCGGTCCCGATGTTGAAGGTCTCGCCTTCGCCCTTCTCTACAGCCGCGATGAGGGCCTTCACCACATCGCCGGCGAATACGAAGTCCCGCGTCTGTTTGCCGTCGCCGAAGATCGTGCACGGCTCACCTGATAAAAGACGCGAACCGAATATCGCAACAACACCGGCCTCGCCGTGAGGGTCTTGGCGCGGGCCGTAGACGTTGGAGAGGGCAAGACTGACGAACCGCAGGGAATGAGTGGCGGCATAGAACCGCAGATAGTCTTCGAGGACCTTTTTGCTTATGCCATAGGGCGAATCGGGAAGGCCCCGAGTCTCTTCATCGAGCGGGTATGAATCTTCCGGCTGATCGCCGTAGATACAACCGCCCGAGGAGGTGTGAACGAACCTCGCTCCAACCTTGCGAGCAGCTTCTAGCAGCCGAAGCGATCCTGCGATATTCACCTCGGCGTCGTAAACGGGGTCGGCGACCGAGCGTCGGACGTCCATCTGCGCGGCCAGATTGAACACAACCTGGGGGCCGAACTTCTCGACCACCCCGGCGGCCTCGTCATCCCTGATGTCGATCTTCTCTAGCGGAATTCCGAGGCCCTCCAGAACGCCGACTCGCTTCGCCCCCGCGACGAGGTTGTCGATCACTAGGACTTCGTGGCCACCTTCGGTGAGCTTTTCGACAAGATGCGAGCCGATGAAACCGGCCCCACCGCTGACTACCGCTTTCATCGGCTACTCCATGTCCTCGTGGACGAGACGTCCTGAAAGTTCGTCGTCAAGCAGTTGGATATCGGCATCGACCATTATGCGCACCAGCTCGTCGAACTTCGTTTTCGGCTCCCAGCCAAGCTGCTTCTTGGCCTTCGATGGGTCTCCGAGGAGGAAGTCGACCTCGCTCGGGCGGTAGTAGCGCGGATCGATCTCGACGTATCGTTCGTGATCGAGACCGAGATGGGCGAACGCCACCTGACAGAACTCTCTAGGGGTATGTGACTCGCCGGTTGCGATGACGTAATCATCGGGAGAATCCTGCTGGAGCATCAGCCACATCGCTTCGACATATTCCGGCGCATAGCCCCAGTCGCGCTTCGCATCGAGGTTGCCCATGTATAGCTTGTCCTGGATGCCGCGATGGATGCGCGCGACCGCTCTTGTGATCTTGCGCGTGACGAATGTCTCGCCGCGCCGCGGACTCTCGTGGTTGAACAAGATGCCGCTGCACGCGAACAGGTCATGTGCTTCGCGGTAGTTGATCGTCATCCAATGAGCAAACAGCTTCGCCACGCCGTATGGGCTGCGAGGATGGAACGGCGTTTCCTCGTTCTGCGGCGGGGGGGCTGCGCCGAACATCTCCGATGTAGACGCTTGATAGAAGCGGGTGTCGATACCCGAGGCCCGGACCGCTTCAAGGATCCTCGTCACACCGACGCCGGTTACGTCAGAGGTGTACTCGGGAACTTCGAAAGAAACCTTCACGTGGCTCTGCGCCCCGAGGTTGTAGATCTCGTGCGGCTCGAGGTCCCTTATGAGGTTGATCAATGAAGCAGAGTCGGATAGGTCACCGTAATGGTTCAAGTAGCGAACGCCGCTCTCGTGAGGATCGCGCCAGATGCCATCGAGGCGGCCGGTGTTGATCGAAGACGAGCGCCGGATCAGCCCGTGGACCTCGTAACCCTTCTCCAGCAGAAGCTCTGCGAGATACGAGCCGTCTTGGCCGGTGACGCCTGTGACCAGAGCCCTTTTCATCGCTGTTCCCTTCTCTTAGGCGTCCTGCGGACCTCTACGGTACCAATCCAAAGTGTCGGCGAGTGATTCCTCGATCGGCATATCCGCCGTCCAGCCTAGAGCCCCCAGCTTGGAGGCGTCGCCGACCGAATAGGTGGGGTCCCCCGCCCGCGGTTCGGGGGCCGAGGTCACCTTGACGTCGCCATCTACTCGGGCGAGGCCGATGAGAATGTCGAGAAGCTCCCCTATCGTCCTTCCACGCCCGGTACAGACGTTATAGGCCTGTCCGGCTTCCCCCTTTTGGATCAAGGTCAGGTAGGCCCCAACGACGTCCCTCACGTCCAACACATCCCTCACCGAACCCAGGTAGCCGACGGAGAGAGCAGGCTCGCTCTCGCCGCGCTCGATGGACACCAGCTTCGAGCAGAACGCTCCGATCGCGTAATGGGGCCCCTGTCCCGGGCCCATGTGGTTGAAAGCCCGAGCCACCATGACGTGCTGGCCAAACTCGCGGTGGTAAAGAAACCCCAATTGCTCTTGGGCAACCTTGCTGAGCGCATAAGGAGATGCGGCTTCGAGTGGGTCGTCCTCAGAGAATGGCCGCTCGGTATCGAGGCGCCGATACTGCTGGCCGGAGCCAACCAGCAGAACCCGGGTCGAGGGCCGCTCCTTCACAGCTTCCAGCAGGTTGCTCGTTCCGATGATGTTGGTCTCGTAAGTCTCAGCAGGATTTTCCCAGCTGCGAGGCACCGAGGGCTGGGCCGCCAGATGCACGACCGCGTCGGGAAGATGTTTGGCTATCACTTCGGCAAAGCGCACTGTGTCACGGATATCGAGCACCTCGGAGGGGGACTCAGGTCCCATCGGCTCGGTAGAGGTCAGAACCACGTCGTGACCGCTCGCGATCAATGCATCGACCAGATACCCGCCGACGAAACCGCCGGCTCCCGTCACGAGGACCTTCACTGCTTCGTCAGCCGGACGTTGGTGTAGTGACCGCGGGACCTGCGCGTTCCTCGGGCTCGGGAGGCGCTGTTCTCCCGACCACCAATATGCCACCGATGATCATGGCGATCCCGAACCATCTGAGTCCAGGAATCTGCTCTTTCAGTACGAACTTGGAGAACAAAGTGATGAGCAGATAAACGAGTCCGGCGAAGGGATAGGCGAAGCTGAGAGGCACTCTCGATAGAACGATCAACCACACCACGGCCGACGCTCCGAAGAATCCCAGCCCGATCAGCACCTGCGGAGTGGTGAGGATCTTGATGGCGAGCCTCCCCGGACTGGACAGACGAGTGGCTCCGATATAGCCCACCTTCTCCATCCCAGACTTCAGTAGGAGCTGGCCGACGGTCGCGAAGACCACCGACACCACCGCTATGAAAGAAGTCTTTACAAGCAAATGATTCTCCGTTCAGATACCGAACTGTTGGCGCAGTCTAATGACCTCTTCGTTCTCCGGGTCCAGCTTGATGGCCGTGCGAAGCGCCGCCACCGCATCCTCGTTCCGCCCAAACACCTTATAGACCCTCGCGAGGTTCAGCCACACGTCAAGGAAGTCGGGTTTGATCCTGGCCACCAGTTGCAATTCGGCCAAACTCCTTTTCCGCAGGCCGGCGTCTCCGCCTCGGGCGTTGGCGTAGGAGTTCAGCATCAAAGCGTAGGAGTTGCGGACCTGCCAGTTGGTCTTGTCATGAAGGACCACCTTCTTCCAAGCGGCCTCGGCTTCTTCGAACCTTTCGGCGTCGACCGACTCGGAATAGGTCGTCAAGATGCGTCCGACACTCATCATGAAGAACACGTTGCCGGGCTGGCGCTTCAAGGCAGTTCGGTAGTGGCGAAGAGCCCCCTCCAGATACTTCTTCTTCAGGGCTGGGTCTTCTGCTTTTTGGGATAACGACTCGAGGGCACCGCCGGCTTGAGAGTAGTAGCTCGCCTCAACGGGATACAGCTTGATAGCGCGTCTGAACGCCAGCTCAGCGGCCCCCGACCCACCTTCCGTCCTTGCCGCATCAGCAGCGTCCTTCGCCACCGCGTCGGCCATCAGGGGCCTTATCCCAAGAACAAGCGATGCGACTAGAGCGATGAGGACCGGGAGATGAACCCCCCACCGCGTCGGGCCCGCATGTACGACTTGCCTCTTGGGGCCCTTCTTCCTGGCGCCCTTTCCTTTAACGACCGCAGCGGCCCTCTTCGCGCGCTCAGCAAGTATCACGGGGTCACCGAGCGCGGCTATGCCCCCGATCGCTATCCATCCGAGGACGGCGAGCGGCGGCACGTCGATCGAGAAGACCCCTTGCGCGAGGTATCCGGCAAGCACGCCGGTGAAAGCGGTCAGAAGCAGGCGCTCCTTGTCATCTCGATCGGCTCGATATGAAAGACCGAACTTCATCGCCATCCCAACCAGCACCACATACGCGGCGAAGCCGAGAAGGCC
>Ga0183260_10000635_pt1 | contig 29683 bp, 35 predicted proteins | sample AntDrymUQ4972206_2_FD_129768 | JGI IMG/M metagenome (GOLD analysis project Ga0183260, IMG submission 129768) | Polar desert sand microbial communities from Dry Valleys, Antarctica - metaG UQ497 (22.06) (version 2) (version 2) | ecosystem: Environmental > Terrestrial > Soil > Desert | place...
AGCTTGTCATTGAAGGCGCCGGTCGCGGCGAACGCCTCCTCCATCTCCTCCTTGGAGCCGTAGTTGCCGTACTCGTCCATCTCGGCGGGGCCGTGCACGGTCAACAAGTAGTGCGTCATCCCACTTCTCCTCAGTTCCGGGCGGTCCCGATGACCGCCTGCTACTCCCACCACGAACGGCATTCCGCCGATACGACAACCTGCCACAGGAGGCCTTGTGATCGGGTTTCCTCAGAGGCCAACTGTCCGTTCGACCTGCTGTAGCACTAGCACCGGGTCGCAGAAGCACCGGACGCTTCCGGGACTTGTCAATAGCACTCGCGACCCCCCCCGCGTTTGAACAGTTTCGACATCGGCCGCGCGATCACGAGCGCCGTCGCCAGCGTGGTGCTCGGCCCAGATTTCCTGGCCACCCTGCGCCGAGCGGCCCGCGGAGTACACATCAGCCCCCGCTGACCCGGCACAGGGTGCGAACTCTGTGCAGAGGGGCGTGAGTTTGGGCCGGGTGAGCGTTAGTCGCGGGGGAGGGCCTCGGGGGCCGACTCCGTGCGGGCGGCGCCCACGCTCGCGGCCGTCACACACGCCATCGCCAGCAGTTGCAGGGGCATGAGCCACTCGCTGAGCAAGACCGCGGCGACGAGGGCAGCGGCGGCCGGTTCCAGGCTCATCAAGATGCCGAACACCCGGGGCGGCAGGGTGCGCAGCGCCACCATCTCGAGGCTGTAAGGGACCACCGAACTCAGCAGGCCGACCAGCGCTCCCAACACCAGCAGACGAGGCTCGAGCAGCCGCTCGCCGGCCGCCACCACCGCGAACGGTGCGATCGCTAGCGTGGCGATGGTGCTGGCCACGGCCAGCCCCTCGACGCCGGCCCAGCGGCGCCCGGTCGCCGCCGTCGAGACGATGTACAGCGCCCAGCAGCCGCCCGCGAGTAGTGCCAGGCCGAACCCGAGGGCGTCGACCTTCGTGGGTCCGGCGCCGAACAGGGCGATGCCCAGCGCGGCCAGGCCCACCCACATCAAGTCGCGCGGGCGGCGGCTGCCGACGGCCGCGAGCGCCAACGGGCCGACGAACTCGATCGTCACCGCCACTCCGAGTGGGATCCGGGCGAACGACTCGTAGAACGCCCAGTTCATCGCACCGAGCGCCAGCCCGAGCGCCAGCACCGGTCGCCAGTCCGCCGCGGTGCGACCATCCAGCCGGGGGCGGGCCAAGGCGAGCAGGATCAGCGAACTCGTGGCGAGTCGCAGCAGCACCATCCCGATCGGCGGGATCTCGCCGAACAGCCCCTTCGAGACCGCCGCGCCGAACTGCACCGACAGGATGCCGATCAGAACCAGCCATACAGGAGAAAAGCGGGGCGTGGACACGCGGTTCACCCTAGGAGCCTGCTGAAGAACGCCCTGAACACTCGGGACCTCTGACGCTCTGGCCTTCCAGCAGGTGCTGAGTGTGCGCAGGACGGACAACAACAAGCCAAGTCTGTTCTCGACTCGACGCGTCTGTTCCCGAGCTGGCGGCGCAACGAGGTCGGCCCCGAGACCCGGCCATCAACGATGCGATCCTGACCGCCACTCGCGAGCTTCTGCTCGACCTCTGCTACGTCGGGCTCTCCATGGAAGCGGTGGCCGCACGCCCGGATCAGCAAACCCACCCTGTACCTGCGATACCCCAGCAAGGGTGCGTTGGTCTTCGAGGCGATCTCGGCAAGACCAAGTCGGTCGCTCTTCCGGACACCGGCTATCTCATCGCTGACCTTCAGGAGGCCTACGACTGGGCGGTTGACGAGTTCGCCGCACCCGAGGCGTACGCCCGTGTCCACGGGCTGGTCGAACGCGCCCAACGCCGCGGCGAGATGCGCCCCGACGCTGACCTGACTCTCGCCATCGACGTCTTCACCGGGACAGCGCTCGCTCGAGCGACCCTCTTGGACCACCCTGTCGACTACGCATTCGGCGCCCGACTGGTCGAACTGCTCGTGGCAGGTCCGGCGCCACGACCGGCCGACCCTTGACCGGCGGCTCCCGGGGTCTTCGTGTTTCGGCGTGCTCTGACCATGAGCGTGGCGGCGGGCACGACGGTGCCGCTGAGGTAGGTCGACAAGCGGGAGCGCGATGTCCCGAGCCGACGCGCAAAGTCGGCGCGGCTGAGCCCTGACTCGGCCACGAGACTGCGCAGCTCCGATGCGACTGCCGCCCGCTCGGCGGCGTCAGCTTCGGCGCGTGCAGCCGCGATCGCCGCCTCCATGAGCTCGGCCACCCCGTACGGCCGGGTGTGCCCGAGCACCTCCTCGACCTGGCGCGCGGTGCGGCCCCAGGGGTCGACGTTGATGGCGTTGCGGATCCGGCGGAGGCCACCAAGGTCGCCGCGTTCGAGGGTGGTGAGCACGGCCTCGGTTGGCCAGCTCGCCACCGGGTCGTCCGGGCTTGCCGTCACATTGCGAAACGTCAGGGCCATCCGATCACCGACCTGGGTGTGCGAGCACGGCCGTGGCTAGCTCGAGGCAGGCAGCCCGGACCCGTCGCCAGTCCGTCCACTCCGGCGCGAGGTTGCGGTACGCGCCGAGCTCGCGGGTCACCGACACGTCAGCCGGTCGCGGGTCGGCGAGCTGGAGGACGACCTGGGTCGCCACCCCCTCGCCGCCTGGGCCGTGCTGGTCCCCGTAGTAGTCGTCGATGTGCGCGAGCACGTCCGCCGACTCATCGAGGCCGAAGCGCGTACCGAGCGCGGCGACGTCGAGGTAGTCGCGGGTCTGGTTGCGTCGGACGATCAGGAACGCCTTCACCCGAAGGGTCTCCGCGAGGGTCGGCACGCGGATCCGGTGCCCTGACGTCAGCACGGCCTCGCGCGTCTCCAGCGGGCGGGCGCGGATCAGCTGACGTACTCCGGCCTCGATGTCGCCCAGCCGGCCCAAGATGACCTTGCCCGGCGTGACCCGGTTCGTGACCCAGTCACCCTCGGACTCCAGAGCCTCCAGCACGAGCTCGAAGCGCTCGCGCAGGTCTGCGACGACGTGGTCGTGGTCGTAGGAATCCCGGTGCGCCGCGTAGAGCGCCGCGGCTGAGCCGCCGACGAGCACAGCGTCCGGAACGAGTTCCTGCAGCCTGGACGCCGACTCCAGAACGGCCAGCAGGTCTGCGCTGACCTCGAGGTCTGCCATGCCCATGATTGTATCAGTTCTGATACAGGCGAGTGCAGCGCTGCTGCGCCCCAGCCGCTCCTGGATCTCATTGGTGAGCCATGATGCTCGCCCAAGACGTTTCCCGTGGAAGGTGGCTGGATGATGGCTGGTCCAGGCAGCACGCTGAGGGAGACCCGGAAGCGAATCCGTGCCGAGCTGGCCGCCCTCACCGTGGCGCCCGAGCCCGGGGTGGACATCGGGTTCGGAAAGCGGATCGGGGACGGCACCTCGATCGCGGTCGAACGCATCACCGACGTGGCCAAGCAGGAGAACCTGCTCGCCAAGCTGGACGAGACGGAGCGGGCGATCGCCAAGCTCGACGAGGGCACGTACGGCGAGTGCGACGTGTGCGGCGAGGCGATCGGGGCGGAGCGGTTGGAGTTCCGGCCGTACGCCACCCGCTGCATCCAGCACGCCACCTGACGTCTCGCTTGAGTCGCCGCGTGCCCGACGCCACCCGCGACCTGATCGTGTTGGGGGCCGGTCCGGCCGGACTAGCCGCGGCCTGGCGTGCCGCGCTGCGCGGCAGGACGGTCACCGTGCTGGAGCGCGCGGCAGACCCCGGCGGGATGGCCGGCAGCTTCGTTGTCGACGGGATCCGGGTCGACCACGGCAGCCACCGGTTGCACCCCGCCACCCTGGCGGAGCTGCTCGACGACCTGCGCGGCCTGCTCGGCGACGACCTGCAGACCAGGCCGCGCAACGGTCGGCTGCACGTGTACGACCGGTGGGTCGGGTTCCCACTGCGGCCCACCGAGCTGGTGCGTGCGGTACCGCTCCGCGCCGCTGCGCGGATCGCGCGCGACGCCGTTCGTGGCCCGTTCACCCCGCGCCGCGGCGACTCGTACGAGGCAGTGCTGACCCGCTCGCTCGGACCGGAGCTCTACCACGCCTTGTACGCCCCGTACGCGGTCAAGCTGTGGGGCCTGCCCGGCAGCGAGATCGACGCGGAGCAGGCTCGCGTGCGCGTCACCGCCGACACCCCGTGGAAGGTCGCGGCGCGCGCGCTGCGCCGTCGCGGCGACGGGCAGGGCCGGGTGTTCCACTACCCGCGGCGCGGCTTCGGGCAGATCGTGAGTGCGCTTGCCGAAGCGTCGCTGGACCGTGGCGTCGACCTGCGGTTGGCGCAGGAGGTCAGGGGGCTGCGCGACGACGGCGACGCGGTCACCGTGCGGACCGACGCCGGCGAGCACCGATCACGGCGGGTGTTCTCGACCGTGCCGTTGCCGGTGCTGGCTCGGTTCGTGTCGCCGCCCGCTCCAACCGCCGCGCTCGTCGACGCCGCCGCGCTGCGGTTCCGCGCGATGGTGCTGGTGTACGTCGTGCACGCCGGCGGCCGCTGGACGCCGTACGACGCGCACTACCTGCCCGGGCCGGAGACTCCGATCACGCGCATCAGCGAACCGGCCAACTACCGCGACAGCGACGCCGACCCACACGGCCGCACCGTGCTGTGTGTCGAGATCCCGTGCGAACGGGGCGACGGCGTCTGGTCGGCCAGTGACGATGCGTTGGCCGACCTGGTCACGGACGGGCTGGCGACGGCGGCGCTGCCGCCGGTGGCGCTTGCCGGAGTCGTCGTGCGCAGGCTGCCGCGCGTCTACCCGGTCTATGAGCGCGGCTTCGCAGACCGGCTGGCCGGGCTGGAGGCGTGGGCCGACGCGCTCCCGCGGGTCACCACGTTCGGGCGGCTCGGCTTGTTCGCGCACGACAACACCCACCACGCGATGGCGATGGCATACGCGGCGGTGGACTGCCTTGGTACCGACGGCGGCTGGGACACGCGCCGGTGGGCGTCCGCGCGTACCTCGTTCCGCGACCACGTGGTCGAGGACTGACGGACCCACTCCGGCGAGAGTGACGCTGGTGTGTCCGATTCCTCCCGCGTGTCGTCGCAGAAACGTCACTCTCAGCGGATGGGCGAGTTTAGCTCGGCGTGCACGGCGGGCAGCACCCGGCGCAGGTAGCGGCCGAGCCGGACGAAGGAGCGGCCGGTGGTGCGGAACCGGTAGTGGATCGGCACCTCGGCGTACGCGTACCCCTTGCCCAGCAGGTCGAGCGTCAGCACCTGCGCGTAGTTGTAGTCGTGCACCACCTCGGCCGCCGCCGCCGCCGCGGGCGAGAACGCGCGGTAGCCGCTCTGCCCGTCAGTGACGTCGCGCCGCCTGGTCATCCAGCGCACCCATGCGGTCAGCACCCGGTTGCCGACCCGCCGGTGCAGTCGCATCCGTTCGATCCGGCCGGCGAACCGGCTGCCGACGACGTAGTCGGCCGACCCATCGAGCACCGGGGCGGCGACTGCCGCCAGGTCCTCCGGTGCGTACTCGCCGTCCGCGTCGAGGTACACCACGCACGCTGGATGTCGTGCAACCGCTTCGGCCAGCCCGCGGCGAACGGCGGCGCCGAGACCCCGGTTGGGACGCACCTGCACCACCCGTGCACCGGCGCGCGCTGCGCGCTCGGCGGTGGCGTCGGTGGAGCCGTCGTCGACGACGACCACCTCGACCGGGCGGCCCGCGACCCGGGTTGGCAGCCGGCGCACCACCGCACCGACGCTGTCCTGCTCGTCGTGCGCGGGCAGGAAGGCAACGACCGGCGCGTCCGGCCCGTACGGCGCCGGGGCCGGTCGCGCCGGCAGCTGCCGTGGCAGCCGCCACCGACCCCAGTAGCCGGGCGCCGGGACGAACAGAGCGACCGTGCCCGCCAGCAGCGCGTAGCCGGTCTTGAGAGCGTGCGTCAGCAGCACGACGGCGAGCGCCTCGGTGCCCGGGGCACCGAGCGCCACCAGCGCCGCGGTCCCCGCTGCCTCGTACGTGCCGATGCCGCCGGGGGTTACCGCGAGCGCCTGCGCGACGATCGTCACCGCGGTGACACCGACCGCCTGCCCGTACGACAGCCCGAGCCCGGCGGCGTCGGCAACGGCGAGGACGACGACGGACTCCAGCAGCCAGGCAGCCACCGTTGCGCCGACCACGGCCGGGCCGGGTTGCCTCCGCAGCCACCACCACCCGGCTCCGACCGCGACGAGCAGGAGCGCTAGCAACGCCACGGTTGCCGTGGTACCCACCGCCGCCGTCCCGCCGGCTAGTGCGGCGAGGGCCACGACCGCCAGCAGGTCGGTCAGCCGCAGCGCGACCACGCTGGCCGCCACCGGCCGCAACGCCAGCTCGGTGCGGCGCAGCACGCTGGTGACCCGGAGCAGCTCGCCGAGTCGCAGTGGCAGCACGTGGTTGCCGAGCAGCGAGACGTGCAGCGCTGCCCAGGCCTGGCCGGCGCCGAGGTCGGGGAGGACGCGACACCAGGCCAAGGTGCGCAGCCCGAACGCCGCGGCGTACGCGACCAGCGCGCCGCCGAGCGCGAGCGGCGCCGCCCCTAGCGCCGCCCAGGCGGCGCTCACGGCACCGGCCGTGGCGGTCCACTCCACATTTGCGGCCAGGTAGCCGACGGCCAAGGCGAGAAAGCCGAGCCCGAGCAGGGCGCGCAGCCCCGCCCGCGGCGTGCCGAGCCGGGTGAGCGAGGATTGCATAGTTAGGAGAGGATGCCCTAAGTTCCGGAGTCCTGACCACCCCACCCTCGTTGCGGAGCCCGAATGCCGTCGATCGTCGTCACCGGTGCGGCCGGCTTCCTGGGCGGTCACGTGGTGGAGCGGCTGGTGGCCGACGGGGCCGCGGTGCTCGGCGTCGACCGCGAGCCCGCGCCGGCACACCTCGCCGACCTGTCGGGGCTGACCTGGCTGCGCGCCGACCTGACCGGCGGCACCCCGTCGGTGGCCGACGCGCTGCGGGCGGCGCTGGGGGAGGCGGAGGCCGTGCTGCACCTGGCCGGCTGCCCCAGCGTGCGCGACCGGGCGCCCGACGTCGACTGGCGCCGGCAGCGGGACAACGTCGACGCCACCAGCCGCGTGCTCGCTGCCACGCCGGCGTCGACCCCGGCGGTGGTGACCTCGTCGTCGTCGGTCTACGGCGGCAGCCGGGCAGCCCGGCCGTGCCGGGAGACCGACCCGCTCGAGCCGCGCGGCGGCTACGCCATGAGCAAGGTCCGGGCCGAGCGGCTGTGCGCGGCCAGGCTCGTGGCCGGCGGCGCCGTCCTCGTCGCCCGCCCGTTCACCGTCGCTGGGGAACGGCAGCGGGCGGACATGGCGCTGTCGCGATGGATCGACGCCGCACGCCGCGGCGAGCCGCTGGTCCTCCTCGGCTCGCCCGACCGCTCCCGCGACATCACCGACGTACGCCAGGTGGCACGGGCCCTGGTGCAGCTGCTCCGGTCCGGCGCCACCGGCACCGTCAACGTCGGCACCGGTACGGCGCACCGGCTGGCCGATCTCGTGGACGCCGTCCGGTCGGCGGTCGGCTGGGACGTACGGACGGTCGTTGTCCCGGCGAGGCACGAAGAAGTCCGCCACACCCGCGCCGCCACGACCCGGCTGGAGACGCTGCTCGGATGGTCGCCGCGCACCTACCTGCGGACGCTGGTCGCCAGGCAGGCGATGGCCCAAGAGACGGCGCAGCCGGTGCTGCACAGCGAGTCCGTGAGCGCATGACCCCGAGCGCTCCGACCCGCCGGCGGCTGGCTGCCGTCATGGCCGCGGTCGGCCTGCTCGCCGCGGTCGCGGCCGCACTCGGTATCGGCGTGCCGGCGACGAACGGGGGTCACGTGGCGGTCGACGAGCCGCAGTACCTGCTCAGCGCGCTCAGCGTCTGGGAGGACGGGAACCTCGACATCTCCGACGAGCTCGCCGCCGATCGGGCCCGCTCGTACCACGCCGCCGAGCTGCCGGTGCAGACAATGGTCCGTCCGGACGGCAGCCAGGTCAGCCCGCACGACCCGCTGCTCGCCGTCCTGCTCGCGCCGGCCGTCGGGCTCGGTGGGTGGGTGGCCGCCAAGGCGGTGCTCGCGGCGCTCGCCGGCGTGCTCGCCGCGCTGCTGGTCTGGCTCGCGGTGCGCCGGCTGGCCGTGCCGCTCCCACTCGCCGGTTCCGTCGTCGCGGTGGCTTTCGCCAGCGCGCCGCTCGCGGTGTACGGCCAGCAGGTCTACCCCGAGCTTCCCGCCGCGCTCGCCGTGACGGTCGCTGTGATCGCGCTGACCGGCCCGCACGGTCGCGGCGGGACGGTGGCGCTGCTGCTGGCGGTGGTCGCGCTGCCGTGGCTGTCGGTGAAGTACGCGCCGGTCGCGGCGGTGCTTGCCGCGGGCTGGCTGCTCGCACAGTGGCGCGACCGGCGCCGCCGCGAGGCCGGTGTGGCGCTCGGTGTCCTCGGGCTCGCCGGGGCGGTCTTCCTCGTCGTGCACCGGGCCGTGTACGGCGGTTGGACTGCGTACGCGAGCGGCGACCACTTCCAGAGCGCCGGCGAGCTCGGCGTGGTCGGGACCAACCCCGACTACGCCGGCCGCGGCACCCGCGTGGTCGGGCTGCTGGTGGACCGGGACTTCGGGCTGGTCGCGTGGCAGCCGGCGTGGCTGCTGATCGTCCCGGCGCTGGTCGCGCTGCCGTGGCTGCTGTCGCGCCGGTGGCCGGTGCTCATGGCGCCTCTCGTCACCGGCTGGCTGGTCGCGTCGTTCGTCGCGCTCACTATGCACGGCTTTTGGTGGCCCGGCCGCCAGGTCGTGCTCGTGCTGCCGCTCGCGGTCCTCGCGGTCGCCGTTTGGCTCACCCATCTCAGCGCCGTGCTGCGCCCGCCGATCCGGGGCCGGGTGTTCGGAGTGCTCGCCGTGCTGGCCGGCGCCGGCGTGGCCGCGTACGGCTGGGTGTTGGCGTCCGGCTGGATCGGTGCGCTGACCTGGGTGGGCGCACCGGACGAGGCGGGGCCGGGCGTCGTGGCCGCGCTGCGCTCGGTGCTGCCCGACTACCGGGAGCTGGGCGCCGCTGGCTGGTCGCTGCACGCAGCCTGGGTGCTGGTGCTGGCCGGGCTCGCGGTCGGAGCCGCGCTGTCCGCACGCCGCCACGTTGTCTTGCAGCCGTCGACCGCATCACTCGATGACCACTACCCCGTGACGACCCAAGGAGCGCGCTGATGCCTGTACCCACGATCCGCCGACTCGCCGCGGCCGCAGCGCTGGTCACCGCCCTCACTGGGCTGGCCGGGTGCGGCGGTGACGACGGCGCCGGCGTCCGCGAGCTGGAGGGCGACTGCCCCACCAGCGGTTCAGCCAGCGGTTCGGCCAGCGGTTCGGAGACCAGCGGCTCTGGGAGTGGGTCGGAGACCAGCGGGTCGGCCAGCGCCGAGTGCAAGACGACCCCGTCCAGCGAGGGCTCGGGCTCGCAGTGAGGGTCCGGTTCGTGCGCCCGTTCGCCCTGCTCGCCGCCGTCACCCTGACGGCCGGTGTCAGCGTCGGCTGCACGACCGGCGACGACCAGGTGGTGCGGGTCTACTCCGCACGCCACTACGACCTCGAGCGCGCGTTCGAGGAGTTCAACGCCGACACCGGAATTGAGGTCGAGTTCCTCTACGGCGACGACTCCGAGCTGCGCGAGCGGATCGCGGCCGAGGGCGAGGACACCCTCGCCGACGTCTACCTGACCGTCGACGCCGGCAACCTCGCGTTGGCGGCGGACGAGGGAGTCTTTCGGCCGCTCGAGTCCGGCGTCCTCGACGACGCGGTCCCGGCCAACCTGCGCGACCCGGAGGACCGGTGGTTTGGGCTGGCCGAGCGCGCGCGCACGATCGTGTACGACCCGCGTGCCGTCGACCCGGCCGAGCTCTCGACGTACGAGGACCTCGCCGACCCCAAGTGGGAGGGGCGGCTGTGCCTTCGCGGTGCCACCGAGACCTACACCCAATCTCTGGTCGCCAGCATGATCGCGCGGCTGGAGTACGAGCAGACCAAGGACGTCGTCGAGGGCTGGGTCGCCAACGCGGAGATCTTTGGCAACGACGTCGACTTGCTCGAGAACATCGCCAGCGGCGACTGCGAGGTCGGCATCGCCAACCACTACTACCTCGCCCAGCTCATCGACGAGGACCCGGACTTCCCAGTCGAGATCTTCTGGGCCAACCAGCAGACCAGCGGCACCCACGTCAACGTCTCCGGCGCGGGGGTGACGGCCGCAGCCGACGACCCCGAGCTGGCCCGCGAGCTGCTGGAGTGGCTAGCGACCGACGGGCAGGAGGCTTTCACCGCCGGCAACTTCGAGTACCCGGTGAACCCCGACGTTGATCCGGTTGCGCTGGTCGCGGAGTTCGGTGAGTTCGAGGCCGACCCGCTGCAGGCGGCCGAGCTCGGCACCTACAACGCCGACGCGATCCGGCTGATGGCCGAGACCGGGTATGAGTGACGGCAGGCGCGGCTGGCGGGTCGCGGTCGCCGTGGTTGCCGGCCTGGTGGTGCTGCCGGTCGGGCTGGTGGCCGTCAGCATCCTGACGCCGAGCACCGACATGTGGTCGTTCTGGTGGCGCACCGAGCTGCCCGGCATGCTGGCCACCACGTTCGTCCTGCTGGTCGCGGTGGTCGCCGGCACGCTGGTGCACGGCGCCGGGCTTGCCTGGCTGGTGGGTCGCTACCGGTTCCCTGGTCAGCGCTGGTTCTCCTGGCTGCTCGTACTGCCGCTCGCCGTGCCGCCGTACGTGCTCGGCTTCGTCTACCTCGGTCTGCTGGACCACCCGGGCCCGGTGCAGACCGCGCTGCGCGGCTGGTTTGGCGCCGACGTCTGGTTCCCCGACGTGCGGTCGCTGCCGATGGCAATCGTCGTGCTGGCGCTCGCGTTCTACCCCTACGTCTACCTCTTGGCCCGCGCGGCGCTGACCGAGCAGACCGCTGCGACGTACGAGGCCGCGCGGGTGCTGGGTCAGGGGCCGCTGCAGGCCGCCCGGCGGGTGGTGCTGCCGATGGCGCGGCCGTCGCTGGCGGCCGGAGCGGCGCTCGTCGCGATGGAGACGCTCACCGACTTCGCCACCGTGCAGTACTTCAACGTGCAGACCGTGTCGGTGGCCGTCTTCCAGGTGTGGAACGGCATGTACGACCGGGTCGCGGCCACCGAGATCGCGTCGCTGGTGCTGCTGTTCGCAGTCGCGGTGATCGGGCTGGAGCGGGTCGCGCGCGGTCGGGCGCGGTTCCACCAGGGCGGCGGCGCACCCACCGTCGAACCGGTGCGGCTGACCGGTGCTCGGGCCTGGCTGGCGACCGGAGTGTGCGGGCTGGTCGTCGCGGTGACCTTTGTGGTGCCGGTGGTCCAGCTGGTCGGGTGGTCGAGCCTCGCGACGCTGCGCGACGCCGGGGGCGCCCTGGACCCGCGCTACTTCAGCTACCTGGTGAACAGCCTGACCGTTGCGGCCCTGGCCGCCGTCGGCTGCGCGGCGATCAGCGTCGTCGTCGCCAGCGGAGCCCGGCTCGGCGGCGGCGCCGCGACCCGTCGGGTGGCCCGGCTGGCGACCGTCGGGTACGCCGTTCCGGGGCCGGTCGTCGCCGTGGGCGTGCTGGCGATGTTGGCCGCTGCGGACGCAGCGCTCGACGCGGTCGGGTCGTCGATCGGTGGGGTGCTGGTGACCGGAACGCTCGTCGGGTTGGTGTATGCCTACGTGGTGCGGTTCCTCGCGCTCGCGTACAACAGCGTCGACGCCAGCCTGGAGAAGGTCGCGCCGTCGATGACCGACGCTGCGCTGACCCTCGGTGCGTCCCCGCGCGGCGTGGTGCGGCGGGTGCACCTGCCGCTGGTGCGGTCCGGGGTCGGTGTCGCGCTGGTGCTGGTCGCGGTGGACGCGCTCAAGGAGCTGCCGATCGTGCTGCTGCTGCGTCCCTTCGGCTTCGAGACGCTCGCGATCTGGGTCTACCAGCTAGCGTCCGAGTCCCGGTGGGAACAGGCCGGGCCGCCGGCCCTCACCATCGTCGCGGTCGCGGTCATCCCCGTCGTCATGCTGTTCCGGCGGATGCTGCAGGTGCCGGACGCGCTCGCGCCGGGTGAGCCCCTGGTCCGCGAGCGGCAGGTGAGCGAGCGGTGAGCCAGGACGACCTCGTCCTCGTCCTGCGCGACGTCCGCAAGAGCTTCGGCGCGGTCCCGGCGCTGGACGGCGTCAGCCTCGACGTACGGCCGGGCGAGCTGCTCGTCGTGGTCGGCCCTAGCGGGTGCGGCAAGACCACGCTGCTGCGTGCGATCGCCGGACTGACCCGGATCGACTCCGGCACCATCCGCGCCGGTGCGTACGAGGTGGCCGGGCCGCGGACCTTCGTGCCGCCGGAGCGGCGCGAGGTCGGCGTGGTGTTCCAGGACCTCGCGCTGTTCCCGCATCTCGACGTCGGCGGCAACGTCGTGTTCGGGCTAGACCGCGAGCCCGAACGGCGCACCCGTACGGCCGAGGTGCTCGATCTGGTGGGGCTCGGCGGACTCGGCGGTCGCTTTCCGCACGAGCTGTCGGGTGGCGAGCGGCAGCGGGTCGCGCTGGCCCGGGCGCTCGCCCCGAGACCGGCGGTGGTGATGTTCGACGAGCCGTTCTCGCACCTCGACCGCAACCTGCGGGCGACCGTGCGGGAGCACACGGTGGAGGTGCTCCGCGCAGCCCGGGCAACCGGCGTGTTCGTCACCCACGACCAGGACGAGGCGCTGGCGATCGGTGACCGGGTCGCGGTGATGCGAGCGGGCCAGTTCGAGCAGGTGTCCGAGCCAGAGCGAGTGTTCCACCGTCCGGCGAACCGGTTCGTGGCGACGTTCCTCGGAGAGGCGGACTTCGTGCCCGGTGAGCGTACCGGCGACCGGGTCGACACCCCCCTCGGCGTGCTGCCGGTGCATGACAGCGGCAGCGGGCCCTGTCTGGTGATGCTCCGCCCGCACGAGCTGGCGGTCGACGAGGACGACGGCGGCGACGCAGTGCTCACCCGCACGGAGTTTCGTGGGGCAACCGTGCTGCTGCACGTCCGGCTGCCGGACGGCAGCACGGTCCGCGGGATCCGACCGCACTCGGCTCCGCTGCCGGTCGGCTCCGCAGTGTCCGTACGCGCCGTGGTCGACCACCCCCTCACGGCGTTTCCCATCCGCTGAGAGTGACGTTTCTGCGACGACACGCGGGACGAATCGGACACCGGCGTCACTCTCAGCAGGCGACCGTACGGCCGCGTGTCCAGGTGGCGCGTGCCACGATGCGGCGCGTGCATGCAGCGTCGATCCCGACCGAGCGGCTCGACCTCGTGCTCCTCACCAGGTCCTGGCTGAACGCCTACGTCGACGGCGCGCCGCTTCCCGACCTCGGCTTCGCTGACCCCGACGACTTCCTGACGGATGGGGCGCATGTGGTGCACCTACGCACCGAGCAGCTTGCGCACGACCCGACCCAGGGGCCGTGGCTGCTGCGGGCGATCGTGCTGCGTGCGACCGGGTGCGCGGTCGGGTACGTCAACTTCCACGCACCGCCGGACGAGCGGGGGATGGTCGAGATCGGCTACCAGGTGCTGCCGCGGCACCGGCGGTGTGGGTACGCGACCGAGGCGGCGACGGGCATGTGGGAGTGGGCGGCCCGACAAGGCGCGCTGGTGCTGCGGGCCAGCGTCGCCCCGGACAACGCGGCGTCGCTGGCGATGGTGCGGCGGGCCGGTTTCGTACAGGTCGGGTCGCAGATCGACGACGTGGACGGGCTCGAGCTGGTCTTCGAACGGCCAGCGGGCGAGTGAGCGGCTACTTGCCGGAGCCGGCGACGTAGCGGTTGAGCTGGTCCCGCTCGAACTCCAGCTCGCCGATGCGGGTCTTCACCGCGTCGCCGATGCTGACCAACCCGCGCAGCTGGCCGTCCACCACGACCGGAACGTGCCGGATCCGCTTGTCCGTCATCAGCCGCATCAGGTCGTCGAGGCTGTCGTTCGGCTCGCAGATGTGTACGTCGGTGGTCATGATCGACTCCACCGCGTCGTCCAGCACCTCGGGGCCGTCGGCGAGGCGGCGCACCACGTCGCGCTCCGAGACGATCCCGATCATCTGCTTGCCGTCGTCACTGACGATCAGCGCCCCGAAGTTGCGCTCGGCCAGCATGCTCAGCAGCTCTCGCACCGTCGCCCGCGGCGAGATGGTCGCGACCGCACCAGCCGGCTTGCCCGCCAGGACGTCCTTGATCCGCATGCCGGGAGGCTAGTGCCGCGGACGCGCCCAGCCAACGGTCTCGGCCGGGCTGGCAGCATGGGTTCGTGGCCGCGCCGACCTCCGCCTCCGCGGCGAGGGCTCTTGGTGGGGGTCATCCCGCCGGCGCCACCGGGCCGGTCACGGCACTAGCGCTGCTCGCTTGGATCAGCCTCGTGCTGCTGCTGGACGCCGACGGCTCGCTGTGGCTGCAACGTGGCCTCGGTGTCCTGACGTGGGGGCTGCTGGCGCTGATGCTGCGGGAGGAGCCATCCCTCGTTCGGGTGCAGACCGGCGTCGTCGTGGTGCTCGCTACGGCGGTCGAGTACACCTTCTCCCCGTTGCTCGAGGTCTACACCTACCGCTTCGACAACGTCCCGGTGTACGTGCCGCCGGGGCACGGCCTGGTCTACCTCGCCGCGCTGGGTCTCGGGCGCACGGCGATCGTGCGCGCGCACCTGCGGGTCTGCATGGCGTTGGTGCTGGTGGCCGGTGGAGCGTGGGCGACGTACGGCGTGACCCTGGCGGACCGGCCGGACGCGCTGGGGCTGTTCTGGTTCTGCTGCCTCGCGGGGTTCCTGTTCTGGGGACCGTCCCGCCCGCTCTACGTTGGCGCCTTCGTCGTGGTGTCCTCGCTTGAGATACTCGGCACCGCCCTCGGCAACTGGGAGTGGCAGCCCGAGAGCCCGTTCGGGCTGGTGAGCATCGGCAACCCGCCGTCCGGTGCGGCTGGCGGCTACGGCTGGTTCGACCTGTTCGCGCTGCTCACGGCCGCGCCAATCCTCGCCCGCTGGCGCCGCTGGCGGCCAGGGCGTCAGTCACGGCGCCGAGACGACAGGTCCCGCAGGTTGCCACCGCCCGCCTCCGCCTCCTCGCCCTCACCGTCGTCGTCCGGAAAGTGACCGACGAACGCCATCGCCGCATCGTGCAGCCGCCCGTTGGTCGACAGCGCGTTGCGACCGAGCGGGCCCGGCCGCCCGTCCAGACCCGAGAACTGCCCGCCCGCCTCGGTGACGACCACCGACAGTGCGGCCATGTCGTGCAGGGCGAGCGCCGGTTCGGCCGCGATGTCGACCGCGCCCTCGGCGACCAGCGTGTGCGACCAGAAGTCCCCGTACGCCCGGGACCGCCAGCACCGGCGGATCAGCGCCGTCACCGCCTCGAGCCGGCCGATCTCCTCCCAGCTGTCCAGGCTCGAGTACGAGAACGAGGCGTCGGCCACCTCGGACACGTCCGACACCCGGCAGGGCCGGGCGTTGAGCAGCGACTTGCCGGTCCATGCGCCGTCGCCGGCCGACGCCCACCAGCGCCGGCCAAGCGCGGGAGCGGACACGCACCCGACGATTACGTCGTCGCCGTCCATCAGCGCCACCAGCGTGGCCCAGACCGGGACGCCGCGCAGGTAGCTGTGGGTGCCGTCGATCGGGTCGATGACCCAGCGCCGCGGTCCCCAGCCGGTCGTACCGTTTTCCTCGCCGAGCACCGCGTCCCGGGGGCGGGCGCGACCCAGTGTGCGTCGCAGCGCCTGCTCGACGGAGTGGTCCGCGTCGGAGACCAGCGTCGCGTCCGGCTTGGTCGAGACGTGCAGGTCTACGGAGCGGAACCGGTCCATGGTCAGCGAGTCGGCGTCGTCGGCGAGCACGTGCGCGAGCCGGAGGTCGTCGGTGTGCGTGCTGGCCATGGCCGAGAGGCTAGCCTCCGGCACCGGGCTGCCCTTTGGGGCAGGCCGACGCGGCATCGCTCCCACGGGGGCGGCTCGGGCCGTACGGTCGGACCTGACCCGCACCGAGGAGGTACCCGTGCCGCCCGACACCGTCAACGACCTACCGCTGCACGCGCTTGCCGTCCACGGCACCGTTGTCCTGGTGCCGCTCGCGGCATTGCTGGGCCTCCTGTTCGCGGTCCCGCGGCTGCGCCGGTGGTCGCACCTGCCGCTGGCGTTGGTGGCGCTAGCGTCGGCGGGGTCGGTATGGGCGTCGGTCCAGTCCGGCGAGGCGCTCAAGGAGGCTGGGGGGATCGGCGGCGCCGGACTCGGCGGGCCGGTCGCCGAGCTGGTCGAGCAGCACGAGGAGCTGGCCGAGCAGCTGCAGTGGCTGGTGTGGGGGTACGCGCTGGTGGCGGTGGTCGCGGTCGTCCTCTACCGGCGGTCCAGGGCAAACAGCGACGGCGACCGCGCCGAGCGTGATACGGGCGGGGGAGTCGCCCAGCGCGGCGGCCTGGCCGTCACCGGGTTGAGCGTGCTGCTGGTGCTTGGCGCCATCGCGGTCGGCGTGCAGACGTACCGGGTCGGCGACGTCGGCTCGACCGCGGTCTGGAACCCGACCGGCAGCGTCGACTACTCCGGCTCCGCCGAGGAGTAGCGCGCGCCGAGCGCCACGCCCGACGCGTCGCCCAGGAGACGCCACCCGCACCGTTACGGGGCGTGTGGCGCTGGGGGACTCGACCGGCAGAATCGTGCGGGTGACCGCAACCGAACCCGCGATCTCCGCGGTCCCCGCCAACGAGGCGAGCTGGGCGGACCTGCAGACCGTCCTCGGCACCCGAGGTAAAGCGTCCCGGTGTCAGTGCCAGCGCTACAAGCTGCAACCGCGGGAGTCGTTCGCCTCGTTCCCCGCCGAGGAGCGCGCCTTCCGGCTGCGCCAGCAGACCGACAGCGGCAACCCGGGGTCGAGCACTACGAGCGGCTTGGTCGCGTACCTCGACGGCGAGCCGGTCGGTTGGTGCGCGGTCGAGCCACGCGTCGCCTACCTCGGCCTGATGCGCAACGCTCGCGTCCCGTGGGAGGGTCGCCAGGAGGACAGGGCCGACGACAGCGTCTGGGCCGTCACGTGCCTCTTCACCCGCGCGGGTTTCCGCAAGCGTGGCGTCAGCCGGGCTCTCGCGAGCGCCACGGTGGACTTCGCCCGTGAGCGTGGCGCCCGCGCCATCGAGGGCTACCCCATGACCACGACGAACGCGATGCTGGAAGAGCTGCATGTCGGCACTGAGGCGGTGTTCGCCGCCGCCGGCTTCGCCGCGGTCAGCCGGCCGACTCCGCGCCGGGTCGTGATGCGGCTCGACCTCTGACGCGTACTGCTAGTCGCCCGCGGACGGGTCCCGGCTCTCCAGCAGCCGGCGGAACGAGTCCACCCGCTCGGGCTGGATCACGCCTGCGTCCACCGCGGTGTCCAGCGCACACTCCGGGTCGGCGGCGGTGTGCTCACAACCGCGCGGGCAGTCCGCGGTCGCGGCCGCCAGGTCGGGGAATGCGTGGATCAGCCGCGCCGGCTGGACGTGCCCCAACCCGAACGAGCGGATGCCCGGGGTGTCAACGATCCAGCCGCCGTCTGGCAGCCGGAGCGCGATCGCGGAGGTCGAGGTGTGCCGACCGCGTCCGGTCACCACGTTCACCACGCCGATGTCGCGACCCGCTCCGGGCACCAGCGCGTTGACCAGGGTGGACTTGCCGACCCCGCTGTGCCCGACCAGGACGTTGACCCGGCCGCGGAGCCGGGCCAGCAGTGGGTCGAGGTCACCGCCGCGACGTACGGCCACCGCCTGCACCCCGAGCGGCCGGTACCACGCCAGCAGCTGCTCCGGCGAGGCCAGGTCGGACGTGGTGAGGCACAGCAACGTGTCCATGCCGGCGTCGAGCGCCGCGACAATGCAGCGGTCGACGAGTCGCGGCCGCGGCGGCGGGTCGGCGAGCGCGGTGACGACAACCAGCTGGTCGGCGTTGGCGACAACAACCCGTTCCACCGGGTCCTCGTCGTCCGCGGTGCGCCGGAGCACCGTACGCCGATCCTCGACGGCGACGATGCGCGCCAGGCTCCCCTCGTCGCCGCTGAGGTCGCCGACGACCCGGACAGTGTCGCCGACGACAACACCCTTGCGCCCCAGCGGACGCGACTTCATCGCCGTCACGACCCGGTCCCCGCTCGCGCCGCTGACTAGCAGCGTGTAGCGACCTCGGTCCACTGTCGTCACGAGAGCGGTCGTCGCATCGGCGTGCGACGGCCGGTCCTTGGTCCGCGGCCGCGTCCGCCGCCGCGGCCGGTCGTACTTCGCCTCCTCGTCCCAGCGGCTCATCGGACCAGCTCGGTCCACACCTCGGCGAACCCGGGGAAGGTCTTGGCCGTTGTCGCGACGTTCGCGATCTCCAGCCCGGGCACGCCGAGGCTCAGCACCGCGCCGGCGTGCGCCATCCGGTGATCGTCGTAGGTGTGCCAGCGACCGGGGCGCAACGGGCGCGGTTCGATCCGCAGGCCGTCGGCCAGCTCGGTGACCGCCCCACCCAAAGCGTTCACCTCGGTGGCGATGGCGGCCAACCGGTCCGACTCGTGCCCGCGAAGGTGGGCGAGACCGCTGAGCCGCGAGGGAGTGCTTGCCAGCGCGCACAGCGCTGACAGCACTGGAGTCAGCTCACCGACATCGTGCAGGTCGACGGTGAGGCCGGCGATAGCATCGCCGCCGCTGACGAGGAGGTCCCGCCCGTCCCGGGACACGCCCGCGCCCATCGCCGCCAGTAGTTCGCGCAGTCGGTCGCCCGCCTGGTCGGTCCGCTCCGGCCAGTCGCGCACTCGTACCCGGCCGCCTGTCACCAGCGCCGCGGCGAGCAGCGGGGCCGCACTCGATAGGTCCGGCTCGACGACGTGGTCCAGCGCGGCGACTTCGCCTGGCCGGACCACCCACCGGTTCGGTTCCTCGTCGTCGACCTCGACGCCTCGGCGGCGCAGCTCGGTGACGGTCATCCGGACGTACGGGAGCGAGGGCAGCGGTCCGCCGTAGTGCCGGACGTCGACTCCCTGGTCGAAGCGCGCCCCGACGAGCAGCAGCCCCGACACGAACTGGCTGGACGCCGACGCGTCCAGCTCCACCACCCCACCGCGGACCGACCCGGTGCCGTGCACGGTGAGCGGCAGCCCAGGTCTGCCCGCCTCGAGGTCCACGCGCACGTCAAGCGCGTGCAGCGCGGCGACGACCTCGGCCAGGGGTCGTTCGCGGGCCCGGAGGTCGCCGTCGAGGCGAACCGGTCCACGCGCCAGCGCAGCGAGCGGCGGTACGAACCGCATCACCGTTCCAGCCAGGCCGCAGTCGACGTCGGCCGGGCCGTGCAGCGCCGACGGCTCGATCCGCCAGCCATCGCCGCCTGCTGTGACCGGGGTGACCGAGGTCCTGAGCGAGCGCAGTGCGGCAGCCATGAGCTCGGTGTCGCGCGCCACCAGCGGGTGGTGCACGGTGGTCGTACCGGCCGCGATCGCGGCTAAAACCAGCGCTCGGTTGGTGAGCGACTTGCTGGCTGGCAGCGAGACGGTGGCGTCCACCGGTCGCTCGGCGCGCGGCGCCGACCACCAGGCGGAGGTGTCAGTGCTCATCGCCTCCGGAGCCTAGGTGTCGGGGCGATCCCCTCGGGGGAGACGCGGCGCTCAGTCGTCCCACTCGAACTTGCGCTTGACCCGGCGGGCGGCGATCTCGACCCGCTCCCGTGCCGAGGGCTCGACGTCCACCGATGCAATCACCAGCCCGCCGGTGAGCGAGACGTTCTTGAGGAACTGCGTCTTCGCCTCGGCCCTCGCGGTCGGCCCCGACTCGTTCCAGAACGCGTGCGCAGCGAGCGTGGTCGGGACCATGGTCGCGGCCAGTGCCAGGGCTGCCACCCGCGGGAACCGGCCGGTGGCCAGCGCCAGCCCGGCCACCACCTTGACCGCCCCTTCGGCCCGCACCCAGCCCGCCGTGTCCGTCGGCAACGGCACCACGGTGGGCACGCGGGCCGCGATCAGCGGCGCCATCCTCTCTGTGACCGGCTTGGCCGTCGGCGCCATGGCGGACGCGTTGCGGATCTCGTCGACGCCGCCTGCGATGAAGATGGACGCGAGCATCGGTCGGGCGAAGGTGCGGATCAGGCTCATGCGCCATTCATACCGTCTCGGCCGCGGCTCGGCGCGGCCAGGTGCGGACCTAGGCTGGCGGGCGTGTGCGGTCGCTACGCAGCCAGCCGGTCGCCGGACGACCTGGTGGAGGATTTCGAGGTCCAGCACGTCGACGTACGGGAGAAGATCGAGCCCGACTACAACGTCGCCCCCACCGACGCCGTACCCGCCGTCCTCACCCGGCCGCCGCGTGGGCACCGTGACGACCCGCCGGTGCGCCAGCTGGTCGTGCTGCGCTGGGGTCTGGTCCCGTCCTGGGCGAAGGACCCGAAGATCGGCAGCCGGATGATCAACGCGCGGATGGAGACCGTCGCTGACAAGCCCGCCTACCGCAAGGCGTTCGCGGCTCGGCGCTGCCTGCTGCCCGCCGACGGTTACTACGAGTGGTACGAGACCGACCAGCGAACCGCCAAGGGCAAGCCGGTCAAGCAGCCGTTCTTCATCCGGCCCCGCGACGGTGGCGCGCTGGCAATGGCCGGGTTGTACGAGATCTGGCGCGACCGCAGCCGTGACGAGGACGACCCCGAGGCGTTCCGCTGGACCTGCACGGTGATCACGACCGACGCCGAGGACGAGCTCGGGCGCATCCACGACCGGATGCCGCTGCTGGTCGAGCGCGACCGCTGGCAGGAGTGGCTGGACCCGTCGCCGCGGGAGACTGACGAGCTGCTCGGCCTGCTCGTGCCCGCCTCGCCCGACCGGCTGGAGGCCTACCCGGTGTCGACCGAGGTCAACTCAGTGCGTAACAACGGGGCGCAGCTGCTCGACCCGTTGCCGGCTGAGGCCTGAGGGTCTCGGGTGTCCTCCCGAGACCAGCGGGTCCCGACGCCGCAGGGCGACGCCCGGGTGGTGACCTACCCCGCCGAGCGGCCGTGGGCGAGTTGCCTGCTGTCGCACGGCGCCTCCGGCGGCGTGGATGCGCCCGACCTCCAGCTCGCGGCGCGGTTGCTGCCGGCGAACGGGGTCGAGGTGCTGCTGGTCGAGCAGCCGTGGCGGGTGGCCGGGCGCCGGTCCGCGTCGCCTCCGCCGCGCCTGGACGAGGCGTTCACCGCGATCGTCGAGCAGGTGGCGCCACGGTTCCCGTACGTCGTCGGTGGCCGCAGCGCAGGCGCCCGGGTCGGCTGCCGCACGGGTCGGCTGCTAGGCGCCGTCGGCGTCCTCGCATTGTCGTTCCCCCTGCACCCGCCCGGCCGCCCGGAGCGCTCCCGCCTGGGCGAGCTGCTCGGTGCCGGGCTGCCGGTACTCGTGGTGCAGGGCACGAGGGACGCGTTCGGCTCGGCGGAAGACTTACGGAGCGCGGTCGGGTCGAACGCACCGGAGCTGACGGTGGTCGCCATCGACGGCGGCGACCACGGCTTCGCGGTGCCCGCCCGCGACGGCGGCCGGGCGGCGCGAGACGCCAGGCTGGCCGCCGCGCTGGACCAGGCGGTCGGCTGGCTGCGTACCCACGTCCCCGAAGCGTTCGGGAACACCTGAGCGGGCGGCGGGGTTGCACTGTGGGTGCTGCTGACCGGGTCAGACTCCGCGAGGCCAGGGTGTCGGCGGGCGCCAGTACGCTTGCGGGCGATGACCGACACACCTGTTGAGACGCCGGAGATCGGGGACGACCCCGACCGGGCGGACGCGAACGAGTCCGCCGAGGAGCGGGCAGCCCGCTTCGAGCGGGACGCCCTGCCGTTCCTCGACCCGCTCTACTCCGCGGCGCTGCGGATGACCCGCAACCCCGCCGATGCCGACGACCTGGTCCAGGAGACCTTCGCCAAGGCGTTCGCTTCGTTCCACCAGTTCCGGGTCGGCACCAACCTCAAGGCCTGGCTCTACCGCATCCTCACCAACACCTACATCAACTTCTACCGCAAGCGGCAGCGCCAGCCGCTGCAGCAGCCGACGGAGGAGCTCGAGGACTGGCAGCAGGCGGCGGCAGCGGCGCACACCGGCGCCGGCCTGAAGTCCGCCGAGATGGAAGCACTGGAGCACCTGCCCGACTCCGACGTCAAGGAGGCGCTGGCGAAGCTCCCGGACGACTTCCGCTACGCGGTCTACCTCGCCGACGTGGAGGGCTTCGCCTACAAGGAGATCGCCGAGATCATGGGCACGCCGATCGGCACCGTGATGTCCCGGCTGCACCGCGGCCGCGGCCAGCTCCGGACGCTGCTCACCGACTACGCGCAGGAGCGCGGGATGGCCGTTCCTACCGGTAATGGCGGCAGCGGACGATGAGCTGCGGCAGTCACCACGGCGGCAAGGACTGCAACGAGGTTCTGGTCAACCTCTACCGGTTCATCGACAACGAGCTCGACGACGCTTCATGCGCAGAGATCCAGCAGCACATCGACGACTGTGCGCCCTGCCTGCAGCACCACGAGCTGGACATCCTCGTAAGCAGGCTGGTCGCCCGCTCGTGCGCCGCGCGAGCGCCCGAGCCGCTGCGCGACCGGGTGCTGTTGAGCCTGCGGCAGGTGGTCCAGGTCGAGATCACCGAGACCACCACGTGGCGAGGCCCGTCCGGCGCGCTGTGACCGAGCCCGGGGCCTCCGCTCAGCGCACCTACCAGGTCACCAACGCAGACACCGCCGCCTCGCTGGCGAGCGGCGACCTGGCAGTCCTCGGTACGCCCCGTCTGCTGGCGTGGTGCGAGCAGCAGACCGTTGCAGCGGTCGTGGCAGACCTCGCGCCGGGGTCGTCCAGCGTGGGCAGCGAGGTGAGCATCGAGCACCTGCGGCCGAGCCAGGTCGGCGCATCAGTCCACGTCACCGCGCGGCTGGTGCACATTGACGACCGTCGGTATCGGTTCGAGGTGGTCGCCACCAACGACAGCGGCGACGTGGTCGGTCGCGGAGAGATCAACCGCGTCGTCGTCGACGCGGGTCGCTTCATGTCTCGGCTCGACTGAGCGTCTGTCCCAGCCCGTCGAGGATCAGGTCGAGCCCGAGCTCGAAGTCCTCGCCCTGACTTGTCACCGTGTCACGGCGCCCTAGCGCCGTACGGCGGTGACAATTGCGAAGGGGAACTACAAGTCGAGGGCGAACGCGAGCAGGTTCACATCGGGCTTCGGGCTCCAGTCCCGCTCGGGCAGCCGACGGAACCCCATGCCGGTGTAGAGCGAGTGCGCCGCGGCCATCCGCCAGTCGCTACACATCACCATCCGGTGCTGCCCCAGCTCGTGTGCCCGGTCCAAGCAGTGCTGGGTGAGCAGCCGGGCCACCCCACGCCGCCGCGCCGAGATTGCGACCGCGAGCATCCGGAACTCCGCCTCGGTGTCGTCCACAGCGACCTCGCGGTACGGCGACCCCACCGGACAAAACGTCACGTTGCCGACGAGCTTGCCGTCCGCGCGGGTCACCGCGACCCACACCTCGGCGTCCCGGTCCCGCCCGGCCGCGTCCCGGAGCTCGTACACGTAGTCCCCGTACGCCGCGCCGTACCCGTCGGCCATGTACGCCTCGACGGTCAGCTCCCCGACCGCCGCCAGCTCGGCCGGTTCGACCCGTCGCACCGTGAGCGAGCCGAGCTCAGACACCCGTCGTCTTCCGTGGGTAGGCGACCTCCGGGTCGGTGAGGACGTTGACGAGATACGGAACCGACGAGGCGAACGCGCGGTCGAGGGCCGGTCCGACCCCGGCGGGGTCGTCGACGGTCTCGCCGTCCCCGCCGAGCGCCTTGACCACGTCGTCGTACCGGGTCCCCGGCCGCAGGTCGGCCGCGACGTGGTAGCCGTACAACATCTGCATCGGGTGCCGTTCGAGGCCCCAGGTGGAGTTGTTGCCGACGACCATCACCACCGGCAGCTGGTGGCGGACCAGCGTGTCGACGTCGAGCAACGACAGGCCGGCCGCGCCGTCGCCGAGCAGAACGACCACCTGCGCCGACGGCCGGGCGATGCGTGCGGCGATCGCCGCCCCCAGACCCGCGCCGAGGCACCCGTACGGGCCGGGGTCCAGCCAGCCGCCGGGTCGGGCCGGCTCGACGAGCTTGCCCGCAAACGAGACGAAGTCGCCGCCGTCGCCGATGACGACCGCGTCGTCGGCCAGCCGCGGCAGCAGCTCGCCGTAGATCCGGGCCGGGTGGACCGGGTCGGCGTTCGCCGCGAGCAGGTCGGCGTCGCGTTTCGTCGCGGCCGCCACCTCGCGGCGGAGGGTGTCCTTCCACTCGGTCCAGTCCGGGCGACGCGGCGCGTTCTCGACCGCCGCGCGCAGGCCGTCCAGCGCCAGGGTGAGGTCACCGGACACGCTGCACGCCAGTTCGACGTGGCCGGCGACCTGGCCGGGGGAGTCGGCGACGTGGACGACGGCCGCGGGAGGCGCGCTATCTTTGGCTCCGAACGAACCGAAGCCGAGCCGAAAGTCCAGCGGGGTGCCCACCACGACCGCGAGATCGCACTGGCCGAACGCGACCGACCGCGCCTTGGTGACCAGCTGCGGGTGGCCGGCCGGCACGATGCCGCGGCCCATCCCGTTAGCCACTACCGGCAGCTCGAGCTGCTCGACCAGCCTGTCCGCCGCGTCCTCGGCACCGTCGGCCCACACGTCGGTGCCGACCACCAGCACCGGGCGCTCGGCCTGGGCGAGCAGCCGCCCCGCGTTCGCCAGCGCATCGGGGTCCGGAGCCACCGGCGAGCGCGTCGGCGCTTCCGGCAGCGTCACCTCCGCCCGGCTGTAGAGCTGGTCCATCGACACGTCGAGGAAGGCAGGTCCGCGGTGCGGCGATCCGGCCGCAGTGAACGCGGCGTCGACCCGGCCAGCCACGTCGGCCAGCGACGCGACCGTCTCCGCCAGCCGGCAGAGCTGGGCGACGAGCGGCGGGTGGTCCAGCTCTTGCAGCCCGCCGCGGCCCCAGGTGTGGGTCGGGGCGCGCCCGCCGACGACGACGAGCGGGGAGCCGGCGAGCGACGCCTGCGCCAGGCCGCTCACCGCGTTGGTGACGCCGGGACCGGCGGTGACCACGGCGAGCCCAGGGGTGCGGGTGATCTTGCCGGTCGCCTCCGCGGCGAACACCGCGGTCTGCTCGTGCCGCACGTCCACGAGCCGAACTGCCGGGTCCGCCCGCACGGCGCCGTCGTACATGGGGAACACGTGCGCGCCCGACAGCGTGAACATCGTGGTCACGCCGTGCGCCTGGGCGACGGCGACCGCGTGGTCGCCGCCGTGCCCCTCGAGCTGGCTACTGACGGGCCGTGCCCCCCACCGATCCGGTCGCCTGCTCGTCGGTCGCTCCGACACCGACGTCGCCTTCGTCGGCCCGGTAGTCGTCCTGGCGGGTGCCGTCGACGCCCTCCGGCACCTTCGCGGCCCGGAAGATGAACGTGAGGACGACTACGACGAGGAGGTTGAGCACGATGGCGGTCAGTCCGATGTAGCCGAGCTTCTCGTCGGTCAACGGGATCGGGGCCAGCGGGCTGCCGAAGTGGGAGTCGGGGTCGCCGACCTGCGGCTGCTCGTACGCGGTCCAGGTGCCGTACGCCATGCCGGCCAGCCAGCCGGCGAGCAGAGCCCACCTGTGGAACCAGCGGGTGTAGAGGCCGAACACGATCGCCGGCAGCGTCTGCAGGATCCAGACCCCGCCGAGCAGCTGCAGGTCGATGGCGTAGTCCAAGGGTAGGAGGATGACGAACAGCAGCGCGCCGAACTTCACCATCAGCGACATGACCTTGCTCTGCCGCGCCTCCTGCGCCGGGGTCGCGTCCGGGTTGATGAACGCCCGGTAGATGTTGCGGGTCCAGAGGTTGGCGGCCGCGATCGACATGATCGCCGCTGGCACCAGCGCACCGATCGCGACCGCGGCGAACGCGACGCCGGCGAACCAGCCGGGGAACTCCTGCTCGAACAGCAGCGGGATGGCCCGTTGTGGGTTGTCGCCCACATCCACCCCGGCCGCCAGCGCGACGAAGCCCAGGAGTGCCAGCAGGCCCAGCAGGAACGAGTACGCCGGCAGCAGGGCCGCGTTGCGTCGGATCACGTTGCGGCTGCGGGTCGACAGCACCGCGGTGATCGAGTGCGGGTACATGAACAGGGCCAGCGCCGACCCGAGCGCCAGCGAGGCGTACGCCCACTGCGCCCCCGACTCTGCGGTGGGGAAGGTGGCCTTGCCCGCGGCGTCACCGGCGGCGATCGCGTCCTCGTTCTCGGTGTTGAACGTGTCGAAGCTCTGGCCGACGCTGTCGAACACGTCGCCCCAGCCGCCGAGCTGCGCCGGAAGGTAGATGATCGCGACGATGATCACCAGGTAGATCAGCGCGTCCTTGACGAACGCGATCAGCGCGGGCGCGCGCAGCCCGGACGAGTACGTATAGGCAGCCAGCACGGCGAACGCTACGAACAGCGGCAGGTCCTTCTCGATGAACCCTGCGTCCTCGCCGCCGCCGATCCCCATGACCTCGAGCACCACCTGGATGCCGATCAGCTGCAACGCGATGTACGGCATGGTCGCGAGGAACCCGGTTGCGGCGACCGCGAGAGAAAGCCCGCGCGAGTCGTACCTGCCCTGCACGAAGTCCGCCGGCGTCACGTAGCCGTGCCGGTGGGACACCGACCAGAGCCGCGGCAGGAACACGAAGATGATCGGGTAGACGATGATCGTGTACGGGACCGCGAAGAAGCCGATAGCGCTGCCGGCGTACAGCAGCGCCGGCACCGCGATGAACGTGTACGCGGTGTAGAGGTCGCCGCCGATGAGGAACCAGCCGATGAACGTGCCGAAGCCGCGACCGCCGAGCCCCCACTCGTCGAGGCTGTCGAGCGTCTCAGCCTTGCGCCACCGGGCGGCGATGAAGCCGAGCACGGTGACGAGCCCGAAGAAGAAGAGGAAGACGATGAGCGCCACCACATCGATGTCGTTGTTCATCGCTCGCCTCCCCGGTTCTCGTGCCGGACGACCAGCACGAACGCCGTCCAGGTGAGCAGCGCCGCCACCGGGATCAGGGCGAACTGGAACCAGAAGAAGAACGGGATGCCGCCGAGCTCAGGGGTCTCCCGGTCGTACAGCGGGATCCACAGCGGCAGCACGACCGGCACCGCGAGCAGGACCGCGAGCAGGAGCTTCGTCCCGGTCGGAATCGGTGGCCGCTGTCGCGTGCGACCGTGTTGGCGCTCGGACGGGGGATTGGACACGAGGGCACCTCCACGACGCGGGGACCGCATACCGGCCGAAGGCCTCGTACGCGGGCGTTAAGCGGTCGGCCGGGAATCTATCGCGACGCGTCGGGTGGTGTGAACAGCCACGGCTGAGCCAGCCGCAGCTCGGTCTGCAGGGCCAGTACGGCGTCGGCCCGACCCGGCGCCGTGCCCTCGAACAACGCGTCGTCCCCGGGGATACCGTCGCGGCCGTGCACGCCCAGCAGCAGCTGCAGGTGCAGCGCGCGGAGGAACGCCAGCATGTTGGCCGCGGCAGGCGTCGGCGGGCCCGGCTCGCCCGGCGGGCGGGCGGCAGCGCCCAGCCGGCGGACCCACTCGGTCAAGGTCTCGGCGTCGACAACGCCGCGATGCAGCACCGCCATCACCACGTACGCCAACCGGTCCTCCTCGCCGTGCCGCCACCCGTACGGCGTCGGGGTGACGAGCCGGTTGAGCACGACGTCGAGCAGCACGGCGAGCTCGGCCGCCCCGAAGTGCCGGGACCGCGCGAGCGCTCCCAGAAGGTCGGCGCCGTGGGCGACAGTGTGCGCCCATCCCTTGCCCGGGACGTGCCCGCGCAGGTCCCGTTCGCGCAGGTACCAGGTGGACGCCAGGTCACCCCAACGGAGCACCGCGTCGTCGGTGAGCAGGTGTCCTGCCGTGTCGCGGTGGATGGCGTCGGCGAGCACCAGTGCGGAGTACGAGCGCCGGAACACGGTGTCGGTGCCGTCCTCGCCGACGCCGTTGCGCAGCCCAGCCGCCACGCCGTCACCCAGGCCATGCAGGAGCTCGTCGTAGACGCCCTCGGCGACCCAACGAGCCAGCACCGCGTACGCGACGCGGTCGCGGCGCGCCGGGTTGGGGTCGCCCAACATGGTGACGAGCTCGGTGGTCAGCTCCGGCAGGCTGCGGTCGCCCGGTACCCGGTAGGAGTTGTCCAGGACGGCCCGCCAGTAGCTCTGGGTGGGCACCCGGTCATCCTGACACGGGCGAGGGAGACGTCAGCCGGTGTGGATCCGGGTCCGGGCGGCGCGACGCTTGAGGGCGCGCCGCTCGTCCTCGCTCAGGCCGCCCCACACCCCGTGGTCCTGGCCAGACTCGAGCGCCCAGGACAGGCACTGCTCGCGCACGTCGCAGCGGCGGCAGATCGCCTTGGCGTTCTCGACCTGGAGGATCGCGGGGCCGGTGCTTCCGATGGGGAAGAACAGCTCCGGGTCCTCCTCGAGGCACGCGGCACGATGACGCCAGTCCACGGGGCGACTCCTTCTCCTACTCGCAGATTTGTGAACACGTTCACTAACTGGGTTCCTGGGTTCCCGGCAAACCTAGATCCGCTCCCCAGGGACAGCAACCAGCCTGGCAACGAACTCGCCCGCACACAACCCCCCGCGCCCCCTGATGGACTGTCGAGTCGGTCACAACCGGCCGTCGCCGGGCACCGTGTCAGGCTTGCCCGGTGCTCGCGAGCCGACGTCCAGACGCCGGCGCGGCGTGGCCGGCACTGGCGGCGGCGGGGATCGGGGGCCTGGAGGCGCTGGGGTTCCTGGTGCTGGCCGCGGTCGTCCTGGGGGCGAGCGGGCTGTTCTTCGCCGCCTGCGGCCTCGGCCTGGGCTGGTCGGCCCGCGGACTGGCCCGACACGAGTCCTGGAGCCGCGGTCCGCTGCTCGTCGCGCAGCTGTTGCTGCTCGCGGTGGCCTGGTCCTATCACCGTCCCTACCCGCTGGTGGCGGCCTTGGTCGCCGGGGTCGCGGTCGTGGCGCTGGTGCTGCTAGTGCTGCCGGCCACCACCCGGGCGCTCACCTGACGCCGATCCGCGGGCTCCGGGTCGAGCTCGGCCCGAAGCACCCCTAGGCCCCACCCTCGATCTGGACCGACTCGCGGGCGTCCAGGGAGAGCGTCGAGCGCGTTGGTCGACTCCAGCGCCTCGAGCCAGCGCTGGCTGAGCTCGTCCTGATCGGTGCGCAGGGGAACCATGCGCTTCAGTCGGCGATACCCCCGCGTACGCGGGCCAGCGTGATCACGAGGTCGGACCCGGCCACCTCGATGTCGAGGCTGGTGGTCAGCGCCGCCAGGACGGTCCACGAGAAGCCGTCAGCGGAAGGGACCGACGGCCGGTCACACGTCGCCGAAGCCCGCACCTGCAGCTCGTTCGGTCCGAGGCTGAAGGAAACCCGCACCAAGGAGTCGGCCCGCGCCTGCTTCAGTAGCAGCGCGCACGCCTCGTCGACAGCGATCCGAAGGTCCTCGATGTCGTCGAGGGTGAACTGCAGCCGGGCGGCCAGTCCTGCCGCCGCCGTCCGGACGACCGAGAGGTAAAGGCTGTCGGCCGGGACGGAGAGAACCACCTCACCGCGTTCGGCCGTGCGGAACGCGCTGGTCTGGCCCTCGAACACGACCGGCAGACTACTCAGCCGGGCGAGTGGGGCGATTCGCCCGGTCAGCCCTTCTTGGTGTCC
>Ga0183260_10000636_pt1 | contig 29676 bp, 34 predicted proteins | sample AntDrymUQ4972206_2_FD_129768 | JGI IMG/M metagenome (GOLD analysis project Ga0183260, IMG submission 129768) | Polar desert sand microbial communities from Dry Valleys, Antarctica - metaG UQ497 (22.06) (version 2) (version 2) | ecosystem: Environmental > Terrestrial > Soil > Desert | place...
GGGCCCGGGCACCGGGTGGGGGCCGGGGAAGTCCCCTACCGGTCGGTGTCCGAGTCGAACGTATGTTCGATACTAGCCACCGCCGGGCGGCCCGTCAACCCCCTGGCACAGATCGCGAAAGCCTCCCAGACTCCTCGGGAGAGGCCGGTTGGGCGGAAACCTTTTTGCACTGTGGAGCCCGCTAACCGGGCCCGATAGTGAGATGAACCGGATACAGCCCGGCTAGACGATGCCGAGTGCGGACTTCGCCAGTGGAGACATCTTTTCGGGGCTCCAGGGCGGGTACATAACGAGCTCGGTCGTCACCTGGCCGATACCTTCGATGTGGGCGGTTGCGTCTTTGATCTGCTCGTCGATCATCGGCCCGATCGGACAACCCATGGTCGTCAGTGTGAATTCGACTTTGACGTCTCCCTCGTCGGAGACATCGACCTCGTAGACCAGCCCGAGGTTCAGGATGTCGATGCCGAGCTCGGGGTCGTCGACCGTCTTGAGCGCCTCGGTCACCTCTTCGCGGATGTCCTCTGTGGTTGCCATGCCCCTAGTTTACGCCTGCGGGTCAGACGCTTACTCCGAGGAGGCGGGCGGCGTTGTTCTTCAACACGTCCTGTTGGCGCTCCCCGAGCTCCATGACATCGATCTCGTCGAGCAGCCGCCCCGGGTCGAGCATCGGGTAGTCGCTGCCCCACACGAAGCGGTCCGCAAGGCGTCCCCGGGCCTCGCGCTTCACCTCCGCAGGAATGTACTTCGGACGCCAGCCCGAGAGATCGACCCACACATTGGTCTTGTGCATGGCGCTCGCGAGCACTTCCAGGTGCCACGGATAGCCGAAGTGCGCCATCACCACGGTTAGCCCCGGGTGGCGCGCCGCCACCTTGTCCATGAGCATCGGACGTCCGTAGTCGAAGGCGATCCCCGAACCTCCCGGCACTCCGGCGCCGAGACCCGTCTGGCCGACGTGGACGACTATCGGGAGCGAATGCTCCTCGCACTTGTCCCAGAGTGGATCGAAGCGAGGATCGTCGGGATAGAACGCCTGCACCTGCGGGTGGAGCTTCAGCCCCCTCAGTCCCAGCTCGGACACCGCCCGTTCAAGCTCGTCAACCGCATCCGGCTTGTGGGGATCGACGCTCGCAAAGCCGATGAACTGCTCGGGGTAAGCGGTGCAGATCTCCGCGACGCGGTCGTTGGTCAGGGGCGGCAGCCCGGTGGCGGTCTCCGCATCCCAGGCCAACAGGACCCCGAAGATGTCCCAGTCGCGGTACTCGGCCGCCATCTGCTCGACGGTGCGGACGCGCACCTCGGTGCGAAAGTAACGCGCGGTCGCTTCCAGCATCGGCCCGATCGACCCTTCGAGCCACTCATGCGTGGAGCAGTGCACGTGAAAGTCGATAGCCCGCGGCATGAGCCCCCCTTAGAGGAAGAAGAACGAGATGGCAACTATGACGTAGGCGGCCAGCAGTTGAGCCCCTTCGAGCCAGTTCGACCGCCCGTCGAGCGCAATGAAGGCCAGGATCACAGACGAGGATGCGACCGCTGCGATCTCGTAACCCGTGAAGATGAAGTCCATCGGCTGACCCACCGCCAGAGAAGCAAAGACCAGGGCGGGCGCCACGAACAACGCGATCTGGACGGAGGAACCGATTGCTATCTCGATCGAGACGTCCATCCTGTCTTTCATCGCAAGAACCACCGCCGACGAGTGTTCGGCGGCATTCCCGATAATCGGAACGATGATCAAACCCACGAACAGCTCCGACAAGCCGAGAGTGGCGGTTGCCTCCTCGAGCGCGCCGACCAGGAACTCGCTCATCAGTCCAACCACGACGGTCGTGCCTGCAAGATAGCCGAGAGCTCGTCCCAGCGACCATTTCGGTTTCTCCGCGTGGAACTCCGAGCGAAACAACGCGCGATGGGTGATCAAGGAGAACAGCAGGCTGAAGATGTAAAGGGCCATTAGCACAACCGACACGCCGATCGACACCGATTCGGTGCGAAACGACGTCGCTTCGGGAGTGAAGGAGAACAGCGCCGGCATCAACAGCGCGACCACGGCTATGACAAGCGAAGCCGAGTGCAGACCGGCCGTCTTGACGTTGAAGGTCTGCTCGCTTCTGCTCCACCCTCCAAGGAGAAAGGACAGGCCCAGAATCAGCAGGACGTTGCCAATGATCGCGCCCGCCAGCGACGCTTTGACCACCTCGATCTGGCCCTCGAGAATGAGAAAGAACGAGATGATCATTTCGGTGACATTCCCGAAGGTCGCATTCAGGAGCCCGCCCACCTGGGGGCCGGATCGAGCCGCGAGCTCCTCGGTCGCGGTTCCGATCATCCCGGCGAGGGGAAGGATCGCGAGCCCGGCAACCCCGAATATGGCGAGCGCGGGGGCATGGATCACCTCGAGCCCGATGGCGATCGGTACGGAGATCAAGAGCCACTGGAGCTTGGGTTTGAACATGGCCGTCGAGCTTAAAGCCTTCGCGATTCACCGATTGAGCCGGGCTCCCGGCTCGTCACGACACCGCCTCGAGCATGCCGCGCAGGCGCGCCGCCGCCGCCGGAGGATCGCCCGATTCGGTTACCGCTCGCACCACCACGATTCGGCGCGCCCCGGCTTCGAGCACCCGTTCGAGGTTGTCTGCGTTGATCCCCCCGATAGCGAACCACGGCGGGCCGCTGGTCCGGGATGCGCCGCGAACGAGATCGATGCCCGCTGCGGGCCGGCCGGGCTTGGTCGGGGTCGCTTCCACCGGGCCGACCGCGAAGTAGTCCACATCCCCATGGGCCGCTGCGTCGACCTCCTCGAGGGCATGAGTGGAGAGCCCGACGAACGCCCCGGGGCACACACGGCGCGCCACCTCGACGGGGAGGTCGTTCTGCCCCAGATGAACCCCGTCGGCCCCCAGCGCGAGAGCGATATCGGGCCGGTCGTTGACGATGAAGGGGACGCCCGCAGCGCGGCATGCCGCCGCCACAGGCTCTCCCGCACGCAGCACGGCGCGCGCCTCCAGACTCTTCTCGCGCAATTGGATCAAGTCGATCCCGGCGTCGGCGAGCTCGCCGACGAGGTCTGCCAGCCTCCCGGCGGCCAGGCGCGCCGGAGCGACCAGATAGAGCCTCGCGGAGTCCAGGCCGGCTGCGGGGGCGACGGGGTCCCCGGTCACGGAGCCATGACGCAGCGAGCCCGGCAGCGCCGGACCAGCCCGCATGCGGTCCGGCTCACAGGGTCACGGCGGCCGGCCCGCCGTCGCCCTCGCCGGGTTCCGCGTCGGGATCCTCCCCGAGTGAACGCTCGAAATCCTTCATCCGCTCGGCGATCATGCGGAGGGCGCCCGGGGTGCGCCACAACGCGGTCCAGATGACGACCGAGGGCAGGATGTCGAGCACGACTTCGTTCCAGCGTTTGTCGAGAAGGCTTGCGATCGCCACCCAGACGATGATGAGCCCCAGCAGCAGAGTTGCCAGGCGACGCGGCGTGCTCCCCTTCGCCACGGCTTCGTAGCGCTGGCGCATGATCCACACAGAACGCCTGCCTCGTCTTCGGCGAAGACGCAACCAGGTCTCGCGCGCGGGATAGAACAGCCGCAGCCCCTCCACGAACGCGAGCACCATCACCGAGAGCAGGGCTGCAACGACACCGGTGGCCATAATCCAGGTTAAGCCGCGCTGCAACCGCAAGGTTGATTGCCTGCGGCATCGATTGCCGAGAGGCTCAAGGGCCCGATTGCCCGGGAAAGCTCAGGGGGTGATTTCGCAGCCGGTCGGAGAGGGGTCACCTAAACACCTGTCCCGCCGACCCGGGCCGCCGTTGATCGAGCCCGATCCGGCTCCATCGTTCAGTCTGTCGGCGCCGCGGTCTCCAGACAGAGTATCGGTTCCGGAATTGCCGAGAACGCGGTCACCACCTCGGTTGCCGGAGACGATGTCGTTTCCGAGTCCGCCGACGAGCACGTCGCCATCTTCACTTCCGGAGACGTTGTCGTTTCCCGAACCACCCAGGATCTGGTCGTCATCGGGCCCCCCGGAGAGTCCACCTTCTCTGGCGTCGTCGCCCGGCCCGCCGTAGATGCGGTCGTCTCCGTGGCCGCCGTCGATCCGATCCGCACCCTCGCCGCCCTTCAGGGCGTCGTCGCCCTGGCCGCCGCAGACGGTGTCGTCCCCGCCATGTCCGTAGAAGAGATCGTCGTCGGGGCCCCCGGCGAAGACATCGTTGCCCGAGGTCCCCTCCGCCAGGTGGTTGGTGGCATCGCTCTTGATGGTCACCTTTGCGCCGAGACAGGTCTGCCCGGCGTCACCACGTTGGGAGGCGACCCCGGCCATGAGCAGACCGAACAGGACCGCAGCTACGGTTTTGGTCTTCACCTACCCCGGACTCCCCTCCCGGTCATAGACGCACCGGAGGGATTTCGTCGGTGTCGTCATCATCCTGCTCATCCTGGAAAAGCTCCTCCGGCACGCCCCTGGCCGCCACGCCCTCTTCGTCCTCCGTGCCCCGCGGCCGCCCGGCTCCGGCCTTCGTGACCAGCAGGGTCACGGTGCGATAGAAGTTCAGCGGATCGGGGAGGTGGGTTATGCGACTCAGGGCCTGCTCCTGGCCCGCGGACTCGAGAACCAGCTCGCCGTACCCGAGGATGCGGCCCACAAGAGAGCGGTGGTAGGTGATGTCGGTCATCTTGCTCAAAGGCATGGAGGCCACATTGCGCGACAGAAGTCCCGACACCTCGTAGACCCGATGATCGGTCACCACCAGGCTCGTCAGCCACCAACTGAGCACCTGCCAGGCGAAGAACAGCACGACGATCGTGGATACAAGCCTCCACAGCGGGTCGAGGGCTCCGGGGCCGCCGGGATCACTCGTCAGCGAGTCCAGGACGAACACAGCTGCGAGGACACCGAGCGACTGGGCGCCGGACCACATGAACATGGTCCAGTGCCGACGCACTGCGAGGGCCAGGTTCTCGCCCTCGGCCAGGTACTGCCTCTGCCTCGCATCTCGAGCAAAGGCGCCGGCGGCCTCCGACATCACACCAGACGTGAGAAAAAGGTGGTGAAGGCGTTGGCCGCCGTGGTGAACCAGTCACCGGCGTTCTCGCCGGTGGCCCGGACTATGCGGGCGGCCTCACCGGGCGCCGAGACGATGAAGAAGATGAGAAAAGCGACCAGAAGCCACCACAGGACGGTTTTTAGCATCAGGCGACAACTATAAACATAAGTAACAGCAAGTGCACTAGTGCAGATCAGCGGCCGGTCCACCAGCCCAGCCACAGGCGCCGGGAGGTTCTGAGGTACTCCCGCTCGCGCGAGAAGACCTCGAGCGTCACGGTCCCGTCGTAGCCTGCGCCCTTGAGCGCCGCTATCGCCCCCTTCCAGTCGATGAAACCCGCCCCGAGCGGCAGGTGCAGATCATCGGCCCCGCCGCGGTTGTCGGAGACGTGGACGTGGACGAGGCGGTCGCCGAATGCATCGAGCAGCCCGGAGGTGCGGTTGCTCTCCCCCAGCCCCAGCCTGAGGTTGGCGTGGCCGACGTCGAGATGGAAACCGGCGCCGGGCACCGCCTCGAAGATCGCGCCGAAGTCCTCGGCCCGGGCGAAGCCGCGGTCGAGGTTTTCGACCATCAGCCTGATCCCCCGCTCGGAGGCGTCCGCCGCCAGCCCTGCGATGGCCTCGGCGTTGCGCGCACGTACCTGCTCAGCGGGATGCAGGGGGACACGGGCGTCGGGGTGCACGTTGACGAGCCCGACCCCTGCGGCGACGAAGGTGTCGAGGCTCCGGCGATAGAGATCTCGCGCCACCGACCGCAGCTCTTTGAAGGGCGAGGCAATCGGGAGGTACCAGGCGGTGTGCCCGACCACCCCCAGCCCGAGGTCGCCGAGCAGACGCCCGACCTCCCGCCCGTCGGGCAGCCACGCCGCCGGGGGCTCGAGGGTGAGGTCGAGGAAATCGAAGCCGTCCTCGGCGATCCGGTGGATCTCCTTGGCCACCGACCGGCCGGGGAAGTTCATCGACCCTACGAGCATCGAGCCTCCACCCGGGCCGGCTCGACCCGGCCCGGACGCGTGGATGGGCCGGGGCCGCCCCGGTCCGTGCGTGTGGATGGGCGGCCCGAGAAGCTAACTCGGGGCCTGGACCACACCATGGTGTGGTGGTACGCACGAGTTCCTTCTTCGGCACAGGAAACCACAGTAGCGGCCACGTGACCAACCAACTTGGCGAAGACAGTCGTGCCGACAGCCCACAACTGTTCGACGAGGACGCGGGGTGGTTGATCGTCTACCTCTATCTGTGGTCGAAAGCTGGCCGGTCTAGCACTCTGGGAAGTCGGAGCCACGATCACTACTGAGCGCGAAAGGAACTCGTCCGCCTGCAGGATCACCCCAGCCTCTCCCGCGATCTCGTGGCGGCCTCGCAGCCTCTGCGCGGACTCCACGAGTGCTGTTCGGATCGCTTCCGAGCGACTCATCCCCGATGCCTCGAGACGCGAAGGGCTCGCTCGGCGTCCGCGTCGAGTCGGATCGAAATAGCTTTTGCCATGGCGATTCTGTATCACACATCGAAATACAGAGCGGTCAGAACTCCGGATCAGAGGGTGCAGATGCTCATGGATGGCCGGATGAGGACGGGTAAAGGACGTCCTCGCGGCTGTAGTGCCCGACGACATCGAACCAGCGCTTGGCGGTCATCGTTCGATCGATGTCGATGTCCGCTGCAACGATCCCCTCCCCGTCGTACAACGGCCCGGCCAACGCCTTACCGTTTAGAGGTTCGAATATCGCGGCACCGCCGCGCCCGAACACCTCGTCCTCGGGCAGTTGGAGGGGGAAGTCGTCCGGGAACGCCGATCGGGGTATGTATTGAGGGGCCGAGATCACGAAGGCTCCGGCTTCGATCGCGATATGACGCATCGTCGAGATCCATCCGTCTGAGTCGTCGGCGGTCGGCGCTACCCAGATCTGTACTCCCTGGCGATAGATCTCGTAGCGCGCCAGCGGCATGCGGTTCTCCCAACAGATCAGACCGCCGACCTTCCCCACCGAGGTCTCCGTTACTCTGAGGTCTTTGCCCGTCCCGATGCCGTGGAACAAGCGCTCGTGCATCGTCGGCATCAACTTCCGATGCTTCCAGAGCAAACCCTCAGGACCCAGCAGAACCATGGTGTTATAGAGGCTGCCTGGTCTTTCCGACTCGCGTTCGTTCACACCCATAACGCAGTAGATGTCGTGCTCGGCGCACGCGGCAACAAGCTTGTCGATCCAAGGGCCCGGCACGTCGATGGAGTTCTTCCACAGACGCGTCCACATCTCGTCGAAGCCGTCGAAGCGAGCGGCCTCGTGCGCCCAGCTGCCTGAGGGATAGAGCGGAACGAAGGTCTCGGGAAACGCGGCAAGTTGCACCCCCTCCTTCGCTGCCTCGCCCAGCAATCTCATCGCTTTGTCGATGGACCCCTCGGCGTCGAGGACCGCAGGGGTGGCCTGGACCGCGGCCACCCGGACCGTCTGTTTTGACATGATCCAAGGGTGACACGGTGCCAGGAACGGGTCAAGCGTGCTGGCTCGCTCCTCAGGCTCCTACTTCGAGTACATCCCTACTCAACGGTTCTGCCAGCTCCATGAATGACTAAGAAGCCTCTAATGGTCCCACTATGGCGTTGCGTGAGATAGCAGCAGAACCCTTTAGCTCCACGAAGACGGCGTGCGAGGGCGTGCTCCCGATGTTCTCCCCCCGGTGGCTCTGCGCATCCAGCCGTCGGACCTCACCAGCGGCCAAAGTGACATCGCGAGTTTGCTCCCCGACGCTGATCCGGCGGTCGAATCCGCTGAGCGTGATCATCACGCTAGCGGGGTGGTCATGCGAGCTCGTTCTGGCGCCGGATCGTCACGGTATTCCAGCACACGCACTGCCTCATTCTCGAAGACGACTCTGTACTTGTCGGGGTCTGTCACGGTGGGATCAGCCATGCCCCCTCCTCATTTGCGGCGGCGTTGTCGCGAAGCGCGACCGTATGCCCATGTTAGGACGATTCGTCGCACGGCACCAACATGTGGGCCACTGCCCCTCCCTGAACGAGTTGGTTTCATCCACCGCTTCGTTTAAGAAGCTCCCCGAGCTCCTTCGCATTTCGCTGAGCGTAGTCCCGGTAGCAGTTGTTCATGATCACGTGGGTCGTCTCTGCCTCGTCGGCAAGCTTGGCAACGCGCTCCACCCACTCCCCCAGCTCACGGCGATCGTAGTTGTAGCGGAAGCGCTCATGCACCGTCTTCGCTTCCCAGCCGCTCTCGTTGCGTCCGTGCATCCGCACCACCGCCAGATCGGCTGTGGCCGCCACAACCGGTGGGATCGAGCTGGTGAACCCCTGCGGCATATCGACGCAGACGTAAGCGAGACCGTGTCCCTCCAGGAAGCTCAGCGTCTCGTCCCGGTTGTCCTGGCTCATCCATGTCTTGTTCCTGAACTCGACACAGATCCGCATGGGCGCGGCGCGTTTAGCGCAATCGAGAATGTAGTTGCGGTTCTTCTTGCCGATGACGAACCACGGTGGGAACTGAAACAGAAGCGCACCGAGCTTTCCTGCTTCGTGCAGCGGCCAGAGGGCCGAGGTGAACCGCTCCCAGATGGCATCGACGACCTCTGGCTTGAGATCCTCCGGATAGAGGTTCTTCTTTGCGGTGGGTACTTCGAGGTCCTTGTAGATCGCCTCCGCTTTGGTGGGATGGCCCGTCATCGAAGAAAACGCCTTGACGTTGAAGGTGAAATTCTTCGGGGTTCGTTCCACCCACAGCTCGGAGTTCTTCTCGCTCGGAGGGAAGTAGTAGCTCGAATCGACCTCGGTGATGGGGAACTGCGATGCGTAGTAGCGCAGACGATCCTCCGCCGACTTTGCGTCCTTGGGATACCAGTCGGTTTGGAGCAGCGTCTTGTCGGTCCACGCAGAGGTGCCGACCAGGATGTCACTCATCTCCCCAGTGTCACCCGACACGCACGTCCCGGGGCGCGGGTACACGGGTGGGCCGCAGCCCTGCCTGTTGTGCAGCGTGCGCAAACACGCGTGCGTCTCTCAGCGCACAGGCCTGGGGATCGTTGTTGAAGTATGCGAAGACGTCCTCCTCCGCATTCCATAGCCCGGCGATGCGCTCGGCCCACGATCTCATCGCGGTCCGGCCGTAGCAGGGGGCCGGTGCAGCCTGGCCCGAGTGCCAACGGACGTAGCCCCACCCCGCCGTGCGCCACAGCGGGGTGATGCACCTCGAGTCGCGATCGGCCAGGCACAGGGCCGCGTCGTGCCCGGCGAGGATCGAATGGATCTCGTCGGTGTACCAGGAGGGATGGCGGAATTCGACGGCGATCCGGGCGCGCCGGCCGAAGCAGCTCAACGTCTCGTTCAGCAGTCCGGCATCGCGCTTGAAGGTGGGTGGCAGCTGCAGGAGCACCGGTCCCAGCTTCGGGCCCAGATGAGAGGCGTGGGAAAGGAAGCGTTCGACCGGTTCCTGAGACTCACGCAGCCGCTTTATGTGGGTGAGATAGCGGCTGGCCTTGACTCCGACGATGAAATCGGCCGGCGTACGTTGCGCCCAGGCTGCAAAGGTGCCCGGTTCCGGCAGGCGATAGAAGGCGTTGTTGACCTCGACGGTCTGGAAGCGCTCCGCGTAGTGCTCGAGCCAGGCCCCCTGGGCCATCCTGCCCGGATAGAAGCGCTCCTTCCAATGCCGGTACTGCCATCCGGAGGTTCCCACGTAGAGCGGCAATGGCGTTCCCTTTTCCTGCGACGGCTCAGCGGGGCGAACGTCTCCGGCGGAACTCCGCAACGGCCTCGGCATGATCCAGGATCGGCTCCGGATAGTCGATCCTGCTGCGCTCGAGCCCCAGGTCCCATGGCCTGTGCACCCGCGACCCGTCGATCGCCGCCAGCTCCGGCACATAGCGTCTCACATAGTCTCCCTGAGGGTCGAAGCGCTCGGCCTGGCGCAGGGGATTGAACACCCGGTTGGGACGGGTGTCGTTGCCGGTGCCGGCTACCCACTGCCAGTTCCCCGCGTTGTTGGCCATGTCGCCGTCGACGAGCAGGTCCCAGAAATGCTGCGCGCCGAGTCGCCAGTCGATGTAGAGATCCTTGACCAGGAAGGACGCGGTTATCAGACGGGCCCGATTGTGCATCCACCCCTCTGCCCGCAGCTGCCTCATGCCGGCGTCGACGATGGGGTAGCCGGTGCGCCCGTCCTTCCACGCCTCCAGCCCGGCGTTGTCCGATCCCCACCGGTCGCCGTGACTGCGGTAGTCCTCCCGAGGAAGATCGGGGGTCGCGCTGTGCACCTGATGGTGAAAGTCGCGCCAGCAGAGCTGCCGGACGAAAGCGTCACCACCGTCCCTGGACGAGGCCTCGGTGGCAAGCTCGAGTGGCGAAAGGCATCCGAAGTGCAGCCAGGGACTCAGCCGCGAGCTGTCGTCACCCGCAAGGTCGTCGTGCCGATCGGCGTAGTCGGCAAGTCCTTCTTCGAGCCATCTCGACGCTCGCGCTCGGCCCTCGGAAGCGCCGCCGATGGGTAGGTCCGGTGAAGTCACCCCGTCGACGAGCTCCTTGGCATTCGGAATCCGCCCTCCATCGAGCCCCTTGGGAAGGCTCAGCCTTTCCGGCGTCTTTGCAAGGGGGCGACGCTCGACCTCCTCCCACTTCCGGAAGTAGGGCGTGAACACGCGGAAATGGTCCCCGTCGGCCGGCGCGATCTCGGCGGGCGGAACCACGGTCGTCCCCGGAAGTCTTGTGAAGCCGAGCCCGCGCTCTGCGCAGGCTCGGGCCAGGCGGCGTTCCCGGACGCGGGCGTAGGCGGAGACATCTGCGCTCACATACAGAGCCTCGGCACTGGTTTCGTCCATGAGGACCATGGCCTGCTCGATCACATCACCTTGCCGGACGATCAGGCGCGCACCGAGGTCGCGCAGAGAATGGTCCAGGTCGCGCAGTGCGTCCATCAAAAAGGAGACGCGGTTCGGGCGGGCGAAGTCGCTCGAGAGAATGGCGTCGTCCAACACGAAAGCCGGCACCACATGACGGGCTCCTTCGGCAGCTGCGGCCAACGCCGGCTGATCCTCGACCCGCAGGTCGCGCGAGAACAGGACCAGGGCTGTGGTTATGGTTTCAGTCTTCGAAGGAGACCGGCGCTGCGCCCACGATCTCTCGGCCGATCTCGGCGGAGGAGGGGTCCATGTGGATCCGCTTGACCATCCGCACGACCGTTCCCCGTTCGGGTGTCGAGTCGAACGTGGCCTCGTCCACAAGCTGACGTATCAGGTGAAGCCCACGCCCATTCTCAGCCGCCGAGGGGGGTGGGGAATGTCCGTTGGCAGCCGGTTCGAACCCGTTCCCGGCGTCGATGATGCGAACCTTGCACAGCTCACCTTCGACCGAGAACTCCAGCTCGTATCGTTCGCTCGCATGGGCGTGTTCGATGACGTTCGAGCACGCCTCGGTCACCGCGAGCTTGATGTCGCGGATACAGGAGGGGTCGCAGCCGAGCATCGACAGAGTCACGCCGCATAGTCTGCGGGCCAAGGGAACGCTTTTGCGCTCCCTGGTCAACGAGACGGTTAGCCGGACCTCCATCCAGGTATGGTTCCCCGAGGCGTCCGAAGAGAAACTTGTCTGGAGCGAATGGGTCACGACCTAGCGCAGTCGGTGTCGCTCAGTCACTCTCCGAAAGCACCGCGCGCAGAGCATCCAGGGCACGTTCGATGTCTTCGCCATCGACGTCCCTGTGCGTTACCAGTCTCATCGTTCCCCCGTATGGACCCAGAGTCAAGATGCCCCGGGAGCGTAGCCCGTCGGCGACCTGGGCATCCGGGGTGGCGAAGGGACGCAGGTTGAGGTACACCATGTTGGTCTCGACTGAGCCCAGATCGACCGCCTCCGGATGCAGCTCGAGCAGACCCTCCGCCAGCCGCCGTGCGTTGGCGTGGTCCTCGGCCAGGCGCTCGACGCCTGTGTCGAGGGCGACCCGGGCGGCGGCGGCCAGCACACCGGCCTGACGCATCCCGCCTCCCAGCCGCTTGCGCAGACGGCGGCCCTCGGTGATGACCTCCTGCGTGGAGCACACCATCGAACCGACGGGGGCGCCGAGGCCTTTGGAGAAACAGAAGGTCACAGTGTCAGCGCAGCCTGCCCATTCAGCCGCCTGGGTGCCGGTGGCCACCTCGGCGTTGAAGAGCCGTGCCCCGTCGATATGGACGGCCACGTCCCGTTCGCGACAGACCTTGGAGATGCTGCGAGCCTCATCGATCGGAAAGATGCGCCCGCCGGCCGCGTTGTGGGTGTTCTCCATCGCCACCACCGCCGTACGGGGGTTGTGGTCGGTGCCTGGGCGAATCGCGTCACCGACGTCGTTGGCCCGGATGACCCCGCCCTCGCCGCACAGCTGCCGCAAGACGATGCCGAAGTGCACCGAGGGCGAACCGCCTTCGTAGTGGAGGAAATGGGCGTCGGTGTGCGACAGGACCTCGTCGCCCGGACGGGCAAGAGCGCCGAGCGCCACCTGGTTGCCCATCGAGCCGGTCGGCACGTACAGTCCGGCCTCCTTGCCAAGGCGTGCGGCGGCCGCCTCCTGAAGCGAGTTGATCGTTGGGTCGTCGCCGAACACATCGTCGCCGACCTCGGCCTCCGCCATGGCGCGCCGCATTTCGGGCGTGGGCCTGGTGACGGTGTCGGAGCGGAGGTCGATCAGCCCGTCGTACATGGGCTTGAGGATAACGCCCGTTATCCGAAGAAGACCTCGGCGACCTCGTAGAGAGCCGGGTCGAGGGTCTTGAGCGTTCCCACCGCCTCGCTCAGGGGGACTCTGACGATGTTGTTGCCCTGGAGAGCGACCATCTTCCCGAAGTCCCCCTCGTGGGCCGCGTCGATCGCAGCGATCCCGAAACGCGTCGCCAGCATGCGGTCGAAGGCGGTGGGGGAGCCGCCGCGCTGGAGATGCCCCAGGATAGTGGCGCGGGTCTCGAAACCGGTGCGCTGCTCGATCTCGTGCTCGAGGGCGACCCCGATACCCCCCAACCGGACGTGTCCGAACGCATCGACTTCGCTCTGCTGCGCCGTCTCCGAGCTGTCCGCCGGCCGGGCGCCCTCGGCCACCACCACGATCGAGAAGGTCCGGCCCTTGCGGTGCCTGTGGCGGATGTGGTCGCAGACCTCCTCGATGTCGAAGGGCTCCTCGGGGACGAGGATGGCGTCGGCGCCTCCGGCGATTCCCGCATACGCGGCGATCCAGCCCGCATGACGGCCCATGACCTCGAGCACGATCACCCGGTTGTGCGACTCCGCCGTGGTGTGGAGGCGATCGACCGCCTCGGTGCAGATCTCGACCGCGGTGTTGAAACCGAAGGTGAAGTCGGTGGCGGCCAAATCGTTGTCGATCGTCTTGGGGACACCAACCGTGTTCACACCCTCGGTCTGCAGCTTGTTGGCGACCCCGAGCGTGTCCTCGCCGCCAACCGCGATCAGCGCCTCGATGTTCTCCGCAGCCAGGCTCTCCCTGACCAGCTCGACCCCGTTTTCCACCTTGAAGGGATTGGTCCGGGAGGAGCCCAGTATCGTCCCGCCGCGGTGCAGTATCCCCGAGGTGTTGTCGGGGGTCAGATAGGTGACGCGGTTGTCGAGCACCCCGCGCCAGCCGTCCCTGTAACCGACGATCGCATGCCCATACCTGTTGATGCCCTTTCGGACCACCGCTCTGATGACGGCGTTCAATCCGGGGCAGTCACCCCCACCGGTAAGGATTCCAAAACGCGCCATTTGCCCTCATTTCCTCTCAGACTGGGACCGCGACCTGCTCCTCAATACGCCCCGCTTCGACGCCGAAGACGGGAAGGTGAACCTAAAGCACCGAAGCTGTCTGCGCGCCCTCGTGGCGGCCGGCCTCACGACTGCGCTGGCCCTGGGGTCGGTTCCGGTTGCCGGGGCGGCGGGCCTGGAGGCGATGCGGGACGAAGCTCAGGCGGTCGCCGACGAGGTGACCGCGCTGGAGCGATCACTCGAGGCACTGAGCTCCGAGCAGATCCGCCTGGCCGCTTCGGTGAAGCGCACGGGACGTCGGCTCGCGCTTCTGGAGACTGCCAGGCATGAGGCCCAGGCCGCCTTCGACGAGGCATCACAGCGGTACGCACGGCGGGCGGTAGAGGCCTACAAGGACGGCGCCAACGAACGCCTCGCGCTCCTGCTCTCGGCCGAGAGCATGGGCGAGATGCTGACGGTGGCCGAGGCAACCGCCGTCGGGGCGGAACAGGACGTCCGCGCGCTGAGAAGATGGCAGCGTGCCCGTAGCTCCATCTCATCCGCCGAGAACGCCATCGAGGAGCGCAAGGCGCGGCTTCTCGAAGAGCGGGCCCGGGTCGAGGAGGTGACGGCCGAGATCGAGCAGACACTCGACGCCAGGCGAGACGCCCTGGCGGAGCTCGTCGCCCGGATAGACGACCTCGAGACCGCGGCGCGGCGCGAAGCCGCCGCCACGAGAGCCGCTCGGGCGCGCCGGGCCGAGGCCGCCCCGGCCTCCTCAGCGGCCTCAGCCACACCGTCCGGCGCCGGGCCGGAGGAGGTCTCCGACGGGGAACCGCCGAAGTCGGGGTTCATCGGCACTGGGGTAACCTTCGAGGGCATCGCTTCGTGGTACGGGCCGGGCTTCGATGGCCGGCCGACCGCCAGCGGCGACATCTTTCACGCCGATGGTCTCACCGCGGCCAGCCTGGATCTTCCCCTCGGGACATGGTTGAGGGTGACGCGCGGAGCCCAGAGCGTCGTCGTGCTCGTGAACGACCGGGGGCCCTATATCGAAGAGCGGATCCTCGACCTCAGCCAGGGCGCCGCCGAGATCCTGGGGTTCACGGGTCTTGCCTGGGTCTCGGCTGAGATAATCCTCCCGCCGGCGGCTCGCTAAGCCCGCCCGCCGGGTCACGCACGCGGCGCGGTCCCACCCGGCCCGATAAAGGCGATCGTGGACGGTCTAGGTCGGGAGTAGGTGCTTGGTCAGTCTGACGGTGGTTCCTTCGGAGTCGTTCTCGATCAACACTTCGTCCATGAGCTGGCGCATCAGCCCGATCCCGTAGCCCCCGGTCGCCGGTGTGGCCGGATCGATGGGCTCCTCCCCGTCCGACCACCTGCGAGCGGAGAAGTCCCGGACCGTGAACAACGCCACCTCCGGCTCGATCTTCCAGGTGACCCGGGGATCGTGGTCGCCGGACTCGGCGTCGCTCTGTCCGTGCTTGAGAGCATTGGTGCACGCCTCGGTAACCGACACGAGACACTCGAAGGCGAGAGACGGATCGGCACCGACGCGATCCAAGTCGTTCCGAATGACGCGGCGTAAGTCACTCAGGACGTTTCTGCCGGTGAGCGGAAGGTGGCCGTCATCCCGGCTGCGCTCTACGATGCTCGCCTCCTGCGAAAGACGGCGTTTCCTCGACGATCACGGCGCACCCACAGCGCAAATACCCGAATTTCAACTACCCTAAACAATTCAAGGCGGGGCTCACCGGGCCAAGCCTCAACCAAGATCCAGGAAAGCGTCAGCCTGTGGCTTCTGAAAACGTCGTGCTCCAAGGTCACATCATCGAATCACTCATTCTGCCCCGTGCCCTCGACGAGATCATCGAGGTGGGAGCGGGATTCGAGATCATCGAGCTCAATATCGGGACCAGACACGAGGACACCTCCCACGCGAGGATCAAGGTCACTGCAGACTCGGACGATCTTCTGACCCGGCTGATCGAGCGCCTCCGGCAGCACGGCGCCAACCCCGAAACCGTCGAAGACGCAAAGATCGTGGAGGCCGACCGCGCCGGCTGCTTTCCACCCGGCTTCTATTCCACCACCAATCTCGAGACCGAGATACGAATAGACGGCGGTTGGAAGCGTGTGCTGCAACCCGAGATGGATTGTGGTGTTGTGTTCGAAGAGGGAATAGCTCGCACAGTTGCAATGAGTGACGTGCGCGAGGGAATGCCGATCGTGATGGCCGGACTCGGCATCAGGGTTCTGCCGCTGGAGATGCCCTCGGCTCAGGATCGGCAGGTGTTCGAGTTCATGACCTCCACCGTCTCCAGCGAGAAACCGAAGACGCTGCTCGTGGACCAGGTCGCGGATCGGATGCGCGCGGCAAAAGCTGAAGGTCGCCGACTCCTTTGGGTCGCGGGGCCGGCGGTCGTACACACCGGGTCCGGCCCCGATGTCAGCGCGCTGATCCGCGCCGGTTATGTCGATGCCTTCTTCGCAGGCAACGGAGTTGCTGCCCACGACATCGAGTCGAACATCTACGGGACATCCTTGGGCGTGTACATGGCGCAGGGGCTTCCTGCCGAAAGCGGTCACGAGCATCACATCCGGGCTATAAATGAAGTCAGGCGCCACGGCTCCTTCGAGGCAGCAATCGACGCCGGAGTATTCAATGACGGCATCGTCTATCACCTCATCAAGCACGGAGCCGACTATCTCTTCGGCGGCAGCGTCAGGGATGACGGGCCGTTGCCCGATGTCGTTACCGACATGGTCGAGGTCCAGAGGCGCTTGAGGGAGATCATCTGGGGAACCGGCGACAAGGAACCCATCGGCTTCTGCATCGTGCTGGGGACCATGCTTCACGGAATTGCAACCGGCAACTGCCTTCCGGCATCGGTCCCCCTGATCTGCGTCGACATCAACCAGGCGACCGTCACCAAGCTGATGGACCGTGGCTCGTGGCAGTCGATGGGAATCATCACCGATATCGGGCTGTTCATAGGAGGCCTGGCCGAAAGGCTTGCACCGCACGAGATCCGGAGGACCGACAAAGAACACAAGGTGCGCGAGGCGGGGGCCCGCACACGCCGCTAACGCGACCGAGCGCAGACGGCCCTCAGGGACAGGCAGTGGCGACGCACCTGCGGTCCTGCGCCAGTTGCGTGCTGAGCCCGGCCAGTACCTCGGGGTCCGGGTCATTAACCGGATCATCGTCACCAAGGAGGTTTTCGTTCTGGGCCGGGTCCCGCAGGAGGTCGTAGTACTCCCTGAATTCGATCGCACCGCCGGCACCGTAGTACTCCACATACTGATCGGACGCCGTCACAAGGCTGGCCCAGGCGGGGGTGGTCGCTGCCACTCCTACCTCCGTAAGCATCCTGTCTCGGGGGCGTTCACGGTTCAGGAGCGAACGACCATCCATGCGAATCGTAGGAGTAATCCGCGCTGCCGCCAGAACCGTGGGCGCGATATCGATATTTCCAACCAATCTCGAGTCCAATAGTCCGGCAGGTGTATGACCAGGCCAACGCATGAGCAGGGGCACCCTGATCGATTTCGTGTATGGGAACGGTTTGCCGATCAAGCCGTGCTCGGACCACAAGTAGCCGTTGTCGGACACGAAGAAGGCGAGAGTATTGCCAGACTCCCCCGCTCTCTTGAGCGACAGGACTACCTTCTCGACCATGTCGTCCACCGACATCAGCGTGCGGTACTGCGCAATTCGCTGGGCCTGTCCTTCTTCCAAGGCTCGTTCGCTTGCCTGAACGTAGGGGGGCTTATCGGAACGATCCGCCTCTCCCGTCGCCCGATTCCCGCCCCATGGCTGCACGGGAGCATTTCGATATAGACGATGGGGAGTGAAAGGCCGGTGGGGTGCCGGAGGCGCCAGGTACATGAGCCACGGCTCGGAGTGATTGGAGATAAAAGTCGTCGCTCGCCCGGCGATGAAATCGGTGGTGTATTGCCGCACCGTCCGCATCGTGCCGTCGACATTCCACTGCCCACCAACATAGGCTTCCGGAGTCTCATTGGGCGTGCAGCAAAAGATGCCAAAGCGGTCGAAATGAGGCAGCGGCGCCGAGATGTCGTAGTTGTTCAGGTACTTCCCATAGATGGCAGTTGTGTAGTCGGCGCGCCGTAGATAGAACTGCAGAGTTGATCTCGTGTTTTAGTCTGTCTCCATCAGCGTTGCCTCTTACGCCATGATTGTGGGCGTAACGTCCGGTCATGATCGACGCGCGGGCCGGACAGCACAGTGGAGTGGTTGCGTACGCTCGGTTGAAGGTTGTTCCCCCTCGGCCGAACCATCGACGAGTCGCCGGCATGACGGCTAGTCCATCCCGTTGATCGTCGGTAACGATGATCAGGATGTTCGGGCGTCTGTCTACCCAGCTCTGTGCGGGCGAACTGACACTTCCGGCCGCGACCAGAAGCAAGATCGCAACTCCGATCGCGCTGGAAACGCGGAGACCTTTGTGCAAGAGGCGCCCACTTCCTGCCTTAACTGCGATGGACGATTCCATTTGGCGAGTATCGGAGGGAGGTGGCGACTCTTTAGGTTCTCTCCCTCTGCGATAGTAGCAATCCGGCGGAGTCTTGCGCCGAACCGGGCACCGGCCAAGTCGGCGCGATGGTCACCTCTTTGCCGAGTGGACGGTCCAGCATCGCCCCCGTAGCAGACAGGGCCCCGAAGGGGCCCTGTCTAAATGCGCGCTGCGGTGGAAAAAGCCTTTAGTTCTCGCTGGCTCCGCTCTCGTCGGCGCCCTTCTTGGCCGCCTGAGCCTGCGCCAGCTGGCGATTTACGTGGTCCCAGTCGAGGTTGTCGAAGAAAGCCTCGACATACTCCTTGCGCCCGTCGGGCGTCGCCCCGAAGTCACCGACATAGGCGTGCTCGTAGACGTCCAACGCAAGCACAGGAACCATGTTGTAGACCGCCCACAGGTTCTGGGTGTCCATGATGTAGTTGAACAGCGACCCATCGTTGAGGTCGAAGCCGAGCATGACCCAGCCGCGCGCCGAAGAGGCCGCCTTCCGGAATGCCGCCTTCCACATGTCGACGCTGCCCAGCTCTTGGGTGATGTAGTCGGCAACCGGCCCTGTGGGGTCGCCGCCGTTGCCACCGAGGTGCCCGAAGTAGAGCTCGTGGTTCTTGAAGCCCAACAGGGCGAAGGTGTAGTCGACCGATACCGCGCGCAGCTGCGAGTAGACCTGGTTGCCCTCGATCTCGTTGTAGTCGAAGTCCCTCAGGATCTTGCGGCACTCGTTGGACTTCTTCGCATATCCCTCGTACAGCTTGTAGTGGTTGTCCATCGTGGTCTTGGAGATGCCGCGAAGCTCCTTGCTAAATGCTGGGAACTCCCGCGGTTTTAGATCGGTCCAAGGCATCCAGAACCATCCTTTCGCTCGTCTCGAAGTGTGTCCTAGCTCTTACCGTACCCAAGGCAAGCTCCCCTACACCGGCCACTTTCGAGCACCGGCGCGCCGGGGCTCGAGTACTAGAGGCCGAGTCGTTGCAGGAGGGCGTCCTTGAGCGTCGGTTCGCCCGCCTCGGCAAGCTCGTAGGAGACCTTTACGGCCGGTTTCTGGATGTCGCAGATTTTGCGCAGATCAATGGGGGTGGCAATCAGGACCACCTCGGCATCGGAGGCATTCATCGTATCGCTCAGGTCCTTGCGCTGCTTTTCCGAGTAGCCCATGGCGGGAAGCAAGGCACCGATCTCGGGATAGGTCTTGAACACATCCCGGATGGTTCCGGTCGCCCACGGCCGGGGATCCACAAGCTCCGTTGCGCCGGCGCGCTGCGCAGCCACAACCCCGGCGCCGTAGACCATCCCACCGTGGGTCAACGTCGGCCCGTCCTCGACTGCCAGAACCCTCTTGCCCTCCAACGACAGATCGTCATGCAGTTTGATCGGAGAGCGCGCCTCCACAATTGCGGCGTCCGGGTTGAGCTCCGCAATTGTCGATCGCAGGGTTGCGACGTCCTCGGGAGCCGCCGAATCAACCTTGTTTATCAGCACGATGTCGGCCATCCTCAGATTCGCTTCACCTGGATGATACGTCGTCTCATGACCTATGCGAAGGGGATCTGCCACAGTGATCTGAACGTTGGGGACAAAGAACGGCAGATCGTTGTTACCACCGTCCCACACAACCACGTCGGCTTCCTGCTCTGCGTTCCTGAGTATCTCGGCGTAATCGATGCCTGCGTACACGATCGAACCCTGCTCGAGATGCGGTTCATACTCTTCACGCTCCTCGATGGTGCAGTCGGCGGCGAGCAGGTCGTCGTAGGTTTCGAAGCGCTGACATATCTGCTGGGTGAGATCACCGTACGGCATCGGGTGTCGCACCACCGCGACCTTCTGGCCTGCGCCTTTCAAGATGCGCACAACTGCGCGCGTCGTCTGCGACTTGCCGGAACCCGTTCGCACCGCCGCCACCGCGACCACCGGAGCTTTGGATTCCAACATGGTCGAGCGAGGGCCGAGCAGACGGTAGTCGGCCCCGGACGCAAGAGCGCGCGAGCCAAGGTGCATCACGGTCTCGTGTGACAGGTCGGAATAGCAGAAGACCACCTCATCGACCTCGAACTTCTCGATCAAACTCTCGAGGCCACCTTCGAGATAAATGGGGATGCCCTCCGGATACAGAGCCCCCGACAGTTGGGGTGGATACCGGCGGCCGTCTATGCCGGGTATCTGCGCCGCAGTGAAGGCGACGACCTCATAACGGTCGTCATCCCGGTACACCACGTTGAAGTTGTGAAAGTCGCGCCCGGCCGCTCCCAGCAGCAGCACCCTGGTTCGATCGTGTTGTCCAGAAGTCATCGAACGGCAGCCTACACCGAGCCATTTGCCTGGGGCCCGGTATCGAGCGCCCGGCGAAAGCCTCTGACGGCCTGACGAATTCGCTGTTCGTTCTCGACCAGGGCGAACCGGACATAGCCGTCACCCGCATGGCCGAAGCCGACGCCGGGAGAGACTGCAACCTTCGCTTCAGCAACTAGGAACTTGGCGAACTCGAGTGAGCCCATGTCCTCAAAAGGCTCCGGAATGGGCGCCCACGCAAACATCGTCGCAGGGGGCACGGGCATATCCCAGCCGATCCGTCCAAGTCCGTCACACAGCGCGTCCCTGCGGCTGCGATAGATCTCCCGAATCTGTTTGGGAACCTCGGTACATTCGTTGAGCGCAATGATCCCGGCGATCTGGATGGGTTGAAACACTCCGTAGTCGAGGTACGACTTAAGCTTGGTAAGGGCACCGATTATCTCGGGGTTGCCGACGGCGAAAGCGAGCCTCCACCCCGGCATCGAATACGACTTCGACATCGAAAAGAACTCGACACCGACGTCTTTGGCGCCCGGCACCTGCATCATCGAGGGGGCTCGTTCCGCATCGAAGACCAGGTCGGCGTAGGCAAGATCGTGAACCACCATCATCCCTCTCGACTTGGCGAACTCGATCAGCTGCTCGAAGAATTCCAAGCCGACCATCGCAGTCGTCGGGTTGTGCGGGAACGAGCAGAGCACGACGCGGGGCTTGGGCTCCGAGCGCTCGTAAGCAGTCACCAGATCTGCGAAGAAGTCGGATTCGAGCTCGAGCGGGACCGTCGTGACGTTGGCGCCCGAAAGGATCATGGCGTAGGTGTGGATCGGGTAGGTAGGCTCGGGCACCAGCACCGAGTCACCGGGTTCGAGCAGCACCCATGCAAGGTGCGAGATGCCCTCTTTCGCACCGATTGTCGCAGTGGCCTCGGTGTCCGGGTCCAGGGTCACACCCCAGGCCCGCTCGTAGAGGTCGCAGATCGCGCCGCGCAGCTTGGGTATTCCTTTCGACGACGAGTAACGGTGATTGCGCGGGTTGTCGACCGCCTCTTTGAGCTTCTCGACCACGGCCTCGGGAGTTGGGATGTCGGGGTTCCCCATCCCGAGATCGATGACGTCCTCGCCCGCCCGGCGCGCGGCAAGCTTCAGGTCGTTGACGATGGAAAAGACGTAGGGCGGAAAACGCTCGATCCGTCTGAATTCCATGGCTTCAACCTAGCAGCCGTTCCTTTGGTGCCCGCTCATGTTGCGCATGAGCACCCTCTCCTTCTTTCGCGCTACGGAGCGTCCCTTCTTCCAGGCACGCAGGCTTTAAGTGCCGTTCCAGGAGGGACGCTCCTCCGCACTCTGGGGGTAGTGCTCTTCGTGGGTGGTGACCGGGCGCCGAGCGGGTGCGGCTACAAGGGGCCCTGGGATTCGTCTCCCCTCGCGTGCGGGCAGCGGTTGTGTCTGGGCAGCCGTACAGCTCGCGCTGAGGTTGGCGGGGGTTTCCCTCTCCTCAGTTGAGCGAGGGGGCTGCTCACTTCCAGGTACGCAAGCTTTAAGTACCTTCCAGGGAGCAGCCCTCGAGTCAGTTGGGGCCGCGAGACCTTACTTTTTTTACTTGGACCAGGGCTTGTTGCAACTCGGTTATCCAGTCCTTTTCGTGGCGGGCTACCAGGCGCACGCACCAGGCGAGGGCGTCGCTCCGGCTTCGGGCCACGCCTGCGTCGACCAGGGTGTCTAGCACACCTCGCTCCCCCATCCGCAGCCTCGTCATGACCGGGACGCTCAGCGTGGTGAACAGCTCGCTGGTGTCCCCGCAGACGGCCCCCCACGACACGCTCCGGCCGAAGAGGTGCTCGGCCTCGGCGGCGATACGGACCCGCCCGTCGCGCGTCGTGGCCCTGAAGTCCTCGATCAGGGCGGCCTCGGCGAGGGCCCTTTCGGGGGGTCCGGCGATGGCGGGAAGAGCCGGTTTCGGCAGCTCCCCGATCACCAGGATCTCGTCCCGGTCGGCTCGGACGTAGGGGGGAACGGCGAACCACTCCGGCGGTATGCGCCGACTGAACCAGCGCTCGAGGTCGTGGGGGGGTTCACGGGGAGGGGTCACCGCTGATTACAGTATTACAGCGCGGCTCAGATATTGGGATCGTCGAGGTCCGGAGTCCCTCCGTCCAGCCGGACGAGGTTCTCGAGCACCACTCCCCCATCCTCGACGCGCGCATCCATGGTCACCACCCCTGCGTTGCTCAGTCCCCGTATCCGCGCCGCGCGCCGGTCGTCGTAGCCGAGCGCCTCGGCGCTGAGCCACCGGATCGCCGCGCCGTGGCTGACGATCACCACGGTCTCCCCCGGGTGGCCCCCGACCACGCGCGCCACCGCTCGCAGCATGCGGCGGCGAACCTGCTGTGGGGACTCGCCTCCGGGGCGCGCCGAATAGTGGCGGGCGGGGCCCCAGAGGTCGGGCCACCGTCGCCGGATCTCGGCGGTGGTGAGCCCGGTCCATTCGCCCTGGTCGACCTCCCGGAAGTCGGGATCCTGGACGACGTCCAGGCCGTGCCGCTGCGCGATCGGTTCGGCGGTGTGGACCGCCCGGCTGAGGTCACTCGAGAGGACCGCGTCGATGTCGAAGGAGGCCAGCGTGGCGGCCACCGCGTGTGCCTGCCGGCGCCCCTCCTCGTCAAGGTCGATGTCGGCCATTCCCTGGGCGAGCCCCGCGCGGTTCCACTCGGTCACGCCGTGCCGGACGACGAGCAGCTTTGTGGTCCCCGCCTCCACCTCAACCCCCGTCCGGGGTGAGAAGAGGCTTGACCTCAGCGGCGAGAAGCTCGATGCAGTCCGGGTCGACCGGGGACGGCAGCGACGCGATCAGGTGATTGGCCCCGGCCCCAGCCAGTGCCCTGAAGGAGTCGGCGATCCCCTCCGGGGCGCCGACCAGCAGCTCGGTCGGATTCCGGTCCCCCAATCGCCTGCGGGCGTCATCCTCGGAGGTCCCCAGGACGACCCCGCCGGCCCAGGAGAGCTCGATGGGACGTCCCGCCGCGGCGGCCGTGGCCCGCGCCGCCGACCGGGCGAAAGTATGCAGGGGGACGCCCCAGGCGTTCCAGCCGTCGGCGGCGCGCCCTGCGAGCTCCGCCACCCATTCGGAGTTGCCCCCCGCCCACAGCCTCGGAGCCTCGGGTGGTCGCGGGCTCGGCGGCAGATTCTCGAGGCGGGCGAACCCGTCGTCTCTCGTGACCGTCCCGGCGGAGATCGTAGCCTCGAAGAAATCCCGGAGGACCTCAACGGTCGAGATGAGCTGCTCCCGGCGCGCTGCGCCCGACCAGTAGGGGATCCCGTAGGCCTCGTTCTCGGTTCGGCTCTTGAGATCGCCGCTCCCGATGCCGACGATGATCCTCCCGGGGGCGATGGCGGCGGCTGTGGCCGCCATCTTGGCGAGCACGGCGGGGTGACGGAGCGACGACCGCGTGACCAGCGTGCCGATCGTGATGCTCCGGGTGGCGGCGGCGAGATAGGCAAGGGTCGTCCACGCCTCGAGGAAGGGCACGTCCTTTGTCCGGCGCCCCCCGGCGGCCTCGCCCTGGGCCGACGCCCCGACGGGTGCGCCACCCTCCCTCCGCTGCGGAGGAAGCGGCCAGAGATGGTCGAACAGCCAGACCGAGTCCAGACCTGCGGCTTCGGCGCGCCGGGCGCCCTCCAGAAGCTCGTCCCGGTCCCCGGTGAACTGGGGCAAGGTGACCCCCAGGCGGCACTCACTCACTGCGGCACCCGTGCCGGGATCGGCCGAGCCGTGCCATGGAGGGACCGGTCACGCTGCGTTGACCATGAGGTAGCGAACCATGAACTCCGATACCCCCGCCGTCAGGATGGCCACGTAGTAGAGGCCGGTGGCCGACTGGATCGAACGGATCGCCACGCACCGGCGCGCCGCCCACACGACCACTCCGGTGAATCCGAGCAGAACGGCCCAGACGAGGAAGAAGGCCGGCCCGAACGAGTCTCCCCCACCCGGGAGGCCGAAGGCGGCCCCGGCCGTTGACGCACCGGCCAGACGCCCGGCCCCCAGCACTCCGGCGACGCCCGACGCCCCTATTGCGATCAGGCAAAGGAGGGTCAGGCGCGCCAACGCCCAGGTCTTCAGTCCGGGCTGATTGAGGTACCAGTGTCCCAGCATCATCCCGTTGCTCACCGCGCCCAATAGCGCCGCCCCCGCCAGCAGCTGCACGGCCGCCAAGGGCTGAGGCCACGCCGCGATGAGGCCGGCGGAAAGGATCAGGGCGAGAGCCCCGCCGGTGCCCGCAGCGGCGCCCATCAGCGTCCCCGGGAGGTCGGTTCGGGAGTACTGGACCGCAACGTAGAGGGCGATGGCGACAACGGTAGCCACGACGACCCAGCTGTGGGAACCGCCAACCTCGAGCGAGCGATAGGCCACAGCCGCCAGACCGCCCAAAATGAGCGTTGCCCAGGCCGTGATACGGAAGTGACCTCGCCGGATCACCGCCCACGACTGAGTCCAGGCGGCAACCGCCAGCCAACCCGTGGTCCACTCGAGCAACACCAGGGCGACCACCGCGCCTGCACCACTCACCGGGGGCGCCCGGCCGCTTCCGTCATGGTCAGAGCTTCGGGCATGCAGCGCCGATGCGCCGGTGACGTGCGGGACCGGGCACTAAAAGGGCATGAAGCGTTGCCAGCGTCCCCTCAGGGGAGCCGTCGCCACCTCCAGGACCTCGCGCACTACCTCGAGCACGTCGGTGTCGCCCTCCCAGTGCTCGAGCACGATCTCCTCCGGGACCCGGTTGAGGATCTGGTCGAGGGCAAAAGCCACCAGCACGAGATCGTCTGCCTGTCCGATGAAGGGAATGAAGTCGGGAATGATGTCAAAGGGCAGCAGAAGATAGCCGGCGACCACCGCGACGATGGCCTTGTTGCGAGGGGGCACCCTCGGGTCGCGCAACAGCTCGTACATCAACTTCAAGAGTTGCGGGAGGAACATCCACAGCTCTTTGAGCCTGCCGGCTCCGGTGTGCCCCTCCGGTCCCCCCTGGGAAGTTGTCATGTTCTCCTCCTCCGAGCCTCGAGCCTCTCAGGCCGCCTGATCAAAGGCGAGTGCGGCCGCTCCGATAATGCCCGACTCCGCGCCCAGGGACGTCACATCGACGCGGATCGGTCTCCGGCGCTGCGCCGTGGTCATCTTCACGAGTTGATCGCGCGCCGGGCCCAGGTAGGGCTCACCCACCTTGATGATTCCCCCGCCGAGCACGATCACCTCCGGGTCGAAGATGTTGACGACGTTGGACATCCCCACCCCAAGTGCGTGGCCGGCGCGCCGGAGGACCCGGCACGCAGTTTCGTCGAATCCTGCGGCCGCCCTGGCGACGTCGCGGGCGGTGATGTCCTCGACCGAGCTCGCAAAGCTCATGATTGCGCTCTCGGGATTCTCGGCGACTCCCTCTCTGGCCAACCGGGCGATCGCGCGTCCGGCGGCGAGCTGCTCGAAGCACCCCTTCAAACCACATCCGCAGAGGGGGCCGCTCGGATCCACCACGGTGTGGCCGATCTCGGCGCCCGCGCCGGTGGCGCCGCGCAACAGCTCGCCGTTGACGATGAAGCCGCTGCCGATGCCGGTTCCGATGGTCACCAACGCCAGGTTCGTTGCGCCTCGAGCCGTCCCGAAGGTCCTCTCTCCCCAGGTGGCGGCGTTGGCGTCGTTGTCCACGACCACCGGCAGGCCGAACCGGGTCTTTAACGCCTCCGCCACTTTCGGGTCGTCGTAGACGAGGTTGGCTGCGAAGACGACCGTGCCGGACCTCGAGTCGATGAAGCCCGCAGCGCCGACGCCAATGGACCCGATGTCCACGCCGAGCTCGTCCGACCGTTCCAGCAGCTCGTGCACCGTCGCGAGGATCGACTTGGTACCCGCGTGCACGTCGGTGTCGTGCTCGACACGGGTTAGAAGCGCACCCGTGCGGGACACGATTCCGCCTTTTACCTTGGTGCCGCCGATATCGACGCCGATCGCCGCTCGAGTCTCTGACATCACCGAAGGATAAGGCTGAGGGGGGCATTGTCCCGCCTCGCTCTCATGTTGGGCTCGGGCGCGCCGGGGGCCGAGGGCGGGCGGGGGTCATCCACCCACCGTTTTAGGTGGGCAACGGTCCGTGGTTTAAAGCCCTGTTACCTACTGTTTGGTCCGAAACGGCTAGGCGGTCGGCGCGCCCTGGTGAGGCCAGGATCTCGTCGTGGCGCGGAAGTAGCCAGTGTTGACGCACAGGGTCCGGCCGATGTGGAGCATCGAAGTCAGCGGTTGATGGACGTGGCCGAAGTAGGCGAGGCGGGGCTGGACGTCGACGATGTAGCCGAGAAGATCCTCACTCCCTCGTTCGAGCTTCCCCGCGCGTGTGTCGTAGCAAAGCTCCGGGACCGCGGGAGGGATGTGGGAGCACAGGACATCCACCTCTCCGAGGCCGTCGAGCTTCGCCCGCATCTGCTCGTGAGTGACCTCCCCCGCGACCTGCAGCGGCGAAGGCAACGCGCCGCCCACGAAGCCGAACCGCTCGCCATCCAACACGAAAACCCGTCCGTCGGCCTCGATGACCGGGGGAAACCTCTGAGCGAAATCGTGGGCGGTTTCGGGCGAGTCGACGTTGCCCAGGATGAGGTAGGTGGGATCGACGAGCGCGCTGAAGACCTCCTCGTACTGAGCCCTCATCCGCGTGGTGACGGCGCGCCGGATCTCTTCCTCACGCCCTTCGGAGCGACGGTTCATGACCTCGCGCGCCTCCACGGCGCGGCCCTGGGTGCGCAGCCGCACGACCTCGGCAACGGTGTCGACGGCGAACACCTCGGTCAGGATCCCGGTCATCGAGGTGTAGTCGAGAAAGTTGATGAGGTCTCCCAGGAGCACCAGCGTGGCACCCTCCGGCACCGCTTTCCTCAGTGCGTCGGATGCGCCGTGAAGGTCGGAGACAATGTGGATCGACATCCGCGGAATGCTACGGCCACCTGCATCCAAGGCAGACGGAGGCGCCGGCTTGAATCTGATCTATGTCCACGGCGGTGTCTCGGGGCGTGAGCGGGATGATCTCCCGTCACTGGAGGGGTGCCGGCGCGCCGGTCTGGAGGCGGCCGGGGCGCTCGATGCGGTGGAGGCCTCCGTGCGAAGCCTCGAGGACGATCCTGCGTTGAACGCCGGGCTCGGCGCGGTGTTGAACCGCCGCGGCAAGGTCGAGCTCGATGCCGGCCTGGCGGACGGAGCCACTGGGCGCTTCGCGGGGGTTGCGGGGGTGGATGTCCGCCATCCGATATCACTGGCGCGCCGGGTGCTCGAGGACACTCCTCACGTGCTCCTGATCGGCGAAGCCGCTCTCGAGGTGGGAGCGGGCCTGGAGCGGCTCGAGGGTTCCACGGCCGAGCAGCACGAGCGCTGGGCCAGGGCAAAGGCCGGGGGTGAGCTGGCGCTCGATCGTTACGGCGCCTCCGAGCACGTCGACACCGTCGGCGCAGTGGTCCTGGACGCCGCCGGCCGTCTCGCCGCCGGGTCCTCCACCGGAGGAGTGTTCGGCCAGATGCCCGGCCGGGTCGGCGACTCGCCGATCTTCGGGGCGGGCGTCTACGCCTCGGCCCAGGTGGCGGTCGTGGGCACGGGGGTGGGCGAGCTGTTCCTGCAGACGCTGGCGTGCTTTCGCGCCGGAGCATTGGTGGAGGACGGGCTCGATCCCCAGAGTGCGTGCGAGGCCGTTGTCGGGTATCTGGGGGAAGTCGACCCGCTCGAAGCCGGAGTGCTCGCGATCGACGGCAGGGGCCGGGCCGGCGCTGCCTTCCGGGGCGGGTCCTGGGCGGTGGAGGGCCCGGACGGCCCGCTGAACCCGGTACGCCTCACCTGACCGGTCATCCTGGTTTCCGGGGGCGAGACGGTTGCCCTGCGACCATGGGGACCGAGAGTTGCCATCTACAATCCGCTTACGAGACGTCTCGGCTCGAGCCCCGGCCGGCCCCTGTGGTTGGTGCGCCGAGAAAGACGACTCAGGGCGTGAGCCACACCATGATGTGGCTGTTCGCACGAGAGCTATTTCTCGGGCGGGATACAACGTGACCGCCTGGTTAGGCTGCGCCGGCGCGCAGGCCCGAGACGACCAACATGCCCAGGAGCACCAGGAGCAGCCCCAGCACCGTGCCCAGGAACGTCCGGCCCTCGAGAATGACGGCCCTCGGATTGTGGCTGGCCTCCCGGTACGCATCGTGCGCGGTCACGATCCAAAGGCCGAAGGAGGCGGCGCCGAACACGATGGCTATGAGCCCCGAGCCTGCTCCGTCCTGAAGGCCGGCCAGCAGAACCATCCCGGAAACCCACAGGCCGAGGATCGCCCGGGAAACGGCCTGTCCCCACAGCCCCAGGTAGCCGTGCCCCGCCCCCGGCATGAAGAGGGAGAGCATCGCCGCGGTTCCGGGGTCGCGCTCGGGCCCCCTCGCCTCATCCGGCTTCATGGTGGTGACAAACGACGTGCCGCAGGCGGTGCAGGCGTCGTCGTCGAGCGAGTTGGTGGTGGCGCACTGCGAGCACCGCCAGGTGACACTGCCTCCCTCCTCGACTTCGAAGACACCGCCTCGGGGCCCCGGTTCGGCGCGGCGCTCCCCGAGGCCGGGAATCGTCTGGGTGGCCCCGGTACCTGCGGCACTCGGTTCGGCGACCGGGTTCCGGGCGGCCGCAGGCAGGGGCGCAGGATGACTCTCAGGTGAGGGCAGTGAAGCGAAGCACTGGCCGCACCACTCGGAATCGGATCGGTTCAGCCCTCCACATGCGGGGCATCTGGTGGTCTCAATGCTCACGCCCACATATCGTCGTGCCTTCTGTCCAACTGAAGACCCGAACGACGCCACCGCAAGGAGGTACCCGTGAAGGCAATGAACTCGGCGCCGGCTTCCCTGCACCACCCGACCCGGAAACCGGGCCCGGGCATGCAATGAACCGGGCGCCGCTCCCGGGGGTGAGACCAGTGGTTCGTCGCGCAAGTAGCGCCTGCACCGAGAGCGTCCCGGCGCGCCGAGGGCAAGGCGCGAGGAGTCGAGCGTACCTGGAGGTACGTGAGCGACGAGAAACGCAGCCATCGGCGATGCA
>Ga0183260_10000637_pt1 | contig 29674 bp, 31 predicted proteins | sample AntDrymUQ4972206_2_FD_129768 | JGI IMG/M metagenome (GOLD analysis project Ga0183260, IMG submission 129768) | Polar desert sand microbial communities from Dry Valleys, Antarctica - metaG UQ497 (22.06) (version 2) (version 2) | ecosystem: Environmental > Terrestrial > Soil > Desert | place...
GGCATCAGCGGGTTCAGAAAAGGAAGCTTATGAAGGAGTGCTTTTAATGAAAAAGTCAGGACTGTCTGCCAAAGCTAAAGATAAACTGAATTTATTTCAATCAGGCCGTTCAAAACTTGAGTCTTCTATTTTAAAAAACCGGAATAATATTGAGTACCGCTTTCTCAGGCTCATCATCCAGGAACATGCACCCAAGGTCGTAAAATACCGGAATGAACTGGAGGCAGACAGCAAGTTGATACATACGAATTTTAAAAGCCTGTCACCATTTCTCCAGCAACAAATAATAGATTACGGTAAATCATCAAGGATTTTAAAATTGCCTTAGCCCATTTGCATGAATAAAAAAATTTTAGTTATTTATTATTCCCAATCGGGGCAACTCGATGATATCATAAAAACCTTAACAGCGCCTCTTGCTGCTGCGGGAAACAGCGTGGAAACCATTCGTGTAGAACCTGTAAAACCCTATCCCTTTCCATGGACAGGCAAAAGTTTTTTTGCCCAAATGCCTGATTGTGTATTAGGAGTACCAACTGAACTGAATTTTTTTCAATTAAAGGAAACAGCTTATGACTTGATCATACTGGGTTACCAGGCGTGGTTTCTTTCTCCGAGCATACCTTCCAATTCTATATTGAATCATCCATCTGTAAAAAAGGTAATAAGTAATACACCTGTGGTAACCATTACAGGCGCACGTAACATGTGGATCAGCGCAATGGAACACATCAGAAAAATGTTGAAAGATTCAGGAGCAGTACATGCGGGAAATATTGTACTTGTAGATAAACATGCAAATTTTGTAAGCTTTGTTACCATCTTATACTGGATGTTCACCGGGAAACGCGACCGTTATTTAAATCTATTTCCTAAACCCGGTGTTGCAGATGCTGACATCGCTAATTGCAGTGCGTTCGGCACTGTATTACAAAACCATCTTGCTAAAGGAAATTACAATGGCATGCAGGAAGAATTGGTTGTCAAAAAAGCGGTCGTAGTGAAATACAATTTGATGTTTATAGAATCTAAGGCCAAACGGATTTTTGCAATATGGGCAAATATCATTGCCAAGAGAAAAAATAAAACAGCATGGCTTGTCGCTTTCAAATATTATCTTATAATTGCTTTGTTTATAGCAGCCCCGATCATATTGACTGTTGATGCGATATTATTTAAACCATTTTCTTCGGGGCGTATTAAACGGCAAAAACAATATTATTTAGGTGTAAATTAATTTAAGATACAATGTCGTTGAAAGAAGTATTTATTAATAATACATCATCTTTTTTTCCCAATGAACCCGTAGCAAATGACGAGATGGAAGAATACCTCGGCTACATAAATGATACTCCTTCCCGCTCAAAAGCAATTGTATTAAGAAATAACGGTATCAAGCGCAGATTTTACGCTTTAAAAAAAGACGGATCTCCTACCCATAGCAACGCAGAAATGACTGCGCTTGCTGTGAAAGGCCTCTTTGAAAATAATCCCGGGGAACTTTCATCCATAGAACTTCTAAGTTGTGGTACATCCTCACCCGACCAGATAATGCCTTCGCATGGCGTAATGGTACATGGCTGGTTGCCGGAAACAAATGCTGTTGAAGTGGTGTCACCATCCGGTGTATGTTGTGCCGGTATGCACGCATTCAAATATGCATACCTCGCTACCAAAACAGGCGATGTAAAGCAATCTGTTGCCACCGGTTCAGAAAGATTTTCAAGGTCTCTGGTTTCAGCAAATTTTGAAGATGAAGCCCAGAAATTGAAAGCATTAATGGAGGATCCATATATAGGTTTTGAAAAAGAATTCTTAAGATGGATGTTGTCAGATGGGGCTGCTGCATTTTTACTTTCCGACAAAAAAAATGAGACCGGCATCAGTTTGCGTGTAGAATGGATAGAGGGTTACTCTTATGCAAGAGAACTCGGGGCTTGTATGTATATGGGATGCGAAAAACTAAAAGATGGTACATTGAAAAGTTACCTTGATTATACTCCACAGGAAATAATGTCCCAATCTATACTAAGTATTAAGCAGGATGTAAAATTGCTTGGTAAGAACATTGTGCTCTATGGTGGGTATGGAGTAAAAGCAGCGTTGAATAAACATGGAGTAAAATCTGAAGAAATTGATTATTTCCTGCCGCACATGTCGAGCGAATTCTTTAAAGACAAAATATACCAGCAACTGATAGCAAACGAAACGGGTATTATGTATGATAAATGGTTTGTAAATTTAAGCCAGGTAGGAAATGTAGGCTCAGCATCTGTGTATATGATGGTAGATGAATTATTCAATGGTGGTAAGCTGAAGAAAGGAGATAAGATTTTTTTGCTGGTTCCTGAAAGCGCCCGCTTTTCTTATATGTATGCTTTGCTTACAGTTTGTTGATTCATAACTTCGGTACAGGTAAGGGAAATAAAAGCTGAGCATTAATAACATTTGCACAATAATAAATAATTTTTGAAGTCATGATGAACTCCTGCCCGTCCCTGCCCGACTTCGTCATTCAGGCGGGGTCAGGCGGGTGTTTCAGCAACTTTCCTAAAGGTAGAGAAAATACTAAAAATCGGCATTGTATCATTGTGAAGTAATAGTATGAAAAAAGAAGATATTCCCCAGGATGATGGCGCCCTTAATAAATTGACCAAAGAAGTAGTGTATGCTGTTGACAATGCCGGTAACTATACTACTGAACTAAGCACAGGGTGGGAAGTAAAAGCAACGGCGCTCAATGTAACATGGAAAGATATTGAGCAAAGGATTGAAGATGCACGACAGAAAGTGTTGAACAACGAAGCAAGCCCGATATTGTATTTCATGGAATTGAGGTTAATGGATATAGGCATTGTAGCTTCTTATACAGGCTTTTGGAAATGGACAATAAAACAAAATTTAAAACCAGACTCTTTTAAATCCTTATCAGAAAAAAAATTAAAAAAATACGCCGAAGCCTTTAATATCAGTGTGGACGAATTAAAAACAATGAATGTGCATGAAGAATGAGTTTCAACATTTGCAGGCGGCTCATTGTGAAAATGGGGTGACCACTAATCTCTTAAGAACAATTGGAGTAGAGAAAATAACAGAGCCCCTTGCTTTTGGTATCGGATCAGGATTGTTCTTTGTTTACATTCCTTTCCTAAAAATAAACAATGGCCCCGCTATTGCCTTTCGTACCATGCCAGGTCTTATTTTCAAAAGAACATGTGACTCACTCAATATTCCGGTAGTAAGAAAAAAATTTAATTCTAAAGAATCAGCAGAAAAATATTTGCAGGAATGTTTACAGTCAGGCCAGCCTGTTGGTTGCCAGGTAGGGGTATATTACCTCACCTATTTTCCAAAAGAATACCGCTTTCATTTCAATGCACATAATATAATTGTATTCGGTAAAGATGAAGACCGCTACCTGATCAGCGATCCTGTAATGGAAAATGCAACTTCATTATCTGCTTTCGAACTGGAAAGAGTGCGCTTTGCAAAGGGAGCGCTTTCGCCCAAAGGCCAGATATATTATCCCAAGGAACAAAGAACAGTGACCGATCAGCAAATAAGCAAAGCCATTGAAACCGGTATTAAAAGAAATGTTTTTCACATGCTCAAAATACCCGGCACTATAGCAGGTGTGAAGGCAATAGCAGCCACGGGCAACAAAATAAAAAAATGGCGTGATAAACTGGGGCAGCAAAAATCAGGTTTATACCTGGCGCAACTGGTACGTATGCAGGAAGAAATAGGAACTGGAGGTGGCGGATTCAGGTATATCTATGCAGCATTTTTACAACAGGCCCATGCTTTTCAACCGAATGATGCCTTGCTGGAAATATCAAAAACTTTCACACAGGCAGGAGATATCTGGCGCAATGCGGCCGTGCAGGCAGCGGGCATATACAAAGGAAGAATTGGCAGCCAGGCAGATTTTAATGTGATGGGTGACTACCTGATACAAATAGCTGAAGTAGAAAAAAATGCATTCCGGGCACTGTCTAAAATAAAATGGAATAAATGAATGATGCGGCAGTGAGTGTTCAAAACCTTGGATTCAAATATCCAGGGCAATCTGCTCCATCCATAAACAATCTAAACCTGGATGTGGCAGAAGGAGAACGTTTTGGTTTGTTTGGACCTAATGGTGCAGGCAAAACAACACTGATGAATTGCATGACAGGACTTCTGAACTATCAGCAGGGAAGCATAAAACTTTTCGGCAATGAAGTAAAAAAAAATCGAAAAAAGATCAACAAATTTTTTGGATTTGTACCACAGGATTTTTCTTTTTACCAGGAATTAAGTCCTATTGAGAATCTTGCTTTTTTTGGAGCCTGGTCCGGAATGAATAACCAAGAGATAAAAAATAAATCTGCAGAAATATTAGAAATACTTGGCCTGACCGATGTATGCAATAAGCAGGTGCAGAAGTTTTCCGGAGGTATGAAACGCAGGGTAAACTTAGCAATCGGTGTGATACACTCTCCACGCATTCTATTTTTGGACGAACCTACTGTAGGTGTGGACGTGCATACACGACAAGCGATTATCAGTTACCTGAAAGATGTGAATAAAAAAGGAACCACGCTTATTTATACTTCGCACCAACTGAGTGAGGCGGAGGAACTATGCGACAGGATCGCACTGATGGATGGCGGAAAAATCATTGTACATGGTTCTTTAAACCAGTTACTTTCAGATCATCGTGAAGCAGGATTAGAAGGATTGTTCATTCACTTAACCGGTACTATGTACAGAGACGCCTGATGTATAAACTTTGGGCTACCATAATAAAAGACCTCCAGATCCTTACCCGCGATAAAGTTGGTTTGATATTCATGTTTGCAATGCCTATCATCCTGGCTATTGTCATTACGGCAACACAAAACAGCACTTTTGAATTGGTGAATAAAAATAAAGTGCCACTTCTTTTGTGCAATAAAGACAATGGTGATGCCGGCAAACAATTAGTGATCGCCATTGAAAAAGTGGGTCTGTTCACAGTAAAAAAAGTAACCGGGGAACAAACAGAAAAACAATTATCAGACCGTATGCATGAAAAGGATGCTTTGGTCGCCATCATCATCCCGCAGAATTTTTCTTCAGTGCTCAATGCGAAGGCAAAAGCAACTGCAACAAAAGCGTTGAATAATTTCGGATTACAACAAGACAGTGTAGAAATATCTGAAGATAGTTTGCAACCAATCAGTTTATTGTTTCACCCTGTTCTGCAACAAACTTTTCGACAATCTATACAAGGTGCATTGCGCAGTGCTTTGCAAATGGTACAAAGTAAGCTCATATTAAAAAGTATATACTTTTCCCTGAATGAAGAAGCATTACCAGATTCCCTTGAGAATGAGATTATAGATAACCAGGTTGCCATAAATGAAATTTCTATTTCGAGAGATGGAAGCAATACACTTCCAAATGCTACACAACATAACATTCCGGCATGGACCATTTTTGCCATGTTCTTTGTAGTCATATCATTGGGAAGTAGTGTAGTGAGAGAAAAATTAAATGGAAGTTTCGTACGAATAAAAACTTTGCCTACAAATTACCTGATTGCATTGTTGTCGAAACAAATCACCTATCTCTTAGTCACCCTATTGCAGGCTGCTATAATTTTTGCTATTGGCATTTGGTTATTTCCATCATTAGGATTACCCCGGTTGAATTTGCCTGATGACCTTCCGGGTTTATTCATTGTTTCTTTTATGTGCGGTTGGTGTGCAGTAAGCTTTGCAATCTGCGTTGGAGTATTTGCACAAACACAAGAGCAGGCAAATGGCATTGGTGCGGTCTCCATTGTATTGCTCTCTGCCATAGGAGGCTTGCTGGTGCCAAGTTTCGCCATGCCGGAATCATTTCAGCATATTATAAAATTATCGCCTTTGCACTGGTGCCTTCAGGCTTATTATGGCTTATTCCTGGAAAGGGGAGCGTTAAGGGATGTCCTGTTAAATATTTTACCTTTATTTGGTATTACTATATTCATGCAGTTAATTGCACTATACGGTTTAAAAAACAAAAATCTGATTTGAACATAAACATGGAGACTGCACTATTAAAGCAACAGTTAAAAAAACAAATTGTAGAATTTTTAAACCTGCAGACCGTAAACCCCGATGATATAAAGGATGATGAACCCTTATTTGGTGAAGGCCTGGGATTGGATTCTATTGACTCAATTGAATTGATCGTATTGCTCAACCGTGAATATGGTGTGGTAATAGAGGACCCGAAGGAAGGTCGAAAAATATTGGTAGATGTCAATACCATGGCTGATTACATCGAAGCACACCGTACAAAATAAAAAAATTTTTATTGGACAGGATTGTAGTGACAGGTATGGGGATAATAAGTGCTATAGGAAATACTGTAGCTGAAAATCGTACATCTCTTGTCGAAGGTAAATGTGGTATCACTCCATTGGAAATGTTTCCCTCAAAATTTTGGGGTAAGATTCCTGTAGGCGAAATAAAGATCAGTACCGAAGCCTTAAAAGAAAAGCTCAACGTACAGGAGCATGGAATAACCCGCACAACTTTATTGGCTCTGCATGCCATTGAAGAAGCTCTTGCAGACAGCCAACTAACCAACACGCAATTATCCTCTTTTGATACAGCGCTTATCGGTGCAAGTACTGTTGGTGGTATGTGCCTGACAGATGAAATGTACAGGGATTCTCAAAAAGACACCCCTGGTTCGGAATACCTTTCTTCTTATGATTATGGCGCTGTAAATATGTACCTGCAAAAACGGTACTCAATGAAAGGTGCTGTAAATACGATACACACAGCTTGTTCTTCATCTGCTAATGCAATTATGTATGGAGCCAGGCTTATCAGGTCGGGCAGGGCTCGCAGGGCAATAGTAGGTGGTGTGGACAGCCTTGCAAAATTTACCATCAATGGATTTAATTCATTGAGGATTTTATCTCCCGAGGTCTGTACACCATTTGATGAAGACCGTAAGGGATTGAATTTAGGAGAAGGCGCTGCATTTTTAGTTTTAGAAAAAGAATCAGATGTTACAGGGAAAAAAATACATGCAACATTAACCGGCTATTGCAATGCCAACGATGCCTTTCATGCCTCTTCATTGTCAGAAGAAGGTGAAGGGCCATACAGGGTAATGAAGGACGCACTCAGTAATGCAAAACTGGATGCTGCTGAGATTGACTTTATAAATGCACATGGAACAGCAACTGAAAATAATGATCAGGTAGAAAGTGTAGCCATGCTTCGCCTTTTTGAAAAAGTTCCTGCTTTTGCATCTACGAAATCATACACCGGTCATACTTTGGGTGCAGCAGGAGCTGTTGAAGCGCTTTATTCTATTCTAAATCTTACGGGGCAGGAACTTTTTCCGGGTCTTCATTTTAAAAAACCTATACCCAGATTAGGTTTGGAGCCAGTCCAGGCACATAAAAAAACTCCTTTGACACATATCATGTCAAACTCTTTTGGCTTTGGGGGCAATTGTTCATCATTGATTTTTTCCAAAGCCTGAATCCGTGTTTTATATACATCAAACATCATGCATATCGCCTCAGCAAACATTCAGGGATATTGATATCAATACACTGCATGAACCGGTAGAGAAGAAACTATTTGCAATCGAACCTTCTTATGAAGGCATACCGGCCGGCGTATTGAGACGAATGGGTAAATCAGTAAGAATGGGAGTAGGGGCAACAATGCCTATTTTTCAAAATTATCCTAAGGCGGATGGTATTATTATAGGATCGGCAAGTAGTGGAAAAGATGATTGCATAAAATTCCTGAACCAGATCATTGACTATGATGAAGGGATGTTGACCCCTATGAATTTTGTGCAGAGTACACCCAATGCGCTCGCTGCACAAATAGGTTTATTGACAAATAACCATGGTTATAATATCACACATTTACATCTCGGGCTTTCTTTTGAATTTGCAATGATAGATGCTGATATGATGCTCCATGAAAATCCATCACACAGCTACCTGCTTGGTGCAGTGGATGATATCTCTACGCATAATTATTATTTCGAAGACAAGGGGGGCTGGTATAAAAAAGAAGTTATTTCCAATAAAGTATTATATGAGTCAATTTCTCCTGGCAGTATAGCAGGAGAAGCCGCTACGGTTTTTTTGGTAAATAAAACCCAGACCGCTTCGCTTGCAAAAGTGCTTGCAGTGGATAGTTTGCATAGCGAAGATGAAATGGTTTTGAAAGAAAAGTTGCAAGACTTTCTCAAAAAAAATTTACCTGCAGGCGAAAAGATTGATTTGTTATTGACAGGAGAGAACGGGGATCATCGTTTGATGAAATATTATTCAACATGCGAATCCCAGTTGCGGGATGTAACAATAGCCCGTTTCAAACATATGAGTGGCGAATACCCAACAGCAACAGCAATGGGCCTTTGGTTATGTTGCGAGATTTTAAAAAAACAAAATATTCCTCAGCACATGATCAAAAAGGATGCATCCATAAGTAATTATAAAAATATGCTTATGTACAATAATTTTAAAGGCATGCAACACAGTTTTGTTTTGTTGTCTAATTAATAAAAAACAACGCTAACCTCCAACTTTATTATAGAGGGCAACCATCCATCTGCGTGGCATTATCCTTACTACAGAAGCCAATACAGAAGCCAAAGCGCCTGGGATTATTACCAGTTTTCCATTAATGGTTTTACGAACTGCAATCTCTCCAACTCTTTTCGGGCTTACAGCCATCTGCATGCCCAGCCAGCCAAGATTCTTTTTTGTTGTCTCTTTAATCTCAGGTTTGGTAAAAACAGGACCCGGACAAAGGACACTTACACTTATGTTTTTTTCCTTTAATTGATACCGCAATGAATAACTAAAAAAAATTACAGCAGATTTAGTGGCGGAATACATATTCTTGGAAGGGATTGGTGCAAACCCTGATAAGCTACCTACATTTAGAATATAGGATGGCGCATTCTTTTCTAATAATGGTAATAATGTTAGGCTGAGTGCCATCACTGATTCCACATTCAGATCAACCATATACCTTAAAGAGTCTAAGGACAATGATGATAAATAATCTTTAGCTCCACCAAACCCGGCGACATTACAAAGCATTTTTAAATTTATATTTTTATCAGTGCACCATTTTGCTATGTCAGTTGCAGCTTCTTTTTTACTGAGGTCCAGCTGCAAAAGTTCTACATGAATGTTGTACTGTGATTCAAATTTATTTTTTGCAGTTACCAGGCTGTCTTTATTCCTTGCTATCAAGATCAAATTAAATTTCCGCCTCGCAAGCGCTTCTGCAATCGCATAACCTATTCCTTTACTTCCTCCTGCAATCAATGCATAAGGATAGGAATTGGCAGAATCAGAAAATAGTGGAAGGGTGCTTGTAAAAGCATCTGAAATTGTATGATCATTTTGAATGCTGTTGGTTTCAATGACCTGCGCATTCCCATTTATAGAAATATAGGATATAAAAATCAGAGAAAATATTATCCTCATGGGTGTGTTTTAGTTTTCAAATAAAGCTCATTGTTGGGAGGATAATTCAATTGGTTTATTATAAAATATTTCTTGAAATATTATAAGACAAAAAAATTAATTCCGTTCAGTGAGTTTTCGCATGATGATTAAGATTGAAGTTTAAGCTCCTGCCGTACACGTCTTTTTTTATCTGCCATTTTCTGATGCAACCATTCGGGCCAATGGGTACTGTCTTCTGCATCATAAATACGAACATTTTGTGAAGCATCCGGCTTTATCAGGTCTTCTTCTTTTAAATCAAGAATTTTGGCTGCTGTCTTTACACCGGAATAGCTGGAGCCGGCCACTCCATGCGACATAATACTTGCACCACACATATATAAGTTCTCAATCTCAGTATGCGCTGTATGTGAAAACGGGCCTGTTTGCATAAAGCCTTTCTCCGTCCCATATACATTACCGTTTGTTGAGTTGATGTAATGTTCGTTTGTTAAAGGAGTACCTATTTCCAACTGAATAATATGATCACTAATGCCCGGAACAACTTTTTCCAGGCTGTTCACTATTTTTTCATGCAGACGTTCTTTGACTTTTTTATATTTTTCAGATCCAGTGCCTGCATCCTTCATTGTCTTTTTAAAAGAATCATAATCAATGAATGTAACTACTTCAATTGTATGATGATGCCCATTAAAACTTGAGGGGTCTTTGAGTGTGGAGCAGCTTATAAAGAGTGCCGGAAAATCATCTGTTTCCAAAATATCAGTGCCCGTAAGGTCTGCATACAGATCATCCAGATCACGGTCAGGCATCATCCAGATATTTCCTGAATCCAGTCCTGCTTTACGCACATCCATATCTACTGTGATGAAGAACATTAAAGAGGTGACTGAATAACGTGTTTTTGTTAGCTTAGCTTTTAATTTATTACTTATGTTTTCAGGCCCTACCATTTTATAAGTTGCCGTTGGATCCGTATTGGATATAATGTTTTTCGCCATTAATTTTTCACCGTTTGCCAATTCTACTCCGGTTGCCCGAAATTTTTTATTATCATCTGTACGTTCCAATAAAATACGTGTCACACTTTGTCCTGTCCTTATTATACCATTATATTTTTTGATGGCTTTGGTCATAGCTTTTACAATTGCTGCGCCTCCTCCCATTGGATAAAATCCGCCATTGAAATAATGATCCATCAGTGCACAATGCAAGGGAAAACTTGCCCTTGAAGGCGGAAGTCCATGATCGCCACATTGAATATTGATCACTTTTTGTAACAAAGGATTTTTCACATGCCAGTTAACTACTTTCTTTAAACTGAAGAGCCCATATTTTCCTAGATGTCGGGTGCGATATGGAATAGTAATATGGTCCCAGAAACCATTCATTTTAGGTATCAGGTGAATTTCCCTGCTTACATTTCGAACCAGTTCCAGGTATTTTTTTAAACCTTTTTTTTCTGTTGGAAATCGTTCGGCAAGTGATTCATACAAGCAGTCAATATCTGCAGGCATATCAATACGATGTTCTCCTATCCTGCAATGTTCATAAGCTTTGGGGTTCATTCTAAAAAAAACAAGGTCGTTGGCGATGCCCAATCCTTCATACAAATTACTTGTTGATTGTCCTTTATCGAGTAAACCTATATAGTGAACACCGGGACTAAAGCGATGGCCATTAATATAAAAACTATGACACCAGCCACCGGGTACATAGTGCTTTTCAATTACAGCAACTTTTTGTCCGGCTCTTGCCAGGCAAAGAGCAGCCGATAGCCCTCCGGCGCCCGAGCCAATGATAATGCTGTCGAAATCGCTCATACTACTGTGTTTCCGAAGATAATGACAAAGCTAAAAATAGAAGTTTATCCTCAATATGAAAATGTTTTAAAAACAAAAATTGCATATTCTTTACCTGACCAATAAAGCAAATAAGCGGATAACTTTACTTTAAAAGCAGTCTTGTTTTTATTATCTATTATTGCTTAGACGTAAAATTTTCTTTATTCATGAGCAAAAAGTTCAGTACACTTATTTACTTTATTATAGTTGCAGGATTGGGCGGTGCCATCTACTGGATCATAAAAAAGGGGCAGGCATTGCAAAGTCCTTTATTAAATGATACTGTTCATCAAAAAAAAGAGTTCTCAAATAAAAATAGTTTTGAAGTTTTCACGGATTCATTTAATGCTCATTTAGCAGAACCACTGACCGTGTTGCTCCTCCAGATTATAGTCATCATTGCAGTTGCAAATCTGTTCGGCTATTTGTTTAAAAAGATCGGGCAACCTGCTGTTATCGGTGAAATTGTTGCAGGTATAGTGTTGGGTCCATCTATCATCGGCTTATTATTTCCTGAAATAAACATTTTTCTATTTCCGGAAACTTCATTGGGAACACTTAATTTTCTCAGCCAGATTGGTTTGATCCTTTTCATGTTTATCATAGGCATGGAACTGGATCTGAAAGCTATTGCAAAACAAGCCTATGGCGCTGTTATCATCAGCCATGCCAGTATTATCATTCCTTATACTTTAGGTATGGCGCTGGCTTATTTTATATATCGGGATTATGCACCAGAAGGTATTTCCTTTTTATCCTTTGCTTTATTTATGGGCATTGCGATGAGCATCACTGCATTTCCGGTACTTGCCAGGATATTGCAGGAGAAAGGTCTTACGAGGTCAAGGCTTGGAGCCATGGCACTTACCTGCGCAGCCGCCGATGACCTTACTGCATGGTGCATACTGGCAGGGGTGATTGCATTGGTAAAGTCGGGTTCTTATGCAAGTGTTTTATATACTATTACGCTTGCCATTGCATATATCTTAGTCATGATGAAACTGGTGCGCCCTTTATTGGAAAAATTAAGTATAGTATATGAAAGCAAAATAAAAATGCGGACGCCTATAATTGCATTTCTTTTCGTAGTTCTTATTGTATCATCTTATATCACATCCATCATTGGCATACATGCTTTGTTTGGTGCATTCGTAGCAGGAGTAATCATGCCCTCTAATTTCAGTTTCCGAAAAATTATTATAGATAAAATTGAGGACGTAAGCATTGTATTATTACTTCCATTGTTCTTTGTAATAACAGGTTTGAGAACGCAGATCGGTTTGTTGAATGAAACGCATTTGTGGGTAACATTCGGATGGATATTACTGGTAGCCGTCAGTGGTAAATTTGGTGGCAGTGCACTCGCTGCGAGAATGGTGGGGCAAAGCTGGAAAGACAGTTTATCAATAGGTGTTTTGATGAATACCCGAGGTTTGATGCAATTGATTGTTTTAAATATTGGATATGATCTGGGAATTCTTTCCCCGGAAATATTTGCTATGATGGTATTGATGGCTCTTGTCACCACACTGATGACTGGGCCTGCTCTCGACCTGATAAATTGGCTGATACCGGAAAAGTCGGGAACGCAGGCAACTACAACTCTCATGAATGAGCCTGTTGAAAAGGAAACAGTAGGTTTTAATTCAAATAGATAAGCCGATTTAATCAGTGACTTTCCGGATTTTGAAACGGGTTCGGAAAAAGCATTTGGCCCTGCAGGCAATGCAGGAATGCGTTTTGGCGTTGGGAAGCAGCATAAAAATATTGAAGTTTGTTTTTCTAATATGAAAGGGCTCAATGAAAACAAACCCGATATAGTTGGTACGGGCTGTCTATTTAATTTCTAAGGAGAATATTTCAGGGCAAAACGAAGTCATTTTTGAGCGGATAATTCAAGCTTTCCTTTTATTTTAAAATAAATAAGATCTTCTTTTTGCAGCGCAGCAGATAAATTAATGATACCATTTTCTTCCAAAGCATATTTCAAAAAAGCCTGTATCATATTTGTTTCCTGTGGATTAATTACTGCTAAAAATTTCATTTCACTTGCTTGTATAAGCTTTGTTTTTTCACCAATCGCCTGTTCTAATATTTCTTTCACCATCTGCATCATACAAACACCTGGTACCACAGGCTGTCCGGGAAAATGTCCTTCAAATATTTTATGACTTGCATTTAAAACCAGCTCAGCTTGTACAGTAAAGCTTGCTGTTTCCATTTTATTGATCGTAAAAAAATCCCCTTGCAACATTATCTTTCGAGTTGTTTTAAACCAATGGTGAAAATTGAATGTTTTATGTAAAACTCGGAAAGAATGTCTGTGTCAACAAGAGCAGGGCATCATTTCCCTGATGCTTGACTGCGAATTGTTTGCCACAAACGATTTTATTTGAGTAAACGAACCCAAAACCTTCCAGCTTGAAACTAATTACTTGATAGCAAATAACTCATCTGGAATTGTTGCATTCAATACTTTATTCGTAAAGCGCATAACTGTATTGTCGCCCGATTGCTCCATCAAATTAATACTGATTACGGAAAAATCTTTGTTGTCCACAACAACATTTATCGTTTTGAATATTCCTTTCAGCCCTTTTGTTACGGGTGTCAATTGAATGAGCGAAGCCGATTTATTATCAAAAATCCTGGTTTTAAAATCAGGATTAGTGAACGCTGTTCCCTGCATGCAATCAATCATTATTTTATTAATCTGCTGGAAGAGCTTATTCGATCTTGCTGACATTTTATTTTCTTTTTTTCCGTCTTTCATGAAAACCTTGTCTTTATTCATTATCATCAGGTATTGATAGGGCTGAATATATTCCATGCGCACCTTGTTTTCTTTTTTAAACCAAAACTTACCCTTAGAAGTAATTTTTTCTGAAAGCATACTCATGTTTTTTTCCTGTACGAAATCACTTTTAATGGACAATGTCTTTTGTGCAGCAGTTGTGAAATCAGTCTTGAATTTTTCAAGATTAGCTACTGGTGCGAAGCCTGGGTATTGTGCTTTCAGTGAAAATGAAGAAACTACCAACAACAGTATTAAAAATATTTTATTCATAAGCTTTCAAATTTAAGAATTTGTCTAAAGGGATAATATGAAAGCCTCTTTTTTTAACTTCTTTTAAAAATTCTGGTAGTATTTTCAATGTGGTGAGGGAGGTATCATGAAAAAGAAATATTGCACCGGGTTTTATTGACCGGCTGATCTTATTGAGCAACTTATTTTCATCACTGATCACGGTATCCATTGATCTTACGCTCCAGCCTACAGGAACGTAATTGCCTCTAATGATTGCTTTTGCCAGATTGGGATTTGTAACTCCATACGGTGGCCGGAATAATTTTGGCTTTTCCCCAATATTTTTTTTCATTTCACTATCCATCTTTTTCAGATCAGTCAGCATTTTTTTCGAAGAGAGTAAATCGAACCAGAAATGATGAGAAAAACTATGGTTTCCGATTATATGTCCTTCGTCAACTATTTGCTTTAGAATATTTTCATTCCCTGCTATGCGATTACCAATGCAAAAGAAAGTTGCTTTGATGTTATTAAGCCTGAGTAGCTCTAATATCCCGGGTGTATAATTTATTGACGGGCCATCATCAAAACTGATTGCTATTTCTTTTTTATCTGTATCGGCTGAACAAATAACATTAATAAAAAAATTGGATCCTACATAGTAACAACCATAAAAAACGATTAAGGAATAAACAAATAATACCAACAGATAAGTATAAAACGGAAGGACATACTTTATATCTATCCCAATCAATACAATAAGCAGGCTGATAAAAAAGATATTTGTATTCCTGAAGTTTAACATGTAGAGATCAAGAACAAAGAATGATGTATGCCTTGATAATGATTATAAATTAAGATTCGTTTGATCTTTTTTTCAACCGGGCCACCATATTCCAATATCTCCGGTATTGTTTCTGATTTAATAATGTGGGCAGCCATCCATAAAGCAAAAGCGCTTGATGTCGGATACTCGCCGCATAGATTTTTATAGTTCACAGTTTGGTTTTTACTAAAAATGCTTTGTGCTAACTGATCAAATATTTGATCTGACCGGTTGTCTCCATTTTTACCGGTTATCACCAGTTCGATATCATTACATGTAATAGAATGATGATTCAAAAACGATAAAATTTGGTCTTCAATTTCCGGTATTCCTTTTGGTTTGTAAAAAGTAGCTAAGGCATCAAGCTTTGCATAATCAGTATCAGAGGGTTCATTTGCAAGTAAGAAAAAGCTTGCACCTTCACCTGCTATCGTTCCTTTGGTCCCGGCTTCGCTGCCTGAGAGTCGGGCAGGAATCACGGTTGTTTTAAATAATGCAAGGTTCGAAACGGGCCCTTGCTTGTATAAGCCCATTCTGTTTAAAATCGTATGACTGATATTAGTAATTTCATCAACAGCGCCCACCAATACATTTTCTGCTTCTTTTTCTTTCAACAACATCATACCATCAAGTAAAGCGCTTTCAAAAGAAAATCCCCGGTGAACAAACGCATTATTATAATTATTGCATTGCAAGATCAAACCAATCTGTGCACCAATAGTGTTATGTGTGGATTGAATAAATGCAGTAGGTGTCAATAATTCTTCGTTGAACTCAACCATTCTTGTTAAGAATACACCTGTATCTTCCATGCAACCATAAGCAGTGCCTGTTATAATTGCATCAGGCATCTTCACACCTGCTTCCAGCAAACATTCTTTAGCAGCGGCTACACCCATTCGTATGATCCGGCTCATTCTTCTAATGAGCTTTACATCTATTAATTCTTTGTAATCAGGTTCTATACAAGCGAGGCGATTGCCATGATAAACAACAGGTTCATTAAGAAATGAGAGATGGCCAAAGGTCTTTTGGGGTGAAATATTTCCGGTTGCCCTTATATACATTTCCGTTTTTATAATTTAGAAAAGATCAATGAAGAACAATTGCCTCCAAAGCCAAAGGAATTGGTGAGTACATGCTTTACGGGTGCATTTTTTATGAAATCAGTTACCGGGATAAAAGGTAATTCCTTCATAGGGGTTTGCAAACGAAGATTAGGATAAATAATGCCATACAGTAATGAGAGCACTGAAAACACTGCTTCTATTCCACCGCTTGCACCAAGTGTATGTCCGGTAAAACCTTTAGTAGAACTCATTTTAGGATAATGCGGATGGAACAATCTTTTGATTGCCGTTCCTTCTGACAAATCATTATTCAAAGTTCCCGTACCATGCAAGTTGATGTAATCAATATCTGCAGGCTGCAAACCACTTTTTTTTAATGCTCCACTCATGGCAAGGAATGACCCGGTGCCATCAGGTGAAGAAGCGGTTTGGTGATAGGCATCATTAGCATTGCAATATCCGCTCAGCATCACATCTGGCTTTTTCTTTAATGAAGCAGCAACTTTTTCTGACACCAACACAATATAACCTGCACCTTCACCCAAATTGAGACCACTGCGGTGTTCATCAAAAGGCTGGCAAAAGTCGTCATCGAGTATCATGAGTGTATTGAACCCGTTCAGTGTAAATTTTGTTATGGCATCTGCACCACCAGCCACTACCACATCAAGTATATTATTTTTTATAAGCCTTGCACCAAAAAAAATTGAATTGGCGGATGAAGAACAAGCCGTACTAATAGTAGTTATATAATTTTTAATTCCCAAACCATCGGCGACAAGTTCGGTAACACTTCCACATTCATGATGCACTACATCACGCAATTTCCCATTTTGATTATCCGCAAGAAATTCTGTAAAAAACTTTTCAGTTTTGTCCATTCCTCCAACTGAATTGGCCGAAATAAATCCACTACGCCATTCAGCAAAATTTTCAATACCTGCATTATTAATAGCTTCTCTCGCAGCGATCATACTTAATAATGCGGTACGGCTTTTTGTAGCAGGCAAAGCAGCAAGTTGTGCAAGATCATCATTGTCCAACTTCACTTCAGCTACAGGAATTTTCTCCTGATGTGCAGAATTAGAAAAAAACATTTTACCCATTCCAGCCTGTCCGTTTTCAAGTGCACAAAGGCATTCGGCTACATTATTCCCAATTGCTGAAATGGCGCCTGTGCCTGCAACAAAAACGGATTGACTCATATTTATACATTCCTTGATTGATGAGCAGTTATATATTCAGCCATAGTCTTTACCGAGCGAAATACTTTTGGTCCTTCATCAGCATTCGAAAGTTTGATCTTGTATTGTTGCTGCAGCAGCACGATCAGTTCCAGCGCATCTATTGAATCTAATCCAAGGCCTTCCACAAAAAGCGGCTGATCGTCACCGATATCTTCCGGTTTTATATCCTGCAAATTCAACTGTGCAATGATCTGAGTTTTCAGATCAGCTATAAGTTTATCCATTTTCTAACTTGTATATTTTATTAATGTTCTCTTTTGTAAATGAGTGTTTTACTTCCGGCTTGCCTTTTTCCACCAAAAACAAAACAGCTTTAAAATTATGAGCTAATACCTCTACCCAACCGCAAATGCAACACTGTAATATATTATTATTAATCAGGTTGCCCACATATTGTTCCATAAAACCGGCATCAAATTCGTCAAAAATAAAAAAAGCATGCTCGCCTTTAAAATTATGCCTGATACAAATCTCACCAATTACTATATTAGGCAATGTATATACAAACAAAGCCGGTGAAGCAATGCTTTTGGCAGTTTCATAATATTTGATATCCGTATCAAGGCTCGAGCTGGCATTTGCTAATACAACGCCTATATTTTCAGGTTTATAATCGGCTGCATTAAAATTATCTTTCAACAATATTTCTGCTGCCAGCCATCCCAGCTTACTCAGATTATCCATTTTGTAAAACTTCGGATAATTTATTCCTAAATGTTTGTAAACTGAGATCAGGAAATTAACAGGATCAACATCCTTGTTTTCAAAGACTGACTTTTCGTTTTTATAAACAACGTGATTGCTGATTACACAAGTGGATATGATTTTATTTTCTGTGTTCAAAGCAATTATAAATCTTCGGCTAATATTTTTTCAATCTCAATTACCCTGGCAAGTTTCAAGAGCGCTGTATCATGATCTTTTACATAAGGATTGTTCAGGTCCCAAACATAACCTGCCAATACCGAACATATCATACTTTTCAATTCTGGCTTTTGCTTTGCTGAAAAGAATATGGTATCTAATGTGCCTTCGTACCATGCCATTACATAAGACCTGAAAGTATTTATTCCCTGCATCATAGGCTCAGTATATTCTTTATTCCAATCAATATTTTCCCCCTTTAGCTTGCGGATAACCAGACCTGCTGCTATCTGGCTCGACACAGTGGCAAGCGTAACACCTGATGAAAAAACAGGATCAAGAAATTCTGTTACATTGCCTGTTAGTACAAAACCATCACCATAAAATGTTTCGGAAGTAGTGGACCATGATTCCAGAACCCGGGGTTCAAAAATCATTTCCACATCCTTAAAACGCTCACGCAAATAAGGTTCCGATGCCATTAATGTACGGAGTTGTTCTTCATTGGTGCCTTCGTATTGTGAAAAAAATTCAGGGGTGCCTACAAATCCTACTGACGCATTTCCATTTGAAAAAGGGATTATCCAAATCCAAATTCCTTTTTGATGTACTATAATCGTAATGCGGTTGGGTTCATCATCCAATGTCCTTTTTGTATCTTTTACATGGGTAAACAATGTTTTACGCGGTGGGAGATTAGAAGGTTTTTCCAGGTTGAACAAACGTGGAATCACCCTGCCGTAGCCACTGCCATCAATTATGAACTTTGCTTTTATATTAATTTTGTTGCCATCAATATCTTCAACAGTCGTTACAGAATCCGAACCCATAAATTCAATACCCGTAACTGTTGATTGGTAGCAAATAGGTACTCCCATTTCTTCAACTGTATCCGCAAGTATTTTATCAAAATCCGCACGGGGTGCCTGCCAGGTCCATGTCCAGCCGGCAGTAAACTGGTCGGCAAATGAATAATCACAAATCACTCCTTCCTTTACGAACTTGGCGCCGAATTTTTCCTGAAAATTTTTTTTTGCAATGGCTTCTATGAAACCCGCTTCAGACAAGGCTTCCATGCAGCGAGGCAACAAGCTTTCTCCTATCACAAAACGGGGAAATTTCAATTTCTCAACAATCTTAACCTTTAAGCCTGCCTTATGTATAATAGAAGCAGCAACGGTTCCCGAAGGCCCCGCGCCAATTACAAGCACATCTACACTTTCCTTTTTCATTGATCGTTTTTCAATTTTTTATTGCATTTTAAGAGTGTTTGGCTTAGTCCAATGTTATCAATTTGTTCTACAATATGAAAACCCGCTTCTTCAATACATTTAAAAAATACTTCTGAACTATACATCTGGCTGTTACCATTGGCAAGGGCAGTAAAATATATTGAAGTTTGCTGCAAACAAAAGGCTGCTATTTCATAGCGTTGAATATCCCAAAAAGGCTCCAGTATTATTACCTGGCCATTATCACCAAGTGCATTATGACATCTTTGTAAAATAGAAACAATGGCTGCTTCAGAAAAACAATCTAAGAACTGGCTCATCCAGATTACATCAAATCCTTTGGGTATTTCAACTGATTCATCTAAAATATTTGCCGGTATAAATGAAACTCTTTCGCTTAATCCAAGCTTTTCTATTTTTGTTTTTGCTACATTTAACTGACCGGGCAAATCCATAATAGTGATATGTATATCAGGATTATTTGTTGTTGAAGCAATGGCCCATTTTCCAGTATTGCCACCTATATCAAGAATATTTTTTACGCCGTTTTTGTAAACATGTTTTAATACAAGTGGGAAGGCATCATCAGAAAAAAAGTGATCAAAATTGAACCAGCTTTTTTGCACCTGTGCAGGCAATTGAGATATTCCCTCGTAAATAGTTGGCCATTCTCCAAATTCTTTTAGCCCGGCCGGTTTACCTGTTTCTATACTTTCATCCAGATAAAAAAGACCTTTATAATTTACATCGTGCATAAAATCCATATTGGTTTTGGTCAATGGATCATTTAAAATAAAATGGCCTGTCTTTCCTAACGTGTATTTTTTTACATTTACAAGCACCAGGCCGAGACCCAAACCTGATTCTAATAAAACGCGGACACCATATAATGGCAGCTCCACTTTAGCAACTATTTCTTCTATAGTTAATCCATCGTTCCCACTGTCTTCTATTGCTTTTAAAATGCCTGAATTCCTTAAAACCCTTGCTACCTGGAATATCACTGGGCCAAATGCGATCCACTGAGCAGCTTCTTTGGCTTCGAAAGCCGACTTTTTATTTTTAGAGAAAAAATTCATTTGAGCAAAATAAGCTTAGAAGTAATTATAATTTATTTTTTTATGATACCGGCATTAGTTTTTCATAGCCCGCATTTCCTATAAGTCAACTTTTTTTTATACAAAAGAATCAAATTGCTAAGCGCAACTGATTAGTAAAAAAAATAATATCCTAAATCCATGAATGTCATTTCCGATTGGAATGTAATACGAAAATAATGATGTTGCATACCTACGGCATTAAGCTCACAATCCTCAAACTTATCGAAGCTTCAGGAATCAATACGATTGTTGCATACCTACGGCATGCGATACATAACGGCGAATGGTAATCTACAAATATTTCATGCTTGCGGCATTGATCTTATAAAACCTCTCATAAAATAAAAAGAGAAAGAACGTGAGGCACCATATCCTATAAATATTTAATGCCTGTACTACACTAAAAGAATCTATAAATTAATTTTGCTTGCTGAATATTATCGCAGCATTACAACTTCCAAAACCGGAAGCTGTTTTCAGGCAATTTTGTAAAGGAGCTTTATATAATGTGTTGCAAATATTTACGGGTTTGGTTACTCCCAGGTTTTTAAATCCTAAAGTGGGTAACATAAGGTTTTCTTTCATTGAATGAAGGGAAACAATTGATTCAATAAGACCTGCAGCTCCCAACGTATGGCCATAGTAACCCTTCAGGCTATTTACAGGCACTGATTGTAAGTTCGCCAATGTTATTGCTTTTGCTTCCATTTCATCGTTATACACAGTAGCTGTACCATGTGCCGAAATAAAATCAATATCTGTGGCGGACATGCCTGCATCGTCCATGGCTTTGGTAATAGCCTGTGATAGTTCTTCTCCTGTTCGCGAAGGACCTGAGATATGATTGGCATCGTTGTTCACAGATCCCGATAACACCTTTATGTTATTCGACCATTCTTTTTTGGAAGATAGAATAATAGTAGCTGCACCTTCACCCAGGTTTATACCGTCTCTCGATGCATCGAATGGTTTGCAATGCCCGGCACTTACAGCCTGGAAAGATTGAAAACCTGATAATACAAATTTTGAAATAACATCTGCACCTGCAATTACTGCATTTTCGTATTGGCCTGATCGGAGCATGCGCATACCTGTAATGATGGCAAGCAATCCCGAAATACAAGCATTGGAAATTACAATAGGTTGATTTGCAAATCCAAAATAACCGGCAACTAATTTCGCAGAATGATGTAATGCAACTCTCTTCTGCAATGATTGATTAACCGTTTCTGTTTCCAGCAAATTTATATTGCCTTTGGTAGTAGAAATGATAAGAATTGTTTTTTTATCGCCCGGTGCAATTCCACTATCCGTCAATGCATCAGCCATAGAAGCGATCAGCAGTTGTTCAAACTTTGTATAAGTGGTTTTATCATTGCCCTTAATAAAATTTTCATTTCCTTCAAATAGTGAAGCAAAAAAAGGTTGATCAGACATGGCCGGATTTTCCTGTTTTCTTACTCCGGAAACCCCTTTTTTCAACTGCTCAAAATTTGCAGCAGTGGTACTACCAAGGGGAGAAAAAATATTATCGACAGCAATAAAAACGTCAGTCATTATTCATTTGGGATTAAATAAATTCATGTTTCTTTTTCCACTCTTCAAAGAATGGCGGATTAGCTAATTGCAGCAATGATTCTTCTTTATCTAAAAACACTTGTATGGACGATCCCGTTGCCACCAGCACACTTGTTACAGAATGGAAAAGGCGATAAGTAAATTTAATTTTTGCTGCATCGGTGGGTATGTATTTTGTTTCTACAATTACCCGGTCGCCATAGCGAAGTGAACTTTTAAAATCACACTGAACACTTACTACCGGTATTACGAATCCCTGTTTATAGACATCGAGATAGCTAATGCCATGCTTATGCCCAAAAGCCTCCCTTCCTACTTCAAAATATGATATATAGTGTCCGTGCCATACCATTCCCAAAGGATCTGCCTCATTGAAACGTACTAACACCTCTGTACGATCCGACAATTCTGATTTCATTTTGCGCTGCTGAATTTCGATTGCCACTCCTGATATTTATTCTTCTTAATACTTTGAATCAAGTTATCAATGGTGGAAGCCCAGTAGTTACGAAACCCTATGCCACCAGACGTTTTGCTAACCATACGTTCGGTCATCAACACTTTTTTCGATTTCATGTCTATAAATGTAACCCAAATAGATGCATCTGCATTTTTGTCCACTTTGCGCATGGCTTCCATTACAAATAGCAAACCTACCCCTTGCTTTCCGGGTAAGTTCAAACCTTTAACGATGGTTGTAATATCATTTTCTTTAAAACGATTAAAATCAGTTGAATTAGTTGAAAGTATCTCATTAATATTTGCTTTTTCATTCCTAGCATTTACAGGACCTATATCTGTATTTACAACAGATTTGTGAAAAGCACCTTTAATGTCATATTTCTTTGGTTCGTTTACCACTACATAATTAATAGCCGTATATAATTTGTTGCGTATCTCATCCGGGTTTCCACCTGAAAGTAATTTGGCTTTGCTGAAATCAACGCCGAGATAGGTGAGGGGGGTCTCACTATCGGAAAAAACATCTTTCAAGATTTGACTAAAAGATACCGAAGAAACGCAGCAAAAAAATAAAACGGGAATGAGCGATTGTAGTTTGTTTTTACTTTTCATAATTGAACTTTATTGATTAGTAATAAAGATTTTCATTTCACATTGGGCTATTAAGGCCTCATTACAAGTAATCTTTCCGGTGATAACGGATACATTAAAAATTTGATTTTGTATTGTTATTTCTGTTGAGATTTCATCGTGAATGTGGGGCATGCTTGTTATTACTAAGTTTCGGATAGCGCCTATATAACCTAACCTAACCGGTTTGCCCTCTGCTACTGAAATATATCCGGCTCGTGCTGCAGCAGTTTGGGCTATGTTTTCTACCAAACCAGGTTCCATAAATAAGCCATTTTCGACAAAAATATTTTCTTTTCTGATGAGAAAAGAAGATCGTGTACCGGTTTCATCTGATGATAATATTTTATCTACCATTACCAAAGGCGCTCTCTGTGGAATGTATGATAATATGTTTTCTTTTATGTGCATTTATTGATGCCAGAAATTATAAAAATTAAACCACTGACCGGGATATTTTTTTACTTTAATTTCCATCTCATTTGTATAGTCTTTTAGCATTTGCGGCACAACTGATTCTTTTTCCAGATGGCCGTAATTTTTTATTTCACTTGCAAAAAAATGATAGTGAAAATTACTTTCTTTTAATGCAAACACATAAGATACCGGCACTTTAAAAGTAGATGCCAAAACGAACGGACCCATCGGAAACCTTGCTTTTTCACCGAGAAAATCATTGGTTACCGTCCGGCTTCCTTCAAGGAACCTATCGGCATGCATACACAACAGTTCATTATTTTTAAATGCTTCACTGATCTCATAGATATGCGATAAGTCATTTTTGATAGAAATAATATTAACGCTTTGTGGTCCTGTAATGGTAGTGAGGTATTCTTTGATCTGTTGCTCTTCACCGTCGAATATCAATATATTGATGCGGGTGTTTAGTCGCTTCAACAAGTACCCGGCTATGTCCCAATTTCCTATATGAGCGCTTAGTAATACGCCACCTTTCTTTAAAGCAATGATCTCATGAAGATGATTTTCGCCATCGAAATTGTAACTGAACTTATTGGGTATCCCCGACATCACAACTACCTTGTCAATAATGCTCTGACCTACCAGATAGTGATTTTCATAAACCCTGAATACAGATGTAAGCTTGCCATATCCTAATTTGCGATATACACCATATATTTCCCTGGAAGCCTTAGAAAATAAAAAATAATAAAGGGCTACAAACTTGAGAATAAAGTATGCGGGAAGTACTCCAAAATTTTTTAAAATCCAGACAAAAAAACGATAACCGGCTGGGGATCCTTTAGATTTTCCTTCCCAAAGAGGCATTATGCTATCTCTTTAGCATTTACTCTCGATATAACATAATCACAAAAATCCTGGAAGGTTTCAATATTAATAAAGTCTTCCGGTTTTACTTTGAAAGCAAAATTCTTTTCAATCTCTACAACCAGATCAATATAATCCAGGCTGTCTAAACCAAGCGTTTCTTTTAGGTTGGCTTCAGGTACTATCTTCCCCGGATCCACTTCAAACTCTTCTGTAAGGAAAGACTTGATTTTCCCAATAATTTCATTTTTTTCCATAAGCAATTAGGTAATCAGTTTTCTGATTATTAAAGACGAATTTGTTCCTCCAAAGCCAAAGGAGTTGGACAAAAATACTGATATATCTTTTTCAAGTGTGCTTTTTACGATATTCAATTTTGCAGAATCCTCATCCGGATTTTCTAAATTTATATTAGGTGCAAGAAAAGCATGCTGCATCATCAACATAGAATAGATCACCTCACTGGCACCTGCCATCCAGCACTCATGCCCTGTCATTGATTTTGTAGAACTTACAAATGGTTTATGTGAACCAAAGACATCATGGATGGCTTTTGCTTCACTGGAATCTCCTGCAGGTGTTGAAGTTGCATGCGCATTAATATAATCAATATCTTTTGCCTCCAGATGAGCATCTTTCAAGGCTCTGTATAATGACCGTACAGGCCCGTCAACTGTAGGATTCGAAATATGTGCGCCATTGGAAGAAAAGCCATATCCCACCACTTCACCCAAAATTTTAGCTCCGCGTTTTTGTGCCGATTCAAGGCTTTCTAGAATAACTGTAGCTGCACCACCGCTGGGCACCAGTCCATCCCGGTCTTTATCAAAAGGACGTGATGCTTCTGCAGGAACTCTTTCCTGAACAGAGAATGCAGATAAGGCATCAAATGTCCCCATGGATAAATGATTAATCTCCTGTGCACCACCACAAATGATACAATCCTGTAAACCGGTTTTTATAAAATGATAACCAAGTCCTATTGAATGTGATCCGCTTGCACAAGCTGCACTGATCGTAAAATTTATTCCTCTTAATTTAAAAATAGTAGCCAGGTTCATTGTCACGGTTGAGTTCATGGTTTGAAAAACAGCACCTGAACCCACCAACATGGTATCTTTTTTATCCCTGATAATGTCATCGGCTTCTATTACTGCTTTGCCCGAACTATCATTGCCATACAAGATTCCCATCTCATGTTCCTGAATATAATCTGCATCAATACCGGCATTTTTTAGTGCTTCCATTGTGGCCACAAAAGCATACTCACCCTGCTCCGGCAACATGATACGTGCCCGGCGATCCAAAGAGGCCTTGAGATCGGGTCGTTCTACAAAACCAGTTAAGCCAGACCTGTAACCGTATTCTTTGCGAATAGGATCCAGTATAATACCTGACTTACCTTTAAAAAGTGAGTCACGAACTTCATCGAGGTTTTGACCAATGCATGAGTAAATACCCATTCCTGTTATTACAACTCTATTCATTTTTTTGAATCAGGATTTTCACGAATTTCGGCAATTACATGAAATGTAAGCAACAATAAATTAGTAAATATTAACTGTATAAACCTCCATTTACAGATATCACTTCTGCTGTGATATAAGCAGCTTCTGCAGAAGCCAAAAAACCTACAGCGAAAGCAACTTCTTCCGGGAAACCGAAACGCTTCAATGGTATTAAGGTTTTCAATTCGTTTTCATTTAGCCCTTCTGTCATATCTGTTTTTATGAATCCGGGGGCGACTGCATTCACAGTGATACCTTTTCTGCCTATTTCCTGTGCCAGTGCTTTAGTAGCACCTATTACGCCGGCTTTTGCAGCCGAATAATTGGTTTGCCCCGGTAAACCTTTTAAACCTGAAAGAGAAACGATATTAATGATCCTGCCATATTTTTTTATGAGCATACTATTCACTACTAGGCGTGTTACATAAAAAAAGCCGCCTAAGCTTGTATTGACAACGCTATCCCATTGTTCATCTTTCATCCACATCATCAGTGCATCTTCTCTTATGCCTGCATTGTTCACCAATACTTCAATTGTTTTATCCCGGTTAGCTTCAATCCATCCCCCCAATTGGGATTGTACTTCGTTTTTATCAGATACATCAAACTGTATTATTTCACCGCTAACTCCTTTTTCTTTTATCAATGAAAGCGTGTGAGCCGCTTCTTCTTCATTTGACTTATAATTGATAAGCACATTATAACCCATATCTGCCATCTTCACACAAACCGCCCTACCTATTCCCCGTGATCCACCGGTAACCAATGCAAACTTCATAATACAAATTTTTCTCTTTGCTATAAATTCTGTAAGGTGTAATCTGCAGACTGAATTGAAAACCTGTGCAGTATTTATAAATTACTAATTGAGCACTGAAACTGTCAGCGATTTATTATACGTTTCCCATTTTGAAAGAAAAAACAGGATCAGAATTTTCAAAATGCCTTTTTATTTTTTCCAGGTCTTTGTATTTAGGACTATCCTCAATAAACTTAGGAAATATTTTTCTTATCTCTGTATAAATCTTCAATGTTTCAGACGATAATCTGGAAGCACAATCCAGGTAATCTATTGCCTGCAACACGGTCATCATCTGTATCCCTAACACTTCAAAAGAGTTGTCAATTACTTTTTTCGTCATCAAAGCCGCATTGCATCCCATGCTTACGATGTCCTGGTTATCGTTGTTGTTGGGAATACTATGCACATACATGGGAAAAGACATGGTTTGATTTTCTGCTACAGTGGATGTGGAAGTGAATTGCATACCCTGCATACCAAAGTTTAAACCCAATACTCCCAGGTTTACAAACGGAGGGAATTTCTGATTTAATTTTTCATTCAAAAGATAATTCAATTGCCTTTCAGAAAGCATAGATAATTTGGTAATAGCTATTTTCAATTTATCCATTTCCAATGCAACATAATCACCATGAAAATTGCCCCCATGAAATATATTATTGTTTTCATGATCAATAACCGGGTTATCATTCACAGAATTTAGTTCATCTGACAAAACTTTTTCTGCCTGTATGATAGTATCGTAAATAGGGCCTAAGACCTGTGTAACACAACGCAAAGAATAATATTCCTGCACTTTATCTGTAAACACTTCCTGGTTCAAGTTGTCCGGGTTATATAAATGCTCTGAACGGCTGCGGATCATTTTGCTGTCTTTCAAAATATGGCGTAGCTGGGCGGCTATTTCATTCTGACCTATATGAGGTTTAACGACATTTAATTCAAAAGAATAATGATCGTCAAAAGCTTCCACTACTTCATTGATCATAGCAGATAGGATCACAGACCATTCCAGTAGTTTTTGCGCCTGGATGATATTCACCATGCCAATACCCGTCATAGCAGATGTACCATTCAATATGGCCAAACCTTCCCTGATATGAATAGACAGGGGCTTTACTCCAAGCTTATTAAATATTTTAATAGTTGGAAAGATCTCATTTTCATAGATCACCTCGCCTTCACCTATCAATACCAGGGCAAGATGCGCCAGTTGTACAAGGTCGCCACTGGCGCCAACACCACCGTGCTCAAAGATGCATGGTGATATGTTTTTATTTATTAAAAGGGTGAGCAACTCTACCACTTCGGTGTGTACACCCGAATAAGCCCGCATCAGGCTGTTTAATCTGGCTACCATAATGGCTTTTACCAGTATCGGAGACATCACATTTCCGCCACCGGAACTATGGCTTCTGATCAAATTATATTGTAACTGCAACAAGTTTGCTTCGCTCACTTTGTATTGAGCCATTGGACCAAAACCTGTATTGATGCCGTAAATAAGCTTGTTTGCTGAGAAGCCTTTTAAAAACTGAAAATTTGTGTCTACTTTTTGCAAAGCAGTCTTATCGAGGCCCACTTTTTTTTCTTTAAATAAAATTTCTGAAAGACTATTTAAAGAAAGCTTTCCATCTCCAACATTTATCATAAGCCCATTGATTTGCGAGTGCTAACAACTTTTTGGTAAAGCCAAAAATAGAGTAAAGATTTGATTCTGAATTTTAAACGCACGTATCAATGGTATCAAACCCAGACACCATTATTGAGTTTGGATATTGAAACCGGGAATAGGATACACAGTATTAGAAAAATTAAATTTCAAAGTAAAGTGGGATGCTGAAATTAAAACCTTAGGTGAATGATTTGATAGTTATCTTAGCGTGGAAGATCTCAATTTGAGGATTTCTACTTATAATTTTACCCTTTTTGCCATACTTAGTATAATCAAAACAAAAACAATGAAATTATTGAATAAGTGCATTCCCTTATTGGCCATTATATTTTTTTCTATCAATGTATATGCACAAAAAATAAAAACAGTTTCCGGCGATGTTTCAGTTTTAAAAAACGAATCAACAGTCAATATAGAGTTTGTTTACGATGGCATGACCGTAGGTAAGTATAGTAATGAAAAGGAATACCTCAATAAGAAAAAAGAAGAATATAATAAAAAAGAACCAGGTAGGGGAGATACCTGGTCAAAGAGTTGGGTAACAGATAGAGCATCCCGGTTCGAACCCAAGTTTATTGAATTGTTTCTGCAGTCAACCAGGATGAATCTAAAACGTGATGCGAAATATACATTGATCTTCAAAACAACTTCTACAGAGCCTGGTTATAATATTGGCATTTCCAGGAAAAATGCTGAGATAGATGCTGAAGCCTGGATAGTGGAAACTGCAAATAAAGCAAAAAAGATTGCCATAATAACTGTAACAAATGCCCCAGGCAGAATGTTTGGAGGTTATGATTTCGATACAGGATCGAGGATTGCAGAAGCCTATGCTGTTTCCGGTAAAAAGCTGGGTAGCTATATTAAGTAAACAGAGATGACGCCCAACTCTTTGGCATTACTCGAAGGTTGGAAATCTTTTGAAATAAAACTACTAATTTTCTGTTTCAAAACTTTTTGACAAAGCCAGTTCTACCTGCAGTATCCAGTTTAAATAAATGACTTCATCATTCTCTGAACTAACCGAGGGTATTGAAAGCATA